>LFRM01126663.1_pt4 | contig 28065 bp, 29 predicted proteins | sample 618341 | NCBI WGS metagenome assembly LFRM01 (sample SAMN03654438, study PRJNA283298) | anaerobic digester metagenome | isolation source: pool of bioreactors CSTR01a, CSTR02a, and CSTR03a thermophilic anaerobic... | place: Denmark: Kgs. Lyngby | collected 2014-05-21 | reverse complement strand
GTTCCCATGGTGGTAAGTACAGCAATGGCTTACAAGGCCTTAGGGTACATTGACATTTATTGGTTGTTTTTGAGCTTTTTTGGCGTTTACTTAATTGAGACGGGTAAGAATGCCATAAATGAAGTTGTGGATTATAAATCCGGAGTGGACCGTTTTGTAACTCCCGATAAGAGGACACCTTTTAGCGGCGGGAAGAAGACAATTGTAGACGGCCTTTTGACTGTTGAGGAAACTAAGATAATAGCCCTTGTTACCATGCTTGCCGCAGCGGCCATTGGTCTTTACATTGCCATTGCACGAGAGCCGATGGTCTTGTGGATCGGCATTGCGGGCTTTTTGATATCAATATTCTACAGCCTTCCCCCATTTAAGTTTTGCTACAGGGGTCTTGGGGAATTTGCAATAGGCTTAACTTATGGTCCACTTGTTGTATCCGGCACATATCTTGTGCAGACACACACCGTCAACTTGGAGATACTGCTGCTTTCATTGATGATAGGTTTTTTAATAGCCAATGTAGTGTGGATTAATCAGTACCCGGATTATGAGGCCGACGCAAGGGGCAATAAGCGAAATTGGGTCGTGAGACTCGGAAAGGAAAAAGGGATTGTAGTTTATATTTTATTATACGTCTTAGCCTATTTAAGTCTGCTTATCGCAGTTTTCTTTACAGGAAATCCTTTATTGCTCATAGCCCTGCTGAGCGCTCCGATAGCCAAACGCTCTGTCGATGTGGCGAAAAAATACTACGATGACATAGCCAGACTCGTTGAGGCAAATGCCAAAACAATACAGGTATATCAAATGACGGGCTTAACCCTGACCGCGGCCATTCTTATTGGGTAAAACCAAATGAATAATTGGGGACTGTCCCTAAATATTCAATAACTTAAAAACTTTAGGTGCCAGGCACCGATGGGAGGGGTGATTTTTGCAACGGATTGATGTGATTTTAGGTGATATTACCAAGGTGGAAGTTGATGCCATCGTAAATGCGGCAAATAAAACGCTGCTGGGGGGTGGCGGTGTAGACGGGGCAATTCACCGGGCTGCCGGGCCCGAACTTCTCGAAGAATGCCGGCAATTAAAGGGCTGTGAAACTGGACAGGCCAAAATTACGAAGGGATACAGGCTACCCGCAAAGCACGTGATTCACACGGTGGGGCCCATCTGGCAAGGAGGGGATGCCAACGAGGATGAGCTGCTGGCATCATGTTATCGCAGTTCACTAATGCTGGCCGTAGAAAACAATGTGAAGACAATTGCATTTCCGTCAATTAGCACGGGCGCATACGGTTTTCCGGTAAAGCGGGCTGCAGACATTGCAATTAGAGAGATAGCAAGGTTTTTAGAGGAAAACAACAGCATTGAAAAAGTTCTAATGGTTTGTTTTGATGAGAAAACTATGAAGGCTTATTCGGAAGCGTTATCAAAGCTGCGAAAGGAGTATTAGAAGCAGCAAAAACATAATAACAAGGGGGCCTTATGTATGACGCTATGTAAAAAAGATACCCTTATAGGCTTTATTGGCACAGGGGTAATGGGAAAAAGTATGGCGATGAATTTGATGAAAGCAGGCTATAAGGTACTTGTCTACAACCGCACCAAGGCAAAAGCTGAGGAACTGATTGAAAAAGGTGCGACCTGGAAGGATACGGTGGCCGAAGTTGCCCGTGAAGCTAATGTCATCATAACAATTGTGGGATATCCGAAGGATGTAAGGGAAGTCTATCTTGGCGAAAACGGAATCATAGAAAATGCAAAAGCAGGCTCTTACCTGATCGATATGACCACATCCAGTCCGAAACTGGCCAAGGAGATTTACGAAGCAGCAAAGGCCAGGAACTTACATGCGCTGGATGCACCGGTTTCGGGCGGCGATGTTGGAGCTAAGGAAGCGAGGCTATCAATCATGGTAGGCGGTGATGCCGAAGCCTTTGAGGAAGTAAAGCCAATTTTTGAAGTGATGGGCAAGAACATCGTCCTGCAGGGCGGCGCCGGAGCAGGGCAGTACACAAAGATGAGCAATCAAATTGCCATTGCCTCTAATATGCTGGGCGTTTGTGAAGCAATGGCCTATGCCATAAAGGCAGGCCTTGATCCGAAGGTGGTCTTAAAGAGCATAGAGTCTGGGGCTGCAGGCAGCTGGTCTCTTAGCAATTATACACCCAGAATGCTCTCTGGAGATTTTGAGCCGGGATTTTACATAAAACACTTTATAAAAGATATGAAAATTGCCCTGGAATCGGCAAAGGAACTCGGACTTAAAACTCCCGGCCTGGAGCTTGCCCTATCCATATACGAAGAATTGGCGGAGCGGGGCGAGGAAAATAGCGGTACGCAAGCACTGTTCAAGTACTACATGAATTAATATTGACTGCAAAAGAAACTTCTTCAGTTTAAAGGCTGTTGAAGTTTCTTTTTTTTGATATCTTTCGGTGTTTTGCCATATTATTAGCTCTGATTTTGAAAGATATTTGGAAAAGCAGGGCAAAATAAACATAAATATAATAAAAGCACTGGAGGATATCAATGAACATATATGGAGTAATAATGGCTGGCGGGGGAGGCACCCGGTTTTGGCCTTTGAGTCGTGCCACCGCTCCGAAACAATTTTTAAACATCACCGGCGAAGACAGCATGATAAATGATACCATAAAGAGGATAAAAGATGTTATTCCGCCGGAGAATATATTAATCGTCACCAACAAAGCCCAGGAAAAAATACTCAATGAAGTGATCCAGGAAGATATACCCAAGGAAAATGTTTTGGTAGAGCCTGTTGGCAGAAATACGGCAGCATGTATCGCATATGCTGCAATTGTCATAAAGAAGAGATACGGGGATTCGGTAATGGCCGTCTTTCCCTCGGACCACTACATAAAAAATGTGGATGAGTTCCAAAGGGTCTTAAGGTCTGCTTGTAGCATTGCAGAGAGCACGGAAAAACTCGTCACTATGGGGATAGAGCCCACCTATCCCTCAACGGGGTACGGCTATATAAAATATGACAAGGATAGGTCTTTACCTGCGGGAAATAAGACGGCATATGAAGCAGTAGAATTTGTAGAAAAACCCAGCGTGCCTAAAGCCAAAAAATACCTGGAAAGCGGTAACTACCTTTGGAACAGCGGCATGTTTGTCTGGAAAAGTTCAGTCATTTTAAATAATTTCAGAAGGTTTTTGCCCCGCCTATATAGAAATATAGAGAAAATAGAGCCTTTTCTAGGTACTCCCGAGGAAGGAAAGGCAGTTGAAGACATATATCCTATATTGCCCAGCATTTCCATTGACTACGGTGTCATGGAAAGGTCTGACGAAGTTGTTGTTATTCCGGGGGATTTTGGTTGGAATGATGTCGGATGCTGGGATTCTCTAGGAAGCGTGTTCCCTCCTGATGAAAACGGCAACATTACAAAAGGAGATTTTGTTGATATTGAAACCCGCAATTCCATCATTTATTCTAACAGCCGATTTGTCGCAGCGGTAGGTTTGGAAAACATGATTGTGGTGGAAACCAGCGATGCCTTACTGGTATGTTCAAAAGAAAAAGCTCAGGATGTAAAAAAGGTAGTGGAATACTTGAATAAAGTGGGAAGAGAGGAACTGCTGTAATGAACAATAAGAAAGGAAAGCTTTGGCCCTATTTAGTTGCCTTGGCATTAATAATTTTTGCGGGTGTCATGTTGGTCTATAGAGATGCTTTTAATGACTATGTAAGTGTACTTGCAACCTGGCAACCCGTAACTACAAGCAAAAATGCGGATAGCGATGATGTGAACACCGAAGAAGAATTAAGTCAAGAGGAACCAGAAGAAGTAGATCTACCAAATCCCACAGCAACTTTTCTGGCAGTGGGAGATGTGATGATGCATGATGGCCAGATTTGGTCGGGATACAGTGATGCTGCGGATAGCTTTGATTACACGGAGTTTTTCCATGTGGTAAAAGATGAGATTTCCGCAGCGGATATTGCCATGGCCAATCTAGAGACAACTTTGGCAGGCAAGGAACAAAAATATACGGGCTATCCCATGTTCAACAGTCCCGATGAAATAGCTGATGCACTGAAAGATGCCGGCTTTGATATTATAGTAACTTCCAATAATCACAGTTTGGACAGAGGGGCAAAAGGAGCCATCAGGACAATACAGGTCCTTAAAGAACGCGGATTGGCCCCTATAGGCACCTATGAATCTGAAGAGGAACGTGAGCAAATCCTGATAAAAGAACTAAACGGCATAAGTTTTGCCTTTTTGTCGTACACGTACGGAACAAACGGCATTCCCATTCCGAAGGACATGCCGTACCTTGTTAATCTGATTGATGAAGAGTTGATACTTTCGGATATAGAAAAAGCGCGAAGCCAGGCTGATGTGGTTGTGGTGTACCTGCATTATGGTGATGAATACCAGAGGACTCCTTCAAAATATCAGAGAAAGCTTGCTCACCTTCTCCTAAAAAATGGAGCAAGCTTTATTGTAGCAAGTCACCCCCACGTTATTCAGCCTGGAGAATGGATGGAGGTCCAGGAAGCTGATGGAGAAATAATTAAGAAATACATTGCGTATTCGATGGGCAATTTCATATCGGCACAGAGATTTCCTTATACCGAGGAAGGGCTCATGGTCAAGTTCACTCTGGAAAAGGATTTGAAAAAGAACAAGGTTTATCTTACCGATGTTGAAGAAATTGATACCTGGGTAGATAAGTTCGTAAGAGATGGAAAGATGAGATATGTGGTCAGGTTCGGCAAGAAACCTACATAATGATATAATGGTCCTTTTCGCAGATTTCTTTTATGTCTTCGCTGCAGGGCACGTGGTTCCCCCATGCATGTAAGCTACAATATTGAATAGGCCCGTAGCATGTTTCCTCATATTTTAAATGTTTACAAGTTGCAATTTCAGTAAAATTAATCTTTCTCGGGATTGCCATTATAAATCATCTCCTTCTGTTTTTTTGTTATATAATAGCATAAAGCGTTTAAAAAATCAAGAATATTCCGTCAATAAAGAAAATGTTCTCTTTCACAAGCTCCGTTAGCTTAAATATCCAGCAACGGTCATATTTCCATACATGTAAGGATATGTTTAATAAGAACAGTATTTGTCAACGCTGGCAAAAGGGGGCTTTAGTGTGGAACGTGTAAAATTAAAGGTTCCCGGCAAAAGTACCTTTGTATTAGCGACTTTACTTATATTGGCACTGATAATCCAATATTTATACGGCAAAAATCTTGCGGTAAGTGTTTTAAGCGGTTGGCTGCCCTTGTCCGGGAAGGTGATAGTGATTGACCCCGGTCACGGCGGTATCGATGGAGGAGCAAGCTTTGATAGCGTTTTAGAGAAACATATCAATCTTGAAGTTTCCTTGAAATTAAAGAGCATCTTAGAAAAAGAAGGTGCCAATGTGGTCATGACCAGGACAAAAGATATTGCCTTGGACCATTTGAACAATAAGAGTGAGTATAGGCACAAGAGGGACCTGATTGCGAGAGTCGACATTATAAATAATTCCAGACCCGATATATTCCTGAGCCTTCACGTGAATGCTGAAAAAAGCTCAGCTAAAACTCGGGGGCCCATGGTCTTTTATTATTATGACAGTGTAAAAAGCAGGCAATTGGCTCTGCAGATTCAAAAAAACTTAGAAGAAGCTTACATTAAAGCTGGCCACAGGGTACCGGCACGGAAAGCTAACGGCAACAGATCTCTTTTTATATTGAAAAACACAAAGCCAGCCGGTGTCATTGTGGAACTGGGTTTCATAACTAATTCCGGGGACAGGCAGCTTCTAACAACAGAAGCTTTTCAAAAGCAAATAGCAAAAGCAATGGCGCTTGCGATTAAAGAATATTTTTCACAAAAGGCTTTGTAAAAAAATATTTTGTGTTATAATTAATAAGTGAATTATCGCAACAGAAATTTTAAGGTTACAGGTGAAGACATGAGCAATGACATTAAGAGAGAGATATTTGAATGGTTGAAGGCTATTGTCCTGGCACTTATTCTTGCATTTATCATAAGAGGTTTTATATTTGAACCCATGATAGTACCTAGCGGTTCCATGATTCCAACTATCCAAATTAACGACAGGATTTTGGTAAATAAGTATATATATAGATTTCAGTCTCCTGAATATAATGACATAGTGGTCTTTAGATATCCCGATGACCATAAGCAGATATTTGTCAAGCGCCTTATAGGTAAGGGCGGGGATGTAATAGAGATTAGGGATAGTGTCCTTTATAGAAATGATGAACCCATACAGGAGCCCCAGTTAAACGAAGCCATGTACAATGATTTCGGGCCCTATAAAGTTCCTGAAGGGCATTACTTTATGTTGGGGGATAACCGAAACAATTCAAAGGACAGCAGGTTCTGGGACAACAAATATGTTTCAAGAGAGCAAATCGTAGGCAAAGCAACGTACCGAATATGGCCAATAAATCGAATTGGTGCCCTTAAATAAAATTACAATCTTGAATTTTCATTAGCTTTGTATTATAATATTTTCACGGCAATTGGCTATTAGTGGGGATATAGCTCAGCTGGGAGAGCGTCTGGTTCGCAATCAGAAGGTCAGGGGTTCGATCCCCCTTATCTCCACCAAAAGGGGCGCGTAGCTCAGTGGGAGAGCGCTTGATTCACATTCAAGAGGTCGCAGGTTCGAAACCTGCCGCGCCCACCATGATAAAAATGTGTATAAACTAGCCTTGACAATATCAAATAAAACTATTATACTAGTAAATGCTTGTGATTAAACTTATTAGATGGGGAATTAGCTCAGCTGGGAGAGCGCCTGAATGGCATTCAGGAGGTCAGGGGTTCGACTCCCCTATTCTCCACCAAATGAAATCAGGACGTAGAACGGAAAACCGTTGCTACGTTTTTTGTTTTTATAATACATTATTGTTGATTTTAATAGTTTATAAAGCTAAAATAAAAAAGGTGTCTAAAATAAAGTTTGTGATGATAATATTTCCCAGAATTCGCATTTTGTAATTTCCATTAATTGTAATGGCTTAGAAGGAGTGACATGTTGCTGTGAAGGTTGGACTAGTTGGATTGCCTACTGTGGGTAAAACCACTTTTTTTAATTTATTGACTCATGCAAAGGCAGAGACGAATGCCTTTCAAAGCGGCAAGCAAAATGCAAATATAGGCCTTGCCAGGGTGCCTGATGGGAGAATTGATTTTCTAGCCCAGGTTTACAAACCCAAAAAGGTCACCTATGCTCAAATTGAAGTGGTGGATATTCCGGGTTTGACAAGGGGGGCCGGTGAAGGTAAGGGTTCCGGAAATCAATTCCTCAGCAACATACGGCAGGTGGATTGCCTGGTCCACATAGTGAGGGCTTTTAGGGATGAAAATGTAATTCATTCCGAAGGTTCGATAGACATAATAAGGGACATTGAGAATATCGGAACGGAGCTGCTCCTGGCGGACCTACAGCTTGTGGAAACTAGAATCGATAGAATAAATAATGGAAGAAAAGTCACCAAAGAGCAGGTAGCTGAAAGAGAAGTGCTTGAGAAGATTCGTGAGTCCCTGGAAAATGAAATGAGTCTTGCCGATTTCAATCTTTCCGAAGATGAAGAAAAGCTTTTGGAACACTTGGATTTTTTAACGGCCAAACCGGTAATCATAGTGGTAAATGTGGACGATGAGCAGCTAATTGAAGGTTACGAGCAAAAAGACGAGGTTTTAAGATACTGTCATGAGAAGAATCTCCCGGTATTTGAGGTCAGTGCAAAAGCGGAAGTGGAAATAAACGAGTTGGATGACGATGATAGAATTGCATTTATGAGGGAGTTAAATATTAAAGAGTCCGGCATAGACCTCCTTGCAAGGGCCATTTACGATAGGCTCAGCCTAATATCATTTTTAACTGTCGGAGAAGACGAGGTCAGGGCGTGGACAATAAAGAAGGGCACAGTGGCAAAGAAGGCTGCAGGTAAAATTCACTCTGACATCGAACGGGGATTTATAAGGGCAGAGGTAATAAGCTTTGACGAATTCAAGGAATGCGGTTCTATGGCCAAGGCCAGGGATTTGGGCAAGCTGCGCTTAGAGGGAAAGGACTATGTTGTCCAGGACGGAGATATTATAAGTTTCAGATTTAATGTTTAAAAGCATAACGAGGCTTGAAAACAAGGAGTAGCTACTTTGCTCCTTGTTTTAACCTAAAGAGCTGCCGCTGTTTTTGAATATATAACATGGACGACCTAGATATTCACCCTGTTTAAATCCGTATCTTTCAAGGAACTTGAAAGCCCGACGTCTGCGCTCGTCAACCCAGTAAATTACAATGGATTCGCCGGGGCCAATGGCATGTTTCAGCTGCTTTAGCCATTTTAAAGCCTTCAACATGCCCTCCAAGCCCCAAGTATTGAAGCTTTTCGAAATTAGCTCTTCTTGATGCCTGAACCAATAATTGCACTCCCTTTTTGTGGGGAAAATACACACTGCCACGATATAGGCGACGCTCTTTGACCGCTGTCGGTGCCGTGTTACATACATTGCCAGGTACTGGCCGCTTGATAATCGGTGAAATAGTCTAATTGTTTTCATTGCATCCCCTCCACACCAGCTTCTAATACATTGTATTGCGTTTTTATATAATGGGTGCCGGATGTTCTAGCTCAAGTAAAGTCAGTATCTTTGTCTTATGCCTCTTAGGTCTATTCCCAAAGCCAGGGCAAGTATTAAGTAGCCACTGATTCCTAGAATTAGGTCTGCCCCTATGCATATTATTTTTGGGAAGTCTAAATTTACCAGGGGCAAAAAAGCTTTGCTCATTATGTAGGCCATAAAAACGCAGCAAATCATGGGTTTTAATATAATCTCTAGCAGGTTAAATTGTCTTTGAAAGTTTTGCTCGATATGCCGAATACTTATAAATATTGCCACTGCAGAAGCGGTAATTAAGGCAACGGAATAACCGTAAATTCCCATGGGTGTTTTAGCCGTTAACAAAAACAGGATTTGATTTGTTATAAACAAAGTAGTGAGGGATGTTGTAATGGGGGTGCTGTTGTTGCCGATAGCCCTAAGTATTGACATTATGATACTTTCAAGGTAATAAAAGGGGATGCCGGCGGAAAAAGCTATAATAAGATTTCCCAGTTCAAACTTGGGAAATAGGAATTCTGCCACAGGTTCTGATAGGGCAATAAAAAATGCCGTCACTGCGAAGGCGAAGAAGGATGTGAGAAACAAGGCCTGCTGAGATAGCTTAAAAGCATACTCTTTGTTCTTTAGAGCCAAAGCCTTTGCAATTTGAGGGATGATATTTGATGACAAGGCCCTTACAAATAGGGCAGGGAAGAAGATCAGGGGCATTACCATGCCCGATGTTTTCCCGTAAAGGGCTAAGCCCTCATAAGATGAAAGTCCCGACAGGACTAGTCCTTTCGGAACTAATAGTGCTTCAATAGAACGTGAAATGGAATGAATGATTTGGCTAAATGAAACCGGGACGGCTATTTTCAGGATATCTTTGATTGTTGCAATTACAGAATTTTTTCTGGAATTACGGTAATTGCCTATGCTCTTTGCAAAAAAAATAAATAGTATGCACATGGATATGAATTCTCCAAGGGTCAGGGCAGTAACTGCACCCCTAGTCTTAGTTTCAAATCCAATAAGCAAATTGCTACTTACAAAAAGCACGCCGAACAAAGTCCGAAATATGCATTCAGTAATGTTGGACCACTGCACCGGCCTAGTATCCTGCATGCCAAAGAAGTATCCTCTCATGACGGAGGAATAGCCTACAAATATTGCTGCAGGCAACACTATAAGCAGCAGTTTCAGTTTGAGAAGGAAAGATAGGGAAATAAGAAAAGAAGCTCCCAGCAGAGAAAAGGCGGTTGTCAGGGTGAAAGCAGACAAGATGATGTGGTTCCTTTTATTAGCTTCAGTCTGCATTTCCGCTATGAGTTTGGATACCGACAATGGAATACCTGCTGTCACAAGAGTTATTGCTGTACCGAAAAAGGCCAGGGTTTGCTGATAAACGCCCATGCCTTCAGAACCCAAATATTTTGACAAAACAAGCCTGTAAAAAAAGCCAATCGTGCCGGTTATGGTATTTGTTGCGGTTAAAAGGACCGTGTTTACAAGCCAGTGGCCCATCGCCAAAACATCCTTTCTCGAATATGCATAAATATAATATTCGGCAGCCGCCTGCTTTTATGATGACTGAATACAGTACTAATATTCGAAATATTTGACTACAGTGAAATATTATGGTATATTTATGTTAAATTAATAACAAGCGGGGTGATATTGTGGAGCAGCCCGGTGAAATAAAAAAGGTGTCTATGGCAGTGATTAAGCGCTTGCCAAAATACTATAAATGTCTCGGAGAGCTTCTCCGGAAAAATGTAGAGCGGGTGTCGTCGCAGGAACTCAGCAAACTACTAGGTTTTACTGCATCTCAGATTAGGCAGGATTTAAATAACTTTGGTGAATTTGGCCAACAAGGATACGGCTACAATGTTTCCCAGCTTTATAATGAGGTTGCCAAAATATTGGGGCTGACAACTTCCCATAAAATGGTACTAATTGGCGCGGGAAACCTGGGTCAGGCACTGGCAAATTATAGCGGTTTTGCAACACATGGCTTTAATATTATCGCAATTTTTGATACCAATCCGAGCATCGTGGGTCGCAAGATTAGAGATATACCCATATACCATGTGGATGACATGGAGTATTTTATAAACAGCAATGATGTTGATATAGCGGTGCTTGCGGTGCCGGGAGATGTGACCGAAAAAATTGTTGAGGTGTTGGTTAATACGGACATCCGTGGAATTTGGAATTTTACTCCAACAGAAATCAATGTCAGTAATAAGGATATAACAGTGGAAAACGTGCATCTCATTGATAGTCTTCTCACTTTGAGTTATCGCATAAATGAAAGCTGGCTTCGGGAAAGACTTTTAAAACAGGAGGGAAAAAATACTAAGTTTCCCCATAGAAAAAAAATGTCGTTCATGGTAAAATAGAGAAAACGATATAAATTTTGGAGGGCTTTTTGTGAGAAGACTACTGCACGCCGTATTATCTCTTTTTATTGTCTTTATTCTTATAGGTTGCAGTGCACAGTCCGCCAATGATAATGAGGATTCAGCATATGAAGATATTATTGAATCCGGGAAAAAAGTAATGGTCTATTACATAAAAGATGGATTCCTGACGCCGGTGACTTATAGTATCGACGACTCAGAACTTGAGATAAATGCTGCTGTTAACTTATTATTTTCCGGGATCCTCCCTGATGGTTTTGATAGCTGCTTGCTGAGCACCGGCTTAAATACCATGAAAATAAGTGGCGATACGGTTTCTCTGGATATTTCAGGCAATCCCTTCCAGGGGGAAAGGGCAGAACTTGCCAGAAAACAGGTCGTTTTAACCCTTACCGATTGTCCTAATATCATTAACGTAAATATTTCTATTAACGGACAGCCCTACGGGGATTCCTTAAAAAGGCCCAGCCATATAAACTTGATAGATCCTGATACCTACCAGCAGGATCAGGCAAATCCTGATGAATTAGACAAGTACATCACGATATATTACCCGGACAAGACAGCAAAATACTTAGTTCCGATAACAATCAAGTCTGACAAAATAGATGGCTCATCGGCATCTTCAGTTAAAGCTTCGGAGCTTGCGAAAGCGGCATTACAACACTTGATTGAAGGTGCGGAAGAAATAGGTTTGGGCTTTAATGATAAGATGATAAAGAGCTTGCAGATAAGTGAAGGCGTTGCAGTAGTAGATTTGGATAGGAACATACTCCTGAATAAATTTTCTACTAAAATCCAGTATGCGGAAATAGCCATAAAATCAGTTGTAAGGACACTGACTTCGATAGATGGAATCGAGAAAGTCCAGTTTTTAGTAGATGGCGTAAAGATGGGGTATATAACAGGCAACATAAACATTCAAAATCCAATAAAGCCTGATAAATGGTATAACTTTTTGACGGCTGCATAGCAGCCTTTATTTTTTTGTCCAAAGCTTTCCTTTTCAACTTTACAATTCTATTACACTTGTCCTTTTCTAAAGGATTTTGAAAGATAAAGTCGAAGTACATAAAAATGAATCAAGGCTGCACCAATCATAGGAGGTTTTGTTACAATGTATAAAAAAATATTTCTGGCAACACTTATGCTTTTATTGATCCTCAGCATACCCATTTGCGCCATGGCTTCTCCCAAGCCGATAGAGATTTACATAAATGGCGAAAAGGTTGAGTCCGATGTGGCCCCTATAATCGTAAACGACAGAACTTTGGCTCCGGTGCGCGTGATTTCTGAAAATCTTGGGGCTGAAGTTTATTGGGACAATGACAACAGGCTGGTCCAGGTAGAAACTCCGTCAAAGACAATTATCCTAAAAATCGATGACACGAGGGCATTGGTAGACGGTCAGGAAGTTGTCCTGGAAGTGCCTGCAAAGATCGTAAATGATAGGACCATGGTCCCGCTGCGCTTTTTAGGTGAGACCCTTGGAGCCGAGGTGAGCTGGGACAATGATCTGCGGCGCGTCATAATAAACCGTTCCGGGTCCAAGGTCGTAGACCTTGCATATGAAACGATTGATGGTAAGCCCACGGTTATTATAAAAGGGGACAGTCTTTTAGAATATACAACAGTTGAGATAGAAGATGATAATAAGCTGGTAATCGATATCAAAAGCCACTTAGATACCTTGAAGAATGCCCTGTACGCATACGATAATTATTTAAGCAAGGCTGTAGCAGGTGAGATTTTTACGGATCCACCTACGACACGGGTAGTGTTGGAACTAGGACCAAGAGTATCTTATAGGACCTATAGTTCAGCCGATAAGAAAAGTATTTTCATATCCTTTGAGAACACAGTAGAAGAGCTTAGCTTTGAAAGCCAGAGGCATGAATTGCTTGCAAGGATTAAGACGACAAATGTTACGACAGGCGACTATTTCTTTTTGTCAAATCCGGACCGACTGGTCTTGGACATCAGTGAAACCCTACTTGCTGAAATTGACATTCCGGAAGTTCCTGTAAATGATTTTGTGAAGGCTGTCCGCTTGGGCCAATTTACTGACGATATGGTGAGGGTGGTATTTGATTTAAAAAATGACATCAACTATCAAGTTTTCCAGGAGGACAACGTTTTTTCGATCATCTTTTCACAGGTACGCACGGTAGAAGACATCGATATTGTCAGTGAAAGGAATATTAGCTTCGTGGAAATTTCGGCCAGTGATGAAATAGGATACGAGCTTAAGGCGGACAAGAATAAAAAGCAAATAAAAATCGTTATGCCCGGCGTAGCCATCGGGGACAGGCTGGTAAGCCGCGATGTGATAAGAGTATCAGATGGTATTATTGACTATATTGAACTGGTGAAGGTAAAAGCTGCTAAAAATTACAACTTGGAAATAGTCATAAACCTGCATTCTTTCACAAGTTATGAAATGCTGTCATCGCCTCCTTCCTCTAATATAAAACTTGCGCTGCACAGTTCTCCCTTGATCAATAAACTGGTAGTTATCGATCCTGGCCATGGTGGCAGCGACCCGGGAGCTGTAGTCGGGAATGTAAATGAAAAAGACCTCAACCTTGATGTCGCGTTGAGATTAAAGTATCTTTTAGAGGCAAATGGTGTAAGAGTAGTCATGACGCGGGAAGATGATACTTTTGTGAATCTATATGCCCGTGCAGGCATAGCAAATGAAGTCGATGCAGATTTGTTTATCAGTATCCACCACAATACTGCAACAAGCAGCGCATCGGGAACTGAGACTTTGTATTACCCGGATCCTGAGAAAAAATTATTTGCGCAAGCATTGCAGGATGCCGTCGTCAGGCAAACCGGTTTTCCCAGCAGGGGCATTGTTGAACGACCCGGCATCGTCGTTACGCGGGAGACGAAAATGCCTTCAGCATTGGTAGAAGTAGGTTTCATGTCGAATAAAAATGAGCTTGCGATAATGATGACGGATGAATTCAAAAACCAGGTTGCCCAAGGATTGCTCCAAGGCATCGTCGATTATCTCAGCGGAATGACCAATTGACACACGATAGCCGTTTTGATATCATTACGTTAAATTAAGGAAATTAAATTTACCGTAGGAGGAATTTGGTTTGTGGTCGCTTATCGGGGGATATCTATTTATCTTCCTTGCCAGAGTAGTAGACATGTCTTTAACTACCATGCGGACCCTGATGCTTGTTAGGGGCAAGGGGCTGATTGCTGCAAGTATTGGTTTTTTTGAGGTCATCATTTACATAACGGCCTTAAACAAAGTTGTCAGCGGCTTGAGCAACCCGGTGAATCTATTGGCCTACGCCCTGGGCTTTGCCACCGGAAACTATATGGGAACTTTGATTGAAGAAAAGCTTGCCATAGGTTTAACCACCGTTCAGATAATTTCTCACAAAAACGGCATAGGTGACAAGATTCGCGACATGGGTTTTGGCGTAACAAGTCTTGAAGGAAAGGGCAGGGAAGGTATTAAGGAAGTCTTGATCGTTTCCTTGCCCAGAAAAGAGCTTGATAATCTTTTGGCCTTCATTGATAAAAATGATAGCCATGCATTTATTACGATAATGGATACCAGGGCTAGCAAAGGGGGATACTTTAAACAGACCGTAAAAAGCAAATAATACTTTGACGGCATAAAAAACCTCTTCTCGTTAATATATATTAATTAGATTAAAAAGAGGAGGTTTTTATGCATGGTCAAGAAGATTGTTTGCTTGTTAATCATATTGTTTTTAGTGGCGGCAGCTGTTGCAGGCTGTGATTTCTTTAAAAGAGAAAGTCCCCAGGAAGAAGTTCCGGACTCCGGCGAGGATTCTGAAGAAACCCTGGCAAATATGAGAAAGACGATCTTTTATTTTGTAAATGAATACGGCTTGTTAGTGCCTGTAACAAGGGATATTCCATGGGTTGAGGGTATAGGAAGGGCAGCGTTGGAGAGCCTGGTTGACAGTGAAGAGATGAGAGCAGAACTTGCGGAAAAGGGCTTAAAAGCTCCCTTGCCGGAAGGTACACAGGTTCTAGGAATGACAATACGGGATGGTCTGGCCAAAGTTGATTTTAATGCAAATTTCTTGCAGACTCCGGATATAGTGACTGAACAAAATGCCATCGACGCAGTCGTATATACCTTGACTGAATTTCCCGCGGTTGATGAAGTTCAAATCTTAGTTGACGGGAAGATGGTGGAAAAGACACCAAACGGCAATCAGCTAAAGGGTGTTTTTAAACGGCAGAATATAAACTTAGAAAAACCGGTAACAGCTTCATCGGAAATGGTACCGGTAACTTTATATTTTAAAGGTGCAAGCTTAAATGGAAACTTCAGTTACTTTGTTCCGGTAACTCGAATGGTGACAAAAAGTGACAATCAGATGAAAACCGCCCTGGAAGAATTGATAAAAGGTCCCATGGAAAATACCGGCCTTGTATCATTGTTGCCCCAAGACACGAAGGTGCTTGATGTAGCTCAAAGCAATGGAGAGGTGCTGGTTAATTTTTCAAAGGAAATTGAAGGATACGGTGGCGGTATAGATGTAGAACAATCCATCGTAAACTCGGTGGTTCTCACCCTTTCAGATTTTCCGGGAGTGGAGACGGTTACCATCCAGGTGGAAGGTAAAGCAGGAGCTTTACCGGAAGGCACTGTCCTTGAAACACCTATATATAAACCCCTCTATGTCAACCCGAGCAGCATTTGAAATTTTTGTATAGATATCAACTTGTGAGAAAGGATGGATATTTTGGCAAGAGTAGACGGAAGAGGCAATGACGAAATTCGGCCTATAACCATAACCAGAAACTTTAATAAGTATGCGGAAGGGTCCGTGCTCATTGAGGCTGGAGATACGAAAGTTATCTGCACGGCAACAGTGGACGATAAGGTGCCACCATTTTTGCGTGGCAAGGGCCAGGGCTGGATAACCGCCGAGTATTCCATGCTGCCCAGGGCCACGGAAGCAAGAAACGTGCGGGAAATGCTAAGGCCCAGCGGCAGGACCATGGAGATCCAGCGATTAATAGGCAGGGCTTTAAGGTCTGTAGTTGACCTTTCAGCCTTAGGCGAAAGGACCATCTGGCTTGACTGCGACGTTATTCAAGCAGACGGTGGAACGAGGACCCTATCAATAACCGGCGCCTTTATAGCCTTAGCGGATGCAATTAAGTTTTTGAAAGAAAACAATTTGATAGAGACAAATCCCATTAATAATTTCGTGGCGGCTATAAGTGCTGGTATAGTGGATGGCGAGAGATTACTGGATTTAGTATTCGAAGAGGATTGTCGAGCTCAGGTAGACATGAATGTGGTTATGACCGATACGGGACAAATAGTAGAGATTCAAGGTACTGGAGAGGCTTTTCCCTTTAGCAGGGAGGAATTGGATGGGTTGATGGATTTAGCCTTCAAAGGCATATCAGAACTCATTCAAATTCAAAAAAAGTTAATCATAGATATTTAAGCGGAGCTTTTAAACATGAATACATTGGTTATTGCAACAAAAAATCATGGCAAATTCTTGGAGTTTAAGGAAATGTTGGGGCCCGCAAGCTTTAGTATTGTGTCGCTGATAGATTTTCATCACATCGAGATTCAGGAGACCGGCTCTACTTTTGATGAAAATGCCTTGATAAAGGCAACAACAGTATGCCGAGAAACTGGCTTGCCGACCCTGGCTGATGATTCGGGCCTTGAAGTACACATCCTAAACGGTGAACCAGGTGTCTTAACTGCCAGGTATGCGGGAGAACATGCTACTGATGAAGACAATATAAACAAACTCCTTGAAAGATTAGAAGGAGTTCCATTAGACAAAAGGCGGGCTCAATTTGTTTGTAGCCTGGCCCTTGTCTTTCCTGATGGACAAGCCTTCTTCGAGCGGGGTATCCTAGAAGGCCTTATCGCTCTTAGCCCTAGGGGGACCGAAGGCTTTGGATATGACCCGATATTTCTGTTGCCTGAACAGAACAAAACCCTCGCCGAGATTTCCATAGGAGAGAAGAACAGGATAAGTCATAGGGCAAGGGCTCTGGAAAAAATCAAGAAACATTTATTTAGGCTTATATAGGAGGAATATCTTGAAGATCGGAGTGTTAAGCGATACTCACGGCGTAAGATTCATCGCGAAAAAAGCCGTGAATAAGATGGAAGATATTGAAATTCTCCTTCACGCGGGCGATTTGGTTGAAGACGCCCGCCATCTCGAAGGGAATAATTACCGGGTCTACTGCGTAGCGGGGAATTGCGACGCTTTTAGCCTCGAACCGACCGAAAAAATACTGGAGCTTCAGGGCAAGAAAATCCTATTAACCCATGGGCATACATACAGAGTTAAGCGGGGCTACGAACAATTACTTTTCAGGGCAAAAGAAGTTTCTGCAGACATAGTGGTATTTGGCCACACCCATGTTCCGGAAAACACATATATTGACAACATACTGTTTTTTAATCCCGGAAGCACAGCTCTGCCGAAAAATGGTGGGCCCGGGACATATGGAATCATAGAAATTGCTGATGGCCGTATCAAGGCATGCATAAACAGTATATAAGCAGGGTTTTCGGGCATCGAAAAATAAAAATCGATTTGAAATACCACAAAAGTTGTGCTAAAATAATCTTGACTCAAAAAACTATTTCATGTATACTATACAATGTCTTTAAGATGTCGGGGCATGGCGCAGTTTGGTAGCGCACATGGTTTGGGACCATGGGGTCGGGGGTTCAAGTCCCTCTGCCCCGACCATGCGGGAATAGCTCAGCTGGCTAGAGCGTCAGCCTTCCAAGCTGAATGTCGCGGGTTCGAATCCCGTTTCCCGCTCCAGGCGCCCGTAGCTCAGCTGGATAGAGCAACGGACTTCTAATCCGTAGGCCAAAGGTTCGAATCCTTTCGGGCGCGCCATATATGGTGGGTATAGCTCAGGTGGTTAGAGCGCCAGATTGTGGCTCTGGAGGTCGTGGGTTCAAGTCCCACTATCCACCCCATAATACAAATTTAATGTCGGATGCTACAAATAGAATTCCGACAACCCTTTTTGGGCTACTGTAAATTTATTGGGGCGTCGCCAAGCGGTAAGGCACAGGACTTTGGCTCCTGCATCGTAGGTTCGAATCCTGCCGCCCCAGCCAAAAGGGTCATTAGCTCAGGTGGTAGAGCACCTGACTTTTAATCAGGGAGTCGGAGGTTCGAGTCCTCCATGACCCACCATGCGGGCATGGCGGAACTGGCAGACGCGCCAGACTTAGGATCTGGTGGATTTATCCCGTGGAGGTTCAAATCCTCTTGCCCGCACCATATTCAAATACTGTGGATTTTTCTACCTCGGTCCATACCGAGGTGTTATTTTATTGTAATTTTTTGTTTGCATATATTTTTTTATGTTATAATATCAAAAGAAATGGAATTTACGGGAATTGCAAGGGAGGAGCATAATGAAAGTAAACCTGGAAAAAATAGAAAAGAACAAGGCCTACTTAAATTTCGAGATTGATGCACAGCAATTCGATGAGGCAATGGAGCGTGCGTATAGAAAAAACGCAAGGCGCTTTGTAATCCCCGGATTTAGGCGGGGAAGAGCTCCCAGAAAGCTCATTGAAAGACATTACGGTCCTGAAGTCTTTTTCGAAGACGCTGCAAGATTTCTTTTGCCTGAAGCCTATCAAAAGGGAGTAGAAGAATACAAATTGGAGCCTGTAGATCAACCAACTTTTGACATCAAACAGATAGAAGTTGGCAAACCCTTTATAGCTACCGCAGAAGTATTTGTCAAACCCGAAGTTGATATAAAGGAATATAAAGGATTAGAAGTAGAAAAAATTGTCTATAATGTAACTGATGAAGATGTAGAAAAAGAGCTGTCTCAGCTGCAGGAGCAAAATGCCAGACTCGTAACGGTTGAAGACAGGGCGGCCAAAATGGAAGATATAGCTGTCATAGACTTTAAGGGTACGATTGACGATGAACCCTTCGAAGGAGGCACTGCAGAGAACTTTTCTCTGAAATTGGGTTCAGGTATGTTTATAGAGGGCTTCGAAGAACAAGTTGTTGGAATGAATGTCGGAGAAAGCAAGGACATCGAAGTAACTTTTCCGGAAGACTATAGCGCAAAAGAGTTGGCAGGAAAAAAGGCTGTTTTTAACGTGACTTTAAAGGAACTTAAGGCAAAAGAACTGCTGCCTCTGGATGACGATTTTGCCAAGGATGTCAGCGAATTTGAAACTCTGGATGAGCTTAAACAGGACATCAAGACAAAATTAGAGGAACAAGCCAAATCCGTGGAAGAAGGCTCTTTAAAAGCATCTATAGTAAATAAATTAAAGGAAGTTGCCGAAGTCGAAATTCCTGATGTAATGATAGATCAGGAAATTGATAGGTTAGTCTTCGATTTTGCTATAAGCCTGAGATATCGCGGATATGATTTGCAGTCCTATTTGGATGCAACAGGCCTTAGTCTTGAAAAATTCAAAGAGAGTTTCCGCGAGAGAGCTCTTGACAATGTAAAATCATCACTGATATTAGAGGAAGTAGGCAAAAGGGAAAACATTACTGTGACAGATGAGGAGCTTGAAAACAAAATCAAGGAATTAGCTGAAAGCTTAAAACAGTCGGTGGAAGATTATAAAAAGAATTTAAAAGAAGAAGATATGGCAAGAATAAAAGACTCAATACTTACAAATAAAATCTTCGATTTTCTAATCAGCCATTCCAATATAGTAGAAAAGAGCAAAGATGACGTAAAAGATGATATAATAGAATCAGAGGAAGACAGCAAAGCCGACAGTGAAGAAAATGAAAATTAAAATGGTGTAATTTAAGGAGGTATTTATAGTGAGTTTAGTTCCTATAGTTGTGGAACAAACTAACCGTGGGGAAAGAGCATACGATATTTATTCCCGACTACTCAAAGAAAGAATCATCTTCATTGGAACAGCCATAGACGATACTGTCGCAAGCCTTGCTATAGCTCAAATGTTGTACCTGGAGTCAGAAGATCCTGACAAGGACATCCGGCTCTATATCAATAGTCCGGGGGGCTCCGTTACAGCAGGCCTTGCCATTTACGACACGATGCAATACATCAAGCCCGATGTTTCAACTATTTGTATGGGGCTTGCTGCAAGCATGGGAGCTGTCCTTTTGGCAGCCGGAACTGAAGGTAAGCGCTATGCACTGCCCAATTCACGCATCATGATTCACCAGCCTTGGGGCGGTGTCCAGGGTAAAGCTGTAGACATAGAAACACACGCGAAAGAAATTCTTCGCCTAAGAGAGCTGCTAAATGAAATACTTTCAAAGCACACCAAGCAACCCATAGAAAAGATAGACAAGGATACGGACAGGGATTACTTTATGTCATCAGATGAAGCTTTAAAGTACGGCTTGATTGATGAGGTGATCCACAAGAGGAAGTAAGCCGGAAAGGAGAGTGAAAGATGTTCAAATTTAGCGATGAAAAGAGTCAACTGAAATGCTCGTTCTGCGGCAAGACTCAGGATCAGGTACGTAAACTAGTAGCGGGTCCCGGCGTTTACATTTGCGATGAATGTATTGAATTGTGCAATGAAATTATAGAAGAAGAATTTGGCGAAGAAGCGGAAATGGACTTTACCGAGGTTCCAAAACCCAATGAGATAAAAGAGATTCTTGACCAATACGTAGTAGGACAGGAAGAAGCCAAAAAAGTACTATCTGTTGCAGTGTACAATCACTATAAGCGAATTAACTATCAGCACAAAATTGAAGATGTGGAACTTCAAAAGAGCAATATCATAATGCTTGGACCGACCGGCAGTGGAAAGACCCTTCTGGCTCAAACTCTTGCAAAGATATTAAACGTGCCATTTGCTATAGCCGATGCCACCTCTTTGACCGAGGCTGGCTACGTAGGAGAAGACGTAGAAAACATCCTCTTGAAACTGATACAAGCTGCTGATTATGATGTGGAAAAGGCCGAAAGAGGAATAATTTATATAGATGAAATAGATAAAATTGCACGCAAATCAGACAATCCTTCAATAACAAGAGACGTATCCGGCGAAGGTGTTCAGCAAGCTTTGCTTAAAATCTTGGAAGGCACCGTGGCCAGTGTTCCTCCTCAAGGCGGGCGCAAACATCCTCATCAGGAGTTTATCCAGATAGACACTACAAACATCCTCTTTATCTGCGGCGGAGCTTTTGAAGGTATTGACAAGATAATAGAGAACCGCACAGGCAAGAAGTCAATAGGATTTGAAGCCGATATAAAGAGTCAAGCAAATAAAAACGTTGGAGAGATTTTAAAACAACTTATGCCCGAAGACTTGTTGAAATACGGCATGATACCTGAGTTCGTCGGAAGATTGCCGGTGATTGTAACACTTTCAGCACTAGATGAAGAAGCACTGGTCAAAATCTTGAAGGAACCGAAGAATGCACTGGTGAAGCAATATCAGAAACTCTTTGAGATGGACGATGCCCAACTGGAGTTCACCGATGATGCACTGAGAGTAATTGCCCAGGAAGCCATCAGAAGAAAGACAGGAGCAAGAGGTCTCCGGTCCATAATGGAAGAGATCATGCTGGATATCATGTACGAGCTTCCTTATAGAAGCGATATTACCAAGTGCGTCATAACCAAGGAAGTGGTTATAAATCGCGAAGAACCAATAATTGTCACATCTGAACGCAAAAAGGGCAAAATGTCCGATCGAAAAAAAGGTCAGAAAAAAGAAGTAACAGCATAAATAATTAGTTGGAAAATGGGGAACCGTTCCTTATGGGACGGTTCCTATTTATGTTGAATAATTGGGGACGGGTACAAAAAATTCACGAGTGAATTTTTTGTACCCGTCCCCAATTATTCATTCGCGGCGATTAAAAGTGGCTCGAAATGGGTTATAAAAAAACTGCTATTAATAAATAATATAAACAGTGATTGGAATAGTTAAAGCTCGATAAGGAGGATCTACAGCATGAACGTTACCCTAAATATACTGAGCCTGATTCAGATTTTTTTTGCCATAGTTATCGGGCTTTATTTTTTAAACCTGTTAAAGAGCCAGCAGGGCAGTAAAGTCGCTGTCGATAGGGAATCTAAAAAGGAGATGGAGAAACTTGAGCGCATGCGACAGATCTCTCTCACGGAACCATTGGCAGAAAAGACGAGACCCTCGAGTTTCGATGAAATAATTGGCCAGGAAGATGGTTTAAAGGCACTGAGGGCAGCCCTTTGCGGTCCCAATCCCCAACACGTCATATTATATGGTCCCCCCGGAATAGGCAAAACCGCAGCGGCGAGACTTGTCCTTGAAGAAGCAAAAAAGACTCCCGGCTCCCCCTTTGGCCCCGATGCAAAGTTCATAGAGGTTGATGCTACTATTGCCAGGTTTGATGAAAGGGGAATCGCTGATCCCCTAATCGGTTCGGTCCATGACCCGATATACCAGGGGGCGGGCCCCCTTGGCGTTGCCGGAATTCCTCAGCCAAAGCCCGGGGCTGTGACAAAGGCCCACGGTGGCGTTCTGTTCCTTGACGAAATAGGGGAGCTTCATCCAATTCAAATGAACAAACTTTTAAAAGTATTGGAGGACCGCAAAGTATTTTTGGAAAGTGCGTATTACAGCAGTGAAGATTCGAACATACCCCGCCACATTCACGATATCTTTAAAAATGGCCTGCCTGCTGATTTTAGGCTAATTGGTGCGACAACCAGGCCCCCTGAAGAAATACCGCCGGCTATTCGTTCAAGATGCTTGGAAATATATTTTAAGCCACTGATGCCGGAACACATCGGTATCATCATCAAAAATGCTGTAAATAAGATAGGATTTGAAATTGACGACTTGTCGATTAAAACCATAAAAAAATATACTACCAATGGCAGGGAAGCAGTCAACATTATTCAGATGGCGGCAGGTTTGGCCACTCGTGAAAACAGAAAACGGATTGAAGCACGAGATGTGGAATGGGTAATAAATAGCGGCCAGTATGCACCAAGGCCTGAAAGGAAGGTAAGTCCAAAACCACAGGTGGGCCTTGCAAATGGTCTTGCGGTATACGGGCCCAACATGGGTATTTTATTGGAAATAGAAGCTACAGCCATAAAGACAGAAAAAGGTCAGGGGACCTTGCTTGTGACGGGAGTAGTAGAGGAAGAAGAAATGGGGGGAAGCGCCCACCGCCTTAGACGAAGGGGAACAGCCAGGGGCTCGGTGGACAACGTAATGACGGTTATCAGGAAGTACTTGGGCATAGATCCTCGGGATTATGACATTCACTTAAATTTCCCGGGAGGAACGCCTCTTGATGGCCCTTCAGCTGGTGTGGCAATTGCTGTTTCAATATATTCAGCAATGAAAAACCTAGTTGTCAATAATTACATTGCCATGACGGGAGAACTTTCAATCCGCGGCTATGTAAAGCCTGTAGGTGGTGTTATACCCAAGATAGAGGCTGCAAAGATGGCAGGAGCTAAAGCCGTAATAATACCTAAGGAGAACTGGCAGGACAGCTTCAAAACTTATGATTTGAATATAGTTGCCGTTGATAGGATAGAGGAAGTGATAGAGCAGGTTATATTTGCATCTGAAGCAGAAATTAGGAATGAGACGGTCTCTGTTTAGCATTTAATATTTTGAAGGATTTATTAAAATTTTATCGAATAGAATAAGAAGAAACATATGTGTTGTTCAATAATAGCCCGAATGGGGGGGATAAAGTGGGGAAGGCTTCATCTAATCGGACAATACCGCTGTTGCCGCTTCGTGGACTATTGGTTTTTCCCAATATGGTGTTACATTTCGATGTTGGTAGGGATAAATCAATCGGTGCTTTGGAAGAAGCAATGGTGGCGGACCAAAAAATACTGTTGGTGGCACAAAAGGATGCAAAAGTGGATTTTCCCACGAGAAATGAAATTTACACCACCGGCACGGTCGCTAAGATAAAACAGCTCTTAAAGATGCCCCAGGACACAATAAGGGTATTGATTGAAGGTGTCAACAGGGCTGTAATAGAAAAGTACATTCATACAGATCCTTTTTTTAAGGTTGAAATCAGGGAAGTTATTGAAAGCGATCAAAGGGCAGACACCCAGGAAGAAGCCCTAATGAGGAGTATACTGAACCTTTTCGAACACTACATGAACATGACGAAAAAGTTGCCGCCTGACATCATTGTTTCCCTTAACAATGTAACAAATCCGGGGCGTTTTGCAGATATTGTGGCGTCCCATTTGGCCATAAAAGTGGAAGATAAGCAGAAGATTTTGGAGATGATTGATTTCAAGGAACGTTTGGAAATACTTTTTGCGATTTTATCCCAGGAAATAGAGATCCTTGAAATTGAAAAGAAGATTAATTATAGGGTAAAAAAACAAATTGAAAAAAACCAAAAAGAGTACTACCTGAGAGAGCAGATGAGGGCAATACAGAAGGAATTGGGGCAGCAGGACGAGAGAACTGCAGAAGCTGAGGAGTACAGGGAAAAGATACTCGCACTGGATCTAAAGAAGGACGTTGAAGAAAGAATAATGAAAGAAATCGATCGTCTTGAGAAAATGCCCAATGCCTCAGCGGAGCTTTCGGTAATTAGGACATACTTGGATTGGATTGTTTCCCTTCCATGGAATGTATTTACAGATGATAGCGTGGATATTAAGAAGGCGGAAGAAATATTAGACGAAGACCACTACGGTTTAAGCAAAGTAAAAGAAAGGATCCTAGAATTTCTTGCAGTGCGTAAGTTGTCGGGAAAAATAAAAGGACCGATATTGTGCTTTGTAGGTCCTCCGGGAGTTGGAAAAACCTCCCTGGCCAGGTCCGTGGCCCGCGCAATGGGTAGAAAATTCGTGAGGGCGTCCTTGGGCGGGGTCAAGGACGAAGCAGAAATCCGCGGCCACAGGAGGACCTATGTGGGTTCCATGCCTGGTAGGATTATCCAGGGGATACGTCAGGCGGGTTCCCAGAATCCCGTATTCTTACTGGATGAAATAGATAAGATGAGTTCTGACTTTAGAGGAGACCCTTCATCGGCCTTATTGGAGGTCCTAGACCCTGAACAGAACAACAGTTTTTCGGACCACTATCTTGAAATNNCGGCCCCTGAGGGACCGCATGGAGGTCGTCACCATTCCGGGATACACCGAAGACGAAAAACTGGAAATAGCCAAGCGCCACCTGATTCCGAAGCAGTTAAAAGAACACGGCCTCAATTTAACGGACGTTTCTTTTCACGAAGATGCCCTGCTTAAAATTATCAGAAACTACACTCGGGAAGCAGGGGTAAGGAATCTTGAGCGTTCAATTGCCAATATCTGCAGGAAAATAGCGAGAGCCGTAGTTGAAGGTGAAAAAAATACCATAGATGTAGATGCGGATTTGGTTGAGAAGTTCTTAGGCGCACCGCGCTATCATTACGGCACCGTAGAAAAACAGGATTTAATAGGTGTAGCCACTGGTCTTGCCTGGACTGAGGTTGGCGGAGATATCCTGAACATTGAAGTATCCGTCATGAAGGGTGAAGGCAAGCTCATCCTCACAGGAAAGCTGGGCGATGTCATGCAGGAATCGGCCCATGCCAGTTACAGCTATGTGAGGTCAAAAGCACAACTGTTAAATATCGATGAGGACTTTCACAAGAAATACGACATACACATTCACGTTCCCGAAGGTGCGATACCCAAAGACGGGCCTTCAGCCGGAATTACCATCGCCTGTGCCCTCATATCGGCCCTTTCAATGAGGCCTGTAGATAGGACCGTAGCTATGACCGGGGAAATAACCTTGAGGGGAAGGGTGCTTCCCGTCGGAGGTATCAAGGAAAAGGTTTTGGCGGCGCACAGGGCGGGAATAAAGACTATTATCCTGCCTGAAGAAAACACAAAAGATTTGGAGGAAGTGCCGCAAAAAGTAAAGGACCAGCTTTGCTTCATATTTGTAAATACCATGGATGAAGTAATTGAAAAGACCTTAAAGCCGGTGCCTGCGGAAAAACCCGTCAACTTAGAAAAAAGCGAATTGGATCACTATAACATTTATCCATCATAGGATTTAACTTTGCAAAGGGCAGTGCAATACACGATGCATAACCTGAGAGTAAATGAATAGCTTCCGGGGAAAAACATCCTTGGAGGCTTTTTTCTTTGAGCGATACTTTTAACAGTCTACTCGCTTTTCTACTTTGGCAGCGCTTTCCAAAGTTATATTCAAAAGGTTACGCTGGTTTAATCTCTATTTGAATTACTCTTCACCATAATAATAAATACTACATAACATATATTAGATTATTGCTAATCTCTGAAAAAAGCTAACTACGTGTTAAAGGAGGGAGACAGATTTGATTAGATATATAGTCCAGAGGGGAGATACTCTGTCTCAAATTGCTGAAAGGTTCGGAACTACCGTAGCTGCTATAATGAGGGCAAACAATTTAACCAATGCGGATTTAATCTTTGTGGGGCAGGTACTGATGATTCCGGTGTCTGAAGAGACTCCGCATACGCCGGAGGATTGCCCTCCTTGCCCGCCTACACATCCTTCTCCGCCCTCACCGCCAACGCCAACCCCACCGCCAGCCGGTAGGCCGGTAGTTACCCGCACTTTTGACGGCGTGGAATACACTCTTTCCCTCAACAAAAGCGTGTATAGGCTTGGCGAGCAAATTATAATAAGATTTCGGAAGAAAAATATACTAAAAGTTCCGCTTACCCTAACTTATAGGACGTCGCAAAAAGTAGATTTTAGAATAACCCGTGATGACAGGTTAATTTGGCAGTGGTCAAAAGGGAGAGTTTTCACTCAAGCAATAACAAGCGACAGATTACAACCCGGAGAGGAAATAGTTTACCGTGAGGTATGGAATCAAAGGGCAGACGGTATCATAACGAGACCGGGAGTTTACAGATTAACCGGGTGGAATCTGGCCACACCCGGTGTCAGGCTAAGCCTCGAATTTAGAATAACGGCATAATCCAGCATAATAGAATGCGCTTTAGGGGCGATTCCATAAGGGATTCGCCCATTATTTGTTTTCTTTTGTTCATTGCGCAAAACATGTATTTCATATATAATAAAAATGGTTGGTGAAAAAGACAAGAGAGGAGATTTTGCCATGATGGTCGTTTTCGACCCTGGTGTACGGCATAGAATCATGGTATGTGTTACACCGCAAAAGAGCTGTAAAAGACTGATAGAAAAGGGATCTGCCAGGGCTAAAGAGATGGACGGCCAGTTCGTAGTGATATACGTAAACAATAAAAAAAATCTAAATCGAGAATTAAAGGAACACAAGATTTTATTGGAGTTGTTTGAGTTAGCTAAGGATTTCGGCGGTAGGGTTTCTATTTTGACTGGAGAAAATGTTTACGACACATTGGCAGATTTTGCAAGGGAAAACAAAATAACGCATATTATTGTTGGCAAATCTTTGCGTTCCGCTTTTGAAATTCAAAGGCACGGAGAGGTTATCAATCCCCTCATTAATGCAGTGGAAAAAATGGACATAACGGTTGAGATTATTTAGATATACTGGGGCTTGAGGAGGATATTCTTGAAAGGGCTTTGGGAGTATCTATACCACAATGACAGACGCTTATTTGAATATATCAATAAAAGAATAAAGTGCAAGGTGCTTGACTTATTTATGCCGAGGATTACCCATCTTGGCGGAGCTAGCTTTACGGTGCTTTCATGCCTGTTCCTGTATATTTTTGGTCAGGGTGAGACAAGGCTAGCCGCAACCCAGGCCATTGTCACGGTTACCAGCAGCCAGGGAATAGTACAGCTTTTTAAGAATACCGTAAACCGCAAAAGGCCATATTTGGTTTTACCCGAGGTCAATACCTTCTGGAGCAGGCTTTTAAAGGACCATTCCTTCCCATCCGGCCATACGACTGCAGGTTTTTCATTGGCAGCAGTTCTGGCCCTGCATTTTCCCAATTACGGTCCCGTATCATATTTGCTAGCCACAATGGTAGGAATATCCCGCATTTACACGGGTATGCACTACCCTTCGGACGTATTGAGCGGTGCCTTTTTAGGCATG
>LFRM01187150.1_pt1 | contig 28151 bp, 19 predicted proteins | sample 618341 | NCBI WGS metagenome assembly LFRM01 (sample SAMN03654438, study PRJNA283298) | anaerobic digester metagenome | isolation source: pool of bioreactors CSTR01a, CSTR02a, and CSTR03a thermophilic anaerobic... | place: Denmark: Kgs. Lyngby | collected 2014-05-21 | reverse complement strand
CTCAACGATTATGAAAGGTTTTTACTGCTTCTAGCTCTATCCTCTGCCTATGACAGGAAATACGAATCCATTTATGCCTTTCTCCATAACAACGTTAAAGAAAAGCTTCCCACTAAAGGACTTGCCATATCTATATACAAGATGTTTTTTTCACTGGAAGACTACCACTTAGGCCGCACTATAAGAGGTGAAGGCAACTTTTTCAGATATCTAACGGAGAGCACAGCCAGAACCAGTAATGAACCTGGTTTAGCAGATAAAATAGTCCTTTCCCGCCGGGTTAGCGGTTTTATATTGGGTATAAACCAACTGGATGAAGAGTTGGTCGATATTGCCACTATTTTTGACAGGACAGAAAGCTTAGAAGGTATTTACATCCGTCATAATGAATACCAACGAATACATGATTACATTCAAGAAATTGTATATAACGGCGATCGGATTGGGAATGTACTGAATCTATATGGTCAAAATGGCATTGGCAAGAAACACCTGCTCAAGCACGCAGCTCAGGCCCTGGGATTTAACCTAATTTTCGTAGATTTTGCCAAATTAAAAATTCGACCCCAGAACTCCATACGGCCATTGTTGGATAAGATTTATCTCGAATACTTGCTAACCGGTTCTTTACCCTGTTTTATAAACATGGATCAGGAGGAAGACTTTGACGACGATCCGAATGCAGTTAAGACCAGAGACATGCGGCTGGTTACTACTATAGAGTATATTGAAAAAGAGTTTTGGCTGGTTATCTGGTTGTCCCGGATAAAGGAAGACGAGTTAACCAAACACAACGTCAGCCTGGTTTGTATGGAACTGCCTATGCTGACTGTTAGCGAGCGCATTGTGCTGTGGGATGTATTCTCTCAGGATTATAACCTGGCCGAGGATATTGATACTGTCCTTTGTGCTAATCAATACATATTAACACCTAAGTCTATTAAGGATGTTCTTGATACGGCCAACAATCTGGCATTATCCGACAACAGAAGTTTAATTGAGCGGGAGGATATCCTGCAGGGGGTTAAACAACATTCTGTGAATCAGTTAGGCCGGTATGCAACTCTTATCAATGCTGTTTTTACTTGGGATGACCTAGTCATAGATGAGGAACAGAAACGTGAAATGCAGTTGATATGCAATCAGATCAAATATCGCAATGTGGTGGGTGAAGAGTGGGGCTTTAATGAGAAGACTCCCTATGGCAGGGGACTTTGTGCCTTATTTTACGGTTCTCCAGGCACCGGAAAGACCATGGCTGTCCAGGTAATGGCCAATGAACTGGGGCTGGATCTTTACCGTATAGATTTGTCTCAGCTGGTCAGTAAATACATTGGGGAAACGGAGAAAAACATATCTGATCTTTTTAGAAGAGCCAAAAATATCAATGCTCTGCTGTTTTTTGACGAAGCAGATTCCCTATTTGCCAAAAGGTCCGAAGTAAAAGATGCCCATGACCGTTATGCCAACGCGGATACAGCCCATCTATTACAAAAATTAGAGGAGTACGAGGGTATATCCATACTGGCGACCAACTATGTGAACAATATAGATGATGCGTTTAAGCGGCGCATAAAATATATGATAAATTTCGTATTTCCTACTCCTGAAGTCAGGCTCAAACTATGGAAAACAGTTCTTCCGAAGAAAGTGGTACTCGAAGAAGAGATAGATTTTGAGTTCTTTGCCTATAATTTTGAATTAGCTGGAAGCAACATTAAGGACATACTTACCACCGCAGCCTATATTGCTGCCTCAGAACATACTGGGTTAGCTAATCGCCACATAGTAGAAGCAGTAAAACTTAATTTTAAGAAATATGGCAAAATCTTAACTAATGAAGATTTTGGCTATCTGGGTACCAATAAATAACATGTAAAGGAGTATTTAATATGTCGGAACCTTGGGAAGCAAATTTCTTAGAAATTCTTCAGGTGATGCTTAATGAGCTAGCCTCTGACACTCAGTTGGATTTAGGCGACGAAAATTATGACCAGCCCGTGCTCAGAGGTATTTTCCCTGTTCTTAGGGGTGGTGAGGTGGACCTTCCTATTGAAATTACCGTGGAACATCTAAAAGCAGGCAGCAGTCAGTTGCAAATCTACTGTTTGATTTTTGACAGCATTCCCCAGGCTGCTATTCCTGAAGTGGAGAAAATTATTATGCGCTTGAATGAGTTTATCACTCTGGGCAATTTTGGAATCTATTATCGCAGTCGGCAAATATTTTTTAACCATGCCTATACTATAGAAACCGATGTCAATGCGGAAGGCGTGTTAAAAAATATTGGGGTGACGCTAGATATAATTGCGGAAACCATTGATAATGCATATGATTTGCTGCAACAGGCGGTTAACATGGAAATTACCTGCGCTGAGGCGGTGGAGAGAAATCTTGTTCTTGTACAATAGGAGAGAGGAGGAACCTCGCAATGCCTACTAGTGTGAGTGAAGAATTGAAAAATGAGACAATAGCAGATTCTGATGATCAGGCCCAGTTGCCCGCACCTGTTAATGGGGAGCAAAGTTCTTCTGAAGAAGAACCTGAACCAGTGCAGACAGGTAGTGTGAGCGATGCTGACCAGTCAGAACTGTTGGAGGATCCCAAAGCCGACGATTCTTCTGAGAAGAGTTTCCTTGAGTCTCGCAAAGAGGCATATTTAACACAGGCTAGAAAACCCTTTCAGAAAACAGAGCTTCCGGTACCTGGTCAGGATTACTTGGCGTATCGCAAAGAGGCATATTTAGCAGCGGCCAACAAGCCTTTTGAAAAGCCCGAGACTCAAATACAAGTGCGAAAAGGTATAGTAGAAGAAACCAAACAAAAGTTATTCCCGAAAACTGGCACAACCGGCAAGCCATTACCGCCAATACCGACTAAGTCGGAATCTGCTACAACCGGCAGGCCATTACCGCCAATACCGACTGAGTCAGAATCTGCTACAACCGACAAACCGCAAGTACCGACTGAGTCGGAGTCTGCTGAACCAGCTCAGGAAACTGACCCCTATGCACTGCTTAAAAGAGATGTGAATTCGCTTTCTGAAGCTGAAAAGCAGGAAAGAGCCAACCTATTAAAACAGAAGTATGTTGACGAATGGAAACAGAAAAAAGAAAAAGAAAATGAAGAACTCAGCAAAGATCTCACTGATGATGAAGAGTCTAAAGAAGAAACCGGCCAGTCAAAGGATACTCCTAAAGCATCAATGAAAAAAAAGCTTTTAGGAGGTTTCGATAATTTAATGGAAAAAGGCGGTACCAAGGTTGAAGATTTCATAGACTCCAAAAAAGATGCTGAATCGGAAAAAACACGCAATACTGCCCAAATCGCTTCAGGTGCTTGGGGTATGTTTTCGAACTCATATTCATTATTCAGATCTCACCAGAAGAGCAAGCAAAAACGTAAGAAAGGAGACTCTATTGGTGCAGGACTTGAACGCTTTAATATGTTCAGTAATCTTTTCGGAATAGCTGCCGGAGGTACGGATGCGGCCCGTGGCATAGCTGGTTTTAAGGGTAATGACACTGCCTCTCCTTGGCTGGATATGGCTTCTGGTATCGCTGGTTTAGGTAAGTCTGCAACTGATACATTCAAAGGAATGTACCAAAGCAGAAGCTATGGAAAACTGGCTAACCGTAAAGAGACTGAGTCCAGTAAGGCAAAGATGGCCAACGAATATATGAGATCAAGAGAAAAGTACAAACACATGAAAGAAGCCTACGATAAAAATGAAGAGGGGACACGCTCCAAAGAAAGTCGGATGGAGATGTTGAAGCAAAGGAACGCCTATAAGAGGTCCAAGGACTACATAGAGGCTATGAATGCCGCCCAGGAGACGGCCAAGAATAAATCCAAGGCAGGTAAATGGGCCTTTGCTTCAGGGGCACTTAAGACATTGAGCGGAGGATTAAATTTGGCCGAACCCCTTCTGGCCAAGAAGCTTGAGGGTAGTGGCACCATAGGAAAAGCTGTAGGCACTGGCCTTAAAATGCTAGGCAAACTAGCAAAGTTTGGTGCCGAAAAAGTGGAAAAAGCTGCTGGGGGAAAACAGGAAGAACTCCAGAAACAATCCAACACCAATAGAGGCAAGGAGTACTTGGATGAAAAGGTAGCCTCTTTTTTGAAGAAGCCAGATGCCCAGGCTGATCACGTCACTGAGGAGGAGGCAAAATTCATCATAGCTCAACGCTTAGGAGTAGAGGATCCTTCCAACTATGAAGAAATTTACAAAAAGTTGTCGGAACGGCGCGCCGAGCGCATTCTAAACAAGGAAGAAGGTTATGAGGAAGTACTGGCGGCCATGGGTCTTACAAAAGATGCAGATAAGGCCACGATTCTTGAAGCCTTAGGTGTTTCTTGACCTGAAGCGTAACATACCAGAGTCCCGTTTATTAACTGAACAAGTGGCAAACTGGTTGTTTATTAAGAAGGGAGACTATGAGCAGTTTAGAATTGATGGCTCTTCAAGACTTAGGGAAAACCTCAGAGAAACTATTATTACGTGAGGAACTGCTGGATAAGATAGAAAACATATCAGCGGGCTCAGTGCTAGCCTGTTCCATAGCCGGATATGGTAAAACAACCCTGTTAAGTCAGCTGGCATTAAAAACTGAGAGGGCCGCAGTGTGCGTATTAAGTGACAGCGATAATGACTGGAATTTCTTTTTAGGCCACCTTTTCGAAGCGGTACGTAAGTCTGTGCCCTATTTGGGAATCGGTGAGCCGGAGAATGAATCCCAGGTATTGTTGCATATCTGTCAGGCGGCAATGGAAAACCGGCTGACCTTTATTTTTGACAACTGTCAGTTAATTAATGATGGAAAAGTTTGTCAAGCTTTGCAGTACATTATGTCAGTGGCGGAAAACGGTTTCAGGGTAGTTATGGGTTCCCGGGAGATTCCTGGTTTTGCAGCTAGATTTATTCTGGAAGACCGCTGTGAACTGCTACGACGTGATGATCTAGCCCTATCAGCCAGCGAAGTGGGCGAGGTAGTAAAAATGTATTTTAACGAGGATAATCCTGAAGTTGCTAATTATTTGTACAATCTCACTGGAGGCTGGGCAGCCGGTGTAATGTTTTGTCTTCGCAGCGGTGTTTCATTATTGCAGGAGTCAGCTCACGACAAAGAACTGATTGACCTGGGACTGATTAAGAAGTACATAACCTATGAAATATTATCTGATCTTCCTTCTAGTGTGGTGGAATTCGTAAAACGCGCCTCAATACTGGACTGCCTGAGTGCCGATAGTTGTGACACTGTTTTGGAAACCAATAACTCCAGGGAATGCCTTAACTTATTGATAGAAAACGAAATCTTTTTACATAAGGATCCTGAAGAGCCAACAACCTATATGTGGATAAGTATTTTCCAACAGGTTATGGCAGACCTGCTTTCCACCAAGGAAAGAATAGTTATTGCGGAAAAAACGGTTGAATATTATTTGAAACGAAAAATGTATATGCAAAGTATAGATTTCGCTGTTAAAGTCGGACAGCCTGCCCTGATATGCCGGGCTTTATCAGTATGTGGTAACAGCTTGTTGGAGCAAGAACAGTTTGAACTCCTGGGAGAGTGTGCTCGTGTACTAGAAAACAGCAGCGAAGAGCTGGATGCATTCATTCATGGCATACTAGCTCAGTATTATTATGTAGTCGGTGATTATGCCAAAATGGACTACCATTTCAACATGGCTGACAGCATGTTTGGCAAAGAAAATATATATAGTGTTCAACGCACCCTATATAGGGGCTTATTAAAGTATGAGACGGATCACTCCAAATATCATAAATTGGTAAATAACGCGCTTTTTTATCTCGATGAGTATAACCTTAAATTTCCCTTCCTGCTGCCAAGAGAGCTAAAGACACTGGAAAAAACAAGCGTCTTAACAGCGCAGAACAGGAGAACGCTAACCAGAAGCCTCTGAAGGTACAGCAATTTGGTGCCTTCAAAGTTATTGTGGTAGAGGATGGTTATGAGTTATCATGGCGCACTAGAAAGAGTTCTGAGCTTTTATCATATCTTATTAGTCTTAAGGGCAAATCAGTTGACCGCAACCATCTTTTCGATGTTATCTGGCCGGATGAACTCCCCAATAATCCCGTCGCTATGCTCCACAATATGATTTATAGTATCCGCAAAGAACTCAGTGCTTACAATCTGGAGAAACTCATCCAGTATAAGAATAAGGGCTATAGCATTGATATGTCTCTCATTGACTGTAACGAAGAAACTGTATCCCATATATGTGAGGCGATTTCTCGAAAGGATATCGATACTCTTTTAGAAAATGAACGCCTGTTATCTGATTACTGGGGGGAGTACCTGGAGAATTTGACCAGTCAGTGGATAATAGAGCGTAAAGAGTATTACGATAACATGTTTGTCAATGGTTCCTTGCTATTGGCGGATTATTATTACGAGCACAATATATACGAAAAAGCTTTGATGTTTTTACACAACGCTCAAAAAATTGATATTTATTCGGAACGTATTATGGAAAAGATTCTGAGCTGTTATTCTAAGCTAGGGAAATTTGACAAACTGCGCTTAAAATACGATGAGTTCTGCGCCATGCTGGATAATGAACTGGGCGTAGAACCCTCAATAGAACTAAAATCAGCTTACCAAAGAGGAATGCAAAGACAGAGTTGATGATGCAGGTGGCCTGCTGTCTGGGAAGTATGAGGAGAAATCGATGAAAGACAAAGACCTATTCAAGTTTGACAACGGAATCGAATACCTGGATCGGTTAATATTTTTGGCCCGTTGCCGTCTTCAATGTACTCTTTTGGAAATGGGCTACGATGTGGAGACAAATGATTTCGGTAGGACCTGGGGCCGGGAAAAAATAGATGATCACTTGCAAAAACTTTTTACTACAGCGGAGAATAAACTGCGCAACGGGGTTTTTTTGCCCCTAGAATATTTATTTTGGCTTTTTGATTGTGATTTATTTGAACGACATGCGGTGGTTATCGCTCTGCTCACACAGATTTATCCAGAGACCTCCTACTTTTTTGCCTCAATTAATAGTGATGAACACTTACACTCAGCTACTCCCTTCGCTTTATGCCGCACTTATAAAAAGCAAAGCCAATATGTGGAATATTATCCCTACTTTGCTAAGGGAGCGAAGCTGTTAAAATATTTTTTTACCCAGGATGAAGTGAATGTTTACACCCGGCTTACCTTAGACCAACGTATTTTGGAATTTATCCTGGGAGCAACAGTGAAACAATCTTATTATGCTCCTATCGCCACACTGTGGAGTCGGGAAGAACATGGAGAAGATGAGGAGATGTTGGTTGACAAACAAGTGGTCACCAGACTGGGAGCATATATTCAAAACCGTGATGATTTCGGCAAACATACCGTATTTAATCTCTTCGGGGAACAGGGGGCGGGCCGCCGGAGCTGTATTAAACATATCGCCCGGGAGAGTGGACTAAATCTTATGTTCATTGACTCGTTTTTCCTAGCTACTGAAAAAGAACCTTTGGATTTAGTTGAAAGAATTATTCGCGAATGCCTTATTTTTCAGGCCATACCGGTGGTTGTATATCCATCAGAGGTTATGACTGCAGGCAACAAGGTCGTAATTTCCTATCTTTTGGATGCGATTGAAAATAATTTTAACTACTCTTTCGCCATCAGCGAACAGCAACTGTTGCCCACCAGTATCAAGGACGGGGTTATCCTGATCACTTTCGAACTGGGCAGGTTGTCCTTGGAGAGCTCAGTTAAGCACTGGGAGAGGGAGAGCCAAAAATATAGAGTGGACCAAGAGGTAAACTTTTTCGAGCTTGCCGGCGAATTCACTCTCACCCCCGGCCAGATCAAAAGGGCTTTTCGAGCTGCCGCGGCAATAGCTGACTTGTACGGCAACGGAATTATTAATTTGTCAGACCTGAAGAGGGGTTGTTACAATTCTTTGCAGTTTAGCATGGGCAGTAAAGCCATCAAGTTAGAACCTATATATACCTGGGACGATTTGGTGTTACCCCCATATCAGAAAGATTTGCTGATGACCGCCTGCAATCAAGTACGGTATAAATATACCGTTTATCAAAAATGGGGTTTTCAAAACAAAATGTCCTATGGCAAGAATGTTTCCATGTTGTTCACAGGTCCGCCCGGAACAGGAAAAACCATGGCTGCCCAGGTGGTTTCCAACGAGCTTGGGCTAGACGTTTACAAAATTGAATTAGCCACAGTGGTTAGTAAATATATAGGTGAAACCGAGAAAAACTTGAATGAAATCTTTCAACAAGCCAGGAAAAGTCAAGTAATCCTGTTTTTTGATGAGGCGGATGTATTATTTAGTAAACGTACTGAAGTCAAAGATTCCCATGATAAATATAGTAATATGGAAGCAGCCTTTCTTTTGCAAAAGATGGAAGAGTACGACGGTATAACCATCCTGGCCACTAACTATATTCAAAATTTTGACGAGGCTTTTAAGCGCAGAATAAAATTCGTTATCGATTTTCCCTTTCCCAATGCGGAAGAGCGACGTCAGATCTGGCAAAAGGTTTTTCCACCTCAGTTGCCGCTGGGGGAATTGGACTACGATTACCTTACTTCCCGGTTTGAACTGTCAGGCAGCAATATTAAAAACATTGCTCTGCATAGTGCATTTCTGGCTGCCGCCGATAATAGTGTCAGGGTGGAGATGAAACATGTGGTAGCGGCAATTAGAAACGAATTTGCTAAAAGTGGTAAAACGTTTACCAAAGAGGATGCTGGGGAGTACTATGTACTACTGCAATAACAAGGAGTTGTCATCATGTTTGATATGGAGGAGCGCAAGCGGGACGAGGATCTAGAGCGTTCAGAGGCAGTGATTCACTTTAAGAGAGAACAGGATCTAACCGCTGAAAAATTACCTGAAAACTATAGACCTCATGGGAGCGAAAAAGACGAACAGTACCGTCCACGCGAGTTGTTACATATGGGTAATTCCTACGGCAACATCTCAGTTGCTGCCAACCGTAATAAGGAAATGTTTCTCACCATCAGTCATGAAAGGCAACACAACGCTGAGACACTAAGAAATGACCAAAGGAAATTAAACGGACCACGCCGCAGATCAGTCCCCCATGCAATAGGGTGGGCTTTCACCAACAGTTACGATCCCGTCAACAGCGCCTTTGCTTTCAAAACTCGTAAATTACAGCCCCCTAAGCGAATGCTCGCCTATATAAATAAGCATGTGGATAAAAACGGTCAGGATACAGTTGAGACTATTCTCCCCTTTTTGAGATTAGAAAAGGATAAAAAGAAGCTGCAAGAGTTAATTAGTGAAATCAGCCGTGCCAGGCAAGAAGGACAAAACTTATCCATACTGGAGAGAGAAAAAGAACAATTAGCGAAAGGGATTTTCCAAAAGGAGCAGATGCAAGCACAATTCCTCAAAAAAATGCAGTTTGCAATAAAAAAGGCCCGGATAGTAACTGAGCCAGAACACATTGCCTGGCTGAGCCCCGCTGTCTTTACCGAAGGCATGAGTTCTTCTGATAAACCTGACGGGGATGAAGAAGGACTGGTTGAAGGGCTGGTGGAAGGACTGCTGGGTGCCATTCAAGGAAAAGACAAATCAAAAAAAGAGAAAAAAATTAGTTTTTTAAATAATTTTGCTTCAGCTATAACTTTGATTATAAATTTGTTTATAATCGTCGTTTATTATAATCTCAAAAGTCTCTGTTATACAAACGGCCAGTGAGATCTTAAAACATATTCGAAGGGAGGGAAATGGTTTCACCATACTGTGAAACCAATAAGTATGGCAGAATATTTATCTCCAGGTGTTTATGTGGAAGAATTTGATTCAGGCGCAAAACCAATGGAAGGTGTGGGTACTAGTACCGCAGGATTCATTGGTTTGGCTGAAAAGGGGCCTGTCGAGGGCGTTCCGCAACTAGTTACCAATTTTGCAGATTTCAAGAGGATTTACGGCGGCTATCTTTCCGAAAACGAATTCGGAGAGTATAGATATCTAGCCTACGCTGTCGAGAGCTTCTTTATTAACGGCGGTTCGCGTTGTTTTGTTTCCCGTGTAGCTCCTGCGGATGCTAAAGCATCGGTGGGATATGCTCCCTCAGAAGATGATGCTGTCATAAAGATTTCTGCTAAGAACCCAGGTATTTGGGGAGACAGTATCAAAGTAACCATAACACCTGCCAGTAAAGCTAAGACCCAAATTCTTGAGGTCATTACCACAGCAAATGAGACCCAGTATCGGGTTAAAAACGGCGCAGGGTTCAATCCCGGTGATGTAGTTGTCTATACAGACAAATCTACCACCGTATATAATCGACTTGTAAAAAATCAGGACAATATCATCACTTTTACCGAGGAGTTCTCAGAAGATGTAGTTGACACTAATCTGGTGCCGTCAAAAACTATTTCTACCTGTGAATTTGATCTTGAGGCCAAGTACGGCGATGCCGTTGAAGTTTTTGAAAACCTCTCTTTCAACATTAGCGCTGCTAACCATATTTCGAAGAAAACTGCCAAATCTGCTCTTATCACTGTCGAATATGTAGGTGCCGAGGATGAGGAGATTGTGGATCCCTTCTCGACAATTGCTGGTGAGGATGATGCCAAGGTTGTTACCGTTAACCTCGCTAATGGCAGCAACGGAGCGGTTTCCTCTATTACGGCAGCAGAGTTTATAGGTGTTGATAATGGCGCCGGGAAACGTACCGGTATTCAGTCTTTCCTTGATAATGATGTGGTTTCTATTATTGCGGTACCCGGTGTTACTGATGCTAATGTGCAGCTCTCATTAGTGGCCCACTGTGAGAATCTGGCTAGCCGTTTTGCTGTTCTGGATATCCCCCGGGATGCCAAGACAGTTAATGATATTATTGAGCATAGAAACTTGTTTGATAGTACATATGCTGCTCTTTATCATCCTTGGCTAGAGGTTTTCGATCCACTAGACAAGAAAACCATTGCGATTCCTCCTTCCGGTGCAGTTATTGGCATTTATGCCCGCAGTGATAACACCAGAGGCGTACATAAGGCTCCTGCCAACGAGGTCGTTAGGGCTTGTACAGGTCTTGACTGCCAGTTCAACAAGGGTGAGCAGGATATTCTTAACCCTAAAGGTGTTAACCTTATTCGCAGTTTCCCCGGCCAGGGTATTCGCGTTTGGGGTGCTCGCACCGTTTCCAGTGACGGCAGTTGGAAATATGTAAACGTACGTCGTCTGTTTATCTTTATAGAGGAATCCATTAAAGCCAACACCAACTGGGCTGTTTTCGAGCCTAACGATGAAGTGTTGTGGGTTCGCGTTCAGAGAACTATTAGCATATTCCTAAACAACCTGTGGCGGAATGGTTCGCTGGCAGGCTCAACCCCAGAAGAAGCTTTCTTTGTAAGTATTGGTAGAAACACTATGACCCAGGATGATATCGACAACGGTAGACTAATATGTATCATTGGTGTCGCACCCGTAAAGCCTGCTGAATTTGTAATCTTCAGAATTACTCAGAAGACTGCCGTGGCAGAATAATATGAAGAGGTTGCTTTTATTGCTTACTATTTGCATTGGAGCCATGATGAAATCATGAGCCTGAGCCATATGGACAGGATTAAGTGGTGTAAAGAAATTTCCAAAATAAACAGTAAGCTGAACCAAGAACCAGAGAATCCTTTTAAAATTTAGAGCCTTAATACGTAAAAATATTTAATACATTTATTAGGAGGAGTAGCTATGAGTTCCCATGACAGCTATCTTCCAAATTATAGTTTTGAAGTTAAAATTGACGGAATCACTTTTGGTTTTTCCAAGGTTAACAATATTTCAGGTAGCATAGAGTTTGACACCATCGTTGATGGTGGGCACAACGAAGCTCCTGTAATACTGCCAAAGCCCAAGAGAAATCCGGATATGCTCATATTTGAGAAAGGGCTAAAGGCTGATCTGAAAGACTTTATGTTCTCTATGTTTACTGAAGGTAAGAAGGTTTCTAATGTATTAATTCTTGTTAAACTTAACGGGCAGACTAAGAGAATTTTTTCCATTAGTAATGGCATTATCATCAGAAGAGAGTTTACTCCTCTAGATGCCATATCACTTTAATTGAGCTGTTTTCTTGGATAAAAGAAAGTCAGCAGTATTATATAGACCAAATTGGTGATGAAAATCGAAAAAAATTTCTAAAACTAACAGGGATACAACCCCATCCCAAAGTCCCTGCCCGAGCCGAGGTAGAGATTGTCGCCCAGCAGGATTTAGACATACTCAAAGGAACCAAATTCTATGCAGGGGACACTTGCTTCGAGGCCGAAGAACGTGCCTATGTGTAAAAAAAAGACATTGCTCGATGTATTAGCTACGATGAGGAGCAAGTCCGCATAGTTAATAAGTGGCAGCTCGATTTAGGCAATAAACTGAGAATTTGTCCCTTCGGCCGGGAACCCAAAGCCGGCAGTTGTTTTTACCTTGGTTTTAATGAACCCCTTCCCACCAACACGACCCTTCGTGTCTTAGTGGACATTTTCGATGACTATAAAAGTAAAGCGTGTTCCAATTAGTAATGCCAAAGCTTTTTATCCCCTAGCCGAACTGGTTGTAGAGGCTTATACGAAAAATGGTTGGCAGGAGATAACACTGGCATCAGACGAAACCTATGCCCTTTTATGCTCGGGACGTATCAGTATTATGGTAGATTCCAGCATGGAACCTTGTGTAATAGAAGGTTTGGAGGGTTATTATCTCCGCCTGCGTCTTACCAGATGCGACTATGATGTTCCGCCTGTGATAGAAGCCATACGGTTTAATTCCATTGCCCTACGCCAGAGGGATACCCAGTCAGAGGTTATTGACTTCCCACTAGCCGACGACGGCATATACTACGCGGCTACCGAGCTATCCATTATCGGTGCGAGTCAATTCTATGCCAAGTTTGGTGATGAATACCACTTAGTTCCCACAGTTACTAAGATAATAGATTACGAGAATAACCGGGCCGTTTTCCAAATTGATACAGAGCAGGGATATGAGGGGGCTGAGGGCTTTCGTCTGGTAAATACCACCGGTGCTTTTGCTAACAGCAACATAGCTGGCTACGGCACAGGCTTACCCTTTCAGGAGATTGATCTGAACGATGAAAATATTGAATACGAATCTTTCGATATTATGACCGAAGATACTGAGGTTGCTGATCGCTATTATTCCTGGGTTAAGGTCAGGGATTTTTCCAACTCTACTCCCGAGGACCGCCATTATATCTTTGACTCAGCGGCCGGCGTCATAAAGTTTGGTGATTGCATCAAAGGAATGGCTCCTGAGGGCACTATTTTAATAACTGGCTATGTACGCACTTTAGGCGCCAGTGGAAATGTCAAGAAAAACACCATAAACCGTATCGGTCTGGAGGAAATTCCCGAGATAAAGGTAACCAACAAGTCTAACGCAAACGGGGGCGAGGACGAGGAAACTCTAGAAGATTGTTTTAATAAAGTAAGGAGGATGCTGAAAAAGCCTCGCTCAGCAGTCACCTATGAAGATTACGAGTATTATGTGCTTAATACACCAGGACTAATGGTTGAAAGTTGTAAAGTCATCCCCGCCAACCTGGTCAGGAAACCCAACACTGCTCCCATAGATATGACTATTAATATTGTAGTCAAACCCTTCTACCCGGAACGGGCTGAGACTATAAGCGATGCTTATAGCCGCAATATAATGAATCATTTGGAGAATTACCGGCTCCTTGGTACCAACATCCAACTAGTTGCCCCAGAGTACATCGCGGTGACAGTCCATGCGGACGTAACCGTGAAACCTCATTACATAAAAGCTCAGGCTATGGTAGAGGAGGCTGTCAAGAATTATTTCTCCCTCTATGAGGACCAGTTTGGAGTAGAACTTATCTACAGCGAACTCTACGGGGTAATTGATCGACTGGAATGTGTTTCCTATGTTAGTTCTCTTTCCCTGGATGCCAAGGGCAACGGTGTTTCACGTACCAAGGAAGGAAATATTGTGTTGCCAGCCAATGGCGTTGTTCTACTCAGTGACACACAGTTTATGTTTAGTGTAGACAATGAGTGAGGTAGTGTTATGAAAACCAAGCTTAGCTATTTCATATTTAATAAGCGCTCCGATTATGAGAGAGGCCATTTAGAAAACCTCAGATATAATGAGCGCGGAATAAGCACTGATAATACTGATACTGTTGGAAGAGGCCGCTTTTTATCTAGAGTGCTGGATAGCGGCCAGGCCGATTTGAGTTGGCACAGGCTTACTTTTAATATAAGCGGGAATGAAGCCGATGCCTTTAAATTAACAATTTATGCCGCCAACTCACTCCAGTTCGAAAGGGAAGGCACGTTATATAAGATCGATGAGCTGGTGCGGTCAAACGACTTTTCCCTGGAAGAGAAACTGGAGTTTTTGGAGCCCTATATCCAAAAACAGACGGTAGGAATTAAGGATGTTCTTCTGCACGAGGTAGTGGGACGGTACCTGTGGATAGTATTAGAAATGTATCCTCAGGGTAATGAGGAAATGTCCATCTCTAATATAACCGTATATTTGCCTAGCCGCTCTTGGATTGAATACCTTCCTGCCATATATCAGAAGGCTGACCTGGAAGAGGGTTTTTTGGAGCGCTATCTGGGGATTTTTCAAACTCTGTATGAGGATTTGAATTTTAAAATACGTAATGTTGCCGAATTCTTCGACCCAGACTGTACTGAAATCCAATTTTTGCAATGGCTGGCAGACTGGCTTGACATCAGTGACAGTTATATCTGGTCAGAAGATCAATTAAGGAGACTGCTCTCCCGATCAGTAGAACTGTATCTGGAAAGAAGTACCAAAAAAGCCATTGAGGACATAGTTGAACTATATACAGGTGTTAAGCCTTATATAGTAGAGACTTTTCAGTTGGAAAAATTTAAGGACTCAGAAGAGTATGAAAACACCCTATTACCCATGTATGGTGATAGTCCACTAGGTTTTACGGTACTAGTAAAGGAGGAATACATTAAGACGGTTAGGGAATATAACGTCTTGCTAAAAATCATTGAGGATATGAAACCAGTTCAAATGGAACTCAGGCTAGTAGTACTCAAGCCGTATATCTTCCTCAATCAGTACTCCTTTTTAGGTATAAATAGCGTACTTGGTCAACATCGGGATATGAGCCTTGATGGCTCCCCTTTGCTTACGTTTGCTGTCATTAAGAATAATGAAGAAAGCGAGGTCATTTAATGAAGAACTCTAAAATCTTTCCTTTCGAACGCAATAAATACTATTTTGGCAAACTTATGTCGGTTGAGGATTTTAATCTGGAGCAAAAATACGTCAATGACAAGCGTAGAATGCTTAATCGCTTCGTGATTGGCACAGGTGTGGTTGCGGGTATGTATGTAGTTCGCATCGACGAGCGCACTATCTCAGTGGAAAGAGGCTTTGCTCTGGATTCTCTTGGCAGGGAAATCGTTATTGATGCCCCTGAGATAAAAAAGCTTTCCCTCATCGATGGCTTCGATTCTTGTGTACGCAGTGGAAATGACAGCTATATGTATCTTTGTATAGAGTATAACGAGGTGGAAAAGAGCCCTGTCCACAATATTGCAGGTACCACCGGAACTCCTGGGGAGAGTTTTAACAGAATTCAGGAGGGATACCGGCTTTATCTTACTAATGACGAACCAGAAAACGACTTTATGGCTCCCTCTGATCTATATGAGCAGCGCAAAACCGTCTACTGGGACGGTAAGGTAAGGATCAACCAGGTAATGCCACGTTATGTCCGGGTTGGGGAGCAGTTCGATCTGCGCATCGAAGTGGAGAATCTGGATAAACAATATGTGGCTTTTTCTTACGATCTTGTTTTGACCTGCCTTAGCAGTGATAATGAATCGGTACTTAAGGTATCCTTTGATGAAATTTTATATGAAAAAACCGGCAGGTATACTCAAGTCTATAAACTCTACGCCCAGAATTATATCGATGTAGAGGGGACTGCCGAAATCGACCCCAAAAGCTTTCAACTTTCATTGGGCCAGGTGCCCCAACCGGTAAAGGCCGAGGGAAAATCAGTCACTTTTATTTCCGAAAAGGATATTCTCCAGCAGCTCATATCTAGCTACTACAAGCACGCCATGGAAGACATTTTCAAAACAAACACTATGGACAATCTGTATTTAGCCAAGATCTACCTAGTCAAAGCGGGCGACACTTATCTAATTGAGGACATCGAAAATGTTCCCTTCGGTCAGTATGTGCTTAACAATCCTCTTTCTGCCGCAGCGCAGCAGCTATTGGCCCAAAGGCCAAGCATTGCACCTGGCATCACCGATGGATTTGTTGAAGCTGCCGCAACCGGGGTAGAAAAACCCGGACGCGACATTGCCAGTGGAACCACCAGGATACATTTCAATGCCGGGGGAAGAAGGGGAGAGCGCTTTTTCTCAGAGGAAATCGTGCATGGGTTAGGACTGGGCAGTGTCACTATTATTTTGGGGGTATCCCAGAACAATAGTATGGATTATGGTTCTATGGAAGTATTCGAAAAACAAGATCCCATGGCTGAGCTGGCGGCTAGACTAGATCCTGCTAAGGGGACATTTGTTATAGGTGCTAGGCTGCTTGCCAATACCACTAAGGATTTCATTGATGTAAAGTGGACGGCCATACGGGATGTGGAAGAAATTATAGAAGAGAAGACCAAAATGAAGATATTCATTAAGCCTAATACACTAGTCCTTAAAACTCGGGAGAGCTATTACCTGGAAGCAGTATGCAGCAACATGCAGGACAAAACTATACACTGGTCAGTGGTAGATAATGGCGGCATGATAGACAACAATGGTTTGTATGTTGCTCCCAATGAGCCCGGCGTATACGAAGTCGTAGCGCAAAGCGCGGCATACCCTGAAATTAAGGCTTCGGTCATTATAGTAGTAAGAGACTAGCAAGAGGCACATCCACACAGATGGTGGTGAAATAATTGCTTATTCAGACATACGAACGCAGCTATCAAGTGATCAGCCATGTTCTGAGCAATGATCTGGGTGAAATCTATATATGCCGTGATATTACTACAGACAATGAATACACTATTTTGCGCCTTAAGGACAGGGATATTGTCCCTGACCTGATGGTGTATTTGAATAACAGCATACAAGAGTCTTTTACCGATTTTGTAGATCGTTTTGTCTATGAAGGGGATTTATGCCTGGTCTTTAAGTATTATCGAGGCATTTCTCTTTCCCAGAAGCTTACATACGAATACTGTTCACTAAGTGAACGCATGACCATGGGCAAAAAGATACTGGATAGAATATTGCTTTTGGATATGCCTTTATACTTTCTTAAGAATTGCTTGGCAGGGGAGCGTATTATAGTAAAACCCAGTCTAGACATATCGTTTAACTATGTACCCAGCGATATTCATGACTTTGCTACAGTAGATGAAACAACAGCATTAAAAGCGTTTACTGCCATTTTTAATATGCTTTTTGCGGAGGAGTTACTCAGGGAATCTGTTCCACCAATTAACCAGTTTTATTCCAGTCTAAAAAGAGAGCAAGAGTTCAACAGTATAGAGCTTTATAAACAATACACCCAGATGTGCCGCGAGGTTGAACTGATTCCTGAGGAAGAGATTATTAAGCCGAAGTCAAAATGGTTTCAACTTTGGGAACGGGTAAAAAGGTTTTTACAGTTTTTCAAAAAAGTTGTCGGTGCGGCGCTTTTGGTAATAGCAGTTGTATATCTTGCTTACACCATTGACAGATTCGCCAATCCGATTATTACGCCGGTAAAGCATTTCGAATTTATCGGAAGTCTGGAAATTAATGATGAGGTTCGGTAAACAGGAGGACGACGATGAAGTTTCCCAGCAGCTTTAATTTAGGCACGGCTTTTAATCTGTTTGTTAAAAAGACACAGAGAATTTTCATAGCCCCTGTTCAGATGTTTTATCGCACCATCGTCCGTCTAATGAGTCCCCAAAGTATTGTAGGCAGAGTATCTGAAGACCTCCGTGGAGAGGTTAAACAAATAACCCAAAAGCCTACCTCTTTGGAAGAGTATTATTTAATCGGCAATAAGTACGTAGCCAAAAAACTAGTTTATGTTCTAGCCCTTCTTACTATTGTAATTGCTATTCTTTTTATTAAGCTGGGCATACCGTATATACAAGCCAAGTTTTTTACCAAGACCATGGTTATCAACTCAACTGACGTTCAGAATTATACAGGCAAAGTAATTCTTATTAACAATGAAGAGGACAAGTTGGTCTTGTTTGTTGGCAGACTTGAAGATGGAAGAATTAATGGCCCAGGTACACTTTACGACTATGAGGGCAATCTTCTGTACCAAGGTGAGTTTTTGAATGAAATGTATTCCGGCTATGGAGAGTTATATTATCCCAATGGCCGCATCTGTTATAAAGGGAATTTTATGTTGAACAAATACAGTGGTCAAGGTCAGCTCTATACGGAAAGGGGCAAGCTTAGATATTCTGGTCAGTTCAGCGAAGGATTGTACAGTGGAGAGGGGACCCTTTATTATGAGTCGGGTGTGAAAAAGTATGTAGGCAACTTCACGGAGGGAATGCCCAATGGGTCAGGTACACTATATGACAGGGACGGCGAGATTTTATACACAGGTTCTTTTGCTAATGGCATGAAAAATGGTACCGGCAAATTGTATAAAAATGGGATAGTAATAGCGAAAGGCATGTTTGAAGATGACAAATTTGTAGAAGGCACCGGGATAGTCTTTGACGATGAAGATAATATCATTTATGAAGGTAAACTGGCAGAGGGTTTATACGAAGGTAAAGGCATACTCTATGATCCAGAGACGGGAAATGTTGTCTATGAAGGTGAGTTTGCAGAAGGCCTGTATTCAGGTAAAGGCAAGCTATATGACCCCTTAACAGGGAATTTGATTTATGATGGTGAATTTGCCGAAGGTCTATATTCAGGTGAAGGTAAGTTGTTTGACCCGTTGACAGGAAATTTGCTCCATGAAGGCACCTTTGAAGATGGGGAATTCACGGGAGGTAGCAGCATACTCAGTGATGAAAAAGGTAATACCCTTTACGAAGGTGAATTGGTAGACGGTTTATACGAAGGTCCAGGCAAACTCTATGATCCCAAGACCGGAAACCTTCTCTATGAAGGTGAGTTTAAGGGTGGCAAATATGGGGGTAAGGGAAAGCTTTATGACTCTGTCTTAAAATGTTTGGTCTATGAAGGTGAGTTTGAGGATGGCCAGTATTCAGGCCAGGGCATACTCTATGACCCACTAACAGGAAATATTGTTTATAAAGGCCAATTTGCTGATGGCCAGTATTCAGGAGAGGGCAAGCTTTATGACCCTGTCACCGGTAATCTCATTTTCGATGGGGGATTTGAAGAAGGTGAATACTCAGGTTTAGGTAAGCTCTTTGATTCTACCACGGGAATCCTTATTTATGATGGAGAGTTTTATATGGGCAAATATCAAGGTAAGGGTAAACTGTACGACGATAACCAAGTGCTTATATATGAAGGTAATTTTTATATGGGTGAGTACGAAAAAAGAAAACTTGATGAGGAACCTTCTCACTTGGCGGAAGCTAAATAGATTATGCCAGGTATAAGGTCCGACGAGGTGTGGCCAGTGTTGGTAACCTGCAAAATTAATAGCTGACTAGATTAAGTGGTTTGGGAGGGTTATTATGGCTAGCTATACTATTATAGCCGATATAGGAAATGCCATTGTTCAGTTGCTTCGTGACCATTTGGTACCGGGAATAATCGTCAACACGGAAAGCATTGGTTTATGTACTCCCAGCGATCGGGGAGACATTGTTCTGGGAATAAACCTCTATGATATACGAGAAAATCAAACCATTGTCATTACAGATATGCAGCCCAAGGGATTAAAACAACTAAAATACCCCTCGACTTTTTATGACCTATATTATATGATTACCGCTTATTCCAGCAGTGATATAAAATTCCGTTCGGCAGAAGACCAAAAAATACTAGGCAAAGTATTGCAAGTCTTGAAAGACCATCCCATTTTTACGGCTGAGCAATTGGGCAGTGACCTCACCAGTTCACAGTTTGCCCCTAAGATTGAACTTTTGCACTTAGAGCATGATGAAAAAATGAAGCTATGGAATGTACCCAATGTACCCTATAGACTATCTCTGTTTTATAAGGTATACCCGGTGGAAATCGAATCCGAACGGGTGAAAGAGGTTACTCGGGTTGTTAATGCAGGCTTCACCGTAAGAGAATCGTAGTTGTGGAGGAGTGTTTATGAATTACGGTACTTATTATATAATAGATGGTTTTACCCGGAAGGTATCCCTGGTGGTTTTGGCTATTGATGATTTCACCGACAAACCAATTCTGGGAAGTAATGTTCGTATCTACATAGAAGGTGAGGCTCCACCTATCAGGAAACCGGATGGTCATCATGTTTTTGTTAACCTGGATAAGTCACTAGTCACTGTACATGCAGTGGGCGGACAGTATAACCCGCGCAGTGTTCAGTGCCAGTTGAATAAAGACGATGAACAGTACACCTTTTTGAAGTTGCGAATGATTCCTAATCGCTCTTATCCAATTCCCCCTAACACTACCTGTATTGAAGGACAAGCTCCTCCTGGTAGTGTGATCAGAATTTTTTGCCTTGATACAGCCCATGCCTACAAGCTTCTGTATGATTATCAGAAAGGAGGAGTAGAGACTGACAACCGGGTAATATCCATTTTTCACCCCGACGATGTGGATATGGAGGGCAAGCTTCTTTGTATTACCGATAGTGATGGTCAAAATCAGGAATTGATACGCATTACTGGTGTGGCTGATAAAGAAAACAAAATGTATTTACTGGCAGAGGAGTTATCTGCCAACTATAAGAAAATTGGTACTTCCTTGTTTTCTGTGTACGAAACGGTGACAGACCATAATGGCAATTTCTTTTTGCCCATTGCCAATACCTATAAAGAGAAAAACCTCTACGTATGTGAGGTGGTTGGAGAAAAATCGACTTCCGTTGAGCTTGAACTAATATCAGGCAGGGTAAACAAAATCGATTTACGATAGGAGATGAACTGATATGGGTTTTTGTGTATGTGGTGGAGCTATGATGATGTGTAGCTTTGGCATGGCTCCGTCTACGCTTAACGTGTTGCCGACAAACCGGGTGACGACCTCCATGCCCATAGCTACAATTATGGACAATATCCCTATGGTTAATATCATGCCATTTGGTATGTGTACATCTATGTCAAACCCGCAAGTGGCAGCGGCAACATCAGCAGCTTTAGGTGTTTTAACACCCATGCCATGTATACCCGTTACCACTGCTCCGTGGGCTCCAGGTAGTCCAACGGTTTTGGTGGGCAATTACCCGGCATTGAATAACTCTAGCAAACTAATGTGCAACTGGGGCGGTGTTATACAGATCACCAATCCCGGCACAACCAATATTCAGGTTCCGTAATCCGCGAATTGCGTTTTGGTGGCAAATTTGTTGTTTGGATGTGGTGGATCTATGAACATCAAAGGGAAAATTGCAGAGACTTTTTATAATTGGTCAATACGGCTGGGCTATATGGCACCCAACGGTCCTGAAAAGGAGAGTATTCCTGCTCCTAAGCCTGTTCCTGCAGCCAGTAAAACTGAAAATAACGAAATCCTCAATCGTCAGAAGAGTATTTTGGCGGCTGTGTTATACGCCAATATCAATATGACGGATTTCTCGGATATTGTTTTGTCCTTGGAGGCAAAGGATATCTTCCGGTACATCAACACTTTACTATCCAAATTGCTACCGGTTATTGAAAGTAACAGTGGCGAGGCAGACAGCTTTTCGGATGCGGGAGTTACCGCTCTTTTCAGCCAGGATTACAGAAGTGCACTTGTCAGTGCCATTTCTATGTGTCAGGAAATAAACACCCTTAATGATCCCGATTTTGACTTTAGCAGCTTTGCCGTAGGCGTATGCTTTGGATCCGTCATGATTGGTGTGGTAGGTGATGGGAAAAGCTATTCCACACTTACCATCTCCGAGTATACTGGTCTGGCAAAATACCTGCAATCAATTGCTGGCAAGTATTATTCCAGAATTTTGATTACCGCAAGTTTTGCAGAACTTATAGATGACTTCTCCAAGCGGTTTAGCAGTAGGACTCTAGGGTACATTTACCTAACCAAACTCCAAAAGTATGAAAAAATTTATGATGTTTATAATGGCGATACTCTTGAGGTTAGAAATAGGAAGCGCAAAACTAAGCTAATGTTCGAAAAAGGCGTGGAACTATTTGCTGAAAGAAAATACGATCAAGCACGTTTGCATTTCGTCGAAGTTCTAAAAGCAGACAGACAGGACCTGGCGGCCAAGGAGTATGTCTATCTTTGCGATAAATGTGCCAACGGAGAAGAGGGCTTTGCCCAGAGGACATACTTGGAAATTTGGTGAGTAACACCGGGGGAGATGTTTGTTATGCTGATAACTTTAAGGGGAATATTGCAGGATAGGGGGGTTCCTCTCCAGGACACCATTTATGGCCGAACGGAGGATAATGTTCTGGATTTTCCCATGCACATTGGGGACTTTTTCAAGGTCAAGAGTGATGGGGAGGATGTGAGGGATTTTGAGGTATTGAACCGACTGCACTGCCTTGTTCAGGAAAAGAAACAATCAAAAGAATACCATACGGTATGCTTACAGCTCAAACAAATTGAAGACCGGTTGAAAGAAATTAAAGGCATTAAAGACACCAGCGATGAGAAGCTCATAGCGGAGAAAATGGAGTTGCGCAAACAGAAAAAAATGCTGCAAGAAACCAAGTCTGTTCTTGAATCCAAGTATTTTAAGCAATCTACTGAGGAAATCAAAAAAGAATTTAGCCTTGGTCATACCTATCTGGAATACAAGGATTCATTTTACTGTTCAAGTTTTGCTGAGACAGCTACTCTGCTGCCTCAGATCCGAGACGTCAATACTCCCAAGCTGAGGGATATGCCTCTGTTCGTACGCGGTATACGGGACTTATCAGTAGCTGTAGAAAAAGGTGTACCACTTGGTATTGTTGGGGGTCCCTGTCTTTTTGGAGCTCATGAGGTGGTTATTGATGTTGTTCACGGGAATGGTGAAGTAGTTCAGTTTGATTTTAGCACAGGTAAAAATTATGACAAAGGTAAGTTGGCGGAAATGGACCTAGAGGCTTATTTAAGTACTAGACACCAGGACATCGTGGAATTGAACCTTACCAACTTTAAGGGCGGTGTAACCTATCAGGAATATCTAAGTATGCAATACCTGTTTGAATTCGCCCTGGCTTTGAATGCCCAGGTGGTAATTCCTATTCCTGATATGTCTTATATGAAATTTTTCCAGGGAATAACAACACCAATTGCCAGTAAAGTTAAAGAGCCAGCTTTTAGGGATTTTGAAGAAATATCCCAGGACATTACTGATATGTATTTAACGGTGATGGATGACTTACAGCTAAAATACCCAGAGGTGGAATGTCAGGTACTCCACAGCCGTGATCCTCGATTGTGCGGTCTGTTCTATGATAAGAGGGAGCAGTATATCCACAAATTGTCCCGTATGGGACGCGTTACCGAATACAAAGGGCGAACTGAAGCGATCATAGATTACATTACTATGCTGGCACTTCCATACTATGTTTATGGAACCGGCAATGTCTTGCAGATAGATAGTGTTGATGAGGCGGACTCCATGCGCAAATGTATGAAGATACATAGTCCTGAGGTTACTTTTCACAGTATACTTTTCCCAGAGTATTTAAGCGCTGATGGAACCCATACAATTTTCAATGCTCCCCTCGAGTTCAAGGAATACTTCTTATGCGGGAGGACAATATGAAGCTGATACAAAAATTATGGAATTGGTTTATTCGCAAGCGATTAGATGTAGTAGACGTGATAATAATCGCTGTACTGGTAGGCAGTGCACTATTTGTAAATGCCAATATGTATAAATACGATATCATTTTTGACCAGAACCTTGCTTTATCTAATCCGTGGCTTATAAAGACTGATAACAGTGGCAATAGCTACGTGGTCGATAAAGAAAGATCGCGAGTTGTAGTTATTGATCAGAACCACCAGGTTTCTCGCATAATTAATGGATATGCCCCCAAAGGCGATACCTTTTATTTTCCTGATAACATTCATATAGACGATAAAGGGGGTATATATCTCCATGATATTTGGTGGAGCTTAACCGGCTTTTCCCTTGACGGGGAATGCTTTATGTACTACACCCCCGATGGGGAATTTGATAGATATGTGCATGAAGTGTATTACGATGATATTTACTGTGATAAACATCGGCTTTTTGCCATGACTGAATACGACGGTTTTATTTATTTTGTGGCTGCGGATGAAAAGGGTTTTACGCTGAATTCAATATCACTGGTTGATGACCAGGTGTCCGAACTGGCAGCTTTTCCTTATGAGGATGCTATAACCCTTATACAAGATTTTGCCGTGGACCCTGCATCTAAAGTGGTCTACGCGGTAGATAAACGCGGCATGCTCCTGGAGGCTTCCCATGGTGTGGTTATCCAGGTTCAAGATGTATACCAAGAGGCTAATAATAAGATTGCTCTTTATCGAGCGGCAGTGGACAACCGGGGTAACGTTTATGTGACAGATATTGCCTCCAACCAGCTTTTACGCTTTTCAAGAGACCGAGGTTATGAGTACTCCCAGGTTGTAGAAGGAGCAGCTATTTGGAATGTGGCTGTCAACAACGAAAAAGGCCTTATCAGTTTTGTTAAGGAAGGTAAGGCATATGTTTTGGATTCTTCCGGGGAGATCGTTTTGGAGGGCAGCCAGTTTGAGAAAAGCAAGGAATACCTTTACCAAGAGGTATTATTCGATTTTCTGCTGTTATTAGCCCTTCTATCCGCAATATATGTACTATTGCGCATACTGTTAGTTAGTTTAACTGTCAAGTATAGTGAAACTGGGCGGACCGGTGCTTTAGTTGCCACCACGGCTTTGATCGTTACAGCGATCATTGTCAGTCAGCTTATGAGCGATTTTAGAACTATATACCGGGATGAAATCCTCAACAAGCTGGAAATGTCTGCCCAGATTGTCAGCAACACTACCGATATCGAGGCGTTGAAACGCATCAATAGTCCCAGAGACTATATGAACGAGGATTATAAAAAACTCCTGAATTCGGTGACCAGTACCATTGATAAAAATTTTGCATACAGCGATGATATGTACGCCAATATTCTCAAATGTGAAGGGGACCAAGCCTATGCTATAGCATATATCGACAACTCCATCGGAGCATATTTTCCACTGTTTGATAATGAGGCTGAGGAGGTTTTCCAGGTATACGACACTGGCCAGGTATTGCTAAGTGATACGGTCAGTGAGACAGGAGCTTATATATATGTAAAAGCACCCATATATGATCAATTTGGTAAAGTAATCGGCGTGGTAGAGATTGGCACTCTTTCAGATGTACTCGACAGCAGTGTTAACCAAATGCTAAGGAAAATAGCTATTCCCATGATAATGATCATTTTGGTTATCCTGTTTGCCTTTAGTGAGATTTTCTCGTTTTTTGATCTACGCAGTAAGTACGTGTTACAGGTTCAAAACAATAAGCCGGCTGTTCCCTTTCATATAATACGTTTATTGGTTTTCATTACCTTTGTAGCATTTAACATGGCTACCTCCTTCCTGCCCGTATATATATTAAAATTTGTGGGTGTGGATATAGGAATTCCCAGAGAACTGGTGGTTTCCATTCCTATGTCGGTGAACCTCATCTTTTTAGCCATTACTTCACTTATATGTGCAAGATTGCTTAATACATTCGGTTTCAGAAAAGTAGCGGTAGTTAGCGGTCTGCTGGCCTTATGCGGCGATCTTACCTTGGCTGTTGCCCAAAACTATTCTATGATTGTCATAGGATTAGCTCTCAACGGTATCGGTGTGGGTATGATAACTAATGCCATTCACATGTTTTTGGCCTCATCTAATGTTAGCAAGGGGCAGGAGAGCGGATATGGATTCTCGATTTTTAGTGCGGCTAGCTTGTCCGGTATCAGCTGTGGAATGATGTTCGGTGCAGCACTAGCCGAAAACCTGGGACAGAGTAATGTTTTTCTTACTGCCACCGTGGTTTGGCTATTGGTTTCACTTATCATACTTGGAGTGGGCAAGAGTATGATATTTGTCCAGGATCGGGATGATGCAGAAAAAGGCTCCTTAACCCTTAAACAGTTTATAATGAATAAAAATGTTCTTAGTTTCATGGCTTTGGTTCAAGTTCCTTACATAGTAATGAGTGCTTTTATCTATTTCTTCGTGCCGATTTTCGCTCATGAGCAGGGTTTGGGTGAAAACGAGTCATGTATGTTGATAATGATCAGTTCCCTGTGCAGTGTATATCTTAGTGTGGGATTAACCAGCTATCTGAGTAAAAAGATCAAGGAGAACACCATTTACCTGTCCAGCTTTATCACTTATGTTGCTCTGATTATGTTCGCACTGCATATGACCATTCCCATGCTGATCGTTTCCTTAATAATGATTGGTGTTGCCAATAGCTTTGGAACACCTTCCCGAGTGGGATACTTTGCAAGTAGTAAGGAAGCTAATGCTTACGGTACGAATCGCTCTATGGGTATTTATAACTTTGTGGATAATCTGGGAGAATCAGCAGGGCCCATGGTGCTAGCAACTATTGTTTCTGCCGGTTTTCTACCTGGTATGGTTAAGCTAGTGCTTATCTTTACTGGTATGAACGGCTTATTTGCCCTGACCCGTCTTGGAGCTGGGAAAAGCACGAAGGCCAGCACTAGCGCGTAGGTATCACTATTGGGGAGGAGTAGTTTATGGCAGAGGCCGGACAAAGAAAACTCAGCACTAAGATAGTGGTTTGCTGTGTAGTTTTCACCACTATACTAAGCATTGTAATCGGTTGGCTAGGATATAAAACTTATAGTGAGAGCGTTTTAGAACGATATCACGTATATGTGGATTCGATTATTAAGGTGGCAGCTAGTAGTATTGACGGAGATGATATGCGTACCTGTATTGACACTCTACAAAAGTCGGACATCTACGAACAAACGCAGACGGACCTGAACACAGTCAAAGAAGAGACCGAGATGGAGTTCATATATATGGTCTATTTTCCCGACCCTGATGACCCCTATAATATGGCCTATGTTCTTAATGCCTATACGGAAAAGGAACTACGGGAAGAACCGGAAACCATAAACACCCTTGGGGACCCCTGTGGTGAGGGAGACTTTGATGAAGTAACCACTGAGCTTTTCTACAATTGTCTCTGGGATGATAACAACAAAACTCAGACTCGTTTTCACATTAATGACAGCGAATACGGGTACATGATGACTGGTTACTTGCCGGTATTGGATTCCTATGGCAACGGTGTCTGCGTTGTAGCGATGGATGTTTCTATGGACCAAATTCATGAGAATATGCGGTCATATCTTATTACAGTTGCATTGGGCACCTTGGTCCTTTTGGTAGTGTTCCTCTGGGTATTCATAACCATTATGAATCGCTCTGTTATCTCACCTATAAAGCGTATTGCCGAAAGTGCTAATCATTTTGTTCAGCAGAGCTATGAGACAGAAGATCCATCCCAGTTATCCTTCCGGGAGATTTCTGTCAATACCAATGATGAAATAGAGCTTCTGGTCACCAGCCTTAACCACATGACCAGCGAAATAAAAGATTATATGATCAATCTGGCCACTATGTCAGCGGAAAAAGAGAGAATTGGGGCAGAGCTGGACGTAGCCAATCAGATCCAGAGCAATATGTTCCCCACGGTATTTCCCGCTTTCCCCAACAGAACAGAATTTGATATTTATGCCACCAGAACCTCCCCGGGCGGGGATGGACATTTTTATGATTTCTTCCTCATCGATCAAAACCGTCTTTGCATTGTGGTGGGCGAAGCCTCAGGCCAAGGTGTCCCGGCTATGTTATTTGCCATACTGGCGGCAGCCAATATCCGCAGCTTTGCTCGCCTGGGTTACCCGCCTTACCGGATAGTGCTGGAAACCAATAACCAGCTTAGCCAGAATAATACCGAGGGCTTAACTGTATCGGCATTTGTAGGTATTGTAG
>LFRM01050526.1_pt2 | contig 28230 bp, 26 predicted proteins | sample 618341 | NCBI WGS metagenome assembly LFRM01 (sample SAMN03654438, study PRJNA283298) | anaerobic digester metagenome | isolation source: pool of bioreactors CSTR01a, CSTR02a, and CSTR03a thermophilic anaerobic... | place: Denmark: Kgs. Lyngby | collected 2014-05-21 | reverse complement strand
TTTTTAGGAGGATTCTATATGATTAATATTCGGCTTAAAAAAACTATAGTTGCTGCTATATTAGCTTCCATGCTAACCACTGCTTCTGTTTATACCACTAGTAATTTATTACAGGTAAATGCAGCTGAAGCAGATGGCGAACTTACTGTCCTAGCCCAAAGCCTATGGACTTATAGTAAAGCCGATTGGAACGCTCGAACTAAAATTGTAAATAGTGGTGAGAAATTCACTCTTTTTGAAAAAGTTGTCATTGCAGGACGAGAAATGTATGGATTGACTAACGGACTATATATTACAGCAAATCCTAAATATATTTCCACGAATGAAAGCCTCTCAGTTTCAAAGCCAGCCTCAGTGCCGTCAACATATAGCATGACTCTATACAACCTTAACTTAAGAAAAGGAATTGGAACAAGTCAAGGCATTATAACCACTATGCCAAAAGGGTCAAAGGTGCAAATCCTTCAGACCAAGGATGGATGGAGTGAGCTTAGGTATAACGGTGTCACCGGATGGGCTTCGTCTCAGTTCTTAGGAAATACGGCGTCTGAACCAGCTCCACCAAAAGTAGAGACACTTCCAAGCAATAATACAATAAAGGTAACTACAGCAAATCTTTCCATGAGACAAGGTCCATCTACCTCATATGGTCGTATTACTGTAATTCCTGTGGGATCTCAAGTGGAATGTATTTCCTCCTCTAATGGTTGGGATAAAGTGGTTTATCAAGGAAAAACAGGATATTCATCTACAAACTACTTGAAATCCAATCAGAACCAGTCCTCTGGTGGATCTTCTATACCTGCACCTGTACCGACTCCGACTCCCGTTCCAAAACCAGTACCAACTCCAACACCGACTCCCACACCATCTCCAAACATAACTCTAAAGACAACCACTTATAACCTACAATTAAGAGATGGCCCGTCCACCTCTCATAATCGTGTCATTGTCATTCCTAAAGGAAGCCAAGTAGAGAGTAGATCATCTTCAAGCGGTTGGGATCAAGTTGTATTCCAAGGGAAATCCGGCTACGCTGCTTCTGCGTATCTTAAGGTGACCTCACAAGAAGCTCCTAAGCCCGTGATTACAAAAAAGTACACCACTGGAAACCTTTCTTTACGTAAAGGCCCTTCCGCCTCCAATGGGTTAATCTTAGTTATTCCAAAAGGAACCATGGTAGAGAGTAGCTCATCTGTTAATGGTTGGGACCAAATCACCTACTTGGGAACTTCAGGTTATGCTTCTTCAGCCTATTTAAGTACTGAAGTAATAGTAGACACTAAAGTAAATGGGAGTGAAATCTTAGAGTACGCTAAGACTTTTCTTGGTCTTCCTTATATTTGGGGTGGAAACAGTCCTGATGAGGGTTTTGATTGTTCAGGATTAATTAAATATGTCTATGCTAATTTTGGTTATCAGACTCCTCGAGTATCCTATCAACAGGCTGAATTTGGGAGAGAAGTCTCTATGGATGAACTTCAAATAGGAGATATCCTATATTTTGGAAATTCTAAAGTTTCTCATACGGCAATCTATGCAGGCGACAACACTATGCTTCATGCACCAAGACCTGATCAATTTGTTGAAATCCGAGATATCGGATGGCATGTTGATACCTATGAAATTGTAGGTGCCAGAAGATATTTAGACTAAGTATTAATATCTATTGTAAAAGAGTTAGTGCACTTTTTTTTAAAAATGCACTAACTCCTTTTTATTTTCATCGATAACGTTAACTATATATTATCGATTTCTTCACGGCTATTATTTAGATTTTACTTATAATTAAAATAGAATAAATCCTAAGACATAGTAAAAAGGAGGTTTATCATGAGAGGACTAGGAATCATAGGGACCATCATAGTAGTACTAATCGTACTATGGCTCTTAGATATCATATAAAATCAATAACCTAAATCATTGTTAACGTTAAAATAGGGAAGTCATCTTAATCGTAAGTTGACCTCCCTATTTTTGTATTTTATAGCTTTCCTTTTTGGATAAATTGCTCTAACAGCAAATCTACCATTTCATTGTAACTTTTTACCCCTTGAGCTTGCCCATTACTTTTGAGATAGGTATCATTTACTTTTGTAGCCTGCTCATTAACAGGGCCCTCGTACTGTTTGTAGAATTCACCATAGGCTTTTAAGTCACGATTTAAACCTTCACTATATCGGCTTCTTAATTCTCTATACCTCTCTATATCTTCACCATACATGGCATTCATAGTCTTAATCAATCCTAGCATGGTTCCAGAATACTTAAAGACAGGATCTTCATGATAAAGACTAGCCACATAGGATACGTAATTCGCTTCACCTTCATAGGCTACACCTCTTTGGTGAGCCATCTCATGGAGAATCGTACTGGGGAAAAATAAATCAGGTCCCTTTGTATTCACATTGGCCTCGCCAGTAAAAGGCATGAAAATTCCAGTAATTCCTGTGTAATTTAAAAGTTCTGATGCCAGTATGGGCTTCGCTTGCCCATAGGTTCCTTTAAATTTTGGATAGTCTTCTTGAAGCTTTACAAAAGCCTCTTGAGAAGAAAGAAAAACCGCCTGATTGGAATCCTCTAGGCTGAAAACGCCCTTGCCATCTTCAGTTACTTGTTGTCTTAACGCATTGGCTTGAGTTATTAAAGCTTCATTAAGTTGATAAAGTTCTTCCACACCATAATTAGTTCTAACTAACTTAAAAGCCTCTCGAACTGATACTCTTTCATAGTTGAAACCAAAAACCACCATGAATATGACAAAGAGAAGAGAAACATATGTTATTCCTCTGTAGATATGTCTACCTACTCCCCCTTGAAATATCTTAACCCCTAAAAAAATCACAAAGACTAGAGCTAAAATTAGGTTTAAATACACAAACAGTTCTCCTAGTGATATAGGCACAATGCCGGTAACCTGACTTAAAAATCCGGTTATCTTTTGGTTTAGAGCTAATGGATATATCTTCTCAAGAAGGTCCGGACTCCCCTTCACCCAGAACCGAATAAAGAAAAGAAAAATAGCCATAACAATCCAAAGGTAGCCTTGGCTTAATAAGCCTTTTCTTTTCCCTCTCAATTTCCTCATCACTATCCCTCTCTTATCTCATATTGTTGTCATTTTTTTAGAAATTTATTCTTTCATATTATTCATATCGAAGGGCATCAATAGGATTCATTTTTGCTGCTTTTCTTGCAGGGTAAATTCCAAAGAAAACACCGATGGCAGAGGAGAATATGGCTACACCAATGACTTGCCCTACAGAAATCACAGGAGTTATGCCCACATATCCCCCTCCAAGGGTTGATAGAATGATCCCTAAGGTCATGCCGATAAAACCACCAATTAAGGATAAAATAACTGATTCTGTCAGGAATTGAAATAATATATTTGTGGTGGTGGCGCCAATCGCTTTACGGATACCAATTTCTCGAGTCCTCTCCGTCACACTGACTAGCATGATGTTCATGACACCTATTCCCCCTACCACCAAGCTTATAGCTGCCACAGCCCCTATAAACGTAGTAAACAAGCTGATGATATCATCTACCTGGTCTAATGTTTGAAGAAACGAGCTGGCCGTGTAGATTTCTCTATCCATATTATTCTTTCGGATTTTTAATAAGCTCACAATATTTCGTGCCACTTGATCTGTGGTTTCTCTACTTTCTGATGCCACAAAAAAACGATCTATCTTTTCTGGGTCCGTGCTCATTTCCCGATATAGATTATAAGGAATGTAGACAAAAGCCGGGAAGTTATCTCCAAAATCTCCAGCGCCTGCTAAAGGATTCAAAGTCTTTGTCACTCCTATAATTCTAACACGTTTCACGGAATTTCCTAAAGAAATACTCGCTGATTCACCTACCACATTAGTTCGACGTCCAAAAAGAACCAACGCAGTGTTCTCATCTACCACCGCCACATTCCGACCGTCGGTGGCTTCATTTTTACTAAAAAATCGGCCCTCTATAAATTCAGCATTGACAATATTTTTAAGATCTTCGCTGCCTGCTTGATAAACCGCTGTCATGGAGTTCAAATCTGAAGATATATCTCCTCTTGTCCCTGCTACAGGGGTGGTGTACTTAATCTCTTTTACCCTCTCTTTTAGATATTCAATATCTTCTAGAGTAAAATAATCTTTGTTTTGTAAATCTTCGCCACCTACCGATACTTCAATAGTGGTAGCCCCAATATTTTCAAAAGTTCCCGTTATGTAATTACGGCCCCCTTCACCTAAGGCTAAAATTGTAATAACAGAACTAATCCCGATAATAATCCCCAGCATAGTTAAGAAGGATCTCATTTTATTCGATAATATACTGTCAATGGCAATCTTAAAACTCTCTCTAAATCGCATGAAAATCCTCCTTCCTATTCTTCACTAGTTTCATAATCACTTAAAACTTCTCTGGTTCTTACACCTTCATCAGCACTTACTTTTTCCCCATCAACGATGAGTTTTCGGTCATACACTTCCCGATCTTCTACAATTTCTCCATCGATAAAACTAACGACTCTCTTGAAATATTGTACATTTTCTTTCTCATGAGTGATCATGATGATGGTTCTACCTTCATCATTTAGTTTTTGGAAAACTTCCATAATGTCTACAGCTGATTTACTGTCTAAGTTTCCTGTAGGCTCATCTGCCATAATCACACTGGGATTATTGCAAATTGCTCTTGCTATAGAAACTCTTTGTTTTTGTCCACCTGAAATCTCATTTGGGCGATGCTTTGCCCAATCTAACAAGCCTACTTTACGAAGAGCTTCTTCTGTTCTTAGCTTTCGCTCCCCTTTAGGAATTCCAGCATAGACCATGGGTAGCTCCACATTTTCAAAAATAGTCATTCTTGGTAATAAATTAAAAGACTGAAATACGAACCCGATTTTCTTATTTCTTATGATGGCCAACTCATTATCTTTCATAGTGCTAATATCTCTACCATCTAGATAATAAATCCCTTCTGTTACTCGGTCTAAACATCCTAAAATATTCATCATGGTAGACTTACCTGAACCCGATGGCCCTAGGATACCCGTAAATTCTCCTGCCTCTATTTTAATATTAATATCTTTTAACGCTTCAAAACTAATCTTACCTGTCTGGTAGGTTTTACCCACGTTCTTCAATTCAATCATTGACCGTCACCTGATCTTGGTCTTTTAAGCTATCAGATGGATTTAGAACGATTTGATCTCCCTCATTTAACCCTTCAATACATTCCATATAAGTATCTGATATTAATCCTAAGACTACCTTTGTCTTCGTAATTATCCCTTGATTTATCACATACACATAGGGCGCTGTGGAAGAATCATATAAGAGACTCTCCACAGGAATTCTAAGTACTTTAGCTTTTTTCTCTAAAAGAATTTCTACTTCTGCATCAAAATCCATAATGATTTCTTTTGGCTCGAAAATGGAGACTTCTACATTAAGCGTACTTTCTCCACCCGTTGATACACTCCCTAACCCACCGATGGAAGGTGAACCCGATGAGGCCGCTGGACTAATAAATGAAACTTCTCCTTTGAAATCACGATCCCCATAGATCACTTTAGTTTGCTGGCCCAATTTAACTTTAGCCGCATCAAATTTTCCAAGTTTAAGTGTAACATTTAGATTATCATCATTTTTTAAGGTTAAGACATTGATATTAACTGTTGCAATTTGGTTCTCTTGAGCATTGACTTCTGTTATGATTCCAGCAAAGTCTGCTTTGATTTCAGATACCATATTAGCAGCTCTCTGCTCAGCTGACTGTACTGCTAAATCTGCTGCTGCCACTGTATTATCTAATAATTTTATTTGACTATCACTTACGCTAGGTAGTGAACCAAGATTTTGCTGAATTTGGCTAAGCCCCGCCTGATAAGCGGCAATCTTTTGAGTTTCTTCGGCGATAATGGCAATATTAGCTATATCAAGTGGATCTTTTAATGCTTCCTCCTGACGTTCTTTTGACACATGGAGATTAGCTTCTAAGGTTTGCACTTGTTTTTTTAGATTAGCTTGGGCAGTTTCCGCAGCCTTAACACTCTCTATAGCGGCATCTCGATTTAGAGCTGCATTTTCTCTTTGAAGTTTAGCTTGTTTGATGGCCATTTCCACATCAGACGTGTCAAAGGTTAGAAGCACTTGGTCTTTCTCCACACGATCCCCTATTTTGACCTCCACAGTTTTCACCGCCAGATTAGGCCCTGCATAGGATTTTTCTTGGGCAGATGTAATCTTTCCCGTGCTTAAAAGAACTGAAGAAACCTCTCCTGAGTCCATCATATGGGCACTGACTCTAATTTCTGGAGTTTGTCTTGACCGATATACTGAAAAACCAATGCCAGCCATAATGGCTACTGCAACAATGATTGAAATGATTTTTGTTTTTGTGTTCATATTTTTCTCCTTAGTCTTATCTTATTGACAATTCATTCCTTTAATATGCCGTTAACATAACTAAATTGAAATGATATTAACTTATAGATTTTCTATTCTCTTTCATTCAATATTTAATCATATTTTGTTTATGTTTAACTTAACTTCCTTAGTCCCCAAGACATATCGTGATTGCTTAAGAGATACTCATGTATTGCATTTATCTTCCTACTACTCCTGGTTGCATAAAAATATTCATCTCTTTTTTCACAACACTAAATGAACCCTAGTCCTAGAAGTTTTCTATGTTTGGTTAATCTGGATTAATGACTCGTTAGGCAATCACTTTACACTTTCACTTCTTATCCCCTATAATAGAGTAGTTATACGAGGTGAAAGAAATGATTGTAATGTCAACCAATAATGTTAAATTAGCCTATGGCATCGATGTGATTTTAGAATCTGTCACTCTCCATATTAATGAGGGGGATAAGGTCGCTTTAATCGGAGCCAATGGAGCTGGAAAAACTACACTGTTTAGAATTTTAACAAAAGAAATCACCTCCCATGATGGGGAGGTCTTTATTGATAAAGGAAAGTCTGTAGGGTATCTCTCACAAAGCATGGATTTAAATTTTGAAAAATCCATTTATGATGAAGCTCTTTCTATTTTCCAAAATCTTATCAACATGGAAAAAAAGATGCGAAATTTAGAAATAGAAATGGAAAAACCTTATGATGAGAACCATAAAACTACCCATGATCAAGCCATTACAGAGTATGTTCATTTGCAAGAACAATATGACCTTTTTGGCGGTCATACCTATAAGGGTGAAATCCATAAAGTTCTAACTGGTTTAGGTTTCACTGATGAAGATTTTGATAAGGGGGTAAATATTCTTTCAGGGGGACAAAAAACTCGAGTGGCCTTGGCCAAATTATTGCTCAAAAGTCCTCAGATCATCTTATTAGATGAGCCCACTAATCATCTTGATCTTAAAGCTATTGAATGGTTGGAAGAATATCTAAAGTCCTACCGTGGAACCCTACTCATCATCTCTCATGATCGGTATTTTCTTGATGCCATCACCAATAGAACTTTTGAGATGATCAAGGGGGAGATTTACAGCTATGATGCTCCCTATAGCAAATACCTTTCTCTCAAAAAGAAAGATTATGAGGTTAAACTTAAAGCATACAAACATCAACAAGATGAAATCAAAAGACAAGAAAAAATCATTGAACGTTATAAGTCCTTTAATCGGGAAAAGAGCATTAAAGCGGCAGAATCAAGACAGAAGATGTTAGATAAGATTGAACGAGTGGAAGCTCCTCCCAAAGCTCATAGACCATACAAAATTGCTTTTGAAAATGAGTTTGAAAGTGGGACAGATGTCCTAATTGTAGAAGATCTTAAAAAGAGCTACGGAGACAATCAACTTTTCCATGATTTAAACTTTCATATACGAAAAGAGGAACGCATAGCTTTGATTGGAGAGAATGGGCGGGGGAAAACCACGTTATTTAAAATCATTCTTGAAGAAGTTAGACCAGACCAAGGGAATGTTACTTTGGGTCGAAATGTAACTTTAGGCTATTACGACCAAGAACAATCCAATCTCTCTTTTCATAAAAGTGTATTCTCTGAAATCCATGATGACTTTCCCTATTTAACCGAAACTGAAGTAAGAACCTATTTAGGAAGTTTTCTCTTTTATGGCGATGATGTCTTTAAGACGGTGGATAAACTGTCTGGTGGCGAAAAGTGCCGTGTTAATCTTCTTAAATTAATGCTGGAGAAATCAAATTTTCTCATCTTAGATGAGCCTACCAACCACCTAGATATTCCATCAAGAGAAGCCCTTGAAGATGCCTTATTAGAATATGATGGGACCATTTTTGTCATCAGTCATGACCGATATTTTTTAAATAAAGTGGTGAATCAGATTTTTGAACTTAAGGAAGATGGTGTTGAAAAATATTTAGGAAACTACACCTATTACGTGGAAAAGAAAACTAATCCTAAGCGATTTCCGGGAATAGACGAAGCAGAAAGCGAGAATAAAACCCAAGGAGCTAAAGATAAAAAGAAGCGTAAAGGCCGTGAAAAAGATGAAAGGCTTAAGAAAAAACAACTTAAAGCTTTAGAAGATGAAATTCAAGCTCTTGAAGTTAATATTGAAGAGCTTACCTTAGCTCTGACCACAGAAGAAGTCTATAGTAATCCTGAAAAAGCCAGAGAAATCTCTACCTCCATCGCAGATCGTAATAAGAACTTAGAGAAACTCTATAAAGATTGGGAAGAGTTTTTAGCCGATGACGATGAAGAAGATTAGATTCTTATCCAATATTTAGCTCCAAAGAGAAAGCCCTGGGATTTTTCCCCCAGGGCTTTCTCTCTTTTAGGCTATTTATTTTTCTCTTAGGGTTAATTCAATATCTAAGTATTCTCCATCCCTAAAAATTTTGAGAGCTACCTTATCTCCCGCCGTCTTTGTATTCTTAATCTCATTAATTTCTTGAATGGATGAAACTTTCTTCCCATCAAATTCTGTTATCACATCGCCAACTGTTAGTGCTGACAAATAAGCTGGAGTGTCGGCTTGAACTTCTACTACTAAAACTCCCACAGGCATTTCAGTTTGAGCTGACATATTATCATTAACTTCCCTGCCGGCAATACCAATAATTAGTTGTGCCCTTGATAGAACATCTAAGTCATTTTGCAGAACATTTATCGGAATCGCAAATCCAATGCCTTCAACTGAATCAGAGGATATTTTTGCTGAATTAATCCCAATAACCTTACCATTGGCATTGATTAGTGGTCCACCAGAGTTTCCTCCATTAATGGCTGCATCAGTTTGAATATAGCTATATTCTTGGTTGGCCACTTGAACTTTGCGGTCTGTGGCGGAGACTATCCCTGACGTTACAGTTCCTGCAAATTCTTTAGAGACAGGATTACCTATGGCAATAACCGATTCCCCTACTTGAAGATTCTCAGAATCTCCCAGCTCCACAACCCCAGGAACTTGCGTTGTCTGATCCATTTGAATCACAGCTAAATCATTGGCTGCATCAAAATTTATCAACTTAGCAGATACTTCTTCTCCTGTATAGAGAATGACGGTAATATCTTCCCCCGCTTGAACTACGTGGTAATTTGTCGCAATTAAACCTTCTTCATTTAATATAAAGCCCGTTCCAATATTTTCCGAAAAACCACCCTGAGGATTAAAAATATTTCCTTGACTAGGTACACGAACAGCCACAGTTACTACTGCCGGCTGAACTTTTCGAACAATTTCAGGAATAGAAAGCCCATTTTCTAGCAATGCGGGAGTAACGATGGTCTCTACTCTACCTTCTTTTCCTTCAATTAGTTTTCCAAGCTTTGAATTCGAAAACAAGCTAGTTCCTGGAAGAACATTGTATGCCCCATAAATTCCAAGACTTGTCCCTAAAAATGTAAAAATCACCATCACCGCAATCAGACTAAACGCGGAGAACCTTTTTTTCTTTTTTGGTTGCGCCTTTTGTCCTGATTCATAAGATGAGCTTCCTTGATAAAGATAAGCTCTCTCTCTTTCTTCTTCTCTAAGTCTTTGATCTAAATTTTCCCGTCTCAAATTTTCTTCAGATGGGGTGTTTTCTGTTGTATGCTCTTCCAAGTCATGATTTTGTAAATTTTCATCACGAATTTCATTGTTATTTTCATTCGTTTCATTATCATTATTGTAATTCATTTGTTTATTCCTCCATACTCTAAGTTTATAATACTATCATAAAGGGTTAATGTTACAAAAACGTGTCAAGGATAACAATTAATTGGAAAAGGGCTTATATTCTTTTTATTTATGGGATAGAACTGTTTAATAACGCTTTAAGCCCCCCTTATCTAAAACCTTAGAAGAAGAGACACCACAAATTGTGATGCCTCCCCTTTATAATTAGCCCTATTGTTTTAGCTTCTAAAGTTAACGAAAAGATTGACGAATTAGCTTATCCACTAGACCATTAAGCATAGACACAATATCTTCAGGTTGTTGAAAACCTAAATCCTTTATGGAATCTGCATAGATAAACAATTCACTATCATCAGAATAAAGTAAATAGTTCTCTTGGTTAAACTCTACCTTGTTTTTTTCACTAGTCATAACAATTAAAGGGCTACTACCTAAAATTGATGGCTTTATAGGATCAGGTTTGCTCTCAGTCAGTACGTTTAGCTCCTGCTCAACAACAGCCATCATTTCTCGTGATAACATGACATTAGCATATTTCTCTTTTTCTTCTTGAGATCTAAAACTCGTTTGATTATAAAAATCAATAATCCCCATGTTTTGCAAAAGTCTTGGTAATCCCACATAACCTAGTATTTTTTTAGAAAAGAATGAAGCTGTTTCCCTGTCTACATATCGCTTGATTTCTTCACTTCCAACGCTTTGTCCTAAGGGATTGATGAATATTCCTCCAATGACTTCTTCTGGATAAAGTTTGATATATTCCTCCATGACTAGGGAACCATATTCTTCCCCCACAAAAATAAATTTCATATCAAACCCAAATTTACGAAACATAAAGTGAAGGTCTTTCGCAACATCTTCTGGCGTTTTGAACTCTCCTTCTGAAGATGGATATCCTGGACGATCATAGAATAACAACCGAGCTTTGCCTTCAAATTTCTCCTTAAGAGCTTGGCGATGAAGAAGTGACTCACCTGCACTGCCATTGACAATCACCGTATAATCCCCTTGGCCATAAAGCTCATAGTTATAATTTACTTGATTGATATTAATACTTTTTCCTTGTGTTTCACCTAAATAAGCTCTAGCTTCACCTTGCTCATAAAGATATCCTGCTATCAGCAGTATCACTAAAAGAACCGTCACGGTAATAATACTATTTTTTTTATTGAACATTTTCCTAAATCGATGACGTTCTAGGCTGTTGGATTCAACAATAAAGCTCACAATTCATCACCTCTCTCCCAACGTCAGACCTGGGTCTGCATTAAGGGACGAATCAAATTTCTCTCCTTCTTTATATTGAAAGTAAGCTGCACTTCCAATCATCGCGGCATTGTCCGTACAGAGAATCATATCTGGAAAAAGAATTTTAACATTACGTTCTCTACCCTTTTCTAAAAGAGCTTCTCTTAAACTAGAATTCGAAGCTACACCACCGGCCACAGCAATTTGATCTAAGCCCTTCATATCGATGGTCTTCATGGCATTTTTCACCAATACAGATACTACCGCATGTTGAAATGATGCCGATATATCAGGAATATTAAGCTCATTCCCTCTTTGTCTTTCGGAGTTAATGTGATTAAGCACTGACGACTTTAACCCTGAAAAAGAAAAATCTAAGGATTCTTCTTGGAACCGAGCTTGAGGAAACTTTATGGCTTCTTTGTTTCCCTCTTTAGCAATTTTATCAATTTTAGGTCCACCAGGATAACCCAGTCCCATGGCTCTAGCTACTTTATCAAAAGCTTCACCTGCAGCATCATCTCTCGTTTCACCCATAATCTCAAAGTCAGTATAGCCCTTAACATGCACCACAAAGGTATGGCCACCAGATACCACTAAAGAGACAAAAGGTGGTTTAAGGTCTTTGTACTGGATATAATTAGCCGCAATGTGCCCTTCGATATGATTAACACCAATCAAAGGAACTCCTAAGGCAAATGCATATCCCTTGGCAAATTGAAGACCTACTAATAATGCGCCTACTAGGCCGGGTCCATATGTTACCGCCACGGCATCTACTTGCTCTTTAGTGACTTTCGCCTCTACTAAGGCCATTTCCACCACTTCAGTAATATTTTCCACGTGTTTACGTGAAGCTACCTCTGGGACTACTCCTCCAAATTTAGCATGAATACTGATTTGAGAAGAAATTACATTGGATAAGACCTCTCGGCCATTTTTAACTATGCTACAAGCCGTTTCATCACAACTTGATTCAATGGCTAATATATATATATCTTTCATTCTTTAATGGAAAATTAGGTTTGCCCATGCAAAGCCTTAAAATCCCTTCCTCCCTCTTATATAAAAGTCCTTTAAAGCATACTATTGCTTATAACTCTTATTCATTTATTCTTCTTTTTTTATGATTCGTGGTTTATTTTTGACTTAAGCTCACTCATCGCTTCAATACGTTTTCTAATTTCTAACATCTTAGCATCAGTTTGGGATATGGTCTCAGCACAGCTTCTTAGATCATCTTCAATAGCTGTAATATTACCCAAGTCTTTCTTATATCTAAGCTCATGCTCCAAGCTGGCCCAAAAATCCATGGCTACTGTTCGAATTTGCAGCTCCACTCTAACTTGCTGTTTCCCATTTGAGAAAAACACCGGAACTTCTAAAATAAGGTGGTAGCTTCTATATCCATTGGGCTTAGGATTCTCAATGTAGTCTTTTGATTGAACGACAGTAATGTCATCTTGCTTAGTTAACATCTCAGCGATTCTATAAACATCATCAATAAATGAACAGGTCACTCGTATGCCTGCCACATCATTAAGTGAAGTTTTAATAGCTTCAATACTAATCTCTTGTTCTAATTTTTGCAGTTTATTAAAAATACTCTTAGGTTTTTTAATTCTGGATTTTACGGTTTGAATTGGATTTTTTCGATTTCCTAAGGATAGTTCATCATTAAGTATGGCTAGCTTAGTCGTGACTTCACGAATGGCGGATTGGTACATCATCATTAATTCTTGAAAATTTGAAATCTTATCAAAAAGTAATTTAGCCTCATCGGGTATGGCAATTTGTTTTAGAAAAACTTTTTGAAAATCCTGATCATCCATTTCGATACTCCTTGTATACTTCTTTTAATTCGTTATCAATTTTGATATCTCTAGCCATTTTAGTTCTTTATTTTATCTAGAACTTTTATGATTTTCTATCCAGACTAGGATTAGGTCAAATCTATTATAACCTGAATTAAAAGCATAACCAAAAAAACTTAAATAAAGATAAACTAAGCCTTAATCCTTGCCTTATGTCGTGCTATAATATAAGGAATAGGCACACACGTTCTACTTTGTCTTTAAATTTGGAGGTTGTTATGGCAGATTATGCAAAAGTCGTGGTTCCAGGAACCCCCATCAGTAAATCGAATTTTAAGATGGTCAGCAAAGAAGGTCGTTTTTTTATGCCCCATGATTCGGGTGGGTACAATGATCGCTATGCTAATTATGAAACCACCATTACTCTGATGGCAAGAGCTCAAAACCCAGGAATCATTTTCTATGAATCTTTAATTGCTATTTTAAAAGTATTCTATAAAAGTGAAAAAAGACATCCTGATACCAATAATATTACGAAGAGTATCTTTGATGGTATCGAAAAATCCGGTTTAATCATCAATGATGCACAAATTACTCGATTAGTGATTGAAGAATACTATGATAAAGTGAATCCTCGGTTTGAACTGGAGCTATATAAGGAAAGTGTTTTTAACATGGAATTTACTGTATTAAAAAGAGAAGAACCTATAATTCCTGTTTCCTACGATCCCCCTGCCAATGTTAAAGGGAAAACCCAGAAAAAATGTGGTACTCCTTCTGGAGCTGTAGAGACTTCAAGTCCAAAGCCACCTTCTACGAAGAAGGTTTGTTCAGTCTGTTCTAAGACATTAATAAAAGGTAATTTTATCAGTGGAAATGGCGGTAATACCTTAATTTGTAAGAACTGTTTTAGCAAGTTGGTTTAAGTAACTTTTTAATATTTTCGTACTTATCATAGCTTTCAGATTTTACCGTCATATCTTAGTCTAAACTTTATTGAGATTCTTAGGGAATCTCTTTTATTATGTCTGATTAAATAGTTCGCCTGAAAATCTCTTAGCCTCTCTTACTCGTAGCCCTTGTATTTTTTAAAAAATAGTAGGCATATTAAAAATATACTATTGGCATTTCTTCGTAAGCCTTATATGAGGCAAATGTGTATTTTCATTGAGTGCTATGAAACGTAATGAACCTTATGGTATACTGAATGCGATTTTGTTTCGCTGGCTGACAATGAAAAGAGATGATAACTTTATGAATAAAAAATTATTATATATCCTAATTCCTGTTTTTATCGTTGCCTTAGGCATTTTAATTACACCTAGAGTACTTGATCGTTTAGCTATAGAAGAAGAGGCTCTACATGAAGAGGTGGTGACACTAAAAGATAACCCGGCCTTTAGACCCTACTTTATCGAAGGCTCTGTGTCCCTTCGTGAAATATACAAGGATACTTCTTTTGATAAAGAGTTTTCTTTCCCTTTAGAGGATAGCACTAAAAAATCACCTTTTCGTCTAGAGCTAAATGGAGACGCCAGACCTATACGAGTTATAACGCGTTATGATGTACTTTTTGTTTCTTTAGAAGAAATGGCTGAGGTTCTAGACTATACATTTGGATTAACGCTAACCCCGGATGAAATCCTTCTAAAAAAAGAAACAGCTGAAGAGACTATTATGGCTCGTTTTAAAGAAAATCATCGAAGTGCAATTGTGGAAATATATCACAATGATTTCTTCCAAAAAGAAGTAGCTTTAGAAGGGAAACCATTTAAAACCGGTGCTGGAGAATTTATGGTGCCTTTGGAAAATCTCCTTAATCTCTTAGGCCATGAAGAAATTATTTTATCTGATTCTTATCTCAAAGCTTCCAAACTTTCAGAAAATCATATTATCACCCTATTGGACTTATTTATTAAAAATGATGAATTAATTAAAGAAAACTATTTTACAACTCTAGATGCATCGCAGACTCCATCAGAGCTGGATTTTATATTACTTGGGGATTTAAGTTTAGGAACAAACTTTGGCCGGAGAAATAGATTTGATGAAATTTGGCAAAAAGAGGGAGGAGCTTATTTTTTAGAAGAACTTCAGCCCTATTTTAATGAGAGCGATCTTGTTATCACCAATCTAGAAAATGTTTTTACAAATAGAGATGCTTATCAAAAAGGGAAGATTTATACTTACAAAGCCCACCGTATTGAATACTTAGATGTCCTAAGCCAAGGTGGAATCACTCATGTGAATGTGGTGAATAATCACATGGTTGATTTTTTGCAAGAAGGTTTTGATGACACGCTAGATTCCCTTAAAGACTATGATATTTCTTACTTTGGAGCAAACTTAACAGAATCCGAAAATATCGAACTAGGTAGTATAAAAGTGGACGAATACCAAGTTTTTGAAAAAGATGATATCAAAATCGGTTTAGTCGGATATATGGGCTTTAACACAAGTTTTGTGTCTGATGAGAAAATTAAAGAAGATATTAAAATTCTTAGAGAAAAAGAAAAAGTAGATTATATTGTAGCGGCCATGCATTGGGGTGGCCAAGGGACACATGAAGTTACATGGAAACAAAAAGAGATGGGCCACAAACTAGTGGATTTAGGAGTAGATTTAGTCTATGGCAATCACCCTCATGTTCTTCAAGAAGTGGAGATTTATGAGGGGAAAACCATCTATTACAGCTTAGGTAACTTTCTTTTTACCGACTACAAGAGTGCTAAGGATCCCGATAGTGCTATGATTAAAGTGACGTTAATAAAAGATGCTGATGGAAATCTTAAGACAACCTTTACCCATACACCTATTCTGTGGAGCGGACACCCCTCCAAGAATCTCTTCAAACCCACGGTGACTACTGATGATGACCTTATCAATAGAACCCTGAAAAAGCTTAATATTACAACGAAAGAGCCGATATCTTTTAATGAAGATGAGGATTCGTAACTTTAAAGCGTTAGAAGTCAAATCTTCTAATGCTTTTTTCTTTATAAATCATAGGTTAAGTTTTGAGAAAAGACTAGATTTATATTTTCCATATATTATAATATGAACTGATCTCTAATATATTACATTCACTCGAGGTGACTAAGATGAAAAAACAATTTAATCCTGCGTTTCTTTTTCTATTGATTATTGGAATTAGTCTCTTTTTCATTGAAGAAATCTACCTTATTAATTCAATTATAGCTTTATCCATGGCTCTTACCTTAGGGCTTCTAATTAACTACATGAAATCAAGAACTGTTAGGCTTTATAAGATTGCTAGCATCCTTGGTGCTTTTTTCATTGCCCACTATTTAGTGGTCATCATGCCTGCTTCTTCCTTAGCCTATCTCTTCTTTTTAGTCCCCATTACTTTAGCTAGCCTGATCTATCATTGTAAGGGGGGATTGGTCACATACCTAGGTACTTTAGTTTTCCTTCTTCTGGAGTTATTAAACACACAAAACTTAATAGAGACTTTAGAGAAAACCGTGATTATTAGTCTTTTTACATTAACTCTTGTATATTTTGTATTGCAAAAGCAAAAATTATATTTCCAAAATGGTACTTGGCTTATCAACCTTCATCGAAAAGTTAATGAACTATCTCTAATGAGAGATGTGACCATTTCCATGCAAAGTGCTAAGAATAATAATGAGTTACATAATATTATCCTCACCGCTTTAACTGCGGGATATGGCCTAGGCTATAATAGAGCTGCTATATTTCTTTATCAAGAGGGCATACTACACGGTAAATATGCCATTGGTCCTCGGAATAAGAAAGAAGCCTACCGGATTTGGGGCAGTGTAGTGGCTCAAAAAACAAATTTATTTCAAGTCATGGACAACCAAGAACATATCGATTTAGGTTTCATGGATAATATTTTAAATGTGGTCCTAGACCCATTAAAGGATACTGAACATCCACTAATTAAGTGTTTCCTCTCACAAAAGCCTCAATTGGTTTCAAATGGTCTTGCTAAAGACTTTGGACCATTGATGGAAAATCTAGAATTTGAAAATTATGCTATGGTTCCAATTTTAAATAGTGGTGAGGGCCTCGGTGTCATTATAGTGGATAACCGCTTTAATGAAAAACCGATTTCTGAAGAAGATCTAGATACGTTAATGACTTTTGCTCATCAATCCGCCTTGGCTTTAGAAAATAACCGACTATATAATGAAATTTCCGTATTAGCTATCACCGACGAATTGACAAAACTCTATAATCATCGTCATTTTAAAAACCAGATTGAATACTATCTTAAAAACCAGATGGCTTTCACCTTAATGGTGATTGATGTAAATAATTTCAAGCTTTTTAATGAGAACTTTGGTCATAAAATGGGGGACTTAGTTTTAAGCAAAGTTGGTGAAGCTTTAAAAAGAGTTGCTTTTAAAAAAGGCATGGCCTTTCGCTATGGTGGAGATGAATTTACTATGATTTTCCCTGGATTATCCATAGATGACGCTCAGCCAGTAGCTTATGATATTCAAACCCAAATTAAATCAGAAGCTAAAAAATTAGTGAACCATAGTTTAACGGTCAGCATTGGGCTCTCCTCCTATCCCTTGGATGGGACTGATGAAACTCAACTCTTTATTAAAGCTGATCAGAATATGCAAGAAGTAAAGAGCTCTGGGAAAAATTTAATCTCCGAGGAGGTGGCTTCATGTTAATTGGATGCCTAGCCTTTATCCTCTTTTATTTTATTTCATTTAAAACAGAAATTTTCACCTCTAAGAAAATGATAGTAGAAGGCTTAATTCCTTTGGATGGACCTTTTAATATCAGCACTATGCCTTTTTCTGTGGAGAGAATTGTTTACTATGTTAGCACCCCTAGTCAATCTTTAGGCATCTCACCTGGTCTATATGAACAGCTGCGTGTAGAGTACGTCATGCGTGAGGTCTTTGATAACCAACCTCTCGCAATACAAGTTTATTATGAAGATACTCACGAAAGAAAAATTGTAGCAGAGCTTCTGTATCAACGGTTTGAGGTTCCATATTTGGATAGCCTCTACGGTGAGAAACGACTTACAAAAGTTCAACTGGGAAATCTCAAAGATTTTAAATATACTCATCCGTCTACTCAGAAAATGTTCAAGGATGAAGTCTTTTCCAAACTACAATCTGAAATTTTCTAAATTAAAACACAGCTTTGAATCCTATACAATACGAAAGAAAGAGGAATCCATGAAACATTCGTGTTCAATGGATTCCTCTTTCTTTTGTTCTAAAGTAGATAAAAATCTTTTCATCTATCACGGTAGCTAAACTCTCCTCTTTTAGAGGTTTTTTAAATAAGCAGCAGATTCTTTTCCTACAGCCTTACCTTTATTCATGACACTCTCTAGGTCGTAAGACACTTCTTCTGCATTACCTACTACATACATGCCTTTCTCATTCATTCCCCGCCTAAACTTCTTAAACAGTCTCTTCGAAGGATCTAATCCAACAGAGAGCAAAAGGCTATCACAAGTTAGGAATTCCTCTTCTCCTTCTTGATTTTTCAGGGTAAGCCCTTCAATTCGTCCATTTTGAGTAACTTGAGTAATTTTAGTCCCATAACGAATATCAATATTCTCATAAAAAGAGAGACTTTCCAAGTGGCCATAATCATCCTTTATTGTTTTACTTGGTTCAATGATCACTACACTTTTAGCCCCCTCCACTATAAGCCTTTTTGAAAGGTAAATACTATTTAAATCTAAACTATAGATGACGATGTATTTACCAGGAAGATAACCAGAATACACCATCAGCTTTCTTGCTGAGCCTACAGACATAATGCCAGCAGATTTGTTTGAAGATATGTTAAGTTCACCTCTAGGCCTCTCTCGAGCTCCCGTGGCAAAAACAATGGATTTTGCTAAAACAGTTCTTACCCCTTCTTCTGCGGAGACATATTTCACTGTTTTATCTTTTTGCACCTCTAGAACTAGAGTGTTCCGTTTAATGCTAATCCCTTCCCGATCTACCGCTTCTTTTAATTCTTCGGCCACACCTACACCTGTGACCCCGTTATCCATGACCCCATGTCCTGTTTCAATAAGCTCATTTAGTACGCCACCTAAATGTTCTTCCCTATCTATAACCAGGATCTTTCGTACTCCTTCTTTATGAGCCTCAATGGCTGCGCATATTCCACTGGCACCACCGCCAATAACGATTAAATCATAACTTTCCATGTTCCACCTCACTGCCTTTAGTTTCTTTAATCTTACCCTTTTTCATGAAAATTGTCATCTTAGAGAGAATCAAAAAGTTTTATTATTCTAAATGAAGAAATTTTAACACCATTTTAATTTATATTAGGTATTCTTAAGAAAAGAAAGGAGGATATTTCACATGAGAAATAAGACATTATTCTATATGGGTTTGATTCTCATCCTTATCGGAGGAGGAGCCCTGTACAATTCTCTGTTTTTGGAGAATCTCTTTACCTTGTCAAATCTTTGGCCATTATTTATATTGCTTCCAGGTTTATATATGGAAATTGACTATTTTAGCAACCATCGAAGACGAGACCCTCGCGTTTTAATTCCTGGAGGTTTTCTAACCCTAGCTGGCCTATATTTCATGATAAATGAATTTATGCCCTTAAGAGATTCCATAACATATCCTGTGTTCATTGTTATTCTTGGGGTATCCATTTTACAATATTATATTGTCAAACCCTCGGACCTAGGATTACTTGTAATTTCACTTGCTTTAATTCTCTTTGGATCATTTCTTATCTATGCACGACTCATAGGAGAATTTCCTATTTGGTTTAACTTAGGTACCATTAGAGCACTGGGTATTTTACTTCTTGGTCTCTACTTAGTAGCTAGAGCATCAAAAAAAGAAAAAAAACCTGATTCCAGCTATAGACCTCGAGAATCCTATCAACAAAATTCAAATCCAAAAGAGGAGCCAGATTTTTCCAACACTGACTCTAATACAAAAGAATCCTAAATTAGAAAGAGATTTGTTCTTGATTGTTGAACAAATCTCTTCCTAATTTTTTTTTATTCATTTTAGCTCAATTCTAAATCGTCATCATCTGTAAAGATGATTTCCTCAAGAATTATGCCTTCTTCACCAAAAATCATATCTTCATCATCATAAAAATGTTGAGCATCTCCATAAATTCTTGTTTCTTCAGAAACAAAGATGTTTCTCCCTTCTTTGACAGAAGCAATTCCACCTTTTACTTTATCTTTAAAGTCTTGAAGATCTGCTTCGGTAACCCTAACTTTAACTTTTTCGATATTTTCTTCTAGAAAGTCATCAAATTTCCCTTCTAATGAAGCCCCTTTTTTACGCATAGAGGTGATGGTTTTATAAGCAAATGCTTCATGTCCCAACTTCAAAGCCGCCAGTCCCACTGCGTCTCCAGTAAATTTCATGGTGTTTTTAATCGTTCTAAATAGCTTATGTTCTGCCTTTTTAAGACTCATCCGAATACCCCCTATATGGTTTGCTTTGGAATAATAAATTTCACTTTTTCATTTCCTATGCTTATTTTAATTTCTCGTCTTGCTTCAATCTCACCGTCAATATTTACAAATGATGGTTCTTCTGCATAAAGCTCTACATTCTTTCCTCTTATTAGAATGACTTCATCAAGGTGAAGGTGTTTACCAGGAATCGCTTTTGGCAAAAACTTCATGATTTTTGATAAGGTCATATCTTGAACAATTAAGACATCTAACAAACCATCTTTAAGATCCGCTTCAGGAGCTATTTTTATACCTCCTCCATAAAACTGACCATTAGCCACCGCCACCATGAAAGCTTCTGTTTCGATTTCTTCTTGGTCTACTACAATACGTAATTTCGTATGGGTAAACTCCCGAGCCGTTTTTAAAACAGAGGCTAAATAAGCGAATTTATTAGGCAAATATTTTAGACCTTTAAATCCATCTACGTTAACCACCACATTAGCATCAAAACCCATAGATGCAATATTGATAAAATATCGGCCATCAATGGTAGCCACATCAATTTCTTCAACTTGGCCAAGTACTGTATTCATTAAGATTTGCTTACGATCAAAGGTTTTAACGATGCTACGAATAAAGTCATTTCCTGAACCGCCAGGAATACAACCTAAAGAAGACTCGCTACCCATCATCCCATTAAGAACTTCATTTAGTGTTCCATCTCCACCCACAGCATAAATTCGATAATTATCCATGGCAGAGTATTTTCTAGCTATGTCCGTCGCATGCCCTTCTTCTTTTGTATAAACAATTTCATAGGAAATATCCGAATATTTTTGTTTTAATTCTGAGAATAGTTTATGAATCAAATCCGTCATCTTTAAGGCGATACCATCGCCTGCCACTGGATTAACGATGAATAAATGTTTTACTGCTGCCATTTTAAACCTCTACTTCATATTTTCTTATATTTAACTAAGTACCCCTATTGTATCGTATATCCAAGGTTTTGTTAAATCATATTTTTTTATTAAGAGATTGGCAACCTCCTTGATTCATTAGGAAAATCCATAATTGATTGCAAATCATCTCATCGAATTAATTTTGAACAAAGATAATCCTTTGACCAATTTTCGCCACCACGTCCGTCCATCGATGGACAAAATCTCCGCGAGCCCATTCAGCCATAATAATCTCATCTGCTTCATCAATTTCAATCCTCTGTAGAGGAGCTTCAGTCAAATTATTATTTCCATCAATACCATACATAGCCAGATATTTTGGTGTTCTAACTAGGAGGAAACTTTTCCCCGGTGCACAAAAAGCATCTTGAGCTTGAGGGATTTTCCGCTTAATCTCTTGCCATGAGAGGGGAAGATTGTCATAGGTCACTACATTTTCAGTTGGTTTAAAGGCTACTGGGATTCGAAGTATCCTATCATCTAACGTAATTCTTGACTCCATGCGCCAATTTCCATGATGCCGTTTTAAAATAAAATTACTTTCAAACTTGATTAGGGACTCTTCATCTATATTTTGAAGCACTTCACTGCCTAGACTTTCCTCTAAAGAAATCCGAAAAGCTGCTTCTGCTGGCGGTCCTGCCAAGTCTCCCACCATAACTGGCGTGAAAATATTCTTATTATCTAAGGAAATAGTCATAGCCCTGTGGGCTTGATTTATTAAATCATATTTATCATTTTTTGTTAAAAGGCTGATGTAATTATTTCCCACAAAAGTTAGGTCAAACGCTTCCCCTTCATATTCTTGAGTGAATTCTTGGTCCACATCTTTTAGAGGACCTGTAATAGCTTTAATCTCTAGGGATTCCTTGTCATTATTCTCACTAGTTGGAATAACTTTAAGGGTCCAAAATTCTTTTCTTGGAAATAAGATGTCATCCACTTCATAAACATCTTGAAGCTCTCCATCATTTGTAATCCATAAGGTGCGATAGGTAGGATTCCCTGTGATACTATCCCTTTTCCCTTTTAAACCTAGCAATACACCTGCTCTTGGTTCATAGGAATATGGCTCTTCTGGATTCTCTATAGAGCCAAATCCATTTTCATTACCACTAAAGTTTATAATTTCGCCCTCTTTAGCACGGTGAAGTTTAATTAAATTACTTCCTTTAATAATGGCAATTTCATCTTCTCCTAGCTTAAATACATCATAGAATTGTTTACTCGACGTACTAATCGATACGACTTCTATTCTTTCCTGAGTTATTTCAAGTTCGCTAGGATTGATTCGGTATTTTTCAAGAAAATATTCAAAACTATTCACTAATTTCCCCACATAAGAAGGTCTATTAATCTCCTCTAGACCTACCTTAGCTTGGGTAAGATTAAATTGAGCTCCAAATTTTCTAAATCCTGATTCATCAATGAATTCTTCCCCCTCAAGACTAAATATACGATCAAAAGCATATAAACCTTCGATGCTCACTCCCGTTTTTTGTGGTGGGATTACAGTCTGTTTAGCATCACCCAGACCTAGTTGGCAACCAGTGAGAAAAAGAAGTAAAGCAAACATCAAAACCACACTTTTAAGCATGGGCGAAAGGATACTTCTATTTTTGACTTTTTTCATAAGTATCATCCTTTCTTGGCAAATAGACTGTAACTTTTGTTCCTTCTTCTACTTGGCTTTCTATGGTAAGAGTACCTCCATGTAGCTTAGTGATTTCATCACATATACTAAGTCCTATTCCATTCGTAGATCTGGAGGTTTTTCCTTTATAAAATTTCTCCTTTACCTTAGAAATCTCTTCATCATTAATCCCCATCCCTGTATCTTCTACAATAAAGGACACATGATTTTTCGTCCCCTCCATCTTTAAGGTGATGGTATCATTCTTTTCTGTAAATTTAAAAGCATTGTCCATTAGATTGATCAATACTTGTTTTAATCGGTTCACATCGCCATACAGCGCTCCCATATCTTTACTTTTCTCTACAACTAGATTTTTATTCTCTTGAGTAGCCCGGCTATCCATATGGATCTGGATAAACGTAAAGAGTTTAGATATGTCCACCTGCTCTTTATTTAGACTAATGTTTCCTGAAACAAATTTTGAAAAATCTAGAAGTTCATCTACCATTCCTTTGAGTCGATCACTTTCATTGGATATTATCTCTAATCCTTGATCTAATAATTCTTGATCTGTTTGTGGATCTTTTATGGTTAATGCCCATCCTTTAATAGAGGTGAGAGGAGTTCTTAATTCATGAGACACAGATGAAATAAAGTCATTTTTAAGTTGTTCTTTTTTCTTTATCTCTTGGGACATATAGTTAAGGGTATCAGATAGTTTACCAATCTCGTCGTCATGCATTTTTACACTGACCACATTGAAATTACCTGAAGCCATAATCTCTGCTGTTTTTGTTAATCGATCAATTGGCCTAGTAAACCGAAGACTAAGCACATAACTAACAAGAGTCGTAATTACCACCACTCCAATACCAAAAAGAAATAGATTTAAATTGATGTTATCCATGGTTTGGTTCACCCCTCTTAAGGATGATGTAAACCGAAGGACTCCAATGACCTGATTGTCCTTTCTAAGGGGCATGGATACAGCCATAAGTTTCTCTGTACTATCTCGATTGGAAAAGATCATAGATCCCTTTTTTCCTTGCAGCGCTAGCACAACATCTTCAGACATTAATATTTCATCAGGGCGAAATCCCGATGAATCTAGCAATACTCTTCCCTCCACGTCAATAATCTGTACCAAGGCAGAAGTTTCACGCCAAAAAGCATCCTCATCATTGGCCACATTACTCTCTAAGGAGTTATCGGAATAGTAGCGTTCATAGGTACTTACAGAAAGTAGGAGCTGATTCTCTAAAGTATCTCGTACATTTTGATTGAAATAAGATCTGAGCACTGAACCCAAGGCCAAATCTGTAATGGTCAATGTTAAGATAATAATAAAAACATAGCTTATGGCCAGTCTTATTTTTAAACTCGATTTTCTTTTCATATCTGCTCCTCAACATAAAGCGCGTTATTCTTTTCGCCACCGATATCCCATTCCCCAAACAGTTTCAATGAACTTGGGGTCTGAGGGGGTATCTTCAATTTTCGATCGTAACCGTCTCATATTTACGTCTACTATTTTAGGGTCTCCAATAAAGTCATATCCCCAAATCAAATTAAGTAATTCGTCTCTAGAGAAAGCTTTTCCTTCATTTTCAAGAAATATCTTCATAATGGCAAATTCCTTAGGGGTAAGTTCAATAACTTCTTCTACCTTCTTTAGTGTCTGCGCATACTTATCCATTGTAAATACACTACTCTTTAGCGTCTGATCATCATTTATGGTTCCGTCACGATCCTCTAATCTACGAATTAATGCTTTTGTTCGCAGAATAAACTCTGTAGGATTGAAAGGTTTTACCACATAATCATCGGCTCCTTGTTCCAATCCCTCAATTTTATCCATGTCTTGGCCTTTTGCTGTTAGCATCATGATTCCAATACCAGGATGCTCACTTCGAATTCGGCGACAAACTTCAAACCCATCAATACCCGGTAGCATCACATCTAAAACAACAATATGAGGTTTTTCTAGTTTTGTTAACCGTAGGGCTTCTTCACCGGTTTCTGCTTCCACCACCATAAATCCATTTCGTTCAAAATTTATTTTTAAAAATGAGCGGATACTAGCTTCGTCTTCACAAATTAATATTTTCATTACTAATACGCCTCCTAAACTTTATTATTTTTCTTTAGCATAAGAAAGACTAATCGTATCTAGATTTTTTAGATTTCCCCGAAAAATTCTCAAATTTTCTCTCTTATATCAATTCTACAAAATCTAATGTTTCCTTAAGTGACAAAGTAGATTCAAAAATATGTCTTGCTCTTATTTTACCATATCTCATAAGCTTGAAGAACATAATAGCTACGTTTAGTCTCTAAGAAGAAATGTTCACCTACTTCTAAATTCTTCATAAGATGTTCACTTAGAACTCTGCCATATAAATTGCTTTATGTGGCTATTAATTGTAAAATAGCAATATGGAACCTAATTTTGAGGATTAAAAATCCGCTTGAAATGCAGAAATCCATGGGGCTGTTGCCTTTTTTCTGCTCTAGAGCGAGACCATAACTAATGTCTTCAAAACAATATATTATAAGGAGTGAATTTTATGTTTGGAATGTTTAAAAAAGAACAAGCCTTAGTTTCCCCTCTTTCAGGAAGAACCATAGATATTACAGAGGTACCTGATGCTGTTTTCGCAGAAAAGATGGCAGGTGATGGCCTGGCTATTGATTTAACTGGAGATGTGGCTGTAGCCCCTGCTGATGGTGAACTTACCATGTTGTTTGGTACAAAACATGCATTTGGCATGACCCTAGACAAAGGTGTACAAGTTCTTGTTCATATTGGTCTTGATACTGTCTCTCTAAATGGAGAAGGGTTTACCGCATTAAAAACTCAAGGGGATAAAGTTAAAAAGGGAGAACCTATTGTAAAGATTGATCGTGAATTCATCAAATCAAAGGGCTTATCTTTAATCAGTCCTGTTATTTTTACAGATATGGATGTCCTTCAGAGCTTCGAGGCAAAACTTGGAGTAGATGCTGTAGCTGGAGAAACAGAAATCCTAACCTACAAAGCAAAATAATTTATCAGTAAAACCCTACCAACTTAACTTGGTAGGGTTTTTTTATGGGATGATTTATGTTTAATAAATACTAATCCACAATCTCTTTAATCATAAATTCCTGACCTGAAGTGAGTTTGATGTCAATCTTTAATTCAGACAGAATACGTAACGTCAACGCTAAGCACCTATAGTACTTCTCAGCTACACTCATGAGCCTCATAACTCATTAGCGCCTCATTCTTAAACATTAGTACCTTTAGAATGAAACGGCACTCAAAGGCTAGACAGGTGACTTGTACTTATAGTAACCTTTTAGAATGAAGTTCTATAATTTTCAAAAAGAATATTCTTATCTTCCTTAGATTAAATTATCAACATTTCGCCGGCTAAAGAAAAATCTACTCAAATCTAGTCGATTTGAGTCTAAAATGAATCAACTACATAAAATCGGCTAAATAGTGTTATTTTTTAAAAATAAATTCTATGGTCTCTTTTTTTGCTAAATCATTTTCCACTGGTATGATGAAGTCATGCGTAATTTCTTCATCCTGTCTTGGTATATATATACTTTTGACGATAGATTGATCCTTGTCTTTAGGAGTTGTAAAAGTTTCTTCAACTACCACCATCTCAGCCTCTGAATTAATTTCATATAGTATAGTTTCGTCTTGACGACCAATTGCTTTAAGGTCTAACTCATCTTCAAGTACGACATCATAGTTTTCATCTAAGTGAATTAGTCTTACACTAATTAAATCTTTAGCTCTTTCAAATTCTACGTTGATAGAAACTGTTTCGTCAACTTCTTTCCCATCTTCTTTCTTTGTATAACTATTAGAGATAAACATACTTCCTAAAGAGCCTACATCATCGGCATATCCTATCATTGACCAAATGGAATCCCCTGTGGCATAACGTTCACCATTAGGCTTTTCATAGATATTATAAAGTTTGACTAGCTCTGGTGATGATGAGGAAAAATATATCTTTGCTGTTGTTTTGATTTCTCTTTGTTGATCTCCTATGCTGTAGCTTGTAGAACCTGGATAAATATTTCCTGAAGTTTTATAGTCGATACTCTGTGCATCATTTTCTTCAGATATATCTAAGTATATAACAGTTGAATCTTCTTTTTTAAAATCTTTCAAATCAATTTCATAATCATAATCCATACTGTCGTCTTTTAAAACTACCCACGCCCCAATTAATTCATCTTGAGTATCATTTATAGATTTCCCCTCACTGGCCAAACTACAACCCTGAAGAAAAAATACAATCAGTACTAAAACTGCTATTTTGGGATTTCTCCATTTATTTCTATCCATATTATTCGGTCTCCCCTTCATCATCAAGCTTTCCATCAAATTCTAATAAGTCTTCTATTTTACAATCAAGAAAGTAGCAAATACGATTTAGCGTATGAAACCTGATGCCCTTAACCTTTCCACTGCGAAACATAGACATATTGGCTTCTGTGATTCCAACTTTCTCACATAGTTCTTTTGCCGTGACTCCCTTCTCTTTTAAAACATTATCCAGGTTTACTTTAATTCCCATAACCACCTCATATGAACATCTCATTTTCTTTCTTTAACTCACTACTATCGATAAGAAATCTAGATAACAGTAGCATACTAAAAGAAAGAAAAAGTTCTAGAATAGGCAAGGAAAGGACTACTGCAACATTTGTCAGAATTGGAGCCATAATCAGCTGAAAGAAAACAAACGTTAAAGTAGCTACTAAATAAGCTATAACAGTTTTTTTAGCATAGTCTCCCACTTCTTTTGCCAGTAAAGCATTCTCAAAAGTATGGAACTCCTGATTTAGTTGATTCATAAGAACTAAAGCAGCTTTACCTGTTCTTATGAAAAACAACCCCGGAATAAGAACTGTGGTGAACTTGACTAAGGATAAGAAATTATCTCCTGATGCTCTAGAGGCATAGATGACATTTCCATAATCTGATGATATAGAAAATC
>LFRM01041781.1_pt1 | contig 28242 bp, 19 predicted proteins | sample 618341 | NCBI WGS metagenome assembly LFRM01 (sample SAMN03654438, study PRJNA283298) | anaerobic digester metagenome | isolation source: pool of bioreactors CSTR01a, CSTR02a, and CSTR03a thermophilic anaerobic... | place: Denmark: Kgs. Lyngby | collected 2014-05-21 | reverse complement strand
TCAATCAGGTCACGGTTAAAGACCACAAAAGTCGCATGACCATAGCCGCCGACCGCAGAGAAGTTGAACAGCTGACCTTTATAAACTAACTGTTCATTGCGGTCCCGAATAACTTTTGGTAGCTTTTCAAAATATGTGTCAGGCAGAATTTCATTTACTGGGAAGAGAGCACCCCTGGATACAAGTCCCCAATAGAATGCAAATGGTACTTTCCAGTAATCGTAGTTAGATTCTCCGGCTAAGAATCGGGCCAGCGCAGTATTGCCTACTTCGCCCCAGTCTACTACCAGCAGTTCAAAATCGCCAATGTTAAACAGTTCCTTAGCCTCTTCTAGCCGACCAGCAAACTCGCCGCCTTCTTCAAACTGTGCCAGAATATTTTGATGAGCTAAGAATGTAACAGTCGCACCACCAAAATCAATTTCACCAAAATCCATCCGATCAGAAACATATGCAAAAGCACTTACAGAACCAAACAGAAGCAGTGCTGCTGCAAGCACAACAGCTAAAGTACTTTTCCTAAGCATAAGATTTCCTCCTCTGATTTTGACAAATCAATCTGCATTATACTGGATACCTACCGACACTCCTTAACTTCGAGACTGGTAACCCTACTTCCAAAAATCCCCCCTATCTTACAGATATTTGCTGTTTTATATTTATTCTAGTTCAAAGCCATAGAGCTCCAGTTCGTATATTACTGCATCTCTATTAAAATCAAAGGACGAAGGTTTAGTGATATATAGGCGTACGTATCGAGCTGCTATAGGGCTGAGTGCACGATTGGTTCTAGCTAACACATTGCCCTCAACTACATCCACATCATGCCAAGTAATCTGATCATCACTGACCTGGAGACGAAAATCTGCAGTGTTGAGTGGACCATCAAGGGGATCTGTTCCCAGTCCGCCGCTGCCTCGATGGAACACAACCCAATTTGTCAAGATATATGGTTTGCCTAAATCCACACTCAACCAATACGGAGGTTCATCGCTTACATTCCAGCTTGTATACCTCTCACCATCAATTGCCCGAACAGCGCGATCCTGGCGGTGGCTGGCATCGACTGACTTACCAACAGCAATGTTTTGAGCAGTATTTTCTCTGATAACTATCCGTTCTCCAAGCTGATTTTCTTGCAGTGCGAATACCTGATCGCTGCCAACGTAAATTTGGGGAATGCCGCTTTGATTTGCTTCAGAAAACACTTCAAGTATGAACCCATTAGCCAACCAAGCCTGTTCCAGAGCATCCAGTTCGAAATCTAAATCAGCAGTATGATACTCACCAGGAAGGAGTGAGCCGATAAAGATGCCATTCGCATCGTAAAATTTCAGCGCACCTTTATACTCAGCTTTAGTTACATACCATGGTTTGTCAGGCTGCACGATTTTATAATAGGCTGGCTTAGCCTGCAGCTGTCTATCAAACAGTAACCCTGCGTCGCCTCTGCCTTGAATTGGATGGTTATCCAACCAGCTGTCAAAGTCTCCCAATCCCCACAGCACTACAGAACTCAAGTTTCCTTTGGCAGCCTGTCTTCTAAACACTTCAAAGATTTGGCCGTAGCGTTCTGCTTGCTCCTCTAAGAGATCAATAGTGATATCTTTCTTCTGTTCCATCCAGCGGTATACCGACATATCCATTTCTGTAACTTCAACAGTAAAATCTGGATTATACTCTTTGAGCGAAGCAAACAGCTCGATAGTCTCTTCAATTTCCTCAACTGTAGGACCGTAGATAGAGATATGCATCTGCAGTCCAACCCCATCTACCGGGATACCTTTTTCCAGCATCCGCTTGACAAGATTGTACATGCCTGTGCGTTTTGCACCTCTTGACTCAAGGCCGTAGTCGTTAATAATCAATCTGACATCTGGATCTGCTTCCCGGGCAAAAATGAACGCTAGTTCAATATAATCGCTGACATAGCCATCTCCATCCACATCCCCAACAATCGCAGCCCATTTTGAACCATCATTTTCAGTTCTAATGTTACCAGAGTCATTTAAGACTTCGTTTACTACGTCCCATGAATAGATTTTTCCTTTATATCTACTCACAACTGTCTTGATGTGGTTTTCCATTCTCTCTATCAGCAGTTCGCTGGATGCAGGCTGCGTTGGATCATCAGGATCAACAAAGAACCAATTGGGAACCTGGTTGTGCCACAGCAATGTGTGACCCCTTACTTTCATTTGGTGCCGCTCAGCAAACTGAACAAATTGATCAGCTCGCCACCAGTTGAATGCACCTTCTCGAGGCTGGAGAGCATCCGGCTTCATCTCATTACCTGCTACAAGCACCCCATAGTGGTAGCTGATGAAGTCCGCATAGATATCCTGCTCATTCAGGAATCGGGGAGCGGTTGCAGCACCAAAATCAAACTGATCGACAAACAAATCTTTCAAAGGAGGAATGTCCCTTTCAAAGCTGCGTGGATAAACCGCTCTAAACTGTTTATCACCAATAACCATGAAATCATCAATGTAATAATCGGCGGTTGGATCACCTAGCTCCACATAAAGCCAAGCTGAGTTGACCTCGCGAGCATTAAAGGTATATGGTTCACTTTCAATCAAAACCCATTTATCACTGCTTAAGAGAACATCCTCAGAAATCCAGTGATAGTTTGTATCTCCATCGTACAAATTCTCGCCCATAATCAGATGACCATAAATTTCCTCCTGGGATTCAGAAGCTAGGCGAACATAAATCCGAAACTGATAGGTACCTCCATCTGCTAAAAACGAATCTACGTCTAGAGCTGCTGAATGCCACCCGTCTGTCCGACCGGTCATTTTCAGGCTTTCCCGTCCAGATCTAGCTTGTTCTGTCGTTAACTCGAGATTACCTGAACCAAATGTACGCCAACCGGATAAACCCTGGGAAAAATCCACTAAAACATTCACAGCCAGATCTTGAGCCAAAACAGAGATGCTGCAGGTCAACATCATGCTTAACATTATAACTGCTGTTAAAATTTTTTTACGCACAACCTATACCTCCCCTTGTTCCTAATGAGTTTAGTCAGTTAAACCATAAACTTCAAATTCGTAAACAACTGCTTCACGATTGAAGGCTAAAGACGTTGGTCTGGTAATCAAAAGTCTCACGTACCTTGCTTTAGTAGGGGTAATACTGCGATCGGTTCTGCCTAATGTATTATCTTCGACAACATCCAAATCTGCCCATGTTTCTTGATCAGTACTGATCTGCAGACAAAAATCTGCAGTGTTTATCGGTCCATTAACGACTGAATCAGCGCTTACACCACCTCCACCTCTATGATAGACAACCCAGCGTGTAAGCAGATATTCGTCTCCCAAATCAACACTGATCCAATAAGGTGGCTCTTCATTAACTGTCCAGCTGCTGAGAACCTGACCATCAACAGCCCGTTCTGCTCGATCAGCGCGATGGCTGGCCGCTACTGGTTTATTTAAGGCTAAGTTTATTTCTGTATTTTCCTTAACTACAATTCGTTCTACCTGGTCAACTTCAGGAAAGGCAACTTGGTCATCGCTGCCGATAAATATTCTGGGATCCGCTTCTGTACCTTCATATAATTCAAGGATGTAACCCCGTGCCACCCAGAACTCAACAGCTTCGGTCAAATCGATTCGATACTCACCGGGCACAAGCTGCGCTAAAATATTCCCATCAGCATCAATAAATTTGACTGCTCCTTCATAGCGCGACTTGTTGATATACCAGGGTTTAGATGGATCAACCACTTGATAAAACGCTGGTTTTGGCTGGAGATTGCCGTCAAACAAGCGGTTGGTCTGCGTATCGTCATCGTAGAGGATATAGTGATCCATCAGACCAAACAGTGTGACGCTGGTGATGTTGGCTTCGGTATCATCGAGATCCAATAAAATCTTAAAGACATCACCGTATCTCTGAGCCTGTCTTTCATACAGCTCAGGACTGGTGCCGCCTGCATCAATTGACAGCTCAGTGACATGGATTTCTAACCCTAATTCACCAAACCGCTGAATCGCCTGCTTGTATGAATTTAAATCGGGATAGTCCAAACCGATATAACTCTGCATTCCAATTCCGTCAATTAATCCCTTTTCCTTTAAGCGAGAAGCTAAACGGTAAATCGCTTCTCTTCTTGCTGTTTGGAAAGTATTATAATCGTTGTAAAATAGTTTCACGTCTGGATCTGCATATTTGCGCGCAAATTCAAAGGCTTTTTCCACATAGTCGATACCGATGATCTTATACCACAGATTATCCTGATTCTCACCGTGCTTGGTTCGAATATTAAAACCTGATTGGGTTTCGTAATAACCCGGTGTATTGTCTATCGCTTCATTGACTACGTCCCAAGCATAGATAACTCCTGGGTATTCACTTTGGACAAATTCAAGCACCTGCCGGATGTAGCTTTCCATACGGAAAAGCATTGTTTCCCGATCGACATAAGGTGCTGTCGGCAGATAGCCTTCGCGGAAAAACCAATCGGGAGTCTGGGCATGCCACACAAGGACATGCCCCCGCATCTGCAGATTGTTATCGCGACAGAAATCCAAACCCTTAATTACCGAATCAAATTTTACAGCAGGTTCTGGATTGTCTGAGCTGTAGTTTCTAACGCTCCCTAGTTGGTCGAGAAGATAACTTGGCTTCATCAGATTGGTATAGGTTGTACTGTTAAAGTGATACTTAATGATCTCTGCAATTGCACCATGGTTTAGGGAGTCTGTCTGAATCGAATTACCATAAAGACCAACCCCGATTTTAAAGTTATCTTTAAAAACCTCTTTTAACGGCATTCCAGTAACAGAAGCTGTAATATCAAAACCTTCAACAATTACAGGTTCCTCAATACCGCTGACTGACCCAACGGCTGAAATGCACAGCAGCAGCGCTAACGACAGAACTAGCATTGATCTGGTTCTCATTTGATCACCCCTGTTAAATCGTAGACTTAAATCCCAAAGATCCGATACTTACCACTTAAGGCCAGCAGTGCAAACAGGTACAGGCAGTTATCATAGTAACGTCTGTTGCCTGTTCTTAAAGGTGTATCCCAAAACTTCCGCACACACTCTTCCCAATAGGGCCCTTTAGCTGCCAATGACGCATGAGCATTAGTGGCAATGATTGCTGTCGGATGCAGAGCCTTACCAGGCAGAATTGTGCCATCTATTTCATAGATACCATCCGGCCAGCGGCGCACTGTGTGGCAGAAAAAGTGCTGTAAACGGTCAGCAATCCAACAGCGCCAATCTTCAGCATTATCCAGATCCTGGGCAAACCAATTAAAGTCCATAGCAATATTAGCAATGGTGCGGTAGGAGTCAGAATAATAAGTATCCCGCCGATACATATTAAAGGTTGGTCTGGTGAGGGGATTACCATTAAACTCGGCACACTCAGGACTGAGACCTGTCACTGGATTAACAGCTCTCTTTAAGAAATCTCGGCTTGCCGCTGCAGCCTCTTTCCAAAACTGCCTATCCTCCTCATCTGCCCAAAGGGCAAACAGCTCATAGAAGTGAGGCAGATGATAGGACGGATTAGTGTAATCGCAGTTTGCCACAAACTTGATTAATTTTGTTTTTGGGTCCCACATGGGATGACCGGTACCTGGTTTTTCACCCTTATGGATGCAGTCTCTTAAAATCGTCCGGGCTTCTTTGGAATAGTTGAAAATTCCTTCTCCGTCACCCCATCTATGGGAGGCGAAAAAGAGGGCCATTGCAAAATACTCTTCCCCATCTGGAGCTGCACCTTCTGAATTGCGCGTACCGTCCAGCTGGCAGGACCAGGCAAAGTATCCTCTTTCCTCTGTATCATCATCGTGATACATATATGTCTTAGCCCATTTCCACAGCCGATCGAATTCTTCTTTCCGATCAAGCTGCACACACATCATCATTCCATAAGACATACCTTCTGTGCGGACATCATTGTTGCCTGTGTCCACAATGATGCCCATATCGTCGCCTACAGGATGATAGATCCTTTCTTCATCGCTGCCGTAGAACATTGTCTGAAAGGTTTGTTCAACTCTTGCATCGATCTCTTCCTGAGAATAACCTAATTCCAAAAATACATTGCGATATTCCTTAGTATAAAATGATCCCTGACGTATTTTGATCATCCTTTCTGTTTCACACTGTTAAATCCAGCAAGTTTTAGTCAGACATGGTAATTGAAAGCGAATAGGATGCTTCAAGATCAGCCCTAAAGCTTTGGTTGCTGGCAAATAGCTGCAGTTTACCGCCCTCGAAAAATTCAGGATCGAAGGAAACGCGGTTTCCAACACTCTTCCAGGCCGAAAGATTGCCGGTTGAGTAGTACGCCTGCAGATTATTGCCTTCCTTGACTATCCGCAGCCAGTACGAGTTGGTACTGCCCAGATTATCATTGGAAGTGTGCTGGAACGTGCTGCCAGCTGCTCTGCCGTCATTGCGGGCATTAATTCCATTTCCTAACTTAGCAGCACCAACAGAGAAAAACTCATTCGTGCTGCTGTTGCGCACAGCAATCCCTACTTGAGTTTTAACCGCTAGCGACTCATCGCTTAGTGGCTTATCAGTAGTGACATTTACTGTAATCGTCCAGTTTCCGGTTAATGAATACGGAGCTTGGACAATGTTCTTACTGTAGGGATAGTCGAAATCAGGCCTATGGGTCTTTATACTGATCCGATCTTCCAAAGTAGATACCGCTTCTAAAGGGTTCTTCGTGTCAGCAGGATGGATTACCTCCCAACCCTCTGGAAGTCCGCCTTCAAAGCTGACTGTTTCATGGCTGGAAAATTCTATAAAATACTTCTTGACCGGATATTCTTTTTCTGAATCCACCTTGCTGAAAGTTACAACCGCAGTGCCTAATGGAGTTTCGGCCTGCTGAATCTCAATCTTAATACTGTCATCATTTGTCTCAGCTGTTACCTGCGGTATTGCCTCTGTTCCCGCGGAAACAAGGTAAGTATACTTGAACACATTGTAGTCGTAATCAGACAGCTCAAATTCTCCCAGCGGTTCTCCGTCAACGTAAACTGTCTTAGTTGGTGGAATTAGATTTGCCTTATCCCATTCATCTAGTTCTGCAACATATGGTTTTTCTGCTGATGTTTCAGTCAGGCTGAACTTCAAGCCGTTAAACTCGCAGATTTCACCAGAACTGTCAGACTTAAAGATAAAGTACAGGGCATGCTTACCTTCCAATTCATCGACAGCAGGCACTGGGAAAACTAATTTTGTTAGGTTTTGTTCGCCTGAAAAACTTACACTGCCCAGCTTAATACCACCGCGCTGTTCCCAAGGGCTGTCCAGCATAACATCGATTGTACCTTCTCTTCCCTTAGGAGTAATGTATACTTCCAGCTGACTGCTCTGCCCATTCTCTGGCCGCTCTGAAAAATTGAAATACTTAAAGCCGACAACCGCGTTGTTCCGGATATTGACTACCGGAGCTTCGTCTCTCCAAGTATCATAAGTGGCTTTCACATACGGCCCACCCAGCATAAAGCAGTTAATTCCCGCTGAGTAATACTTATATGGATTAAGTCCATTAATTTCAAACCCTTGGGAGGTAACTTCTGCCCCAGTGTATACATTACCGAACTCATCTTCAATAATTCTAGTTCCGGTAATAATCACTTCACCCGCTTCGGTCACCTTAACATTTACCGGTTCAACCATGGCCTGGCGGGAATAGCCGTCATTGTTGATGCTTCTGTGATAAGTTATGTACCATTGACCGTTAATTTCAATCAAACTGCCGTGAGTGTTATGTGATGGTTGAGTAGTAATCATTCGACCGGAGGGACCAACTTCAGGGCCGCGCGAATCTACTAAAGTGCCTCCATAAGTCCAGGGCCCTAGTGGGTTATCAGAATAGGCGTAGGCAAGAGTTGAATTTGATTCTCCAAGGCCATATTCGCCGTTCTTGGTTTTTCTGCTGTAAATAAGAACATATTTATCCTCGACTTTGCGCAGTGAGGGAGCTTCAAAATATCTAAAATCATTCCCATCTTGGGCGTTACAGCTGCCAATCAGATCATTGATCTGACGTGTCCCGGGTTTAATCGTTGCCATGGTACTCGGGTCTAGTTCTGCAGCAAACAAACGCTGGAAACCCCAGTATCCATAAACTCTGCCATCATCATCGACCAAAACAGCTGGGTCAAAGCCCATAATTCCAACTGTTTCAGTTTTGCTGCCGGGTTTCCAGTTAATTACTTCAAAAGGTCCGTCTGGACGTTTTGATTTTGCCACCTGAGAATTTCTGCCCCATGCTTGGTTGTTAGGATAAAGATAGTACGACTTAGTACCGTCTGGTTCTACTACTTCAACTACATCAGGTGCAAAAAGGATGTCTGCCACACCATTAACAATAGATTGAAAGGCAATCCCATCATAGCGCCAATCTGTCGGGTCTTCCACAGGTGCTGACCAAACTGGGATATCATAGCCGCAGTAAGCCCATCTGCGGGTATCATGAGACCCATATAGATATACTCTGTATTGGCCAGGATTATCCGGATCTTCGAATACACGTGGTTCACCATCAGGAATATGCTCCCACAAAGGCATATATGGGTTGGCTGCGTGTACTGAGCTGTTAAGCCCTAACAGCTGCCATAAAATCACACTGACTACACAAATGATTAATAGTTTTTCTACCATCTGCCTCCTACCCTTTCCTCTTAAATTTGCTGCTCTGTGACAATTTCAACCACAAGCAATATGTAGGAAGAGCGTAGAAACGATCTTCCCATCTGTGACAAGCTGTACACCTATCTACTCGACCGCCTCTACCTCAACCTTTGAGAAATATGTGCGATCTGACTCCACTTTGTATTCTGTAGTAACCTCAAATTCGCCCTGCAGTCTGATATCATCCGATGAACTGCCAACCATAACTGAGAATTTGCCTGGTTCTACAATTAAATCCATATCTAAGTTATAGAAAGCAAGCTGGTCAGTGGATAGGATAAAGCGCACCCGTTTCCATTCATTTGGTTTGAGATTCACTTTGGCAAAGCCCTTAAGTTCCTTAACAGGTCGAGTGCGGCTGGCAAAGAGATCGCGAATGTACAGTTGAGCAACTTCTGCACCCTCTACACTGCCAACGTTGCCAAGTTCAAACTCAACTGCAATTTCAGCTCTGCCGTCAACCTCTGTTGGGGTAACTTTAAGATTGCGGTATGCAAACTCAGTGTAACTCAAGCCATATCCGAACGGATAAAGCGGTTTGTTGTCTACCTCAATATATCTGCGTGTGTAAGAAATCATAGTTCTGTAATAGTGAACAGGCATTTGTCCAGCATGTTTTGGAATAGAAACGCAGAGTTTTCCACTTGGATTGTAGTCTCCAAATAAAACGTCAGCTACTGCACTACCAGTCTCTTCACCAGGCAGCCACGCTTCAACTACAGCAGGAATGTTTTCTGCAATCCAATTAATGGACAGCGGCCTGCCGTTGATCAGAACTACAATAGTAGGTGTACCTGTTTCATATATTGTTTTAACCAACTCTTCCTGAACACCTGGTAGGTCTAAGGATACCCTATCATGGCTTTCGCCATCAGTGTCCTTAACTGTTCCTTTAATGGAGGTGAAATCCACGTCGGAAATATCTCCAGGAGTAATCAGGCCTGAAAGCCCAGAACGGCCACCAACAACAACTATCGCTAGGTCTGACTGCTCTGCTGCTGCTTTTGCCTCCGCAAAGCCTTCAGTTGAGTCTCCCATAATATCGCAGCCTTCAGCATAGTTGATTTGGACTCCATCGCCTACTTTTGCCTTAATGCCGTCTAAAATGCTGACAACTGGAACCGCATCTTCAGGGCTGTCCACATGGGCACTATAGACGTAGTCACCTAAGACATTGCGGGTGCTGTCGGCACTAGGTCCAATAAGGGCGATAGATTTAATTTTGCTTTTATCGATCGGCAGCAGATTGTTTTCGTTCTTAAACAGCACGATAGATTCACGAGCAATCTCTCTTGCTAATTGTCTTTGTTCCGGGGTATCAAATACTTCGATCACATTATCTGCATCTATGTAGCGGTCATCAAACAAGCCAAGTTCAAACTTAAGCTCTAGATGTCTGCGTACTGCGGTATCGATTACCGACTCACTAATCAGTCCAGATCGGACGGCGTTAACTAAGTTCTCGCCGTAGCATTCTGTTTTTGGCAGTTCTACATCTAGCCCAGCCTCTAATGCAAGGACACCGGCTTCTTGAAGCGATTCGGCAACGCGATGTTCTGTGTGCAGCATCTTAATGCTGTTATAGTCAGCAACAACAATGCCGTTAAAGCCAAGTTCGCCTCTTAATATATCCGTTAACAATTCACGTGAAGCTGAACCGGGAATACCATCAATATCGTGATAGCAGCTCATAACAACCCGAGCACCAGCCTCTTTAATTGCTACTTCATACGGATAGAGCCAAACTTCCCGCAGTTCCCTTGAAGTAGCATGAACAGGTGCATGGTTTCTGCCGCCCTCTGAAACACTGTGACCAACAAAATGCTTCAGTGTAGCTAAAACACCCTCTTTTAGGTCAGGCCCCTGCAGCCCTTTAACATAGGCCACTGCCATAGCCGCTGCTAGATAAGGATCCTCACCAAAGGTCTCCTCCACACGGCCCCAGCGCAGATCACGGGCTAAGTCCAAAACAGGAGATAAACCTAAGCGGGCACCTACACCTTTCATCTGTTTTTGAATTTCTGCAGTCATTCTGTTGATAATTTCTGGATTCCAAGTACTGGCCAAGCCAATCGACTGGGGAAAGGCAGTACCGCCCTTAGCCATCAGACCGCTTAAGCACTCCTCATGCAGCAGCGCCGGAATTTTCAGCCTAGTATGTTCCTCGATAAACCGCTGAACTGCATTAGCTGCTTTGGCTGCTTGTTCAGGCTCTAAATCGCTGGCCCCTGCAATCCGCGTAATCTGCCCAATTCCATAGGGAATGGCTTCTTTTGCCTTTTCTACACAGAACTCACCCTGGTCATCTAGGAGTACTTCTGGGCCTACAGCACTAAGCTGTGCAACTTTTTCTTCAAGAGTCATGCGCTTCAATAAGTCTTCAACTCTAGCGCTCACTGGAGCATTTCTATCCTCATATACTTTCAATTCCAAAGCTTTCCACCTTTCCTTCATTAAAATTTTCTACTGCAAAAATACAATATATTTAAATTATTTGGTAAATAAGTCCAGGTCTACCGCTTCACCCATTCTTTGATACCCTTTGGGATTTAGATGCAGCATATCACCGCTGTCATAAAGTTTTAAAATCCGCTGGGGGTTGTCCGGATCCTGAACTGCAGCAGCAAAATCAATCACCGCATCGAACCGATTACTGGTTCTGATCCAATGATTGACTTCCTGTCTAATTTTTTCTCGCACGGGAGTGTAATACCACGACTCACCAAATGGCATGATTGTCCCACCATAGATGAGAAGGTTGCGCTGATGCGCTTGATCGATCATCAATTCATAAGCTTTGATTAACTTTTCCGCTGTGTTGTCTTCTGAATGCACTGCACCAATATCATTAACCCCAGCTAACACAATAATATAGCGAACTCCCGGCTGATTCAATCCATCCCGTTCAAACCTGCTCAACAGGTTCGGTCCCAAGCCGCCGCTTAAAACAGCGTTTCCACCAATGCCCTGATTGAGAACGGCAACCTTGGCAGTGCGCTGATCAGCCTGCAGACGATTAGCTAATATATCAGGCCAGCGGTTATTTTTGTCAGTTGTGGATCCCGGCCGTCTGTAAGAGAATCGCCCAAAGTAACTACAGCGGCCGTATTTAAATCTTCTGTTAAAATATCGATGCCTGAAATCACATACCAGTGCTCCACCGGAACAGCGTCAGGCATCCGTTCAGCACCCACCGCGTTTCCCTGCAGGAGATATGAATTCGTTCTTGAACCGGGATGACCAGTCAGATTTTCGGGCACGTCACCAAAATAAATTGTAATTGCCACCGTTGTTAAAGCAGGCAGAGGAAAATCAATCGGATCCGATTCACATGTTCCTCCTGGAGCAATAGTAATTGACTGATGACCATCACAGGTAAGCTGTTTTTCTGTGCCGGCATAAACGGCACTTCCCGTTTCAGCCAAAGCTAAGCTTGCGGCTTTAATCATGAGAGAAGTGCCGCCATACTGGTTTGAAAATTTAAGCCTTACTCTTTTGCCATCTATGCTGGTGCGAACGATCTGTCGCAGGGTGTTGTGGGCAAGTCCAGGGCTGGGCGGCATATTGTGATCCTCAACAAGTTGAGGTGCCGCAGCCCATGTTCCAACCCAATGCAACTGCATACAGCTATTTCTCCTTTATTTATTATAGTAGGACAAACTACTGCTTAACCTACAATACCTGTGCGTTCGACACTCTCGACGAAATAGCGCTGCATCAACAGATAGATGAATAACAGTGGTGCGATAACCATAATCATTCCAGCATTGTTCACAACAGTATTGAAGTTGTCTTGAACTAATCCGGAGGTAACGGCTACCATATCTGCACCTCGCACCTCTGCTGAAGCTTTATGCGCTACACTTTCGAGGGCTTGCGGTAAGAAGTTCTTGCCGCTCATGAACAGTGTTGTGTAGAAGTAGTCATTCCACTGCCACACAAACGAAAACAGGAATACAACTACAATGCCAGATACAGCACTAGGAAGCATAATCCTGAAGAAGGTTGTTAACATCCCGCCGCCATCGACGTAGGCTGCTTCTTCAAGTTCCTTAGGCATTCCTCTAAAGATCTGACGCATGATATAAATATACAGCCCATTGCGGAAACCAGTGCCGGTCGCCGCAGTCAGGATAAATGGCCAATAAGTTCCAACTAGATTCATCGGATTTCCTTTAAATATTCCCAGCAAATCAAAGAAACGGAAGTGCAGGTACATCGGAATCCGAATCATCTGGGGCGGAACAACTAAAGTGAAAATTGCTATTCCCAGCAATAATCCACTGCCGCGCCATTTAAATCTAGCTAATCCATAACCAATAAAGGTACATGAAGCTACCTGCAGTAGACTGACAACAATCGAAAGAGTAAAGGTATTCAGGAGTGCCTGCGGGTATTTCATGTGAACCCAGCAGCGCTGGTAATTAATCAGTGTCGGATTTCTCGGAATCCATTTTACCGATTGGTCATAGAGCTCTTCAACAGCCATAAATGATGTCGACAATCTGGTCAGCATCGGCTGAATAATCACATAAGCGATACCTATCAAAACTGCTGCTCGCAAAATAGCACCAAATGCATTTACAAGCTTTCTCTTTTGTGCTTGTGTCATGATAACTCCGCCTCCGATCAGGTGTTATAAAATACGAATTTCGAAACAATGGCGTATACTATCATCAGCAGAACCGCTATGAATAAAAAGTACAGCATCGACATCGCCATTGCAACTCCGAAACCAGCTCCAGTAAATGACACATCTTCAATCAAAAGCAGCAGCCTGTTTTGCACAGATGTCAAAGAATCAATAATGGTATAAACCAAGTTTGTCAAAATCAGTGGGCTTAAGCTTGGGAATGTAATCAACCAAAACTTCTCCCACGCTGTTGCTCCTTCAACATCTGCAGCTTCATAAATACTTGAAGAAATCGACTGGAAACCTGCCAAGAAGATCAGAATTTGAACTCCCGATGCATTTATAATATTTGCACTGCTGGTAATTACTCCAATCAAATATTCGATTACTTTGTCTGGAAACTGAATTAATCCAAGGATATCTCTTAAGGCATTACCTGCAAAATAGTTAGCATTAGCAGAGTCCCTTGCCATGATATACGCCCAGTCTCCAACCTGCATTTTTAAGACAACACCTGCTCCTAGAATTACAGGCATAAAGAGAATCATTCTAGCAACTGATCTTCCCTTAAATTTCTGGTTGAGTATTGATGCTGCAAACAAACTGAATCCAATAATCATGGGAAGGCTGCTGAGAGTATCAGTAACACTTTCTACAAATCTTTCATTAAACGAAGCATGCACAAACAGCGCGTGATGATAATTACCTAACCCCTGCCAAACTAATGAATAGCCTTCCCTACCTAACTGGAGCTCGTTTAAGCTGAAAATTACCGCTTCAACGAAAGGGTAGATAAAGAACAGGATGGAACCAACGATAAAGGGAAACGTAAACAGCAATCCACCCAAAACCTGCCGCTGTTTAAAACTTATCCTAATTTTGGCCACTTTGCTCCCCTCCGCTCAAAATTTTATAACCATATCCTGGTATTTCGATACCTAATACTTCTACAGGAACAGAATTATAGTTTACAATCACAGAAGTACCATTCTCATAAGTCGTGCGGTATACGTTTACAGCTAAAGCTTCGTGATCAATAATCCGTTCGTGCCAGAGCGGCTGCAAAATACTGTTTGCTTCTGTGTACATGTCAACTATATCATCGCTGCGGTCCTGATAATTCAGGGAATAGAGGCTCTCAAATCTAGATGCTTTTACCTCAACTGAATCCGCATAAGATACCATATAGTAAGGTACTGCTCCTGTTTCGAGAAGCTTAAGCAGATAAGTCTGGGATCTCCGCGTTAGATTACCAGGTTCACCAGCATAGGGGATGTAACCACGCAGTACTATTTGATAAAACGGAACGCCGCGGTCGATTATCTCAAAATTCCTTGTGTATGAAGGTGCATCCACAACAAAATCTGCAAACGGCAGGGTGTATGCATTGGTACCTGAAAACATCAGCTTGTATCCTTGTTCTTTGATCTTTGTCAGCTCATTAACGAAGATATCTCTTGCTTGATCACGGTCAACTAATTCTTGTTCTTTCACCCGATAATCGGCGTACAGCTGTTCTCCAAGCACATCAAAAGATAATCCGCTTATTCCAAGATCTTTATAGCCCTTCATAAATCCATCGATAACGCTTGGGAATTTTGCCGGAGACAACAGCGGAATTTCCTCCCCAGTTACTCGCAAATGTGTTGCTAAGTCATAGCGGTTAAGATAAGCAGGTCTCCGATCTAATCCGCGGGCAGCGTCTCTAAAATTGATAAAACCTAACAAAGACGACTTATACACGTTCAAAAAGTTAACATTTGGATACAAATCAATATTTTTTGCCGCAAGGTCAGCAGCTAACTGCTTCAATTCTGCTTCAGAACCTAACTTTGTTTCTAGTTTCAATTTTGCTGGGAAAACGTGTTCCAAGCCGCCTTTCAACCAGCCGCTGTAGCGCACTACTAATTCATCAATGCCTTGAGCAATGAGATCATCGACAATTAAACCTGCCTGTTCAAAAGTGGTAATCGGTTTAACCACTTTCTGTGACACACCAAATACAGGTTCAACTTTTTCGATGCCCCCCACAAGTTCTAGAAGCAGCGGGATTTTATCAGTCGGTACCATTCTATCAAGTTGATAGCGGTCCACTAAATACTGCTGATAGCGATGAGCCATTCCCACATAGCTGGCTTCATCCTTATCCAGGAATGTATAGCGGATCACCATATCTTCCTGATACGGTCTGACTTGATACATGTTAATTGACAGGTCCCGCATGTAAATTACGGCACCACCAGACTGCATATAAACCCTAGCGTTAGGGATATAGAAGAAGCTGGTCCATACTTTGTTGTACGAATCGCTCATACCAGCAATCTCAGCCTGAATTTGAGCAAAAGTGTCCCCAGATTCGATCACAGCCAGGAATCCTTTGTCCTCATGTTTGGACCCAAAAACAGGCAGATGAATCTGAGTTTCCATATCAAAGGAAAACTCCCGCACAGCCGAAGTAGAATGATCGCGGCCATAGACCCTCTGTCTGTAGGGCTGCGCGCTTGTCTTTCCACTGTTTAAATTTATTAATGCTCCGGAACCATCTGGAACTAACATATATCCAGTTTCCTCGCTGTTAGCTGCACCAAAATAAGGCAGCACATTGATCTGAACCAGTGGGAACGTATAGGGTTTATTATTGCTCGGATCAATAACGTCCTTTGGATAGGTAATCGAGTCATGGGGCACTCTGACTACCAAATCTGTTCCATCTAAGATGTATTCAATTGCAACGTTGAACACCCGCAGATTCTTGCTGGGCGGCTCCACGTTATACTTCTGGTGCTCTTCAATAATAAACTCCGGTGAATACCCACTTTCCTTAATGAGATTAATTAAGTCTTCCCGGTCCCAAATCATAATGTTCCATTTCAACATTAAGGTTGGAGTATCAAAAAGAGCTTCAATATCCTCTGTCTTTACTCCACCTAAAGAAGCATATCCTTTATAGTTTTGTACTGCTTTCAGATATTCCTGAATCAGCCGTCTCTTATCGTTAGCACGAAAGCCTGGTTCATCTACTTTAAGACCGTATTCGCCAAATAGCTGTTCAAAGTCAACGCCTAAAACAGAAATATTATCAGGATCTTCATATCCATGTTCCAATTGGAACGAAGCATAAAGGCTTCTAACAAATTTGTGATCCTTTTCGTCAAGATAACTGAGTAAAACATCAAACTCTTCTTGGCTGATTACAAGGGGAACGTAGTCATTATCGTTCCATGTTCTTCCAATCAAATACTCAACCCTTACACCATTTTCGATAGGGATGATTTCGTGCTGATCGTGGACAATACTCTCAGTATAGTTATCCATGGTAATATACTGATTGCCAACATAGTATCCAATGGAAAGCTGGGAGTTTAAGCGATCAAGCGCACTCCCCCTAGCAATCTTCTCCATTGTTCCGCGATCATTAGGATTGGAATACCAAGTATTGCCAGTTCGCTTTTCTACTACAGCTATCTCGGTGGTAGAGTTTTTGATATAAAGCTCTAAGTGCTCGTTTTCAGTTACAAAAACGAAGTCTGACAAATCTGCCTGGGCATCTGTGTAAAACACAGTAACAGCAATGAAAATTGACAAAGCTATAAACAGGCTTTTCCCTAAAAAGCGATTTGTTTTCGGCAACATGATAACCCTCACTCTCTTTGCTAAAGACTATACGCGAAATGCTATTTCACTCACTACTTCGTTAATAAAACGGTACACCAATTCAAGCAAATTCATCAGCGCAAGGCCTAAGAAGATTACGAAAATCATTCCAACCAAAGTTAGAATGGTTGTAAAGATTGACCTGCCAAATCCATATTCATGGGTAGTCATCACTGCACCGATAAACATCAGACATCCTGACCAGAATACAGCAATTGACATGAAGAGATAGTAGAAGGTGCCCTCTTCCAGGGTCAGATAATTGCTGATTACAATCAAAGGAAGATTGATCAGGAGCAACGGCACCAGAGCGTAGGCCGACGCAATAATGATGTTCCGAAGCGTACCTTTCCCTTCCATCAGCGTGGTGAAAGCCCAGTTTACCCCTACCCACAAAGCGAATGGAAGCAGCACACTGGCAAGCTCAACTAAAATATTGAGCTGGCTCGGATCATTGGTATTGAATAAGAATCCGGTGTACTGGCGCATCAAGGTGTAGGTCACAGCTACCAAGAACAAAATTGTAAAGGCTGCTGGTAAACTGCCGCGATTGCGGTACTTCAATTCATAAAAACCATCAAAAGGATGGACAATAACATGGAGACTGTACTTCAAGCTGTACCAATATCTCAGCATTCTATCCTTGAAGGTTTTCCCTTCGGAAAGCTCAAGCCACCTTACCTCACTTGAAACAGCAGCTTGCCTCTCAGAAACTTTCGACCAACGCTGAGTCAGCTTAGGCCAATACGTTATCAGTAAGATAACTAAGATTACTACAGTCATCAAGAGACCAAAGTTCTCTTCCAGTCTCATCTTGCGGTATTCCTGGAATGCCAGCGAATAACCGTTACGATTATTACCATGTTTGAAATAATACATGGCTTCTTCAAATTCTTCACGCAGCAGGAGAGAGCGACCAATGCCTGTATACGCTAAATCATAGTTGGCATTTTGCTCAAGAATTTTCCGCCAAGCAGCCTCAGCCTCAGCGTATTCACCCTTGTCATAGTGCTCTAACGCTGTCCAAATTAACTTTGTGTACTCGGTAGGCTCAAATATTAAAATCTGCGAACGTTCGTCATCGAGCACAATCAAATCTAGACCGATATTGTCAATAGCAGCTCCACGAGCAATCTGTCCATGAGTGCGCCCGCGATAACCGAACATATACAGTAAATTTCCATCATTATCATAGGTATAAATTCTGCTCCGCGTTCTGTCTAACACACTGTAGCCGTTCAGTGGTAGAACGGTAACATCTACAAATTGAGATCTGCCATAGTACGTGGATTGCTGCCACATATTTGTATAGTTGAGATCACCAATAATCTCATGTGCACCAGCTCTGCGGAGGGTGTCAGTACCAGCAGGATTAAGTCTCTTAATCGAATCATCTTCTTCGCTAGTTACAGTCGCATATAAGAAACCTTGATCATCTATGGTGAGACTGCTGTACTCAGTAGGTAAAAATAGGCTTCTTCTTGAACGCTGTTCATCTGTGGAAAGTCTAAACCAAATATACTCTGTCAAACTCACAGAAACTTTAGGAGCCCCTATTAACCCTCTAAAGATACCGTCTGCGTCGATAGTGATAATACCTTCAAAAAAGTCCTCAGATAAAATAAATAAGTGCCCTTTTTCATTAACTCCAATTTTGAGCGGGCGGAAATTGAAGTTAGCGTCAAAAACACCCTCATTGTCCACATGGGGCGATGTGTAAATCCGAACTAAATCTCCATTCTGATCTAATTGAACAACTCGGGCGTTGCCGGTATCAGCAACATACATATACTGATCAGCTGTTATCACTAGACTATTTGGGCGAGAAAAGGTATCTTTTTCGCCTTGATTGATGAAGCCATCGATTATGCGTTTAAGATTCCATTCAGAGTCTAAATGCAGAATCCGATTATTGCCTGTATCAGCAATGTAAATGTCATTATTCTGATCCACAAAGATATCTTTTGGTTGCCTTAAATTCTCTACGCCTATCTCTTCTGCAGTGATTACTGCCTTTGGAAGATATGCAATGGGTCCTTCTACCGCCTTCCTCCAGTAATCAAATGTGTAGCTTCTATACGGCACAATGAAAGTAGACAGGTGCAGTTCACTAGCGCTGAGAATGCCCGTGAAAACTAAAAACAAAACTAGGCAGCAGAGAGGAAAAAGACGCTTCATCTCTGGAAGAGAAAAAGGTCGAGTGGTTTTCATGTGAAGTCCCCGCTTTCTGTAACAAATCTCCTATCGAGGAAGACGGTACACTGCGCGGGAACAAACCCGCGCAGTGTACCGCTTGTTTCTTTATTGATCAAACATCTCGTCAATCATGCTTTGAGCAGTTTCTTTAACTTCTGCAGCAGCAGTAGCTGGACTTACCATATTGTTGATGTCGCCGCAAACTTTACCAAATGGCAGGTTGCCATCCCAACGGCCGCCCAGGAAGTTCATGTAGTAGTCGTTTATGTCAAAGCTTTCTACTGCTTCTAAAAGAACAGCATAGCTATCGCGGTCAGAAATCCGGCTTGCAATATAGTTATCCAGATCCTCATAGTAGTCATCTAAAGTGAACAAGAAGTTATCAAGGGCAACTAATGCTAATGGGTCAACAGCGTTTGCTGGAATGAACCATGCATCAGCTGTACCTGGTAAGAATGTTGGTCCATCTGTGTACGGTGATTGAGGATATGGCAGAATTCCATGGGTAAACGGCCAATTTGTATGATTGCCTAAAGCGTAGAATGGAAGAATAGCAAAGGCGATTTGGCCGGCACCAAATTCGTTTTCGCCACCGCTGGCAATCATATCAACCTTGTGCCAGTCTTGCCATTGACGCAGACCAGCAATGGATACTGGATCGTCTAATGCATAGTAAACGTTGCCGTTTTCGTCACGTCTGGTTATTGCACCGCCGTAAGCGTAAACAACGTTCTTAGGATCGATATCGCTCAGGCCCCATTGATCAACAACGCCGTCGCCATCAGTATCTCTTGTTGCTCTTCTAGCCATTTCAGTCAGTTTTTCAAAGGTCCATTCGCCATTGCGATACAGTTCATATGGATCTTCCAGACCTTCAGCATCAATCAGGTCTTTATTGAACACAACAAATGTTGCATGACCATAATCATCCACACCAGAAGAAAATTGATATAATTGACCTTTATAGGCTAACTCATGGTTGCGATCGCGAGTAATCATAGGTAAGTTCTCAAAATATTCTTCTGGCAGAATTTCATTTACTGGGAAGAACGCACCGCGAGATGCAAGACCCCAATAGAAAGCATGTGGGACGCGCCACAGATCATAAGTAGATTCTCCCGCTAAGAAACGGTTCAGAGCTGTGTTGCCAACTTCTCCCCAATCAACCATAACTTTTTCAAAAGCACCGATATTAAACAGTTCTTTAGCTTCTTCAAGTCTACCAGCTCTAGCGCCGCCTTCTTCAAACTGGGCGATCGCATCGTAATGCATTACAAAAGTAACTGTAGCTCCACCGAAATCGATTTCACCAAAATCCATCCGGTCGGAAACATAAGCAAAACTGCTGGGCGCANNTAATTTATATTATTTAGTTTTAAACAAAATTACTTCCACAAATCCCCCCTTCCAAATTGACAAGCAGTGACCCATCAATAGATAATGAGTCCTTTGAAACCGGTTTCAAAAACACACAATGTAACATTATATATTCCTTGTTATACTCATTCTACACAGGATTGTTTTTTCCTTCTTAATTTTAATCTTTATTTTACCATCATAATTAAAACACTCTGTGTAGACCCAAGTCTACACAGTGTTTGTCTCAACTACTGATCAAACATTTCATCAAGTTGTGCTTGGGCTGTATTTTTCACCTCGGCTACACTTGTAGCTGGACTGATCATATTGTTGATATCACCGCAAACCTTGCCGTAAGGTGTATCACCACTCCAGCGACCGCCTAGGAAGTTCATGTAATAGTCTTCCGGCCAGAAAGTTTCAACTGCATGCCACAATATTTCATGGGACTTTCTATCTTTAACACGGTCGTTAATGTAGTTTTCTAAGTCTTCATAGTAGTTGTCAAGTGTGAAGAGGAAGTTGTCCAGTGCCACTAACCCGAGCGGATACTTCGCGTTAGCCGGAATGAACCACGCATCAGCAGCACCCGGCAGGAAGATCGGCTCTTCAGTATATGGAGATTTTGGCCACGGCAGAATTCCATGTGAAAAGGACCAGTCGTTATGGTTTCCGATTGCGTAGAATGGCAGGAACGCAAATCCGTACTTACCGGATCCCCACTCAGCATCACCGCCGCTCGCTAGAGCAGTCGGGGCGGCAATCATGTCAACTTTAGACCATTCTTGCCACTGCCGCAGTCCTGCTATCGCTTCCGGTTCATCCATTGCAAAATATACTCTACCATTTTCATCCCGTCTGGTAATCGCACCACCGAAAGCATAAACAAGATCCTTCGGGTCAAGATCAGACAAGCCGTACTGATCTACCACACCGTCTCCATCAGTATCCCTTGTAAGTCTGCGGGCCATCTCGGTCAATTTTTCAAATGTCCATTGACCGCTGTCATATAGCTCATAAGGATCTTCCAGACCCTCTGCCTCAATTAAATCTTTATTGAACACAACAAATGTTGCATGACCATAATCATCTACTCCGGCTGAGAATTGATACATCTCACCTTTGTAAGACAATTCATAGTTGCGGTTGTAAGTAATCTTTGGTAATTGCTCAAAATAGGATTCTGGCAGAATCTCATTAACCGGGAACAGAGCTCCTCTGGAAGCTAAGCTCCAGTAGTAAGCAAAAGGCACACGCCATAAATCATAAGTAGATTCTCCTGCTAAAAAGCGGTTTAGTGCTGTATCCCCTACTTCACCCCAACCAACCAAAACTTTTTCAAAACCGCCGATGTTGAAAAGCTCTTTAGCTTCTTCAAGCATACCGGCTCTCGCGCCGCCTTCTTCAAACTGAGCAATAGCGTCATAATGCATCAAGAAACTAACTGTAGCACCGCCAAAATCAATTTCACCAAAATCCATGCGATCCGATACATACCCTAGCGCAGCACCTGAAACTACCAACAATAACACTAGACTTGCTGAGAGAAGCGATAGACTCTTTCTCACCGGTACTTAACCTCCCGTTTTATAATTCAATTCAGCTTTCAAGCAAGTGCTGGTGTTCCTGCGTCTACGTACAGTGGTTTGCAGCTTTTTCGAATCACTAGCTCTGTATCTAGAATAACTGGCGAATAGGATTCATCTTTGATTATTTTCAACAAAAGCTGTGAAGCGGCTACCCCCATTTCGTATTTGTTTTGACGTACGGTAGTTAGGTTGTAATGGCGGCTGATTTCAATGTCATCAAAACCGACAATCGAAATGTCCTCAGGAACGCTAGTGCCGATTTGGTCCAAGGCTCTAATAATGCCGATTGCAATATCATCTTGGGCAACTATAGCAGTAGGCCATTTTTTCAGTTGTTGAAGTTTATCTACTACCTCAAAACCAAATTTTTCTTCGAATTCTCCATGAAAGTACCATTGAGGGTCGCAGTACATGTTCAGTTTTTTAATAGTATCCTGGAACCCCAGCAGACGCTTTTCAGCTGGAATTGACGAACAAGTACCATCGGCAAACCCAACACAGCGATGACCCAGCTTGTAAAGCCATTCAACTGCCGTTCTGGCCGAGCCGTAGTTATCTGACATAACATAAGATGTGCGGTTGCCATCAAAAGTCAGGTCAACAAAAACCGACGGAATATTTGATTTCAGCATCATTTCAAAATCAGCTAATCTATCACGGATAAAACTTAAAAATATTGCTCCATCTACCCGCCGGTCATAGCATTTTTCTAAATAGCCATAGCTGACACCTGTGTCTCCACGTCCTTTGTCTGCAAAATAGACAATATCATAACCCTGTTCACCGAGAGTTCGTTCAATGCCAGGAATAACTTCCCTAAAGAAACTGTTGTTCAGTTCACCAGCCATAAATAATCCTACTAAATAAGACTGGCGGGTGGAAAGACTCCGGGCTGTAGTACTCGGCCAAAAGTTGTTTTCACGCATCACCTTAATTACCGCTTTGCGCGTATTCTCATTGATTCCGCTGTAACCATTAATTACCTTTGAAACAGTAGCTTTAGAAACATTGGCTTTTGCGGCTATGTCTTCAATTGTTAATACCTTCACTGGTCTGCTCCTTCGAAACCATCCGTCGCTTAACTTTTGATTTTTAGAAACCGGTTTCAACGTGTTAGGGAATGATTAATTGCACGTCACGACTAAGATATTTCAACACAACATTTGTTTTTCCTTCTTTTTATTAATATTTTTTTTACATTTAAGGCATCTTAAAGCAGCACAAAACACTGCTGCTTCAAGATGCCCTGTCTTTATACTATTAATAAATTTTCCGTCCTTTTGCATCCTCAATGCCTGATTTGCGGTAAAAATATGAATTAATAACGTCTCGCCATTCTTTAGCATGCTCAAGCTGATGTTCCATCCTAGCGGCAATTCGTTTGTAAACCTCCGGGTCGATCCGATCCTGAATTTCTTTGATCAAATCGAACATCTCCGCTACTTCTTCAACACCTTCAAAATGGGTGTCGTAAATATGCTGTATTACTGTTTTGCCAGTTGAAAGCTGATGGGTATATGGCACGTAATGGAAGAACAAAAGCAGTTCCTCTGGGCAGGTTTCAATGCTTTCATACATACTGCTTAGAGGTTCATTGTATTGGGTAGCATACCCTGTTCCTTTACTACTGCGATCCACCCCTAAGCCCTTCCAGTCTGCCCTGTGGTAAGTACCCCACCGATCATACTCATATCCGTCCACATTTGGTCCGTAATGATGCCCAGGATTAACCATCCAGCCTATTCCCAAGGGCGCAGTGTACTTCTCATAAGTAGGCCATGACATCATGAGAACTTTACTTAAATTAGACAGCACCTTTTCGTCATGACCAAAAGTAAGGGTAATCCATTCTGCTGCTATTTCTTCCGCACTTAAATGCTGATCAAAACACATGCGGCCAAACCCGTACAGATTAGCAGCTGCTAGGTCATGACCAGTCCAATTGTAATCGTTACCGGTATTTGCAACTGCTGCAATCCCGCAGTTTGTTTGACCGTAGGTTTTTCCGGTAACGATGTCTCTTACCGTATCAGCCGGCTTGCCGCAGTAGGTGCGGAACGCTAAAATTTCTTTAAACCATGGAATCAAATAGCAGACATGTCTCTGCTGTCCGGTATACTCCTGAGCAATTTGCACTTCCAGCATCATGTTTGTAGCTTTGAGACCGCCAAAGAGAGGATTGACAGGCTCTCGGACCTGAAAATCCATTGGACCATTCTTAATCTGTAAAATCACATTGTCTTTAAATTGACCATCGATAGGCATAAAGTTATCATAAGCTGCTCTGGCTCGGTCGGTCTCTCTATCGCGCCAATCCTGCTGACAGTTGTAAACAAAACAACGCCAGATAATCTTTCCTCCAAAGGGCTCGACTGCTTCTGCAAGCATATTAGCACCATCCGCATGGGTGCGGTTATAAGTATACGGGCCTGGTCTACCTTCAGAATCAGCTTTGACTAAAAACCCACCAAAATTTGGAATTTCTGTGAACACCTCTTTAGCCTTGTCCATCCACCACTGTTTTACTCTGCTGTCAAAGGGATCAGCTGTATCAAGATCTCCCAGAGCAATGGGGGCTGCAAAATTGAGGCTGAGATAGAGCGTAATTCCATAACTGCCGAAAATCTCTGCAATCTGCCGCAGCTCATTAAAATAGCGGTCTGTAATTAAGTAAGTTGCAGCCTCATCGACATTGACATTGTTAATGACCACAGCATTAATACCAACAGATGCAACCATTCGGGCATAAAACCTTGTTCTTTCATTAACCAGCACCTGCCTGTCTGCGAAAAAGAAAGACCGCCCAGAATATCCCCGCTCAATACTTCCATCAATGTTATCCCAATGATTTAACATTCTCAGGGGTGTATCAGGATTAACTAACTCCGCTATTTCAGGAACCGGTTTGCCGAGCTGCAGATTGCGCAGAAATGCAAACGCTCCGTACAGCAGTCCTTTATCACTCTTCGCAGTAATTAAAACTTTGTTTTGATCGGTGCTGAGTTCATAGCCTTCAGCGTTGAGACCTTCATGTTCTGGATCCACCAGCAAGCTGATAGCTAAAGCATCGCTTTCCCCTGCTAACTCCTGATCCAAGTTTTCTAACCGTACCGGAGTGGTGCCGAACATCTTGTTAAGTCCATATTCAAGCTCGCCAACGGCACTGTCGATAACTGTACCTGTATCACTACACCCAATATAAATTTTGCGGTACGGTGTCTGATCAATTCTTCTGTAATCCAACCAGCAGTGTGAAAATTGCATATCCTCAATAACTCCTTTCAAACATACTTAATCTTTTAAATGATAAACTATGCTGAGCAGCAAACATCAATCCAACCTAAGCTGTTTGAATACTGTTCTAATTCCTGAATGCTGAGTTCAATCAAAGAATTTGAACTGCCACAAGCAGGGAACACACTGTCAAAACGCTTCAGCGATTGATCGAGGTATACTTCCACGCCTTCGTTGACCGCAAAGGGACAAATTCCTCCGACTGCATGTCCAATTAAAGATTCCGCTTCAGCACTTGCCAGCATGCGCGGTCTTCTGCCAAACACAGCTTTATACTTAGCATTATCAACCCTAGTATCACCAGATGCCACCACCAAAACCACCCGTTGGCCCACATGAAAAGATAAGGTTTTAGCTACCCTACCCCTTTCACAATTTAAAGCCTTGGCAGCATCTTCTACTGTAGCACAGGAAACATCAAATTCTAAAATACGGTCCTCAATTCCTAAGGTTCTAAAATACGCTTTTACTCTTTCAATAGCCATTGCTACACTCCTATTAAACCATCAGGCAGCTGTTATGATTGATATAAGCCATGCATTAAATGCATGGCTCATTTTACCTGTTTAAGATCTCCAATACATAGTTCGGCAGGGCGAAACTGCCTTTGTGCAGATCTGTATTATAATATTTGGTTGCAAGCATTAGATCATTCCATAAATCAGCTTTTAAGTCGGCTGTAGGATCCAATCCTTTGGAGGCAAAACCAAAGAGCCAATGCCCAGACGGGTAAGTCGGAATATGAGCTTGATACGCCTTTGCCAGCGGAAAAACTGACTTCAGCTTTTTAAAAGCGCTCTGAGCCATCAGTGCATCATCAGGGTAATATGGGCTTTCCATTTGGTTAACCAGAATCCCATTTGGTTTTAGTGCTTTAAAACAGTCTGCATAAAACTTACTGGTAAACAGCCCTTCACCCGGACCGATAGGATCTGTAGAATCAACTATTATTAGATCATATTCATTGGTTTTATCAGCTACAAATTTCACACCATCGGTGAAAATCAGGTTAACCCGCTCATCAGCTAATCTGCCGGCTGTTTGCGGCAGATATTTTCTGCAGATATTCACCACCTGCTGATCGATTTCCACCATATCTATGCGCCGAATAGATTGATATCTAGTCAGCTCCCTAACGGTGCCGCCATCTCCAGCTCCAATCACCAAGACATCCGCAGCAGCAGGATTTACCGCCATTGGAACATGGGTTATCATTTCATGATAGATAAACTCATCCTTTTCAGTGAGCATTAAATAACCATCAAGCACTAAGATTCTCCCAAAATCCCGGGATTCGTACACTTCAATCTTTTGGAATTCACTCTGGGCACTCACAAGACGGCTGGTAACCCGAATTGAAAATATTGTATCTTTTGTGTGCTGTTCGGTAAACCAGAGTTCCATGTCTCTCCTCCATATTGTTTAATAATGATCAATAAATATTCATACCTTGATAGATCTCCATCATCTCTTTTTCAAGCTTTTTGATAATCTTTTTCTGCTGTTCAGGAGGAATATCGTCCACATTCCGGTTGAACAGGTAGTTCTGCAGATCTATATCCTTAATCATCATTTTGGTGTGAAAGGTATTGTTGGGATAAAAATTGACATCAAAGGCTTCATAAGCTTTCAGAATATCGTCAGCAATAAAATCTTGGATAGATTTAATTTCATGATCGATAAAACACTTCTTGCCCTCGATGCTGCGGGTAAAACCCCGCACTTTATAATCGATCGTAATGATATCCGATTCAAAACTACTGATGAGATAATTCAACGCGTTGAGAGGAGAAATCTTGCCGCATGTTGCGACATCAATATCGACGCGAAATGTTAAGATGAAATGATCCGGGTGGTATTCCGGGTAGGTATGAACAGTAATATGGCTTTTATCTAGATGGGCATGGATGGTATCCCGCCGCGGATGGCATGTGCAGGGTTCTGCTAATCTGCCTTGATTGCAGCTGTGATCAACTTGTTCCGGCAGCAGAGGCTCTTCCGCAACCAGCAAATTTACCGAAGCTCCCTGCGGCTCATAATCCTGTCTGGAAATATTCAAAACATGGGCACCAATAATCTCGGTAACGTTACACAATATTTCAGTGAGCCGCACAGCATTATATTGCTCATTTATATACTCAATATAATCCCTCTGTTCCTGCTCGCTCTCGGCATAGCACACATCGTAGATGTTGAAACTGAGGGATTTAGTAAGGTTATTAAACCCATACAGAGTCAGTTTTTGCTTCAATAGTGATCCCCTGCCTTTCCCTGCAAAGTTTAATAAGTCTTTATAGAAAAGCTCATTTATTGTACCATATCAATTAAGTATATGTCTAGGAAATAAGCATAGTGCTGAATTTAGGCCGACTTGTTCAGCATAAACATAATTCCCCATAATAGGGGTAATTCCTTCCACTGCAAGAATTGCTGTCCCACTAATAATATGAATTGATCAGGTAAGACTATGTTGATAGCAGATAGCATAGGAGTGATTAAGTGCTGAAGCTAGAAAATATCACCAAGAAATATACAGCTAACCAATTCACCCAAACTGCTTTAGACCAGATCAGCGTTAATTTCAGAAGACGGGAATTTGTCGCTGTTTTGGGAGAAAGCGGTTCCGGTAAAACCACATTGCTCAATATTATTGGCGGTTTAGATACAGATTACAGCGGAAATCTAATTGTTTTCAGTCACGATAATTGTCCGGGTTCTGCTCAGGGTGTTTGACCGAATAACAGGGTTGAACCCGGTTCAAGTAGAATCCTCCTCTAGTTCAATTAGGGGAGGAAAGGGAGAAGCCTTGCCTGGTGGTCAAAGAGCTGCA
>LFRM01071476.1_pt1 | contig 28259 bp, 20 predicted proteins | sample 618341 | NCBI WGS metagenome assembly LFRM01 (sample SAMN03654438, study PRJNA283298) | anaerobic digester metagenome | isolation source: pool of bioreactors CSTR01a, CSTR02a, and CSTR03a thermophilic anaerobic... | place: Denmark: Kgs. Lyngby | collected 2014-05-21 | reverse complement strand
GTGGACAAGTATGTTCATATTTTATTAGCGACTTGAAAAGATGACTTTACCGGACAGTTACATTCAATGGCTACATGGCGAAACATTAACGCAGGCCTTGCCTGCTACAAAAATCCGGTTTGGCAGTTAAAGGGTATGCAAAAGACTTGTTTCTTTGCCAGTTAAAGCGATTTACAACCCCGCTACGGGGTTTTTTATCTTTTTTAATACCCGTGATTGCCTAATTTTTATTAATTAGCTTAAATCGCCTTAAATCATTTTGATAGTTGCAATTTAAAGGGTTGCTAATTTAGTGATAATCACCAAATAGAAAGCCGTTCGCCACGTGGCTTGGGTGCAGGTGGCCGCTACGCTCTACCCGCACCCAAGCCAAAGCGTATTATTCCCAGGCGCATCAAGGGCCGCTACGCTTTCCGAGTGTGGCCCGTGTCCTCGCCTTGCTGTGGGTCGCACCAGCCACACCCTACACCCTTGACCCGTTACACCCTTGAGGGAGGGTAATAATGCATGTTTTTTGCAGCCAAGGGCTGCTGTAGTGGCCTTTGGCTTGCTAAACCAAATCAGCTCTTTGCCAGTCGCTGGCGTTTCTACTGTCGCAAGGCGACAGGTGCAAAGCTTTAATCGAATTGTTTGTTTCTCGTATTGAATAGCCCAAAACAACCGAAAAAACGCAATGAAACGCAATAAAGATCAAAAAAACTCAAAAAAACTACATGGCGACTACACCGGAATCAACCAAGGATGAACAAAAACGCAATGAAGATGAACAAAAACGCAATTAAACGCAATCAGACTGCATAAAACAATAAAAAGATAAATAAGAGGGTAAAACCGTGGAAATCGTTGCGTGTATTAGAAAGGCACTATGGGTATGTTTACACATACCGTGCTTCAGAAAGGCACTACTGGTATGTTTACACTTCGGCTAACGCCTTGGTAAAAATCCCGTGCCCAAAGGCGCTGCCTTTGAAACCGTAGAAAATGAATATAGTGTGGCTACGCCAACTTAAGATCTTTGCACTAATAAAAAGTGCTGACTATGAATATTTTCAGGTTTTTAATATACCAAGCCTGGCTTGGGTCAGAGTTGTGAGAAGGTGACGTCCCGGTCGGTGAAAATCGTAGTTATTGTGGCTGGCTCAGCTTTAACATCTGTTTTCCGCCGGACCTCTTCAAGAGCTAGTTCTATCCTGTAATCTTCAAAATGTTTAAATATTTCTTCCATTGATGCTTTGATTTCTTTATCGCTGTTTTTTGCAAACAGAATGTGCATGATGGCAGCTAATGGTAGAGACATATTGTCCCCATTTTCTGTTTCTTCGGGATTTTCCATATCCTCGAATAATCGCTCCAGCGTTTGTTGAATTTCTGTTAGCCAGTAATCACTAAGGTTGGATGGTAGTGTAGCTTCAGGGCCTGTATTAAGCACTTCATCTTGAAACCGTTGGAGTATTTGTTTCACGTTTATTTCCTCATTCTGTCTTTAGACGTTCAGATTAATACATTACCACAGTCGTCTTTTGATGTGCGGACAAATAAGTTTTAAGTTTAATGCTTATAATTTATTGATATTGTCGAGTTGATCGAGCTTGCCTACCAAGTCTTCGGCTCTGAGGTGTGTGTACCGTTTCAGCATTTGCATTGATTTATGTCCGCTGATTGCGGCCACTTCCTGATCTGATAATCCTGCCTCTACTAATCTGCTTACCGCTTCATGACGTAGGTCGTGAAAGCGAAAATCTACCAGCCCTGCGGCTTTTTTGGCATCAGTCCAGGCTTTATCAAATAGGTATGGTCGTCTAATACCATCTCGACCTGGTTCGCCAAAGAACACCAAGTTGGTTTCTGGTGGGCGAGTAGGGTTATTAATGGCTGCCTTGAAAGCTGTTGTAGCTGCTTTGGTTAATGGTACGGTGCGTGGTGATGAGTTCTTTGTTATATCAAGTCTTACAACCCGCTTGGACAAATCAATTTGCGCAAGTCGTAAACTACTGATTTCTGACAGTCGCATTCCTGTTTCCAGGGCAATTCGGACAATCCAGCTAAACATTGGGTTAGAGTGCGCGTCCACTGTAGTTAGCAATCGTTTGTTTTCTGCCTCTGTCAAGCGGCGAGTTCGACCTGCACCGGGGGAAGGGCGTCGGATATTGGCGACTGGGTTGAAAGGTAAGCCAATGCCCCATTCTTTGATAGCTACAGTAAACATATGGCTGAGCAGAGCCAACTCAAGGCGGACGGTATTATTACTACGTGGCGTCAGTTTGCCGTTTTCATCCGTATCACCAGCTAGCCGCATGTCACGATATTGGGCCACTATGTCAGCACTTAAAGCTGCCAATGAGTATTGGCCAAGATGTTTAAGTAGTGGTTGTGCTTTTTTGTGCTCGGCAATCCGGGTAGATTCCCTTTTGGTTGGGGTTACTTCCAGTAAATATCTTTTTAAGGCAGCTTCAAGCGTCATTCGTTCGGCGGGTGCTCGTTGGATATATACCCCACGGACCATTTCATCTTCTGTGCGGCGAGCCCAGTCATCTGCATCACGTTTGGTTCTAAATGTTTTAGAAGAAGTGGGCCAGCCGGTTTTACGAATAACAGCTTTCCAGGTGCCTGAAGGTGTTTTGACAATTGTTGCCATGCGAAAAAAAAAGCTCCGAAACGTATACGCGGGATTCGCCATTGTACCGAAACTGTACCTTGTTCACAATTTTTTGAAATCCCCCAGTCTTGGGGTAGAGGCTGTAAATTCGCTAAGTCATTGAGAATGCTTGGAATTTTGTAGTGGTGCCCGGGGCCGGAATCGAACCGGCACGCCTTGCGGCGGGGGATTTTNNAATGAGCCTAGCGCTACCCTTCAAAACTGACCTAAACCTGTTTTTCGGGAAAAATTGCGAGGAGGGCGGCGGCGCCGAAACGGCTGTAAGTGCTTGATTTTATTCGTGGTGCCCGGGGCCGGAATCGAACCGGCACGCCTTGCGGCGGGGGATTTTGAGTCCCCTGCGTCTACCAATTTCACCACCCGGGCAATTTTGACGTTACTGGTAATAAAACTGCAACCTGTAACGATAGGCAGGAAAGATGAAATTATATCCGGTTTTTTATTTTTTTACAGCACTGGCAGTCTTATTTCACGATAAAAGAAAGTTTTCATGAAAATTTGTCGTTTATGCAACACAAAAAAACAAGCCGGCTATAAAGTATGGGTAAAAACATCTACCCCATAACTTCAAACCAGCAGGAAACTCATGGATACCGATCTTCAAGCTGAAATAGACCGTTTACACAATGAATGCCTTTCCCTGATGATGGCAACCAACAATAAGCAGGGAGAGCCAAATGCCAGCTACACCCCTTTCACATGGCTTAATAACCGTTTTTATATTCTGGTGTCCGGTCTGGCCACGCACACGGTCAATTTGCAGCAAAACCCCAATCTGGCTATTTTGCTGGCAGACGATGAAAGCAAAACCAGGAACATCTATGCCCGTGTGCGTTTAAGCTATCAGGCCAGGGCGGAAACGGTTGATAAAAACAGTGAAGAGTATGAGAATGCACTGGCTGCCCTGACGGAACGGGCCGGTAAAACGGTCGGTTTATTGGCGTCCTTGCCTGACTTTGTCATGGTTTGCTTGCTACCATCAAAAGGCACACTGGTGCAGGGCTTTGGCAAGGCTTTTGTTTTTGATCCGCAAAAGCGTGAAAGCGCCACCCGGCTAACCAATCGTAATATTGACGATTGGCGCTAATGTATCAGGCATGCCAGGCGCTTGGAAATGGTTTATTGTTCTTCCAGCCTGTCCCGCTCACGAAAATACGCAACATGGCGGCCATGCACCATATAAAACAGCAGCATGCATAGCAGGGCCAGCCCGGCCATGAGCCAGTACAGGTTGCGGTAGCCGGTTTCGGTAATAATGATTCCCAACAGGTAAGGGCCAAACCCCAGCCCGGCATCCAGGCAAATATAAAATGTGGCGGTGGCCAGACCCATGCGATGCGGCTTAACGACCTTGATGGCTACGGCCTGCAAGGCCGATTGCAGGCTGCCATAACCCAGGCCAATCAGGGCGGCGGCGGTAAGCAATGTCCAGGCCGAATGGGTGCTTGCCATGGTCGCCATGCCCATGGCAAGCAAAATGCAGCATGGGTACACAATCACGTTTGAGCTTTTTTTGTCCAGGATTTTGCCGGCAATCGGGCGTGAAAACAGGATGACGAAAGAGTAAACAATAAAAAAGAAACCGGCTGCCGTAACCAGCTCCAGCTCAATCGAGTAACTGTTCAGGAAAGTCAGCACGCTGGCAAAGCACAGCCCCAGCAGGAACATGACTGTTGATACCGGCAAGGCCTTGCGTTCCACCAGATCACCCAGGGTAAAGTGAAAAGGATGTTCGGTCGCGTGTTTGGCAGAGCCGGCTTTCAGGAAGGTAGAGGCTGCCAGGGCCAGCAGGCTGACCAGCAGGCAAAAGGCAAAAATCCATTGGAAATTGAAATTCTGGCTCATCCACAAACCCAGGAATGGGCCGATAGCCGAGGCCAGGGTGGTGCTCAGGCTGTAGTAGCCAATGCCTTCGGCCCTGCGGTGGGACGGAATAATGTGCGCCACAATGGTGCCACAGGCGGTACTGGCGATACCAATGGCCATGCCGTGCAGAAAACGGGCCAGCAGTAAAGAATAAATGGAGTCACTGAAAAAATACAGACAGCTGGTCAGGCTGAAGGCCACCAGGCCGATCAGCAGGGTTTTTTTCTGGCCAATCACATCAACCAGCTGGCCAATAAGAAGACGGCTGGTTAGGGCGCCCACAATAAAAATGCCAACGGCCAGCCCGGCCATACTGATTGAAGCGTCATAACGCTGGGTCACATAATCGCCCAGGGTAACAATCAGGAAATAAAAGACAATGGTAATAAGCAGGTTAACCCCGGTGATGATAATGAAATCAGGGGCCCACAATTTTTTTTCTTGCATGGTGAGTTTTTGGGGAAGAAGATTGTTATTGTTTGCCGGTTTAACAAGCCTGGTGGCATTAAAGCTGAGCAGGTAAAAGAAGGCAGGCAATAACAGGCGGCAATAATGCCAGAAGACCGTTCATTATACGCTTTTAACCAAAAGCTTGCCGGGCCCTTGAAAAAAAACGATTTGTCCCCAAGTGGGTATGAAGCCTTCAGGCCTTGCCGCCTGTTGTTATTTCAAACTCCATTCCAATTTTTTTATTTTGCCAATTACTATGAGTCAAGAAGAAGCAACTGTTCAAGCCGGCCCGCAAACCATGGGTTTTCAGGCGGAAGTCAAGCAATTACTGCATTTGATGATTCACTCCCTGTACAGCAACAAGGAAATTTTCTTGCGGGAGCTGGTTTCCAATGCCTCGGATGCCTGCGACAAGCTGCGTTTTGAAGCGATTGATAATCCTGCCTTGCTGGAAGGCGGTGCCGATTTGCAAATCAGGGTCAGCTATGACAAAGAGGCCCGTACCATTACCATTTCCGATAATGGCATTGGTTTAAGCCACGACGAGGCAATCGCCAACCTGGGCACGATTGCCCGTTCTGGCACGAAAGAGTTTTTTTCCCAGTTAAGTGGCGACAAGCAAAAAGATGCCCAGTTAATTGGCCAGTTTGGCGTGGGTTTTTATTCTTCATTCATTGTGGCCGACAAGGTTACGGTTGAAAGCCGTCGTGCCGGTGTCGCTACCAGTGAAGGCGTGCGCTGGACGTCCGAAGGCCAGGGCGACTTCACTATTGAACCAATTGAAAAGGAATCGCGCGGTACCGATATTACCTTGCACCTGCGTGCCGATGAAGATGAGTTCCTTAGCCACTGGAAGTTAAGTGAGATCCTGCGCCGTTATTCCGATCATATTTCCCTGCCGGTACTTATGCAGAAAGAAGAATATGACTCGGAAAAAGGCGAGATGGTTAAAAAGGACGAGTGGGAAGCGGTTAACCAGGCCAGCGCACTATGGACCCGTAACAAGTCTGACATTACCGACGAGCAGTATAAAGAGTTTTACAAGCATGTCAGCCATGATTTTGAAGATCCGCTGGCCTGGACCCATAATCGGGTGGAAGGACGCAGCGAATATACCCAGTTGCTGTATATTCCCAAACGTGCACCGTTTGATTTGTGGGACCGTGATGGCAAGCGTGGCGTAAAACTGTATGTGAAACGCGTCTTTATCATGGATGAAGCCGAACAGCTGCTGCCATCGTACTTGCGTTTTGTGCGCGGTGTGATTGACTCTTCTGATTTGCCGCTTAACGTTTCCCGTGAAATTCTGCAGGAAAGCCGTGATGTCCGTTCCATTCGCGAAGGCTCGGTAAAACGTATCCTGTCCCTGCTTGAAAACATGGCCGAGAATAAACCCGAAGACTACGCGACCTTCTGGGCTGAATTTGGCCAGGTGTTGAAAGAAGGTACCGGTGAAGATCCGTCCAACCTTGAGCGGATTGCCAAACTGATGCGTTTTGCTTCTACCCAGACCGATGAGCCTTTGCAGAATGTCTCCCTGGCTGATTACATCTCACGCATGAAAGAAGGGCAGGACCGGATTTACTACGTGGTGGCAGACTCTTTCAATGCGGCCAAGAACAGTCCGCACCTGGAGATCTTCCGCAAGAAAGGCATAGAGGTTCTGTTGCTGTCAGAGCGGGTTGACGAGTGGATGATGTCGCATTTCCGCGAGTTTGAAGGCAAACAGTTGGTGTCGGTCTCCAAGGGCGGTCTTGATCTTGCCGAATTGGCCGATGAAGCGGAAAAGAAAAAGCAGGAAGAAGTGGCTGAGTCCTTCAAGCCTTTGGTGGAACGGCTGAAAGAGGTTTTGAAAGACAAGGTCAAGGATGTTAATGTAACGCTGCGCCTGGTTGATTCTCCGGCTTGCGTGGTGGTTGGACAAAATGAATTAAGCCCGCACTTGCTGCGCATGTTGCAGGCGGCAGGCCAGGAAACCCCCGATTTCAAACCTGTCCTGGAAATCAACCCCGAGCATGCCATCATTACCCGTCTTCAGGCGGCTGAAGATGAGGAATTTGCCGATTGGGCCAATGTGTTGCTGGATCAGGCCCTGCTGGCTGAAGGTGCCCAGATTGCGGATCCGGCTGCGTTTGTGAAGCGGATGAATGCCTTGTTGCTCAAGTCTGCCTAATCGCATCCTGACGCAGGTATAACGACAATGCCCGGCGCCGGTTTTTATCGGGGTTCGGGCATTTGCCGTTTGGCCCAGCCACTTTCTGTTTGGTATTTTTGCCAGTCAAAGTAGGGGCCCGGGTCGGTTTTTCTGCCGGGTGCGATATGTTCATGACCACGTACCGCCCTTAAGGGGTAGCGGGCCTTTAGCACTTTGCTCAAATGGCTCAGGGTTTCATACTGTTCAGGCATGAAAGGCTCAAAGTCACAGCCTTCCAGCTCAATGCCAATAGAGAAATCATTGCAGCGTTCGCGGTCGTTAAAACGGGAGACGCCTGCATGCCAGGCGCGGTTTTCAGTGCTCACGAACTGGACAATTTCCCCATCGCGGCGGATAAGAAAATGCGCCGACACCCGCAAGTGTTTGATTGACTCAAAGAAGGGGTGTGCGTGTGGGTCAAGGCGGTTGGTAAACAGCTGCTCTATGTACGGTCCGCCATACTGGTAAGGCGGCAGGCTGATGTTATGAATGACCAGTAGCGAGACGGTTTCATTAACCGGGCGTTTGTCACAGTTGGGGGAAGGCACCAGGCGAATGTTTTTGCTTGTCTTCAGCCATCCGTGGCGGTCCAGCTGTAAAAATGGCATGCTCATTGTTTTTGGCCCAATCGGGCATGCTCTTCGGAACACCAGGTTTTGCCATGGATGAGACAGGCTTCCGAGCGGGGCAGGTGAATATGGCAGTGAGCACATTGCACCATGGCTTCGCTGGCCTGGTTTTGCCGGGTGGCGGGTGGCGGGCTGGTGTTTGACTGCATGTTCTTGAAAAGCGTCTGAACGCGACCGGCAAACATGCGGATGGCCAGCATCAGGATGATGATCAGGATGATAAAGAGAAAAAATCTCATTAGACACTCTTGTGCATAATAACGTCAAAGATAAAACGGGTACCCGTGTAGGCCAGCATGAGCAGGGCAAAACCGGTTAGCGTCCAGCGCAAGGCCAATCGGCCACGCCAGCCCCAAAGGCTTCGCCCAATCAGCAGTATGCTGAATACCAGCCAGGCCAGCAGGGTGAAAATGGTTTTGTGGTCCATGGGCAGGAACTGGCCGCTTTTGTTGAGCGACACCATAATGCCGGTGACAATAGACAGGCTGAGAGCGCCAAAACCAATCCAGATCAGTTTGAACAGGATGCGTTCCTGCTGCATGAGTGGTGGCTGGGCCTCAAGGATGCGGGTGGTGAGCGAGGGATTTTCCTGAAAATTGACGGGTTTATGCAAGTATTGGTCCAGGGCGGTCATTAAGAATGCCTGTATGGCGGCGATGGCAATAAGGCTATAGGCAAACAGTGAGATCAGCAAGTGGATCTTGAACAGATGGGTTTGTGAGGGAATGACCAGGCTGTCTGGGCTGGAAGGAAAAAGGGCGGCCAGCAGACAGATAAAGCTGGCAATCGGCAGCAGCAGCAAAAGCAGCCCGTCTATTTTGTTCAGCCTGCTTTCTATCCAGAACACGATCATGCCCAGCCAGATGGTAATGGACAGGCCCTGTGACCAGTTCAGCCTGATATGTTCTGCGTGCACGATCGCCCAGTGTACGGCGATGCCTTGCAGCACTAAGGTGGCCAAAAGACATACGCTACGGACGGAGCCGGTTTGCCTGATGGTGTTTTGTTGCACAATGGGGCGCCAAATTGACAAACTAAGCAGAAGATAGGCCAATGCGGCCAGAGAGTGCAATACAATGTCAGCTGACATAAACTGATATCTTGATTGTAGGGGTTGGGTTATTGAGGTAACAAAAACATAGTATAGCCTCTAATCCTGGTAATTCATTTATTAAAGTGCAAAATTCATGTTCGATAATTTAACTAATCGTTTGTCCCGGGTCATGAAGACCATCCGGGGAGAGGCCCGCCTGACCGAAGCCAATACGCAGGAAATGCTGCGCGAGGTACGTCTGGCATTACTTGAGGCCGATGTATCTTTGCCCGTGGTGCGTGAGTTTGTTGCCAGGGTCAAGGAAAGTGCGCTGGGTGAGGAAGTCGCCGGCAGCCTAAGTCCAGGACAGGCCCTGGTGGGGGTGGTTCATAAAGAGCTTACCGCTTTAATGGGGGGGGATCTTGGGCCGCAGGCATCCGAGCTGTCTTTGGCAACCCAGCCGCCAGCCGTTGTGTTAATGGCCGGTCTGCAAGGGGCTGGCAAAACCACGACGACCGGTAAATTGGCCAAACTGATTAGTGGGGGCGATTTACTGCAAAATGGTCGCAAGGCCGGCCGAAAAAAAGTGCTGGTGGTCAGTGCCGACGTTTATCGTCCGGCCGCTATTGAACAGTTGAAAACGGTTGCCACCCAGGTTGGGGTGGATTTCTTCCCGTCCGATGCCAGCCAGAAACCGCGTGATATTGCCCTGGCAGCCGTCGACCATGCAAAACGGCATCATTATGATGTCTTGCTGGTGGATACGGCCGGCCGTCTGGGTATTGATGAAGCCATGATGGCTGAAATCAGTATGCTGCACGAAGTGCTCAAGCCCATTGAAACCCTGTTTGTGGTGGATGCCATGCAAGGTCAGGATGCCGTGAATGTGGCCAAGGCCTTCTCCGAAGCCTTGCCCCTGACTGGTGTGGTCATGACCAAACTCGATGGTGATGCCCGGGGTGGTGCCGCTTTGTCTGTGCGGCATATTACCGGTAAACCCCTGAAGTTCATTGGGGTTTCTGAAAAACTGGATGGCCTTGAGCCGTTTCACCCCGAGCGTATGGCACAGCGGGTGCTGGGCATGGGGGATATTGTTTCCCTGGTTGAACAGGCCCAGCGCAATATCGATATTGCCGAAGCCCAGAAGCTGGCCACCAAGATCAAGTCGGGCGACCGCTTCGATCTGAATGATTTTCGTGATCAGCTGCAGCAGGTCAAGAAAATGGGGGATATGGGTTCCCTGCTTGAAAAACTGCCGGCACAGTTTGCCCAGGCAGCGGGCCAGTTGCAGGGTGGTCAGGCCGAAAAGCAATTGCGCCGTACAGAGGGTATCCTTAACTCCATGACGCCCCAGGAGCGGGCAAAACCCGAATTGCTTAAGGCTTCACGCAAACGTCGTATTGCGGCGGGTGCAGGTGTGCCGGTGCAGGAAGTGAACAAACTGCTTAAGCAGTTTGAGCAAATGCAGGGCATGATGAAGCAGTTCAAGAAAGGCGGCATGGGCAAGATGATGCGTGCCATGGGCGGACTCAAGGGCCTGAAAAACATGGGTATGGGTGGTTTTGGCGGGTTTAAGAAATAATGCAAAAAAGTCCGCCTGTTTGGGCGGACATTTGTATTAAACGAAAGTTGTTACCGCCAGTTTTCCTGAGACTGGTCAGTTCACTCGTTCCCATGCTCCTGCGTGGGAACGAGTGCGTGTAGACAAATAATTTAATGCCAGGGTATTACTGGGGAATGCACAGAACCTGACCGGGGTAAATTTTATCTGGATGGCTAAGCATGGGTTTGTTGGCTTCAAAAATCTTTTCGCCAACGTCTTTAATGAAGTTTAACAAACCCATAATAACTCCTGATTGCTGATTATCTGAAATAAGAGATGGCAGCTTGTGCAGCCCCTTATGCCTTATTCAACGAAAACAGGATAAAGCCCAGAATGAATTCGTTAAGAAATGTCATTAAGATGCGTTATCGGCAAATTTGTCGGTGGCGGCAATCAGGGCTTTCAGGATGCCCGGCTCGTTAAACGCATGCCCGGCATCGGCAATGATCTGGAATTCGGCTTGTGGCCATGCCTTGTGCAGTTCCCAGGCGGTTTTGGCCGGCGTGCAGGCATCGTAGCGTCCCTGAATGATAATGCCGGGAATGCCGTGCAGTTTATGGGTATTGTCCAGCAACTGGTTTTCTTTCATGAAACCGCCATTCGAAAAATAATGGTTTTCGATACGGGCAAAGGCAATCGCAAAATGATCGTCAACATGGCTGCTGACATGGGCTTCGTCCAGCAGCAGACTGATGGTTCTTCCTTCCCATAAGCTCCAGGCCCGGGCAGCCCTGATTTGCTCTTCTGGATTGTTGCCGGTCAGCCGTTTCTGATAGGCGGCAATCAAGTCATCCTGCTCTTCAGGTGGAATAGGGGCCAGGTAGTCTTCCCAGTAGTCGGGAAACAGCCACGAAGCACCTTCCTGGTAGAACCAGCGCAGTTCTTTTTTGCGTACCGTAAAAATACCCCGTACAATCAGTTCACTGACATGGCCAGGGTGTGCCTGGGCATAAGCCAAAGAAAGGGTTGAGCCCCATGAGCCGCCAAAGACCAGCCATTTGTCTGCGCCCATGATGTCGGTGCGCAGGCGTTCCATGTCTTCAATAAGATGTGCGGTGGTGTTGTTGTGCAGGCTGGCATGCGGACGCGAGCGGCCGCAGCCGCGCTGGTCAAACAGCAAAACATTGTATTTGGCCGGGTCAAACAGCTGGCGATGCTGGGCCCCACACCCCGAACCCGGTCCGCCATGCAGGAACACGGCAGGCTTTCCCTGGGGATTGCCACAAAGCTCCCAGTAAACCTGATGGCCATCGGCGGTTTCCAGAAAACCGGTTTGATAGGGTTCAATGGGTGGGTACAGCATATGCATTAATCCTTTTTCTTTTTAAAGACCAAGTCCCATACGCCATGACCAAGGCGCAAGCCACGGGTTTCAAATTTGGTTTGCGGGCGGTAATCGGGCTTGGGTGCGTAATCTTTGGCGGTGTTTTCCAGCCCGGGGTTGGCAGACAGCACTTCCAGCATTTGTTCGGCGTAGTTTTCCCAGTCTGTGGCGCAATGAATATAGCCACCCGGTTGCAGCCGGCTGACCAGCAGTTGCACGAACTCGGGCTGGATCAGACGGCGCTTGTGGTGCCGTTTTTTTGGCCAGGGGTCGGGGAAGTAAATATGCACGCCTGCCAGGCTGTTGACGGGCAACATGTTCTTGACCACTTCCACCGCGTCGTGTTGAATGATACGTACATTGTTCAGCGAAGACTCTTCAATGCGCTTGAGCATGGCGCCAACACCGGCATTGAATACCTCAACACCCAGGAAGTTTTCTTCATGGCGGGCAATGGCAATTTTTTTGGTGGTTTCACCCATGCCAAAACCAATCTCAAGAATGGTGGGTGCCTGTCTGCCGAATACTTTCTCGTAGTTTATGCAAAGTGGCTGGTAGGCAATCGACCATTTGTCCATTAGGCGCTCTATGGCCAGTTTTTGGCCAGGCGTCATGTGTGAGCGGCGGTGAACAAAGCTTTTGATGTGCCCGAATTGTTGTTCGGGCTTTTCGGTGCCTTCGGCAACCGGTTCGGGGTTTGTGTTTTCAGTACTCATGTCAATTTCACTAGTTAAGCCGTAATTGTATTTGATACGGGCCAACAAGTTGAGGATATGAGTGCTAAAACTTAAATGTCATGACTTTTGCGGGCGGAATATTGCCCCAGACGATTTCACTGTGAAACTGGCTGGCCTTGATATGGGTTTTCCATAGTGGCGAACGCAGGTTGTAGGTAAATTGAATGGCCAGGCCTTGTCCTTTTAAAAGGGTATGCCATTGTCGCAGAATCTGCTGGCAGATATCAGGAGGCAGTGAAATCAGGGGAAGACTGGAAACCACGGCATTGATTTTTGCATTGTGTGGAATAAGGGTGTCCAGATAGGCTGCATTGCCGTTGATGACGGTAATAGAGGGAAAACGGGCTTTTAAATGACGGGCGAAGGTGGGGGAAAATTCAATCACATAAAGTTTGTCGGGGGAAATGCCATGCTCCAGAATAGCCTGGGTGATAACGCCAGTTCCCCCGCCCAGCTCAATGACGATGCCATCATTGTCCAGGGGAATATGCCGCGCCATTTGCCGCGCCAGCTTTTTTGAGCTGGGGCAAATGGCGCCGGTAAACTTCGGTTGGTTGATCAGCTCCTGGAGGAACATGAACGGGCCTGCTGTTTTTACGATACTGCTGATCTTTTTGGCTTGTTGCCACCAGACTCCATCCATATGCACATCCTGTTGCGAGATAAATTGATCTTGCCTTGTTGGTTTAGTGAATACGCATACCGGGTTGCGCGCCTTCCCAGGGCTCGAGAATGTAAATGCCGGGGTTGTTTTTTTCGTCGGCATGGCTGGCTGCAAGCACCATCCCTTCGGATATACCGAATTTCATTTTACGAGGAGCCAGGTTGGCAACCATAACGGTTAGTTTACCCACCAGATCTTCTGGATTATATGCTTCTTTTATGCCCGAGAAAACATTTCTGTGACGACCTTCTCCTACATCCAGTGTCAGACGTAACAGTTTGGTTGAGCCGTCCACATGCTCGCAATTGATGATTTTGGCAATACGCAGGTCAATTTTGGCGAAATCGTCAATCTTGATGGTTTCTGCAATGGGCTCACCACCGGGGATAAGCGCTTCTGGTGCCGGTGGTTCGAACAGGTCGTCGAGCATTTTGGGATCAACCCGTTGCATCAGATGCTTGAAGGTGGCGATGTGTTCGGGCAATTGTGTGGCATCCTGCCAGCTGAAATCAGTATCCTGTTCGAAAAGTTCTGTTGCAATCCGGTTGGAGAGCGCAGGCAATACGGGGGTCAGCATCACTGACAAGGCCTTGAAGCCGGCAATGGCGCGCGAACAGATATCCTGCAGGTTTTCTTTTTGGGCGGGTTCAGCAGTGCTGATCCCTTTGGCCAGCACCCATGGCTGGGCGTTGTCGAAGCCCTGGTTAATCTTGTCTGCGTAGGCCATCAGGGTACGGATGGCGCGGCCGTATTCGCGTGCTTCGAAATCGTTGCGAACGCTTTCGGTGACACTGGCAATTTCTGTGGTGAATGCGTTGATATCGCCCAGGTAAGCCAGTTTTCCGTCAAAGTGTTTGCTGATGAAGTTGGCGGCGCGGCTGGCAATATTAATGTATTTGCCAATCAGGTCGCTATTGACGCGGGCAATGAAATCATCGGGGTTGAAATCAATATCTTCAACACGCGCATTCAGTTTGGCGGCAATGTAATAGCGCATCCATTCGGCATTCATGCCCAGTTCAAGATATTTGATGGGCGAAATGCCGGTGCCACGGCTTTTGGACATTTTCTCGCCACTGACGGTAATGAAACCGTGCACAAACAGGGAGTCGGGTACTTTACGCCCTGAAAACTTGAGCGTGGCGGGCCAGAACAAGGCGTGAAAATAAATAATGTCCTTGCCAATGAAGTGAACCTGTTCGGTGTTTCCATTGGGGTCCAGCAGGTCGTCAAAGTCAAGGCCCTGTTGCTTGCAATAGGCTTTTAAAGAGGCCAGGTAACCAACGGGGGCGTCCAGCCATACATAAAAGTACTTGCCGGGCTCATCGGGAATTTCAATGCCAAAATAGGGGGCATCGCGCGAGATGTCCCAATCATTCAGATTGCTTTCGCTTTCGCTGTCTTCGGTGTTGCCAAGCCATTCACGGGTTTTGGCCAGTACTTCGTTTTGCAGGCGTTTTTGGCCGCGGGCATTGGTGCCGTTGGTCCACTCTTTCAGGAACTCAACGCAGCGCGGGTCGGACAGCTTGAAGAAAAAGTGCTCGGACGATTTCAATACCGGCGTGGCATTGGTCAGGGTGGAGTAAGGGTTGATCAGTTCGGTGGGGGCGTAAACGGCGCTGCACACTTCACAGGAATCACCATACTGGTCTTTGGCATGGCATTTGGGGCATTCACCCTTGATATAACGATCGGGCAGAAACATGCCCTTGACCGGATCGTAGAACTGCTCGATGGTTTTGCTACTGATGAAACCGGCCGCTTTCAGGGCTTTGTAAATGTCACCCGACAACTGTATGTTTTCTTCACTGTGCGTGCTGTGCCAGTGGTCAAACTTGATATGGAAACCATTCAGGTAAGTGGGGCGTTCATTGGCATAACGGGCAACGAGTTCTTCCGGGCTGATGCCTTCTTTTTCGGCCTTGAGCATGATGGGGGCCCCATGGGCGTCATCGGCACCGACAAAATGAACGGTATGACCCGACATGCGCATGGTGCGAACCCAGATATCGGCCTGGATATATTCCATGATATGGCCAATATGAAACGAGCCATTGGCGTAAGGGAGTGCGGTAGTAACAAAAATCGTGCGTGTCATGAACAATTACAGTAAAAATTAAACAGTTGAATGATTTTAGACGAAAATGCCGGTTATAACTGAACCGGCAGAATATTTCCAACAGGAAACGGGCGAGGCAAACACGAAAAGATAACAGGAAATTTTTAAAATCCTTCCATCTTACCGAAAAAGCGTGAATGAAAAACGGTTTCTTATTTTATTTCGCGTATTTCAACGTCGGTCACGTCTTTGGCGCTGGTGGAAAATTTGCGTTTGTGGAATTTTTCCTGGAAGTCGGTTTGAGTCTGGCGTGCCCGGGTGCGTGATTGTGCCCAGAACTGGCCGGCAGAAAAGTGTTGTCCGCGAACGCGGGCGATAACATACATAACGCCAAGGGCAATGGCGGTTGATGCCATGAAGATGAACGCCATGCAAAGGCCAACAATGGCCAGAATGACAAAGAGAACGCTTTTCAGGATGCTGTCTAGAAAATCTTTCATTGTGTATGGAAACCCCATGATAGTGGCAGGTTTATCTTCACCTGCCGATGATAAAAACGGTATGATTGACTATTCTACTCAAGTAAGTTTAAAAGTGATAAAACCATGAGTTTACAAATAAACACCATTCTTTCCGAGTTGCAGTGTGTGCAGGATCCACTTACCGGTATGTCCCTGGCTAAAAAGTTCAGGGAAAGGGACCTGGAAATCAAGGGTAATACCGTAGAAGTCAAGTTATTCCTGGGCTATTACCCCGCCGAAGACAAGGGCAATATCGAGCAACAAATAACAGACGCCTGTGCCAGGGCGGGTGCCGCTCAAACCCGGATCAATTACTTAGATGGTATCAAAAGCCATGTAGTTCAAGGGGGCCTGAAACCAATTGCATCAATAAAAAATATTATTGCGGTCGCTTCAGGCAAAGGTGGTGTGGGTAAAAGTACAACTTCTGTCAATTTGGCACTTGCCCTGTCGCAGGCGGGTGCAAAAGTCGGTATCCTTGATGCTGATATCTATGGTCCGAGCCAGCCGTTAATGCTGGGTGTTTCAGGCAAGCCCAAGTCAGTTGATGGCAAAAGCATGGAGCCCCTTGAAGGGCATGGCATTGCAGTCAACTCAATTGGTTTCCTGATAGACGGCGATGCGCCGGCCATTTTACGTGGCCCCATGGTTGCCCAGGCCCTTGAGCAATTGTTAAGACAAACGAATTGGCCTGATCTGGACTACCTGATTGTGGATATGCCGCCCGGAACCGGCGATATTGCCCTGACACTGGCCCAGAAAGTGCCGGTTGTGGGGGCGGTTATTGTTACCACGCCACAAGACATAGCCCTGGCCGATGCCCGCAAAGGCCTGCGCATGTTCCAGAAAGTGGATGTGCCCATTCTGGGTGTAATTGAAAACATGTCCATGCATGTGTGTTCAAACTGTGGTCATGTTGAGCACTTGTTTGGTCATGACGGCGGGCGTAAAATGGCCCAGGAACTTGAAGTGCCCTGGTTGGGCAGCCTGCCGCTCACATTGGCGGTACGTGAGCAGACAGACTCCGGCAACCCTACGGTGGTGTCTGATCCTGACAGTGAAGCGGCCAAGTCGTACCGGCATATTGCCCGAAAACTGGCGGTGACGGTTTCCGATTTGGCGGTAGATATGAGTGGCAAGTTTCCTTCAGTAGTGGTAAAACCGTTATGAAGTTAAATAATATGTAATACAACCCCGTTAACGATCCAATCCGATGCACTTTACAGCCCGGCACGTCATTTTTTTACCACTCCTCCTGTCCGCCACTTCAATGGCGTTTTCTGCTGGCAAGCCCGAGGTGGTGATTGATCCCAGTGGATTAAGTCCAGAAGTATTGAGAAGTGTTAATGATGGTATTAGTGCCGTGGTGCGTCTGGCCGACGACCAGGACGGTGGCGAAGCCGAGCGGATTCGCAGCCGGGGCCGTGAGGCCGTGATTTCCGCCCTTGCCACGCAAGGGTATTTTGCCCCCAAGGTGGACCTTGAAGTGGGTGAGGACGTGGCAGGTGAAACCTGGGATATTTATATTGAGCCTGGTAAGGTGTCCAAGGTGGCATCGGTGGAGAACCGCTTTTTGGGCAGTATCACCGGTGCCCAATATGTCCAGCGGGTAGAGGCCCTGAAAAAAAACTGGGGCTTGCCGGTGGGGGAAGATTTCATTAATGCCCGGTGGAGCGCCTCAAAAAGCGCCTTGCTTGAAGGTGTGATGGACCGCGACTTTTATCTTGCCCGCATGATCCACTCCCAGGCAGTGGTAAATCCCGAAACCGCCACGGTTGATACCGTAACCGAAGTGAATAGTGGGCCGGCAGTCACCCTGGGCAATATCGAGGTGATTGGCCTGCGTCGTGTTCCCGAAAGTCTGGTGCGCCGTTATATCCGCTATAAACCGGGTGATCCCTTCGTTCAGGATCAACTTGATGAGTGGCAGCAGGCCTTGCAGTCAACCAACTTTTTCAGGGGGGCATTCGTTTCCCTGAAAACCTCTGAAGGCTCGGAAGTTTACGATATGGAACAGGTGGAGCTGCCGGTATCTGTTCGGGTAACTGAAGGTCCGGCAAGCTCTGTTGCCGGCTCCTTGGGGGTGGACGATATTAGTGGAATTCGAGTTGAAGGCCTGTATAAGCAAAATGTGGTTTGGGGGCTTCCGGTTATTATGGAAACCGGTGCCGGCTTCGATTTCAAGAGTCAGCGTGCCTTTCTTGATTTTACCTTGCCACCCAATTATGACGGATCAAGGGACAGTTTTGGGATCATGGCCCGTCATTCCGATATTCAAAATGAAGATGTGACCCGTTTTGGCCTGGGCTGGAAACGAAAACGTGAATTCAAACTGGACCCGGAAAGCCGGGTTGATTATGAATCCAACTGGGGAGTGCTGGTTGCGTACGATTCTGTCAAGCGTGAAGATGAAGCGCGTTATTCTTTGCCAACTGTGGTGGGTACCTGGGATTTGTTGCGACGGGATCTTAATGACCGATACGATCCGCGTGACGGGAATCTGATTGCCCTGGGCCTGGGGGCCGGTATGACGCTGAACAAGCAGCAGACTTTTGGCCGGGTTGGTGTGCGGGTGCAGCAATGGTGGCCGGTGGGTAAACGGGATGTTTTTACGGTGCGGGCCGAGGCGGGACAGGTATTGGGCTCCAAAAATACGCCCATCCCTGATGACTTTGGCTACCGGACAGGTGGCCCCCGCTCCATTCGGGGCTATAAATACAATGAGTTTGGTCGTGATACGGGCAATGCCATTGTGGGCACCCGTTCGCTGGCGGTGGTGGGTGCCCAGTACATGCATTACTTTGATGACCGTTTTGGCATGAGCGTGTTTGTTGATGCCGGTGATGCAGCGCCTTCTTTTCGGGACATGAAAATTGCCCTGGGCTATGGGGTGGGTGCGATTGTCAAGACACCGGCCGGGCCCTTGTCACTTGATTTGGCCTGGGGGCAGCGTGACCGTAAATTAAGACTGCACTTTTCTTTAGGGGTGGCGTTTTGAGCAGGATCCGCAGGCATTTGAAAAAATGGCTTAAATGGAAAACCACCCTTTTGCTGGCGCTTTTCCTGCTTGCCACATTTCTGTTCTGGGCATTGGGTACCAGTGCTGGCAGTAAATGGACCTTACGTAATATGCTGGCCCAGGTGGGCGGTGAAATAGGTGAGGTTGAAGGGACAATCTGGAGCGGCCTTAAACTTGAGCGCTTGGTGATTGACACACCCGAGGTAAGTGTGGTGGCAACCAATGCCCGTGTTCAGGTCAAGTGGCTCGAGCTTTTTAATCGTCGTCTTAAAGTGACGCACATGGAAGTGGGCGATCTGGATATCCGCCTGTTGCCGGTGTCAGCCCCAGAGCCTGAAACGGATGCGGGACCTTTTGCCATGCCGGGCCTGCCGGTTACCATAGAGGTGGATACGGTTCGTGTTGGCAGGTTCGCGCTTGTGCAGGCCGATGGCAGCCATTTGCCTATCGGCTTAAGCGGGTTCTGGGTAAGCAATTTGCGGGTTAACCAGGAACAGGCCAGCGGGAAAATTGACAGCTTGCATATCAGTCATGATCTGGTTAATAGCGATCTGAGCGGCAATCTTAAAATTACCCAACTCAAGTCGCCTTGGCCATTAGAATTTGATCTTCAGGCCAGGACGTCCAGCGAAAACCGCAGCTCGCCTATTTGTCTGGACCGTTTTCTGGCTTCCTCAGTATTCAGGGGGCAGCACAGTGGCAGTTGTACCTTTGACCTGGATCTGCAAGCGCAGGGCTCGGCCGATCGCCTGGGAATTGTCCTGGAGGGTAACGGGCAGGGAGTAAAACTGGATGCCAATACCGTTTTAAACCTGTTTGCACCGGTTCCCCTGGAAAACGCACATTTGGCACTGGCGCTTGAAAACGGTGCCTCGCTGCTGTTGAATGCCGAACTGAAAGAAAAACAGGGGGTTGATGGCAGTGACCGGCTGGAAGGCAGTTTGCTCAGCAATCGTCTGGCCTTGCATCAAGTGCTGGCCGGTGCCGTACCAGAGTCCCTGTTAACCGCCCGTTTCGGTTTCAAGGCCGACCTTGCGGGGCTGGATAAGCTGCATCAGCTGGACGTGCAGGCACATATAGATGCGGCCAGCCGCTGGAACCGTCTGCCTTTGTCGGGTGATATCAACTTGCAGCTTAAGAGTCTGTCCTCGGCAGATGCAATTTATATCGACAACGCGCATATCGACCTGGTTCAGGGCAGGAATAAAATTCGCTCCTCGGGCGGTTTCGGGCATGCCGACAGCCGTCTGTTGCTGGATATCAATCTGCCCGAATTGGCCAGTCTGTGGCCTGGTCTTGAAGGTAGCGGTAGTGCCAATGGTGAGGTGAACGGCTCGCTGGCAAAGCATGATGCATTCCTGAAAGCCACCTTTGCCCAATCCGGCGCCACAGACCTGGGCAAGGCGCCAGTCAGTCTTGAAACCCGCCTTGAGGGGGCGCTGGCTCTTGATGAGCAGGGGCAAGCGGTTTGGCAGGGCTATATTGACGGGTTGAACCTGCAACATGCGAACATTCGCCTTGAACAGCAGGACAAGCTGGCGCTTTATTTTGCCCCGGATGCACGTGACCAGCAAAAGCAATGGTCAGTCGGGGCATCGCAATTCAAACTGGTTTTGAATGGCAAGCCGGCAATCCTGGATCACCAGTTGTCTGAAGGCAGCCAGCGTGGCTGGAAGACACAGGGAGAATTCTCTGATTTAACGATTGGTTATCCCTTCGTCAGGGATGTTCAACAGGCATTGGCTGGTGGAAACGAAGAAAAACCGGAGGCCGCAAAAGCTAATAAAATAGCCGATGTTATTTATGACGGCAACTGGAGTTTCCAGCAAACGCAGACGTTGGCCGGTACCGTTAATTTGCAGCGTACCGCGGGCGATAGTCTCTTGCCACTGGAGGTAACCATTCCTCTGGATTTCAATACTCTGGCGCTTCAGGTGAAAGAAACCCTGCAGGCTGACGCATCCACGCTGACGGTCATTGACGCTACGGGGCGTGGCAACAAGTCTTCCATCGATATGAGCCTGAACCTTAATCTGGATTCGCCTTTTCCTTTACGCGATGGCCATGTAAACCTTGGCCTGACCGACAACTCCCGCGTGCAATTGAAAACCGTGGTGCATGAAAACCAGGGTCAGCATCATGCGGATAAGATCAGTGCCACATTACACACCCGGGACCTGGCGCTGGATAAACTGCTGGCGGGTGCAGTGCCCCAGGCTTTATTGAATGCCGATATTCGTGTTGACATAGACTTGCTGGATCAACAGGAAGTCAAGGATGTGGCGCTGGATGCCCGCTTCAGGCAGCCAAGCCAGTGGAACAATCAGCCGCTGGACGGGCATTTGAAAACCCGTATCAACACCAGTGGTTTGTTTGCGTCCCCCCAGGTTGGTGTTGACCCTTCAGCGCAGCAAGAAGCCAAGGCCAATTATGAAAATCTGAGCGTGTCAGACACCGATATTTACCTGGTGCTGGGCAATAACCGGATAGCCGGTTCGGGCGGTTTTGGGCAGACACACAGCCAGTTGGCGCTTGATATAAATGCCCCCACACTGGCTTCATTCTGGCCAGACTTGCCGGGCAGCATTCATTTCAATGGCGTGCTGGATGGCAATATGCAGAATCACAAGCTGGTCTTGCAGGCCATGTATGCAGATGGCGCCGATAATCGTCTTGGCAAGGCGCCGGTCACACTGGATCTGGAGCTTCGCGGGCGCTGGGCCAGAGTCAAGGAAGGCAACAGTTGGGTGGGCACCCTTGGTGTACTGGATGCCAAACATGCCGGTATCCGGCTGTTGCAAACCGTACCCCTGTCTTTGTCACTCATGCCCACCGCGGTAAATGACCAGATTCAATGGACTGTGGGTGAGTCCGCCTTAAGTCTTGAATTGCCTGATGATCATAAAGTATCCATCGTGCAGGAAGGCGCCCGGGGCAGTAACGGGAAATGGCAAACCAAGGGGGCAGTCAAGGATTTGGCCATTAGCCCTGAGCTGATTGACCAGGTAAGACAATTGCTGGATCCGGCCCGGCAAGAAAAGCTGGCCAGCACCAATGGGCAAAAAAAAGCGGAACGCAAGGAAGTGGTACTGGATGCCGACTGGAATTTGGCGTTTGACCGGGTCTTGCTGGGTGGTTTTAATCTTAAACGAATAAATGGTACTGGCGTTTTGCCGTTTGCCACACCGGTGCCACTTGATTTTCATGCGCTCAGCCTGGACATAACACAGCAGCCAGGCGGTGAAGGCAAGGGTGATCTCATCCACTTGAGCGCCTCGGGTCAGGGTGAAAAATCAAGTCTTAGTGCCAATATAAATGCCGATATGCTGTCTGCCTATTATTTGCACGATGCCGATATCAGCGTAAGCCTGCCTGACGGATCTGCCTTGCAAACCCAGGTAACGGTAACACCCAATGAGGCCAATCGCTCTTATCGTATTCTTGGTTCATTGGCCACGCAAAAGCTGGCGCTGGGCAAGCTGTTTGAAGGCATTCTTCCTCCTTCGGTGCTTGGCACAAGGCTGGAGCTGGATTCGGAGCTGTCCCCCGAGGTAGGCCTCCTGAGTGCGCATCTCAAGGGAGATGTTGACGGGGGCAGTCAGTGGAATAACCAGAAACTGGCAGGCAAGCTTGACGTTTCCTTACTGCGCCAACTGGGTTCATCCGGTGGTGTGGCTGTTGGCGCCATTGATCCGCATGTTTATACAATTCCGAGGGCGGAGATCAACCTGACGCTGGGCGGCAGTGCCATCAAGTCATCAGGTGCTTTCGGGCAGGCTGACGATAAACTGGCCCTGTCTGTGAATGCGCCGCGGTTTTCCGATTTCTGGCCAGGTTTGCCAGGCAGTCTGGTTTTAAATGGCAATCTGGATGGCTCGCTGGCCAGTCATGTGGTAGGTCTTAAAGGTACGTTTTCGCAGGGCAAGTCAACAGAACTTGGCCGGGCTCCGGTTAGTTTTGATCTTGGGTTAAAAGGCTTCTGGGGAGAGCTGTCTGCGGGGGCCGATGGCTGGAAAGGTACACTTGAACGACTCCAGGTTTCACATGCCGGATTCTCGGCCAATCAGGAAAAACCGCTGGAGGCCATGTTCCTGCCTGCCGGAGTGGGGGGCAAGCCCGAATGGCAACTGGGCACGTCTTTGTTGAAGATCGGCCTGCCAGGCAGGCATGAGGTCGTGATCAATCAAGAGGGCGCCAGTGGCCAGGAGGGAAATTGGGCCAGCAAGGGTTCCATCAATCGCCTGTTAATTAACCCTGCACTGGTCAAAGACATGCAGGATGCACTGGGCATGGTGGAAAACAACCAGTACAGCAATGGCGGGATTGTTGACAATCGCAAGAAGCAGGTTGTTGACGAGAACCTGCTTTTTGATCTTGACTGGGATTTGCAGTTTAATGGTGCGCTGGCAGGTACGGCTAACCTGAAGCGGGTTGGAGGCGATTTTGTCGTTCCCCTCCAGAACCCATTGGCTTTGGGTTTGACGCAAATGTCCCTGGCTGTCAGGGCTAATCCAGTTTCCGGAACACAAAGCCAGGTATTGGCTGACCTGGCCATTGATACCCGGGACAAAGGTTCCCTGACGGCCCGTGTCAATAGCCGGATGAATGGCATGACGCCAGATATCAATGGTGGGACCAGCGTTGTCCTTAAGGGAAGGCTGGACGATATTGCCTGGCTTTCCGCTTTTACCGGAGAGTTGCTTGACCTGGGGGGGAGCGTCAATCTTGACTTGACGGCACAAAGCAGTGTTTCGGGTCAATGGTCAACTTCAGGCTCGGTGACGGGTGACAAAGTAAGGGTTGTACAGATTGACAATGGGGTGCGCCTGCTTGACGGGACCCTTAACGGGACCTTCCGCAATAACGAATTTGTAATCAATTCCCTGCATTTTCCTTCGGTGATCAGGGTGATGCCAACCGAATGGCGGACCAAACAATGGATTGAAGAAAATCCGCCGGCCCAGAACGGCAGCATGAACATTACCGGTCGCTGGAATCTGATGAACAGCAAGGGTAATGTGAAGGTGACGCTGGATCATTACCCGATTGTGCAACGGGCAGACCGCTTTGCCATGGTCAGTGGCAATGTTGATATTGATGCCAGCCTGCCAAATATTGATATTGTTGGCAAGGTAACGGCCGATGCCGGATGGGCCAGTATTGACATTCTGGGAACCGTGCCGTCGGTGGATAGTGACGTGGTTGTGCTTCAACCCGGCCAGAAAGAAGTGGTGCCCAGTGAATCCACCACAAACCTGAATCTGGATTTTACGGTTGATTTGGGGCCGCGGTTTTATCTGGTGGGCATGGGCCTGAACTCGGGGCTTGTGGGTGACTTGAATATTATTCAACGAGACGGTCGCCTGACCGCATTAGGGGCATTCCGTACCCGTGGTGGCGCTATCGAGGCGTATGGCCAGCGATTGCAAATTCGTCGCGGACGGATCACCTTTCAGGGCAATATTGCCAATCCTGTGCTGGATATTGAAGCCATTCGGACCGGTCCCGAAGTGGAGGCCGGCCTGCGAGTGGTGGGGACGGCCAGACGACCAAGGATTACGCTGGTGTCTTACCCTGATGTGAGCGAGGTGGAAAAATTATCCTGGCTGATCATGGGACGTGGTCCCGACAGTAATGGTGGCGATATTGCCTTGCTGTTTTCGGTTGGTTCATCCATTTTGGGGGGTGGTGAGCCTTTTTACCGGCAATTGGGTCTTGATGATGTGGCCGTGCGTACCGGTGATTTGGGTAAATCAGGGAGTGTTTTGCCTGAGCAAACCGTGGCTTCAGGCCTGGAGTTTGACGCTTCCAGCAATCTGGCGACCCAGTTTTTTGTCGCCAGCAAGAAATTCGCCAATGGGGTGACGGTTAGCGTTGAACAGGCACTGGCCGGTACCGGGTCGGTGGTCAAGGCCAGCTATAAGCTGTTCAAATATATAACAGTCGATGCAAAAGTGGGTACGACTAACGGGATTGAATTTGTCTACCGGCGTTTTTTCAGGGATTAGGGTAAATCAGGGTTGCAAGGCTTCGGGTAAGGCTACAATTCTATATTCAATTATGAATCCGGTTTTGGGAAAAAGGCAAAACCGGTTTGTGCAATTTCACTGAGAGTAAGGCAATGAGCATAAAGAATGATCGTTGGATCCGGGAGGCAGCTGCTGCCGGTATGATCGAACCCTTTGAACCGGGTCAGGTTCGCTCGGAAAATGGTGAAAAAATCGTCAGTTATGGCACCAGCAGTTATGGTTATGATGTACGTTGTGCCAACGAATTCAAGATTTTTACCAATATCAACTCCACGATTGTCGATCCCAAATCATTTGACGAAAAATCATTCGTTGATTTCGTGGGTGACGTATGCATTATTCCGCCTAATTCCTTTGCCCTGGCGCGTACGGTGGAGTATTTCAGGATTCCCCGCAACGTGCTGACCATTTGTCTGGGCAAAAGCACCTATGCCCGCTGTGGAATTATCGTCAATGTCACGCCCCTCGAACCCGAATGGGAAGGCCATGTGACGCTTGAATTTTCAAACACCACTCCTTTGCCGGCCAAAATTTATGCCGGTGAAGGCTGTGCCCAAATGCTGTTTCTGGAAAGTGATGAAGAGTGTGAGACTTCATATAAAGACCGTGGCGGCAAGTATCAGGGTCAACAGGGCGTAACACTGCCAAGAACATAATAGTTGCTCACCGTATTGTGAGTGAAGGAGTTTCGAATGAAGTTTCGCTTTCCCATCGTTATTATTGACGAAGATTTTCGCTCGGAAAGTGCTTCCGGGTTTGGTGTACGCGCCCTGGCCGATGCCATCAAGGCAGAAGGAGTGGAAGTGCTGGCGGTAACCAGCTATGGTGATCTGAGCTCGTTTGCCCAGCAGCAAAGCCGTGCCAGTGCTTTTATTTTATCCATTGATGATGAAGAGTTTGATGTGGACTCTCCCGAGGACGTTGCGTTTGCGATTAAAAACCTGCGTTCCTTCATTGGTGAGCTGCGTTTTCGCAATGCTGAAATTCCGATTTACCTGTACGGTGAAACCAGAACCTCCCAGCATATTCCCAATGATATTTTGCGTGAGTTGCATGGCTTCATTCATATGTTTGAAGACACGCCCGAGTTCGTGGCACGCCATATTATCCGCGAAGCGCGCAGCTATCAGGACAGCCTGCCACCACCGTTTTTCCGTGAGTTGGTTAAATATGCCCAGGATGGCTCTTATTCCTGGCACTGCCCGGGCCATTCGGGTGGGGTTGCCTTCCTGAAAAGTCCGGTAGGCCAAATGTTTCACCAGTTTTTTGGTGAAAACATGCTGCGTGCCGACGTTTGTAATGCGGTCGAAGAATTGGGGCAGTTACTGGATCATACCGGACCGATTGCCGAATCAGAAAAAAACGCGGCCCGTATTTTTCATGCCGATCATTGCTTTTTTGTGACTAACGGTACGTCCACTTCCAATAAAGTGGTGTGGCATGCCAACGTTGCGTCCAATGATGTGGTGGTGGTAGACCGTAACTGTCACAAATCCATTTTGCATGCCATTACCATGACGGGTGCCATTCCGGTGTTTTTGCGTCCAACACGCAATCACCTGGGGATTATCGGTCCCATTCCCCTTGAGGAATTCGAACCTGAAAACATCCTGAAGAAAATAGAGGCCAACCCGTTTGCCCGCAATGCGCTTAACAAGAGGCCGCAAATCCTGACGCTTACCCAAAGTACTTATGACGGTGTTATTTACAACGTTGAAATGATCAAGGAAAAACTGGGTGATATGGTTGAAAACCTGCATTTTGATGAAGCATGGTTGCCGCATGCGGCTTTTCATGAGTTCTACAACAATATGCATGCCATTGGTGAGGGGCGTCCGCGTAGCAAGAATGCCATGGTTTATGCCACGCATTCCACCCATAAACTGCTGGCAGGCATTTCCCAGGCATCCCAGATTGTGGTGCAAGAGTCCGAAACCCGTGTGCTTGACCGCAATATCTTCAATGAAGCTTACTTGATGCATACGTCAACCTCGCCCCAGTACGCGATTATCGCTTCCTGTGACGTGGCGGCTGCCATGATGGAGCCGCCGGGCGGTACCGCCCTGGTAGAGGAAAGTATCCGTGAAGCCATGGATTTCCGTCGTGCCATGCGTAAAGTCGCTTCCGAATATGGCAAGGATGACTGGTGGTTCAGGGTATGGGGTCCCAACCGTCTGGTGGCTGATGATATTGGCACACAGGAAGACTGGTTCCTGCGCTCAGGCGAGGAATGGCACGGTTTTGGTGATCTGGCTGAAGGCTTTAACATGCTTGACCCGATCAAGGCTACCATTGTGACACCGGGCCTGAATATCAATGGCAGTTTTGATGAAACCGGTATTCCGGCCGCACTGGTATCCAAGTACCTGACCGAGCACGGTATTGTGGTTGAAAAAACCGGCCTGTATTCCTTCTTCATCCTGTTTACCATCGGCATTACCAAAGGTCGCTGGAACACCATGCTGACGGCATTGCAGCAGTTCAAGGATGATTATGACCGTAATCAACCCCTGTGGCGTATCATGCCCGATTTTTGCGCGAACCATAAACAGTACGAACATATGGGACTGCGCGATTTATGCCAGATGATTCACGAGGCATATCGGGATCATGATGTGGCCCGCCTGACCACCGAAGTCTATTTAAGTGATATGGTGCCTGCGCTCAAGCCGTCCGATGCCTTCGACAAGATGGCTCACCGGGACGTTGAAAGGGTGAGCATTGATGATCTTGAAGGAAGGGTAACCGGTGTTTTGTTAACGCCGTATCCTCCGGGTATCCCGTTATTGATTCCGGGTGAGCGCTTTAATAAAACCATTGTTGAATATTTGCAGTTTGCCCGTTCTTTCAATGCGAAATTTCCGGGTTTTGAAACGTTCATTCATGGTTTGGGTAGTGAAGTTGATAAAAATGGAAATACTCGGCTTTACGTGGATTGTCTGAAACTTGATGAGTAACGGGGCGGTGTTTGACGTTGCCATCATTGGTGCGGGGGCGGCTGGCATGATGTGCGCCGCCGTTGCCGGCCAGCGTGGCCGGAAAGTGGTGCTCATTGATCATGCCGCCAAGCTGGCCGAGAAAATTCGCATCTCTGGCGGTGGTCGCTGCAATTTCACCAACCTGGGTACCACGCACCAGCAATTCATTTCCAATAATGTCCGGTTTTGCCGTTCGGCCTTGTCGGCCTATACCCCACAGGATTTTCTGGCCTTGCTGGCTAAATACAAGGTTAGCTGGCATGAAAAGCATAAGGGGCAGTTGTTTTGTGATCATTCAAGTGAAGATATTATTCATGTCCTGCGTGCCGAATGTGAACTGGGCAAGGTGGCCTGGCGCATGGGATGCTCGGTCAATGACATAAGCCAGCAGGAAGACCAGTCATTTGTGCTGCAAACATCGGCAGGTACCATTCGTGCCACAAAGCTGGTTGTGGCCACTGGCGGGATGGCCATTCCCCAGCTGGGTGCCAGTGACT
>LFRM01027108.1_pt3 | contig 28275 bp, 27 predicted proteins | sample 618341 | NCBI WGS metagenome assembly LFRM01 (sample SAMN03654438, study PRJNA283298) | anaerobic digester metagenome | isolation source: pool of bioreactors CSTR01a, CSTR02a, and CSTR03a thermophilic anaerobic... | place: Denmark: Kgs. Lyngby | collected 2014-05-21 | reverse complement strand
AAGGAGGCAATTGACGCTTGAAACCGAAACGAGTAAAGAAAAAAAAGGTATGCAGCTTTTGCGTTGATAAAATAGAGTTTGTTGACTATAAAGATCACGGCCGCTTGAGAAAGTATATAACCGAACGTGGCAAGATCCTGCCAAGGCGCATAACAGGCAATTGCGCTAAACATCAGAGACAACTTACCACAGCAATTAAGAGAGCGAGAAATATCGCCCTGCTACCGTTTACAGCAGATTAGAGAGGGTCTTCCCTCTCTTTTTTGCCATAAAGGAGGAAATACTGCATGAAGCCAACAAACACCAAAGCACTGGTGGAAGGAGCGCTGCTGGCAGCTATCAACATAGTGCTGAGCATCATGGCCCTGTACATGCCGATCCTTGGGTCTTTCGCCACTCTGGTATGGCCGGTGCCGATCGTCATTCTGGGAATAAGGCACGGCTTAAGGACAAGTATCCTTGCCACGGCAGTTGCGGGAATTATCGTTGCGATATTGAGCGGCCCCTTTCAGGCCCTGAGCATTGTCATAAGTTTTGGCTTGATAGGAATAGCCATGGGTGGGGCTATAAATAAAAAGCTGTCTCCCTTTAAGGTGCTGGCAGTAGGTGGTGCAGCTTCACTAATATCCAAGGTCATACTGATCTTCTTAACCATGCTGATGATGGGCATAAACCCTATTACCGAAGAAATCAATATAATGAAAGAATCCTTGCTAATGGCTGGAAGCCTGTATGAAAAATTTGGCATGGACCCCCAGACCGTAGAAACTACAATCGATAGTTTCAATAGGAGCCTTGAACTTTTGCCCATACTCATCCCGGGCATCTTTATAATGGCATCTGTAATGGATACTTTTCTGACTTATGTAGTGACAAAAGCCGTGCTGGCAAGAATGGGTCAGAAACTAGAAGATTTGACGCCTTTTTGGCTTTGGAAGTTTCCGGATTTCACCGTGGCATTTTTTCTTTTGGGCTATCTGCTGGTGCTCTTAGAGACCTATTGGCCGGTAGGGGTGCTGAAAGCCGTAGGCATGAACATATCCTTGGTATTTGGTTTTGCCTTTTACATAGAGGGTTTTTCGCTACTAGCCTATTTCCTGGGCAAGTACAATGTGGCAAAACCATTGAGAGTACTCATTACCTTTTTTGCCCTCTTTAATCCCCTGTTTTTGCAGTTGATGTTTTTTGCGGGCTTATTCGATATTCTCTTTAATTTCCGCAAGATTTATTGATTTGAGGTATTTATCATGGACAGAGGAAATGATAGGATAATACTGCTGGGTGGCTTGCTTTACCTGCTGGGAGTTATACTTATCTGCACAATTCTTATAGATGTTAAAGTGGCCCTTTTGCTTCTTCCCCTATTAGGCCTGCTGCTGTACTACTTAGTATTTGTCAAAAAGGAAATACAATCACTGCCAGCACTGATCGAACCCACGACCAGCTTCCGGCAGGGGCTGTGGAAAAACACTTTAAATGAGCTGGGCACAGCCGTGGCCATAGTAGATAAGAACAACAAGGTCATATGGAAAAACAAAGTTTTTATTGACAATTTCCAGGCGGCCGACGACAGGATAAAGGATATAGGTGACATTATCCCCCCAGACATTTTAAACTCGCTTAATGACCAATGCCAGGAGATCGAGATAAATGAAAGGCACTTTTCCCTAAGGAGCGCCCCCTTGCCCGGCAGTCGAAGGGGCAATAGGGGAATGTACAGGGCGATTTTTATCCAGGATATTGAGGACCTGCATGAGCTGAGGGTACAACTAAAAGAAAAAGAGACTGCAGTTTGTTATTTCCACGTGGACAACTTCGATGAAATTATGGCGGAATGCCAGGAGGAAAACAGGCCCGAGCTCTTGGCCAGGATTGATAAAACCATTACCCAATGGGTATACAACCACAATGGGCTTTTAAAAAAATACGATGACGACAAGTACCTGGTACTGCTAAATCTTAGAGATTTTCAAAGGGCCGAGGAAGCCAAGTTTAACATATTGGATGCCATGCGGGAAATAAAAGTTAGCCAGGTAATGACGCCAACTTTGAGCATCGGGGCAGCTTACGGAGAAGCTACCCTCACTCAATCTAGCAAGCTCGCCCAAACTGCATTGGAGCTTTGCTTAGGCCGCGGCGGCGACCAGGTGGTGGTTAAAGCTTTCGGCAAGACGTATTTTTACGGCGGCAAATCCAAGGCAGTGGAAAAATACAGCCGCGTGAGAGCCCGCGTCATATCCCATGCCCTGAGAAACTTAATCGAAGAGTCAGACATGGTAATGGTGCTGGGGCACCTCTTTCTTGACATGGATGCCCTGGGCGCGGGAGCGGGAATAGTAAGCGCAGTAAAGAGCTTAAACAAACCCGGGTACATCATACTCACACCGGAGCAGAGCCCATCGGTGGATGCCCTCATAGAACTGCTGCTGGGCGATGAAAAGACTAGAAAGGACTTCATCGGAGAGAAGGAAGCCTTGGAGAAGATCACGAAAAAAACCCTGCTCGTGGTATTGGATACTCACAAACCCTCCCTTGTGATGTCGCAAAAGGTCCTGGAAAAGGTAGAAAAGGTCGTGGTCATCGATCACCACCGCCGGGGAGAGGAGTTTATAGACAAGGCCATGCTGGTCTATCTAGAACCCTACGCTTCCTCTACCAGCGAAATGGTGACCGAACTCATACAGTATATGGGAGAAGACATCAAGATATCGCCCCTGGCGGCTACAGCCATGCTATCCGGCATAGCAGTAGACACCCGCAATTTTGCCTTTAAGACCGGCGTTCGGACTTTTGAAGCGGCGTCCTTTTTGAGGCGGGCGGGGGCTGACCCGATTATAGTATATAAGCTGTTCCAGGAAGAGGCGGATACCGTGCACCAGCGGGCGAAGGTAATAAAGAGGGCCGAAGAGTTTGTAGACCATGTGGTAATATCCTATTACGATGAGGAGCCTGCCAATCCCACCCTGGCAGCTGCCCAGGCAGCCAACAGCTTAATAGGTTTAAAGGGCATCTATGCTTCCTTTGTCCTGGTGCCCATGGGTGATAGGATATCCATAAGCGGTCGCTCTTTGGGCGATATAAATGTACAGCGGATCTTAGAAAAACTGGGTGGCGGAGGTCACATGACCGTGGCCGGCGCCCAACTTTCCGGGGTAAGCATGCCGGAGGCTTTGGAAATGGTGAAACAAGCGGTAATTGATTATCTGAAAGAGGGTGAAGCATCGTGAAGGTAATATTGTTGGAAGATGTGAAAAAGCTCGGCAAGAAAGGCGATCTGATAGAAGTGGCTGACGGCTATGCCAGAAATTATCTTCTTCCTAGAAATTTAGCCAGGGAAGCAACTGAAGGAGGCATAAAGCAGCTGAAACAGGAAAAGGCTGCCCTTGAAAACAAAAAGAGAAAGGAAAGGCAGCAGGCCCAAGCCCTTGCTGCGAAGCTTTCTGAGATGACGGTTACCCTTAAGGTAAAGTCGGGTGAACAGGGAAAGCTATTCGGCTCGGTTACTTCAAAAGACATATCGGAAGCTCTAAAAGAGCAACACGATATTGAAGTGGACAGACGCAAGATAGAACTGCAGGAGCCTATAAAATCCTTAGGCAATTACGAGGTTGACATAAAACTTGCCCCGGGCATAGATGCAAAGCTCAAGGTAAAAATAGTTGAAGGGTGATTTTATGGACAATCTTAAAGTGCCTCCCTATAACCTAGAAGCTGAGCAATCAGTGCTAGGTTCCATGCTCCTGTCCCAAGATGCCGTAATCGTAGCCACGGAACAATTGCAGCCGGAGGATTTCTACATGGAATCGCACCGGCGAATTTTTGATGTTATTTCAAGGCTTTACGAAAATCGAGAACCCATCGACCTGATTACAGTAACGGAGGCCTTAAGGTCCAATAAAATATTGGAACAGGTAGGAGGTGCCGTGTACCTTACTACCCTTACGGAAACGGTGCCTACCGCATCAAATATTGCGTACTACTGCAGAATTGTAGAGGAAAAGGCGATTTTAAGGCGCCTGATAAGTACTACTTCAGGTATACTGTCAATGGCCTATGATCCCGAATATCAGGTTGAAGAGCTTTTGGATGAAGCGGAGCGGAAAATTTTCGAGATTGCCCAAAAGCGCAAGGTGGAGAATTTCTATCATATAAAGGATATCTTGTTTGATACCTTTGAACGCATTGAACAGCTCTACAACACCAAGGGCGGGATAACTGGCGTGCCAACGGGCTTTCCGGACCTGGATGAAAAGACATCGGGTTTTCAGCCTTCCGACCTCATCTTAATCGCTGCTAGGCCGAGCATGGGCAAGACGGCCTTTGCCCTGAACATAGCCCAGAACGCCGCCATTCGTTACAAAGTACCTGTAGCTATATTCAGCCTGGAAATGTCCAAGGAGCAGTTGGTCCAGCGGATGCTATGCGCCGAATCAAATGTCGACAGCCACAAGCTGAGGACCGGCAGGCTCGATGAAGAGGACTGGCCGAAGCTGGCGCGGGCCATGGGCCCACTGTCGGAGGCACCCATATACATAGACGATACGCCGGGGATATCCTCCCTGGAACTCCGTGCGAAGGCAAGGCGCCTTAAGGCCGAAAAGGGCCTGGGCCTTATAATCATAGATTACCTACAGCTGATGTCAGGCAGGGGCAATTCGGAAAACCGGCAGCAGGAGATTTCGGAAATCTCCAGGTCCCTAAAAGCCCTGGCCAGGGAACTGAACGTGCCCGTTGTAGCGCTGTCGCAGCTTTCCAGGGCCCCCGAAATGAGGTCAGACCACAGGCCGATCTTGAGCGATCTTAGGGAATCCGGCAGCCAGGAGCAGGATTCCGACGTGGTTGCCTTTTTATACAGGGATGACTACTACAATCCCGATACCGATAAGAAAAACATTGCCGAAGTCATAATTGCAAAACAGAGAAACGGTCCTACCGGCACAGTCGAGCTCGTATGGCTCCCGAGATTTACGAAATTTGCAAGCCTGGAAAAATACCGGCAAAGTCAGGTGGGCTAGCTGACTTGCCGATAAAGGTGGGGTTTTTGCAGAGGTAGATTTCCTATTTTGAATTTAAGGGGGTTGAAGGCTCAGCCGTAGTATATGAGTGAGACGGACATAATCAGAAAGATACCAATATTTTCGGACCTTGAACCCGAGGAACTAAAAGAGGTCAGCAATATTTATATTCCGAGAAAATATAAGAAAGGCCAGATAATTTTCTTCGAAGGTGATCCCGGTGAGGCGGTATACTTTGTAAAAGAGGGGAAGATAAAGATCTACAAATCCGACCCTGAAGGCCGCGAGTACATACTCCACATATTCGGACCCGGCAATATTTTTGCAGAGACAGTCCTCCTCGGTGGGGATCCATATCCTGCCAATGCGGAAGCCGTTGAAGACTCGGTGGTGGGAGTTATAAAAAACAGCGACCTGGAGAAGCTCCTTAAGAAAAACACCGACATTGCCTTTAAAATCATCAAAGTCCTGTCAAAACGACTCCGGGATTCGCAGGAGAACATAAAGAACTTAGTTTTCAGGGACACTTATGACAGAACTGCCTGTGCTCTTCACAAGATGTCCTTGGAGCACGGCATAAAGACCCCCCAGGGAATTGAAGTAGAAATGCCCATTACCAGGTCAGAGCTAGCATCTATCGTTGGCACTTCCCGCGAAACCGTAACGCGGATGCTCAGCGAAATGAAGCGAAAGGGCATTATCGACATGGACAGGCAAAAAATCATAATAAAGAATGAGCGGGAGCTCATGGTCTGCGTGAGAGATTAAAATATCCCCCTTCAGCGACGCTGAAGGGGGATATTTGTTAATCAACAGTTATGATAATTAATTGTATCAAGAGCGCAAAAGTAATCAGTTTACGGCTTTTTATACTAATCAAGGCTTGTAGTTTTAAAGCGATTATAAATTAAATGGCGCCTAAAAGCATAAATTTATAAAAGGAAAGCACTATAAAAGATCCCTCAGTATATTTATAAGGTGGTTGGCATAACCGGGAAGGGTCCGGCCTTTGGCATATGCGGCCACAAACTCCGTCGTGTGAATGTGGTTGCCCACCAGGAAAAAGGCAGGCTTTTTGTTAAAGTCAAAGTACGAGGTGTAACTTTCATTGCAAAAGGATACGCCCATCCCTTCCGCAGTCATTCGAAGCGAGGTGCCGATGCTGCGGACGCAAAAAAGTTTTCCAGGTTTTATGCCGGTATCTTCCAGGATCTCATCGACAGAAGCCCTGAGGCTTTGCCCTTCATATTGCAGGATAAAGCGCTCGTTTCTAAAGTGTGCAAGATCTATCCAGGGATACTTGCTTCCCGTGACGCGCTGAGCCTGTGAAAGCTTCGGATGATTGGTGGGTGCGGCAAGCAGTATTGGCTCCCTGCGCAGGGAAATGTACTGAATTTTCTGGTTGCGGTGGGGACAGTTGCAGAAGAACAAATCGAGTTGATTGTCCAAGAGCAAACCTTCCAAAAATCGATAGTTGCCCTCGTGAAGGACTATTTCCACATTGGGATAGTCGTTTTGGAACCTTTTAAGCAGGGCAGGGGTTATGTGAGGAGAGCGAAATGACTGCATTCCGATGCGAAGGCGCCCTTTATAACCCTTGATAATTCCCGGCAGTTCTGCATCAAATAGGTCCTTGAGATTTAGCATTTGGCGGGCCTTTTGTGTATATAGCTCGCCCACATAAGTTAAAATCAGGCGCTTGCCTACGCGTTCAAAGAGCTTGACACCTAGGGAATTTTCAAGGTTGCTGACAAAAAGGCTCAGGGCAGGCTGGGAAATGCCCAACTTTTTTGCAGCCTCGGTCATGTTTCCGGTATCGGCCAAAGTACAGATGTACTGTTGTTCTTTCAAGTTCACGGCAGCACCCCCAAAAAAATTATTTCCCAAAGAGGAGAAAACATTAGAAACATTTATCAATATCAATATTATCATAATATTATATACCGATTGTGTCAATATTTCGACAAAATAGTAAACCTAATAATATCTTAAATCAGTGATTTAACAATGGTTATAACGGACAATTAATCAATAAGAATAGATTATGAATGTTATAATTTACATTAATTTTACAAATATAGTTTTATTTAGTATACTATAAATTAACACAACTTGTAAAACTATCAGAAAATGGAGAGACGTATGATTAGGAAAAATTTAAAAAAAGAAATAGGCAAGCATATTGAAGAGATATCGGAAGCTTTGTGCGAGATAGCGGACAAGATTTTTGATTATGCAGAGCCGGGTTTTGAAGAACACAAGTCGAGTGCCCTCCTCTGCGATTGGCTGCAGCAGCGAGGCTTTAACGTGGAGCGTGGGATTTGCGGCTTGGACACTGCCTTTCGAGGAAGCTATGAATTTGGAACAAATGGGCCGTCAATTGGACTTCTTTGCGAATATGACGCGCTACCGATCGGACACGCCTGCGGCCATCACCTTCAGGGACCCGTGATGCTGGCCGTTGCAGATGCATTAAAAAGCCATGTTTTTGACAGGCCCTTCAAGCTTGTAGTTTACGGCACTCCTGCCGAAGAGGGCCTGCAGGGCAAGGCACACATGCTGAGAAATGGTTGTTTTAAAGACGTCGACCTTGCATTGATGGTGCACGCAGCGGACCGCACCACGGTTGATGTAAGGTCTCTGGCGGGGGCCAAGCTCAATGTCAAGTTTAAAGGCATAGCAGCCCATCACTCAATAGCTCCCGAGGCATCCCGTGATGCCCTGGATGGGCTGATACTGGCATTCCAGGGTATCGAATTTTTGCGGGGCCATATAAAAGATGATGTGCGGATATATTACGGAATAAAAGATTGTATCGGCATGCCGGGCAACAAAGAGCAGACAAATGCGGAGGCTTATGTGATTTTTAGGACATACCATAATGGCGATGTAGGGGAATTGGAGCAAAGAATTACGGATATATTCAAAGGTGCAGCCCTAATGACGGGGACAGAAGTCGAGATCCGAAAATCCCATGAAATGGTTGGCAAGTTACCTTCTCACATCCTCAACAAGCTCATTTTAGACAATGCGGAGGCCTTGTCTGCCCCGCAGATTTTAAAACCCCACAGGGAAAAAACGGGGTCCACGGATTTTGCCTTTGTCAGCCACCTAATCCCCAGTGCAGTCTGTCGCGTTGCCTTCGTGCCTGAGGGGACGCCACCCCATTCAAAAGCTTTTCTGGATGCCGGGAAATCCGAGCGGGCCCATGAGGCCATCCGCTTAGGCGCGAAGATCATCGCAGGTGTTGTCGTTGATTTAATCTACAGTGATGAGACTTTTAAAGCTGTTTTGCAGGAGCATGAAAGAATAAAAGCTGAGGAGGCTTTGACAAGGGTCTAATGGCGGCTTTTCATAACATCCTATAAATATAAAACAGGAGGGAACTAAATGGAAAGAGGAAGGCTTAGGTTGATTGCTTTGTTGTTGTGTGCTGTGTTTTTGCTAGTCGGCTGCGGGGGGTCGGGAGGTGAAACGACTACTGAAAATGGAGAAGCTGCTCCTGCCAGGGATACGCTGATAGTAGGAATGGACCGTGAACCTGCCGGGCTAGATCCTGCGAGCAGTCACGTCACCACTGCTGTCATGATTTTCAACAACATCTACGACACCCTACTCGCCTTTGATACCGATATGCAGATACAGCCCCGCCTGGCGGAAAGTTACGAACAGCTGGATGATGTGACGTACAAGTTTAACCTGCGCAAGGGCGTCAAATTTCACAACGGAGAGGAGCTAAAATCCAGCGACGTGCTGTTTAGCTTCAAACGGCTCTATGACATTCCTGCAGCCCAGGGTCAGGTGGACATGATTGACCCGAACGGTTTTGAGTGTCCCGACGATTACACCTTCATCCTCAGGACGAAAGAGCCCTGGTCAGCACTGCCGGCCCAGGTCTGCTCCAGCTACATGAACATTTTGAACGAAAAAGCAGTAACTGAAGCCGGAGAAGATTACAACCGGAATCCGGTCGGTACAGGTCCCTTTAAATTCGTATCCTGGACTCCTGGGGACAGCATAGTTGTTGAACGCTTTGATGATTACTGGGGCGATAAGGCCATTTTGAACAAGGTCGTCTTCCGCATCATAACAGAAACCACCAGCCGCGTAATTGATTTGGAAAGCGGCGGACTGGACATAGCATTGGCAGTTGGAGTAACTGACGTAGAGCGGTTGCAGAACAATCCGGATTTTGAACTGATTCAGTTTACGCATACTGGAATTCGCTACGGGGCCTTTAACTGTTCGAAAGAGATCTTCTCCGACAAGCGGGTCCGTCAGGCCCTGAATTACGCAACCGATGTGGATACAATTTTCAACGTGCTGTACGACAACGGCCTTGGAGCAATGCGTGCGGATTCGCCGGTGATACCGCTATTGCCCGGTAGAAACACTGATTTGCCAAAGTACGAATACAACCCCGAAAAGGCCAAAGAATTACTGGCGGAAGCCGGCTATCCCGACGGCTTCTCTGTAGAATACAATTATCTTGCCAATACCACCAATACCCGCTTGGGCGAAATGCTTCAAGCACAATGGGCGGAAGTCGGGGTAGAACTTATCATGTCACCGTTGGAAAGCGCCACTTTAACTGCTGCCCTCAATGCGGGAGAACATGATTTCTGCACCGCCAATTCCACTTACGCCCTCGGAGATACCATTGAAGGATTGTACAGCTTCTTCCACTCATCAATGCACGGCACCAGCCGCTGCAGGGCATTCTTGAGCAGTCCCGAGATAGACGCATTACTGGATGAGGCAAGGGTCGAGCAGGATGAAGAAAGAAGATTGGAACTGGCCTACAAGATACAGGAACTCATCCACGAGGAGGCACCCTGGATCTACATAGCGTATGAGTACTACAATGTTGGATTGAAATCTGATGTGAAAGGTTTCGTGCCGGCTCCCAATTCAGCTCATGACTTTTCAAAGGTGTACATCGAACCCTAGGAATTTGAAAGAAAGGCAGTGCCGGCAAGATTGCTTGCCGGCCTGCCAAACTGCAGTAATAAGCAATTGAAGGGGTAGGCATAATGATAAGATACATTTTGCGCCGTATTTTGATGATGATACCGGTAATGCTGGGTGTAACCCTAATCGTCTTTACAATGATGTATATTACACCCGGAGACCCGGCTCAAATCATACTTGGTGATAATGCAACACCGGAAGCAGTTGCAAAGTTGCGGGCGGAAATGGGCCTGGATGATCCTTTCCTGGTTCGCTATTTTAGGTTTGTCAAAGACCTGTTGCGCGGAGACCTGGGAATATGTTATGCCACCAAACAGCCGGTTTTCGACCGCTTAATCCAAACTTTCCCGAATACGGTAAAACTCGCTGCCTTTGCCGTCGTAGTGTCAACAATTATGGGCTTGTCATTGGGCATAATCTCTGCAGCAAAGCAGTACTCACTTTTTGACAATATAGCCATGCTCCTGGCCATGATGGGCAATGCCATGCCTAATTTTTGGCAGGGTCTGCTTCTCATGCTGGTATTTTCCCTTTGGTTGGGCTGGCTACCGGCTTCTGGATTTTCCTCCTTTAAGCACATGATTCTTCCTGCCCTTACGATGGGTACCTCTTCAGCGGCAGTCCTGGCCAGGATGACCCGTTCCAGCATGCTGGAAGTTATCCGTGCAGACTACATTTCAACGGCACGGGCCAAGGGTCAGACGGAGTTTAAGGTAATCATGCACCATGCCTTTAGGAATGCCATGATTCCTGTTATTACAACCATCGGTCTTCAATTCGGCCGTCAGTTAGGTGGTGCAGTTCTGACCGAATCCATCTTTGCCATTCCCGGAGTCGGGAAGATGATGGTGGATGCCATCAAAGCCAGAAACTACCCTGTGGTCCAGGGCGGAGTGCTGCTGATTGCACTGTCCCTAAGCATAGTAAATCTTGTAGTCGATATTTTATATGCCTATATTGATCCCCGGATCAAATCACAGTATAAGTAGGGAGGCAAAGAGATGGGTACAAATTTAAATACGGTAACTTCAAAGCCCCTTCCTGTCTATAAAAAGAGAAGTCAAGGCGCCGAAATTTGGCGGCGTTTTCGCCAGAACAGAAATGCTTTGCTGGGAATGGGTATTTTTTTTATTCTCGTTTCATTTGCTCTCTTTGCCGAAATTATTGCACCTTACGATCCCATTCAGCAGAACTATGAAAAAATAATGCAGCCCCCAAGTCGACAGCACATCCTGGGGACCGATGAGCTGGGCCGGGATATTTTTTCGCGCATCGTTTACGGGGCCCGCATTTCCATGACTGTCGGCCTAATCGCCGTTGGCATAGCCTTTGTCGCTGGGACGGCCCTCGGAGTGATTTGCGGCTATTACGGCGGTGTCATAGACAATGTCATAATGAGATTTGTAGATATTCTGATGGCCATACCGGCCATACTGCTGAACATCTCCATCGTGGCTGCCCTGGGAACGGGATTACAGAATGTGATGATTGCCATCGGAGTATCTAACGTTCCCCGCTTTTGCCGAATAATACGGGCTTCCGTAATGAGCTTGCGGGACCAGGAATTTATCGAAGCCTCTCGAGCAGCAGGGGCAACGGACTTTTTCATAATCATTGATCACATAATTCCCAACAGCCTTGCACCTTTGATTGTACAGGCAACAGTAAGTGTAGGCAGTTCCATACTGCAATGCGCCAGTTTGAGTTTTATCGGATTGGGCATAGTGCCACCTACGCCTGAATGGGGAGCTATGCTTTCTACAGGTCGTGACTTTTTGCGTAAAGCTCCTCATTTGACTACATTCCCGGGTCTTGCGATAATGGCTGCCGTGTATGCCGCAAACTTGATGGGAGACGGATTGCGGGATGCCCTTGATCCCAAACTGAAGAGGTGAGGAGGTAGAAAAATGTCACAGCAAGAAAAGCTCTTGGAAATAAAAAATCTGACGGTGCATTACGAAACCGTTGACGGGACGGTAAGGGCAGTAGAAAACCTGAACCTTTCTGTTGGTGCCGGGCAGACCCTGGGGCTGGTAGGCGAGACAGGTGCAGGTAAAACAACTACCGTAAAGACCATCATGCGTATCTTGCCCGTCCCTCCTTCGGTGATAAAGAGCGGAGAGATCTTTTTCAAGGGCGAGGATCTGCTGAAAAAAACGGAAAAGGAAATGCGCTCTATCCGAGGAGCAAAAATATCCATGATATTTCAGGATCCCATGACCTCCTTAAATCCGGTTCTGACTGTCGGGGAGCAGATTATGGAGGCTATTGGCCTTCATAACAGGGTAAGCAAGCGTAAAGCCATTGAACTGGCGGAGGAAATGCTGGAGACGGTAGGCATAAAGGGGGACCGCCTCAGCGACTATCCCCATCAGTTTTCCGGAGGCATGAAACAAAGGGTGGTAATAGCAATGGCCCTGGCCTGCAATCCTCAGCTTTTGATAGCAGATGAGCCAACCACCGCCCTTGATGTCACCATACAAGCCCAGGTGCTGGAATTGATGCAGCGGCTCAAAAGGCAGTACAAAACATCCCTGATCATGATAACCCACGATTTGGGCATCGTCGCCGAAATATGTGACTATGTGGCCATAATGTACGCAGGCCAGATTGTTGAGTACGGTTCCCTGGAAGACATATTTCTTCACGCCCAGCATCCGTACACTAAAGGCTTGTTTTCCTGCATACCCGATTTATACTCCGATGACAAAGAGCTTATACCTATACCGGGCCTCATGCCGGATCCATCCAACCTACCTTCGGGCTGCAGATTTCACACGAGATGCCAGTACAGCTTCGACAGGTGCGAAATACAAGAGCCCCCATCGGTTGAGGTATCACCGGGACATCATGTGAAGTGCTTCTTTGCTGTACCGGAAAAAGGGGAACCACAGGGGACGCCCCTTGGAAGGCCGGTATGACAAAGAAGGAGGTGAAGATTTAAAGATGGCACTTTTAGAGGTAAAGAACTTAAAAAAGTACTTTAAGACGAAAAGTGGACTGTTGCACGCAGTAGATGGAGTTGATCTTCACATAAATAAAGGGGAAACCCTGGGCTTGGTGGGTGAGTCCGGCTGCGGCAAGTCCACCATAGGTAGACTTGTCCTTCGCCTGATAGAGCCAACAGAAGGTGAAATCATATTTGAAGGCAAGGATTTAGGTAAACTCAATAAAAGTGAAATGCGTCAGATGCGCCGCAAAATGCAGATAGTCTTTCAGGATCCATATGCTTCCTTGGACCCGCGCAAGAACGTGTTCGAACTAATTGCAGAGCCCTTGATAGTACAGAGAATATATTCAAATAAAAGGGAGTTGGAAAGGCGCATTTATGAGCTGATGGAAATCGTCGGTCTAGCCCAGCGCCTTGTGAATTCTTATCCTCATGAACTTGACGGTGGCAGGAGGCAGAGGGTGGGAGTTGCCCGGGCTATAGCTTTAAGACCTGTCTTTATGGTGCTGGATGAACCGGTATCGGCTCTTGACGTATCCATCCAGGCACAGATTATAAATCTTTTACTTAAACTCCAGAGAGAATTCGGCCTTACATATCTGTTTATTTCCCATGACTTAAGCGTGGTAAAGCACATCAGCGACCGGGTGGCGGTCATGTACCTTGGCCAGATAGTCGAGCTGGCGGACTGCAAGGAAATCTTTAAAGAGCCTCTACATCCTTACAGTCAGGCCCTGCTATCGGCAGTGCCCGTCCCCCGCATAGACCTAAAGAGGGAAAAAATAATTCTCGAGGGAGAGGTGCCAAGTCCGATTAATCCAAAACCCGGATGCCGCTTTACCAGCCGATGCAGGTACTGCCAGGATATCTGTAAAACCGAAACGCCGGTTTTGAGGGAAATCTATCCGGGCAGATTCGTAGCATGCCATTTTCCCCAGAAGGGGCAATAAATATATCGCTGTGGCCGCCAGTAAAAATTCATCCCTTTCAAAGGATTGTTGGAACTAATATCATCGGTAGAGATGACGACAGCTCATCTAAAATCAAGACCTGTTGTCTTAAAGTTTGGTACTGTACTTCGCAGAGGTTCACGGGCAATTCGGCATCCTGCCGAGTGCCCGGCAGCATGCAGGATACACTCTGCCTCTGCTACGCTTACGCCAAACTTAAGACCAACTACGGTCTTGCTTGAATGGTGCGCTTGTCGTCATCTTTAAATTTTTTAGAGCAACTTTGAAGGGGATGTAGATTTAATTCTTGGCGGCCACGAACATTTTACTCCCCGGGGTGTAGCATGATGGGCGGTCGAGTGCTGGTGGTACTGCTAGCTCTTTGCCGTGGAGTTTGCCCGTAAGCCCCTCTTATATTAGGCGAAAGTTCCGCTCCCGCCTCAGCGTCATATCCAATATCTGTCGGCTTTAGGACGAACTGTTTAATATCTTCGTGGTTGGTTTTAAATGCCATGACAATCCTCCTTGTATTTTAATTCCCTCCTCTGTAGTATTGCAATAAGCCAATACATGTATTCATAAAATTTTTTCCGAACAATGAACCAAAATCAAATAGAATATTCCGAAAACAAAATTGATTTTCCGCCCCAGTTTTGTTATATTTATATTGTTGCAAATTAATTTAACATGGTATAATCGGCAATGCTGTGTCAACAGCGCCATTTTGGCAATGAAAATGGAGGTTGTTATGTCTAAAAAGTATGATGTTATTATAGTTGGTGCAGGTCCTGCAGGAATTTTTACGGCCCTTGAGCTGGTAAAGGAGGCTACAGAGCTTTCGATACTTATTGTAGAAAAGGGAAAGAAACTGGAAAGCCGGCAGTGTCCTGCAAAGGAAAAAAACATTTCCTGTATCCGCTGCAATCCCTGTTCCATAGTCAACGGTTGGGGCGGGGCAGGGGCCTTCAGTGACGGCAAGCTCACCCTTACCACAGAATTTGGAGGATGGCTTGATGAATATATAAGCCGCAGCCAGGTGATGGAACTTATAGAATACGTTGACAGCATATATTTGAATTACGGCGCTCCGGAAGAAATCCACGGGGTAGATGAAAAACGGATCAGGGAGCTGCAGCAAAAAGCAGCCACCGCAGATCTGAGGCTCATACCGGCAAGGATAAAGCACCTGGGCACGGACAAGTGCTGGGATATTTTAAAGGAAATGCGAGATTTCCTGGATTCTAAGGTGGATATAAAGACATCCACCGAAGTGAAACAGCTTTTAGTAGAAAACGGGCAGGTTGCCGGCATCGAAACGACGAGAGGCGAAATTTTCCTTGGCCGCTTTGTGGTTGCGGTCCCTGGTCGAGAAGGGGCCCAGTGGTTTTCGAAAGAAGCCCAGCGGCTTAAGCTCGATATGGCCATTAATCCAGTGGATATCGGCGTGAGGGTGGAAGTCCCCGCAGTTGTAATGGAACATTTAACAGATGTGGTTTACGAATCGAAGCTGATATATTTCTCCAAGTCCTTTGACGATAAAGTCAGGACCTTTTGCATGAATCCCTACGGTGAGGTGGTCACGGAAAACAACAGCGGCCTGATTACCGTCAACGGCCACAGCTATTCGGGTAGGAGGACTTCCAACACCAACTTTGCCTTACTTGTCAGCAAGACCTTCACGGAGCCCTTCAAAGAACCCATTTCTTACGGCAGAAATATAGCTACCCTCGCCAATATGCTTGGTGGTGGAGTGCTGGTGCAGCGCCTGGGGGACCTTCTGTCTGGCAGAAGGTCTACGCCAGAGAGGATAAAGCGGGGCTTGGTCGAGCCCACTTTAAAAGAGGCTACACCGGGGGATTTGAGCTTGGTATTCCCCTACCGGCATATGGTAAGCCTCCTGGAAATGCTGGAGGCCATGGACAAGATAGCACCGGGAGTGTATTCAAACCACACCCTGCTCTACGGTGTCGAAGTAAAGTTTTATTCTTCCAGGCCTGCCTTGACTTCAAACCTGGAAACCCAGGTTCAGAACCTGTTCGCAGCCGGTGACGGAGCAGGTGTGACAAGGGGCCTGGCCCAGGCATCGGCGTCTGGAATAATAGTTGCCAGGGAAATATTAAAGCGCATGTAACAAAAGAATTAAAGCCTAGTCCCGTTATAGGTTTTAAGGCAATTGCCCATATTATTGCCGTCAGGCGAAAAATTAATTTATATGGAAGTGAAATTTTATGAGTATTTTTGACCCTGAGGCCAAAACATATGATATCTGGTACGATACTAAGATGGGTGCCTTTGCAGACATGGTCCAAACAAAGCTGGCCTTTGAACTTTTTGAGCCTAAAAAAGGTATGCATGTCCTTGATGTGGGCTGCGGCACGGGAAACTTCAGCATTAAACTTGCCAAAATGGGCTTAAAGGTGACCGGTATAGATGTATCTGTCAACATGTTAAATGTAGCTGAAAGTAAGGCTAAGGCGGAAGGCTTGGAAATAGATTTTATAAATATGGATGCCCGTGATATAAAATTTGAAGACAACTATTTTGATGGAGTAATTTCCATGGCCATGCTGGAGTTTATCCGGGAACCTTCAACGGTTTTGAGGGAAATGTTTCGAGTAGTCAAAAAAAGCGGCAGGATCTTAATAGGCACCATCAACAGGGACAGCAAGTGGGGAGACTTGTACCTTAGCGAGGAATTCAGGGAAAATTCCGTCTTCAAACACGCGTCTTTGAAGACAATTGATGAGCTAATAAAGCTGCATCCGGAAAAGCCCAAGGCTACCGGCCAATGCCTGTTTATCCCGCCGGGTATGCCGGAGGACAGGATTTCCCTTGAAACCGAGCGAGAACTTGCTGCCACGGAAAGGGGAGGATTTATATGCGCCCTTTGGGTAAAGTAATTGCTTGTGAAATTTCCTTTGTGCCTGTGAAGTGCAGTGACAGCAGCTCTCCGGTAAATGAGGTGATTGAGCTCATTGAAAAAAGCGGCCTGGAATACAGTGTCGGGCCCATGTCTACTTTCCTGAGGGGCGACAGGGATAAGCTGTTTCAGCTGCTAAAAGATATTTATACGCACATGGACGAAAAATGCAATTTTGTCATATCAGCGAGAATATCAAACATATGCGGCTGCAATTTAAATCATGGCTGAGCTGATTTTTAAGAACATTAACTGCCACTTATGTGACTAAAAAAGAGTATTGCTTAGTTTTGCCGCAAATTTGGCAGTACAAAAAAATTTATGGTGTTGACAGAAAAAAAGTTTTATAGTAATATATTAACTGCTTGTTTTTTGCGAGCCATTAGCTCAGTCGGTAGAGCACCTGACTTTTAATCAGGGAGTCCCGCGTTCGAGTCGCGGATGGCTCACCATGTGGCCCCGTGGTCAAGTGGTTAAGACACCGGCCTTTCACGCCGGTAACAGGGGTTCGAATCCCCTCGGGGTCACCATTTTTTTGACAATTAGGAGGCCTGGAAGGGCCTTTTTTTGTGTACGCACTCCGCAGGAGTGCTTTTTTATTGAGTATCTGCTCTAAAAATCAGCCAAAATCATGCGCTTTTCCGTTTCCTTAGGGTTAAACTAAGGAGAGCTTCATTCCTTTGTTTGCCGGGCAGGGCAGCGCTCACAAATTGCGCCTAATAGCTGCTTTCCGTGATGATTTGAGATATGGCGTAAGCTATCTCAAACGACAAATTTCAGATATTGTAAAGGAAGGGAAACGGGAATTAAGGGAGAATTAGATTATACAGGAATTACTTCAGGGTTGCTTAAGAGCTGCCTGGGGAGTAATTGATGATGTAAAGTAAACTATGTTTTATTTATAAAGGAGGCCAAAAATGACACTGGCATATGGCGGATTTACCAACCAAGGGCAGGTCATCGGGATACTTATGTTAGACACTAAGTTTCCAAGAATACCCGGAGATGTGGGTAATGCCTTTACCTTCGACTTTCCCGTAAGGTACCAAACGGTGGTGGGGGCAAATCCGACCCGTGTGGTAAAGGAGGCAGATCCGTCACTCTTAGAGCCCTTTATCGAAGGGGCCAAAGCGTTGGAAGCGGCGGGATGCAGGGCTATCACCACCAGCTGCGGTTTTTTGGTGATGTTTCAGAAGGAGATGGCAGCTGCCGTCAATATCCCGGTGCTGACATCCAGTTTATTGCAAGTTCCCTTCGTAGCCAGCATGTTAGGTCCCCACAAAAAAGTGGGAATCCTTACCGCCCGGGCAAGTTCCCTCACCGAAAAGCACTTTAAAGGAGCGGGAATGGAAAATTGCTCCTACGCCATTCAGGGCATGGAGGAATATCCCGAATTTACCAATGCCTTTATCGAAGGGCATACTGTCTTAAACGTGGAAAAGGCCAGGGAAGAAATTGTGGATGCTGCCAAAAAGCTGCTGAGGGAAAATCCCGACCTTGGGGCGATAGTCTTCGAGTGCACCAACATGCCTCCTTTCGCCCACGACGTCCAGCAAGCGGTGGGGCTCCCGGTTTTTGATATCGTGACTCTGGTCCGCTACGTTGCCATGGGCCTATTGAGAAGTCCATTTGCTCCTAAGTGCTTGTAGATCCAGCACTGTATAAAACATACGATACATTAAGGGGGTAATTGTGTGATTAGGATAATTATGTCCGGCTGCAACGGCAGGATGGGCAAGGCCATAGTGTCCCTTGCCAAGGAATGTGAAAAATACCGCATTGTTGCAGGTTTTGATGCTCATCACGGAAAAGACAATGATTTTCCGGTGTATTCGGATTTAGATGAGATCCAGGAAAAGGCTGATGTAATGATCGATTTTTCCCACATATCCGCTACGCTTAAAGTATTGGATTACTGTAAAAGGAATAAACTGCCCCTGGTCCTGGCTACCACCGGCATTGCAGGTAATTTGGAAAAAGAAGTCCTTGAAGCTGCCAAGACCATACCGATCTTTAAATCTTTCAACACCTCCTTAGGAATAAGCCTTCTAATGGCTTTAGTGCGCCAGGCGGCCAAGGTGTTAGGAGATAGCTGCGACATAGAAATAGTGGAAAAGCATCACAACCAGAAGCTGGATTCTCCCAGCGGCACTGCACTTATGATTGCCGATGCCGCAAGAACAGCCTTAAATTACGAACCGACGTACATTTACGGTAGGGGCTGGGAACATAGGAAGAGGAGCAATAAGGAAATCGGAATCCATGCGGTTCGTGGGGGGAGAATAATTGGCGAACATGAAATAAGCTTTATAGGCAATTACGAGATAATCACCATATCCCATTCCGCTCTATCCAGGAGGCTCTTTGCCGAAGGGGCACTGAAGGCGGCGGAGTTTATCATTAGCAATACTACTCCGGGCATATACAATATGGACGACCTAGTGGCATCTTTAACGAAAAAGTGAACTTTAAGGCAGCCTGTCGAAAGAGTGGAATCCTCCCCTTTGAGTAGACAGAGGAAATAAAGAATACAGGTCTGCCCAAAGGGGAGTTTTTCTATAACAAGAGTTTGCACTTAGTTGACAATTAACAGCTGAAGATTTATAATAATAATACGATAAATTCTGCGTGCGGAAATAGCTCAGCGGTAGAGCATCGGCTTCCCAAGCCGAGGGTCGCGGGTTCAAATCCCGTTTTCCGCTCCATATTGCAAAAAAGGGTTTCAGGCTTTTTAAAAGCTTGAAACCTTTCTTTTTTTTATATGCCTTGCAAATCAGGGCCTGTCATCAATGCCGGGTTTTACTTGCAGTGCAGCCGGAAGCAGAGGAAATGAGTTTATCCGTTTTTATAGCCTAGAATATTTAACCAATTGGATGTAGTTAGTGTTTTTTTAATGGCCCACTGTCGTTTTATTTTTTATATCTATCGTATCAACAGATAAGATTTACAAATAAAAAACGAATAAAATGATAATAATCAAAACTATTAAATATATTAATTAAAGATGGTACAATAAGAGGGAAAGAAGATGTGAAAGGGAGGCAAGAAAATGAAGAAGCGAAGGATTGTTATCATTTTGAGTCTCATACTGCTTGCAGCTGCTTATAGTTTTTTTGTTCTTAGGTCGGAAAGCGATGTGGATACAGGTAAAACTGCAGATATCATTGCTAATACATGTCCTAGGTATAAGATAGATGTGGATTTTGACCCTGAAGCTAAAAAGCTTACCGCATTTCAGGAGGTGGCAATTGTAAACAGCAAGGCCGAAGAATTTGAGTCGCTATACTTTCACATCTACCCAAATGCTTTCAAGAACGCCGATGAAGTGCCCTTTGCCGACGAAGATATCAGCTATGCATATCCTGAAGGCTTTGCTCCTGGCTACATAAATATTAAAAAAGTAACTGCAGGGACAAGGGAAGTGGAATTTAATATTGAGGATACGATTTTGGAAATAAAATTGGAAACGGCACTAAAACCAAAAGAAGAAATCAGTTTGACTTTTGAATTTGAAGTCCAAATCCCTCCGGCCATTGGCAATTTTGGATACGGTGAAAACACCTACAACATTGCCCAATGGTACCCGATACTCGCCGTGTACGATGAAAAGGGCTGGCATAAGGATCCTTATTACGGCATAGGCGACCCCTTTTACAGCGAGGTGGCCCAGTATGAAGTAAAAATCAAAGCTCCGAAGGAATACACCATCGCTGCCAGCGGGAGCCTGGATGAAAAGCACGAAGAAAACGGCCGGGTAGCCTGGAGCTTTAAGACCGGCTTGATTCGGGACTTTGCCTGGTCAGCAAGTGCTAGTTTTGAAACTAGAGAGGCAACCGTGGGAAAAAGCAAAGTCATATCTTACTACATAAAGGGCAAGGAAGAATACGGTCAGAAAGCCCTTGAATTCGGCAAGAATGCATTATCTTTCTTTAATGAATATTTTGGGGAATATCCCTATGAGAATTATAGCATAGTGGCTGCGGACTTTATCTTTAGCGGCATGGAATACCCCAACCTTGTAATAGTAAATGAAGAATTCTACGAGCAGGGGATGTATTTAGATTACCTGGAGTATACGATAGTTCACGAGACTGCCCATCAGTGGTGGTATGGCCTTGTAGGAAACAATCAAATAGAGGAAGCATGGCTTGATGAGGCTTTGACGGAGTATTCTACCGTTCTATATTATGAACACTATTACGGCAAAGCGGTGGCGCAAGACATATACGAAAGGTTCACGTTGGCCCCGTATAGGTATTTTGAGACATCAATGTCTCTTGGCCCCATCAAAAGGCATCTGTCGGAGTTTGCGAACTGGGATGATTACAGTGCTACGGTGTATAACAGGGGCGCCATTATGCTAAAAGATATAGAAGCACGCATGGGAAAGGAAAAGCTCCGTGAAGCCCTGAAATTCTATTTTGAGCAAAATATTTATGATAATGCCACGGCTGAAGATTTCATAAGTGCCTTAAACCGGGTTACCGGGACTGACTGGACCGATTACGTGAATGAGTGGCTTGAAACAACTGAAATACTGGAAAGCGCAGCATAATTAAATTACCTTATAGGTCTTTAGTCCTCCTTTTTTTGCGGGATTTGGAAAAGCTATCCAGGTATATTTATGGCAATTATGGGAATTATTATCTTAACGGGTTTTTGAGGGCCTTCCAGAATTTACATAGTGATAGTCTGGACAATATTTTAAATCTAGGAAGGAAAAACAGGATTTGCATAGAATATAATATAGTATGTTACAATTTGATTACAAAAAATTAGCATCATATTAAATGCCCTTTGCGAGAAGGCTTTGAGGCTAGAAAATGCGGACAAAAAAGGAAGGAGTGGGGGGATGGAAAAGCCTAATATAAAGGGGCTGTACGAGAAAATACTGAGCGATAAAAAGCTTAAGACCATAGCAATCTCGGGGCTTTGTTGCCTCGTACTTTTAATCGCGCTGGTATCTGTCTACAGCCGAACGGTCTTGGAAGTTAGTGTTAACGATAGGGTTATCGGCTATGTACAAAATCACGAAGTGCTTTCGGAAATTACGGAAGAGCTTAAGAGCAGGTTTGAAGCAAAACTCGGCGCAGATGTTGAGTTCGTCCAGGTAATAAAGGCCACACCCGTGAGGGCCGTTGGCCATAAACTGGCTGTTGAAGATGAGATAATTAAAGACCTTGAAGCTGCGTTGACCTGCAAGCTTAAAGCAGTAGCCATTAACATAGATGGAAAAGAAATTGCGCTGGTAAAAGACAAGGGGACGGCGGAAAATGTGTTGCAACAGGTTAAGCAGCATTACATTGACCAGACGCCCGGAGAATTGATAAAACTTGAAGTTGCGGAAAATGTTAAGCTGGTAGAAAAATATGTTTATCCAAACCAAATTATAAGTCCTGAAGACGCCAAGAATCTCATTCTCAAAGGCAGCGTTGAAACCAGGACTTATGAGGTAGTTGAAGGTGATAGTCTCTGGGCTATTTCCCGAAGGGAGAATATTCCCATTGAGGAATTGATAAAGGCCAATCCCCAGCTAAAGTCCGAACATGAGTTAGCCTTAGGAGATATAATAAACCTAACCGAAGTGAAACCGCTACTTACCGTTTCCATGTTGAAAAAGGTGACATATGAGGAGTCAATTCCGTACAAAACCGAAACGGTCAGAGATGATTCCATGTGGACATGGGAGCAAAAGGTAAAGCAAGCGGGCGAAAAGGGTACCAAGGAAGTTGCCGCTGAAGTGTTGTTTGAAAACGGCATAAAGGTATCGGAAAATGTCATAGGCGAAAAAGTGCTTAAGGAGCCCGTAACCCAGATAGTGGCTAAGGGGACCAAGGCGGAAGTAGCTTTCCGCGGCAGCGGAAGATTCATATGGCCGGTTGTTGGACAAATCACATCGCCCTATGGCAAGAGAGGCAGGGAGTTTCATACAGGTATCGATATTGCCCAAAGCAGGGGTACACCCGTTTACGCCTCTAACAGCGGTACCGTAACCTTTGCCGGCTGGCGGGGTGGTTACGGCAACCTGGTAATCGTAAATCACGGCGGTGGCATTGAAACTTATTATGCCCACAACAGCAAGATCAACGTTTCGGTTGGCCAGCAGGTAGAAAAGGGCCAGCAGATAGCTGCTGTCGGCTCGACGGGCAGGTCCAGCGGCAATCATCTCCACTTTGAAATTCGAATCAACGGAAGCCCTGTAAATCCGCTGAACTACCTGAACAAGTAGCTCAGCATGTATAAATAAAAATAAATTATGAAACGATAAAGGGGTTGCTCAAGGCAGCCCCTTTTTGCTGTTGAAAAACAATAATATTAGTTGCTCCGTTAGCAATCTTCAATTGTTCGTCGGAGGGGGTGTTTACCCCTCTTGCAAATCATTCTTCCAATGCTTGGGTTAAGCGTTGGCTAGCCTTGTAAAAACCCCGCCAGCACCGATTTGAGGTCCGGCTGACCGATCTCCTGCAGCTCGTACTTAACCCTGATTACGGGCTTGTTTGTCTTAATGACGCGGGTTATATCAATGGGAGTGCCGGAGAGGACCAGGTCACAGTCGATGCTGTTTATGGTCTGTTCCAGTTCTTTTATCTGCTCTTTGCCGTAGCCCATGGCCGGCAAAATGGTATTTAAATGAGGATATTTTTCATATGTTTCTTTTATGCTTCCTACCGCAAAGGGCTTGGCATCCACAATCGTGCCGGCGCCAAACTTTTTGGCAGCCACAAAGCCTGCACCGAATCCCATTTCTCCGTGGGTGAGTGTGGGACCGTCTTCGATGACCAGGACCCGCTTGCCCTTTACCATCTCGGGCTCTTCTACGCTGATGGGCGAAGCTGCCTCTATAACCTGAGCCTTCGGATTTACCTTTTCGATGTTTTCCCTGACGGTATTTATGTCGGCAGCATTGGCCGAATCTATTTTATTAATTATTATAAGGTCAGCTAGTTTTAAATTGGTTTCTCCGGGGTGATACAGGAGTTCGTGTCCCGGCCGAAGGGGGTCAACGAGGACTATGGATAGGTCGGTGTGATAGAAGGGAAAGTCATTGTTCCCCCCGTCCCATATGATTACATCGGCCTCTTTTTCCGCTTCCCTTAAAATCACTTCATAATCCACACCTGCATAAACCACGATGCCGCTGTCGATGTGGGGTTCGTACTCCTCTCGCTCTTCGATGGTGCACTGGTGCAAGTCCAAATCTTCATATGTAGCAAAGCGCTGACATATTTGCTTGCTCAAATCCCCATAGGGCATGGGATGTCGTATGGCCACTACTTTCTTGCCCTTTTCCTTAAAGTACTTGCACACGGCGCGGGTGGTTTGGCTCTTGCCCACGCCGGTCCTTACGGCACATACGGAAATTACGGGTTTTGTGGATTTTAATGAAGTGTTTTTTGGACCCATCAGGCGAAAATCGGCACCGGCAGCAAGGACAGTTGAAGCCTTGTGCATCACATCTTCATGGGAGATGTCACTGTAGGCAAAAACAACCTGCCTGACATCGTGTGTTTTTATCAAATTTGGTAGCTGGTCTTCCGTGTAAATGGGTATTCCGTCGGGGTACAACTTGCCTGCAAGTATCGCGGGGTACTTCCTGCCTTCGATGTTTGGAATTTGCGTTGCCGTAAAGGCCACCACTTCATAGAGCTCGTTGTCTCTAAAATAAGTGTTGAACACATGAAAATCTCTTCCTGCAGCACCCATGATTATGGTTTTTATCTTCATAAGAATCCTCCTAATGCTTTTTTGTGAATTTCTGATCGATTAAACTTATAAAAATATTATACACCTATCTTATAAAAATGCAATATATATGCATAAATATTCACAGAAAAAATTTCAAAGTCTATTGTATCAAAATGAAAATCTGCTAATACTGGCTTTTACTAGATAAGTATTTATACGCTCATGTCGGGACCAATGCCGGCTACATGACCTCATGCAATCCTTGCGAACAAGTTTATAATAAATGCGGCAAAACCTGCGGCAACTAGCGGCCCAACCGGTATGCCGTCAAAAAAGGCAGTGCCGACAATTGTGCCAAGAAGCAGCCCTATCATCACTTCTGGGCTTTTTTTCATGAGTTCAACTCCCTCTCTTGCCATTACTGAAGAGAGGATGCCTATGACAAAGGATATACAGCCCCTTGCGGCAAAAAGGCTCTTGTAAAGGTCCTGTATAGAAATGGAGTTCTGGGTAAAGGGCATCATTACCCCTATTACTAGCAGGATGACTCCCACATCCAGGAAGACTTTCTGGGATGAGGAAGATTTCGGCATGAGATTAAGTACGGAAAACAGCAAAAGCACACCTGAGGATATGTAAACAAGCCGATTCTTGCTCAACAGGCCCAGGACGAAAATTAGGAAAATCAACGAATAGGATTTCAAAGCGCCACCTCCAAAAAGTCTTTACTTAATAAAACTTTATTTGCATGAACTAAATAAAATTCACAAATTCCCGTCCCAAAAAATATTATGGTATGAGATTTACTTTTTTGGAGGGTGATGGGATGTTTTGTATCAAAAGACAAAGGGTGGTTGCTTTACTGCTGCTGGCTGTCCTCGTTGCGGCGAGCTTTATTTCAGGATGCGGACAGAAAACTGTCCAGGAAAATCAGACAGCGAATGATGATGAACAGCTTATGACGATTCGCGTAGCTAAACAATTCGGTCTGGTTTACGCTCCCCTTATGGTGGCGGAGAAAATTGACTTTTTCTCCAAGTACGGGCTAAAAGTCGAGTGGTTGACCCTGGGCTCCGGCGGAGCCGTGAGGGAAGCTATGGCATCCAATGAACTGGATGCAGCCTTTATGGGAATTCCGCCGTACCTCATAGGATGGGATAAGGGACTACCTGCCAAAATTGCCGCAGGATATTGCGTAATTCCCGTGTCGCTGGTGACCTATGATGAGAACATCAACACTCTGGAAGATTTCAAGGCGGAACATAAAATAGCACTGCCGTCACCGGGCAGCATCCAGCATATACTGCTATCCATGGCCCTGGAAAAACAATTGGGAGATCCAAATGCCTTGGATGACAATTTAGTAGCGCTGCCGCATCCGGATGGGGCCCAGGCAATGCTGGCCAAAAAGGATGTAGTTGCCCATTTCACCACACCGCCGTACCTCTTCGAAGAGCTGGAACAGCCCGGCTACAAAGTTGTCCTCGACGGCTTTGATGCCTTTGGCCAGGATTTTAACTTTAACGTGGCATTGGTAACCGAGTCTTACCACGACAGCAACCCCTTAGGTTATGCAGCCTTTGTACAGGGATTAAATGATGCAATGAATTGGGTAAACGAAAACAAGGAGGAGACGGCAAAGCTTCTTGCACCGGAATTTCAAATTGACGAAGAAAAGCTACTAAAATACCTGACTGCTGAGGGAGTAAACTACACAACGGCTCCGTACGGCCTGATGGGCTTTGCAGACTTTATGCAAAAGGCCGGCTATATATCCAAGGTGCCCGGGAGCCTTTCTGAAATAGCCTGGGAGAACATCTTAGCACAGGTAGGAAAACGTGAAGGAGGACCTTGTACGCTGGAAACTATCCAGTGGTCAAAGTAGGAGGAGATTGCCTTGCGTGACTTTGTATCGAAATTAGCTTTTATACTGGTGCTAGCCATCGTATGGGAGCTAATTCGACTTACCGGGCGTTATCCCGCACTGCTTTTCCCCGGCATAGGCAGCATAGCCAGTGCACTCTGGATGGAAAGGGTGGACCTGATTGGCAGGACCCTGTTTTCCCTGAGAATAATCGGCATAGGTCTTGTGACTGCAGTAAGCCTTGCCATGCTGGCAACATTTATGTCCTTTGGCGGCAAAATATTTGCTGAAGTGATTTCGGATTTAATGGCAATAATGCATCCCCTGCCCGGTATCGCCATACTTCCCGTTGCAATCTTGTGGTTCGGCATAGGCGTGAGGGCCATTTTATTTGTAATAGTGTTTTCCGCCCTATGGCCCCTTATAAATCACTTTTACACGGGCTTTCGTTCAATACCTATCAATCAACTGGAAGTGGGCAGAAACTTAGGATTGACCGGCTGGGAACTGGCGCTAAAGGTCATGCTGCCGGCCTCTTTTCCCCACATTTTAAGCGGCCTTAGGACCGGATGGGCCAGGGCATGGCAGGCATCCGTAGCGGCAGAGTTGGTCTTCGGTGCTGCCGGCGGCCAGGGGGGCTTGGGTTGGTACCTGTACAAAAAGCGCTTCATGATGGAAACGCCGGGGGTTTTTGCCGGCATGCTGATTATAGTGCTGATTGGAATAGGAGTAGAGTACCTGATTTTTGCCGGGATCGAGAACAGGACCGTGAGAAAATGGAAGACCATCATTAATTAAGGGGGCAAGTATATTGAAAACTCTGCTGACTGTTTCAAATGTAACGAAAGTATATGAGACCGGCAAAAGAAAAGTAATCGGGGTGCACAACGTGAGTTTTGACATCAGGCAAGGGGAATTCGTCAGTGTAATAGGACCATCAGGCTGCGGCAAATCGACGCTGCTCAGGTGTATAGCAGGTTTTGAGAGGATAAATGGTGGGAGTATTCATTTGAACGGCAGAAAGGTTAAAAGACCCGAACCCAACAGGTTCATGGTGTTTCAAGGCCTGGACCAACTGTTCCCGTGGCTCACGCTAAAAGAAAACATTATTTTTGCGATGAGAGTGGTGGATAAAGGGCAGGGTAATTTTGGCGAAAGGGCCGAACACTATCTTGAGCTGGTAGGTCTGCAAGGCTTTGGAGACTTTTATCCTTATCAACTATCAGGTGGCATGAAACAAAGGGCTTCTATAGCCAGGGCCCTTTCGGTAAAACCCCAGCTGCTGCTCATGGACGAACCCTTCGGGAGCCTTGATGCATTCACGCGTCGGGCAGTTCATGAAATGCTACTTCAAGTGTGGAAGAAGACGGGGGTCACCATCATTTTTGTCACCCATGATTTGGAGGAAGCCGTAGACCTATCGGATAAGATCTTGATTTTTTCAAAAGGGCGGCTAAAAGGACAAATTGACAATAAGCTTTCCCGGCCCCGGGAAAGAGTTGACAGCTCTTACCGGAGTTTTCTCCTAAAAATTAGCGGCTTTTTAGATTCAGAGGGAAGCGACTCCTTAGACTCAAAGGAACTTTCAGCTGCAGAAGCCAAGCTTGCTTTTTGAGCATCGTCCTGCCCCATTATTTTGTTTACTTTTATAAATACAATTGAAGCAACAAGGGAAATAATCGGCGCTATGCTCATTACAGCAACGGTTGGCAGGATGCCGTAGGTCTCTGATAAGCCGTACAGGGGTGGCCCGATGGCCACACCGAAAAAGCGAAGACTTCCGTAAAGGCAGGTGATGATGCCCCGCCGCTTGGTGCTGCAGGATCCTGTCACCAAGGTGTTGACCGGTGTCATCACCAGCCCCACTCCGGCACCGAGGAGCACAAGGGAAGCAAATTTAGGCCACATGCCCTTTAGCA
>LFRM01197774.1_pt1 | contig 28280 bp, 21 predicted proteins | sample 618341 | NCBI WGS metagenome assembly LFRM01 (sample SAMN03654438, study PRJNA283298) | anaerobic digester metagenome | isolation source: pool of bioreactors CSTR01a, CSTR02a, and CSTR03a thermophilic anaerobic... | place: Denmark: Kgs. Lyngby | collected 2014-05-21 | reverse complement strand
CTGATTCAAGCCGCCGCTAGTCATCCTGAGCTGCAACTGGTCAGTTTTAATCAGGCTGCCGCCTACCGCGCACGCATGCCCTTTATTACCCAAGTGGAAGTGGGTCCTGGCTTACTCAATCTCGCCTCTAATCAGCCGCCCCGCAGCACCACTATACTCAGCCCTGTGGCCATGCTGATGGCCAATGAATCCTTTCACCCTGCGTTGACTGCATTGATCTTAGTCTCAGCACAAGAAGTGATGAAAACTGGCACACTGATTGACGAGCCAGATGCTTGGCCAAAAAACTTGCCGCATGATTTTGAAAAGCTTACCGAAGCAGAATACTTTCATACCAAAGGTTTACCACTACTGCAGCGCTACTTACCCTTTAGAATCGCTTCACTGGCCGACCGCTATATTATTTTAGTGATTCCTTTGCTAGTGCTGCTGTTTCCATTATTTAAAGTGGCTGGCCCGATTTATCGCTGGCGGATTCGTGCGCGTATTTACCGTTGGTACAAATACCTACGTGATATTGATAAACAACTCAATAACGACACCTTACCGCAGCATGTTGATGCTGAAATCAAACGACTGACTGAGCTACAAAATGAGCTGGCTAAAGTTGAAGTGCCGCTGTCCTACACCAGCGAGCTCTATGAGCTGCACTTGCATATCGGTTACGTATTAAAGCGTTTAGCCAATCTAAAAGAGCAACAGCAAAGCCCGTCATAATGTAAACCCCTTGCTGTCTTCGCGCTGTGTATTCTGTGCACAGCGCGTCACCCCCTTGTTATAAAAGGTTAGATCACCATGCCCCTACATCACTGTATTGTTCACTTTATTGATAAAAAGCCTGATGACAGCCCAGCCGTGCTTGAAACACGCAGCGAAACCTTGCCGCACAGCACAGCTCTGGAGCACTTACTCGCTGATATCAATGACAGCTACAACAGTAAACCCAGCAAAGTATGGGGCTTATTCCAAACTGATCATACCCAGTACCCGCTACCCGCGTGGCTGGCTGACTATCGAGCCGAAAAGATCGATTTCACTCAATTTAGCCAACAGGCTGCTGAACATTTAAAAAAACGTATTGATGAAGACAATATCACTCTGTCAGGTCATCTGTTGTTTGCTCATTATCAGCAAGGGATGACTGATTACCTGACCATTGCTGTATTACAGCACAGTGAAGGCATGGCGATTTCCAGTGATTTAGACGTTAACGCTGCCCGCCATCTTGATTTAGGGCAAATGCATTTAGCTACACGTATCAATCTCTCAGAATGGGAAAACAACAGCCAGTCCAAGCAATATATTTCCTTTATCAAAGGTAAAAACGGCAAAAAAGTCATTGACGGTTTCCGTGATTTTTTAGGTTGCCAAGAAGGTGTCGATGGCCCCAGCGAAACCCGCACGCTGCTGAAAGCCTTTAGTGATTTTGTTGAGAGCGAAGACCTGCCAGAAGAAAAGGCCCGTGAAAAAACGGATAACCTACTCAGCTATGCCAATACCCAGTCCCGTAAAGGTGAAGTGGTCAGTATCGAAGGCTTATCTGAAGCACTGGATGAAGATAACCCCAAAGCGTTTTACGAGCATATTCGCAATAAGGATTATGGTTTATCGCCTGAGATTCCCGCTGATAAACGCACACTCAATGCCTTTCATCGCTTTACCGGCCGCGCTGAAGGTATCTCGATTAGCTTTGAGTCGCACCTACTGGGTTCTAAGGTCGAATATGATGAAGCGCGCGATATGTTGATTATTCGTCAACTGCCCACGCAGCTTAAAGATCAACTTCAGCGTAACAAGGAATAATATGCGGCTCGCCGACACTGTACTGCAAGACTGTTTTTACCAATCCAGCACGGGATTAAGTCTTGATCCCGGGCGTGATTTTGGTTTAACTCTGCATGAATGCGATGCACGCCTTAAAGCGGTGCGCCATGCTTTAGACCGTCAGCAACAATTGCTCTGGGCCAATAACGACCCCGCCATTGTGATCTGGTTGCAAGGACCGGACTGTGCTGGTAAAGACGGTGTGATTCGTAACAGCTTACGCGGCCTCAATCCACAAGGCGTGCGCGTCAGTGACTTTCAAAAGCCCACAGACTTGCAACGCCGCGAGAACTTTCTAGAACGCTACCGCAGAGAGTTGCCGACCCCTGGTATGCTGACAGTCTTTAACCGTACGCCTTATGAAGGTTTAGCCAGTGATTTAGCCGATGGCTATATTGATGACAATCAGGCCGCTGGCCGTTTGCAGCAGTTACTGGAATTTGAAGCGCAGTTGGCTGAGCAAAATATTCATCTGATTAAAGTCTATCTGCATATCTCTAAAGAGCAACAAAAAAGCCGCCTACAGCAACGTTTTGTCAATCCAGAAAAGCATTGGAAGATTTCTGCTGCGGATTTAACCGGTCACCAGCATTTTGATGCCGTGCAAAGCAATTGGGATCAGACCTTTAAGCAAAGCAGCACCACATCACATCCATGGCATATTTTACCGGCCAATCATAAGCCGCTGCGTAACCTGCTGTTTTGCAGTCTGATTGCGCAAAAAATGGAAGCGCTGAACTTGCAATGGCCACAGCCTAAGCTGCCGTTTACGCTAAAAGATTTGGATTAGCCCAATATCTAAAAGGCACGCACCAAGGCGTACCTCTTAAGCACTGCGCTGATAATGACTGTCACTGCTCGCTTGCAGTTGATACAACCAAGTAAAGCCCTGTTCCCAGCGATGATGGCCCGACTGCACATTGATATGTCCAGCTTCGGGCAAAATCACTGCAGCGCTGCCCCACTGTTGGGCAAACAACACAGCGCGCTGTGCGTCAGCGGCATGATCGTTACTGGAACCTACCAATACGCTTGGAAATGGCAATCCTACACGCGGCATCGGGGCAAAGTTACGTAAAGCCGCAGGGCAATCACGGCGCTCAACATCAGCCGGCGCTACCAACAACGCTCCACGTACTCGCGCCAGCAAGGCCGGCGCTGCTTGTGTCGCCCAATGCGCCACGGTGACACACCCTAAGCTGTGCGCAATCAACACCACCGGACGTCGATCCGCCGCAATCTGCCGTTGCAACTGCGCAACCCAGGCGTGACGTTGTGGCAATAACCAGTCATCTTGCTCAACACGCGTACATTCAGGTAATACCTGCTGCCAGTGTGACTGCCAATGTTCAGCAGACGAGCCTTGCCAGCCCGGTACAACTAGATAACGCACATCTGTGGTCTGGCGCATCAGCGCTCTCCTTGTCAGTACACCGCGGCTGCACAGCACATACATGCTATGCAGTTCAGCGGTTAAACATCTTAACGGTTCGGTTGTGGCGTTAGACGCAGGTAAGGTTTTACCGCGCGGTAGCCTTTAGGGAAGCGCTCATCCAGCTCAGCTTTATCTTGGATGGACGGCACAATCACCACCTCTTCACCATCCACCCAGTTGGCTGGCGTGGCAACTTTATAGTTGTCGGTCAGCTGCAGTGAATCAATCACTCGTAAAATCTCATGGAAGTTACGACCGGTGCTGGCTGGATAGGTAATGGTCAAACGCACTTTTTTGTTCGGATCAATAATAAACAATGAGCGCACGGTTAAGGTGCTGCTGGCATTCGGGTGAATCAGGTCATACAGCTCAGACACTTTACGATCTTCATCGGCCAGAATTGGAAAGTTCACGATGGTATTTTGTGTTTCGTTGATGTCTTTGATCCACTCATGGTGTGAATCAACCGGGTCAACCGATAAGGCAATCGCTTTAACATTGCGTGCTGCAAACTCATCTTTCAGTTTAGCGGTAAAGCCTAATTCCGTGGTGCACACAGGAGTGAAATCTGCAGGATGCGAAAACAATACGCCCCAGCTATCGCCCAACCACTCATGGAAATGAATCACGCCTTCGCTTGAATCTTGGGTGAAGTTCGGTGCTGTGTCGCCTAATTGAATACTCATTGTTGCAATCCTCAGTCATGGGGTCAGTGGCCATCACTATGCCTGAGGATCAGCGCGCAACAAAAGAATATAAAATCACTTACCTATAACCAAAAAGAATAAACAAGCCCTCGAACTATTAAGACCATAAAGGAATAAGAGAAGCACTAAACAGTATTTTAATGAATAAGCAACAACGCCTATGATAAGCACCCTAACGCCACCACTCAAACGGCGTATTAGCATAAGGAAGCTATCATGCACCTCTCTATTTCAAGCCTTGGTCATCGCTATACGCTTGAGCCAGCACTGACATGCTGTTGTTGGCGAATGTGAGAGTTGTTTGCGTCAACGTTTCTTTAATGAATGGATTATTTAGGAAGTACAGCATGTCAATTTATCGTCGCCGTTTAAGTTTTTTTGCAGGTTTAGTATTCGCCACTGCCGCAGTCACTGCGCAAGCTCAAACCTTACTCAATGTCTCTTATGATCCCACTCGTGAATTCTATAGCGAGTTTAATCAAGCCTTTAATCAGCACTGGCAAGCACAGGGCCATACAGCCTTACAAATTCAACAATCCCATGGTGGCTCGGGCAAGCAAGCTCGCTCTGTATCGGAAGGTTTGCGCGCCGATGTCGTCACCCTAGCACTGGCCGGTGATATTGATGAGCTGCACCGCAGCGGCAAGTGGCTGGCGCAAGATTGGCAAACCCGCTTAGCGCATGGCAGCACCCCTTACACTTCAACCATTGTATTTTTAGTGCGCAAAGGCAATCCCAAGCAGATTCAAGATTGGGACGACTTAGTCAAGCCAGGCATCAGCGTGATCACTCCAAATCCAAAAACCTCAGGTGGTGCACGCTGGAACTTTTTAGCCGCCTGGGCGTATGCCAAACAAAACGCTGCCAGTGATCAAGATGCTCAGGATTTTGTACAACGCTTATTCGCCAACGTACCGGTTTTAGATAGCGGCGCCCGCGCTGCCACCAACACCTTCACCAATAATGGCATGGGTGATGTGCTACTGGCGTGGGAAAACGAAGCCTACTTAACCTTAAAAGAACACGGCGCGGATGCTTTTGAAATCATTGCACCATCGATCTCCATTTTGGCAGAGCCACCGGTAGCTGTGGTCGATCGTAATGTCGACCGCAAAGGCACTCGCGCAGCCGCCGAAGCTTATCTTGAATATTTATACAGCGATGTCGGTCAACGTATTGCCGCTAAGCACTTTTACCGTCCGCGTAATACGGCGATTGCTGAAGAGTTTGCCGACCAATTTGCCACACTAAAACTGGTCACTATTGACGAGTTTTTTGGCGGCTGGCAGCAGGCACAAGCGCAGTTCTTTAATGATGGCGCCCTCTTCGATCAGATTTACCAAGCGCAATAATCTACCCGAGTCATAACAGCTTACGTTGAATCGTTGGCTGTTTTTTTAAACACGTATAAGGCGAGTCACCATGTCACGACGCACCTCCCCCGTTATCCCAGGCTTTGGCCTCACGCTTGGCTACACCTTGGTGTACCTCAGCTTAGTGATCTTTATCCCGCTGGCAGGCATGTTTATTTATGCAGCGCAGCTGACCTGGGCAGAATTTTACGCCATTGTCAGCGCACCGCGTGTGATCGCTGCACTCAAGCTCAGCTTTGGTACCGCCTTTATCGCTGCTCTGCTCAACGGCGTCATCGGCACCCTGTTTGCTTGGGTGTTGGTGCGCTACCGCTTTCCAGGGCGCAAGGTGATTGATGCGATGATTGACCTGCCCTTTGCCTTACCCACTGCGGTGGCCGGTATTGCGCTCACCGCACTCTATGCACCCAATGGCTTTGTCGGGCGCTTTGCAGCGGACTTGGGTATCGCCATTTCCTACACACCGCTGGGTATTACGCTAGCACTGACCTTTGTCACTTTACCTTTTGTAGTGCGCACTATTCAGCCGGTACTGGCCGATATCCCGCGTGAAATAGAAGAAGCGGCAGCCTGCTTAGGTGCGAAACCACTGCAAGTGTTTCGCCATATCTTAGTGCCGGCTTTATTGCCTGCATGGTTAACTGGTTTTGCCTTAGCCTTTGCGCGCGGCGTGGGTGAGTACGGCTCAGTGATCTTTATTGCCGGCAATATGCCCGGGAAAACAGAAATCCTGCCGCTGCTAATCATGGTCAAACTGGATCAATACGACTATGTCGGCGCTACGGCGATTGGCGTGATGATGCTGATGGTGTCATTTGTATTGTTGCTGCTCATCAATCTTCTCCAACGCTACGTTGCTAAAGGCTAAGGAATACCTATGTCGACTACATTAACCGCCACCGGCCAGAAAAAACGCTACGCACCCAACTGGGGCCGCTTAGCGCTGATCATTAGCGCTTGGGCGATGTTTATTATCTTTTTAGTTTTGCCGCTGACTATTGTTCTGACCGAAGCACTGAAAATGGGTGTGGGGCACTTTTTTGATTCCATGCTGGAGCCCGATGCGATTTCAGCCCTCAAGCTGACCTTGCTCGCCGTCGGCATCTCGGTACCGTTGAACGTGGTGTTTGGCGTTGCCGCGGCTTGGTGTGTGAGCAAGCATGACTTTTATGGTAAAAGCGTGCTGATCACTTTGATTGATCTGCCGTTCTCAGTTTCACCTATTATTGCGGGTCTTGTGTATGTGCTGCTGTTTGGTGCGCAGGGTTTCTTTGGTGAGTGGCTGATTGAGCATGATATTCAAATCATCTTTGCGGTACCCGGGATTGTACTGGCGACGCTGTTTGTCACCGTCCCTTTTGTCGCCCGCGAGCTGATTCCGCTCATGCAACAACAAGGCACCCAAGAAGAAGAAGCCGCACGCTTACTCGGTGCCAGTGGTTGGCAGATGTTTTGGCATGTCACTGTACCGAATATCAAATGGGGCCTGATGTACGGCGTGGTGCTGTGTACAGCGCGCGCGATGGGTGAGTTTGGTGCAGTCTCGGTGGTGTCTGGGCATATCCGTGGTTTTACCAACACCCTGCCACTGCATGTCGAGATTTTGTATAACGAATACAACCACGTTGCGGCCTTTAGTGTGGCCAGCCTACTGCTAATTTTGGCGTTGTTTATGCTCTTGCTGAAGCAATGGAGCGAATCACGCATCAACCGCCAGCTCAATAATGGAGACGAATAATCATGAGTATTGAAGTACGCCAAGTCCATAAGCAGTTCGGCAATTTTACTGCGCTTAACAATATTAATTTAAACATCGAAGCCGGTGAGCTGGTTGCCTTGCTGGGTCCATCAGGCTGCGGTAAAACTACACTGCTGCGTATTATTGCAGGCCTGGAAACACCGGATACTGGAAATATTCTATTTAATGGTGATGATGTTTCACGTCGCGATGTGCGTAAACGTAATGTGGGTTTTGTCTTCCAACACTATGCGCTGTTTCGCCATATGACGGTGTTTGATAACGTGGCTTTCGGCCTGCGCATGAAGCCACGCCGTGAACGCCCAAGCGAAGCGGTGATTGCCGAAAAAGTGCAAGAGCTGCTGCGCATGGTGCAACTGGATTGGTTATCCGATCGCTATCCTGAGCAGCTGTCTGGTGGTCAGCGCCAGCGTATTGCTTTGGCCCGTGCTTTAGCCGTTGAGCCGCAGATTTTACTGTTGGATGAGCCCTTTGGTGCGCTGGATGCCAAGGTGCGTAAAGAACTGCGCCGCTGGTTGGCTGATCTGCACGAAGATATCAATCTAACCTCAGTGTTTGTCACCCACGACCAAGAAGAAGCCATGGAAGTGGCGGATCGCATCGTGGTGATGAATAAAGGCGTGATTGAGCAGATTGGTACACCGGCAGAAGTCTATGAGAATCCAGCCAGCGAGTTTGTTTATCACTTCTTAGGCGACTCCAATCGCCTCAAGGTTGCCGATCAAGATATCCAATTCCGCCCGCATGAAGTGCTGCTGTCACAGATTGCACAGGCGGATCATCAGGCTGGCGTAGTACGTGACATTCGCCCATTGGGTGCGATCACCCGCGTGACGTTAAAAGTGGTCGGGCAAGATGAACCCATCGAAGCTGAAGTGCCACGTGATGATATTAATCTGCTAGGTTTGCAGCGCGGTGCCACCTTGTTCTTTAAGCCAAAGGCCTCGTAATAACACAGCTGGTCTGCGGGCAATGCATGGTGGACTTGATGTCCGCCATGAGTCATACAACTCGTAAAAACATTTCATCTCAAACACGATGCAACGCTCAATACAGATCGTTTCTAAGACTCGGCAACGCGGGCACAAGTGCCCGCCCTACTGGGGGCGAGTGCTTGCATAAGTAACTAGTAGGTCAAATGATAGCGGTGCACCAGATACTTTTTAAAGTCCTTAACCACAGTCAAGGCATCGCGCAACAATTGACGCTCAAGCGCGGTTAACAGTTTAATATTCACCTCATTGGGCATCTCATCCAGCTCGGTTGGATCACCTGTGTAACGACCTATTTGTTGCTGCAAACGTACCTGAACGAAATAGCTCAAGGCTTCGGCTAAGTTATCGGCCAGCTCTTTATGCATCAGCCCACGCTCAACCAAAATCTCCAGACGCCTGAAAGTATTGGTATCACTAATTTTATTTTCCAAGGCAATGGTGCGTACGCCATGCACAATCGGAAAGACACCGGCTTTTTTAACATCCAGACCGACACTGTCTTTTAAGCGTCCAAAAAACGTCAGTGGTGTATCAAAACGCAGCGCAGCCTTAGCGAAGTGCGAAAAGAAAATCTCATTGTCTTGAATGCGACGGAAGAAAATATTACGCGCCACCTTAAACAGCGCCACATTCCCCGCCACCGGCTTACCATCACTGGCAATGGCCAGATTCATCGAGGCCTCCCCCTCGTAGCTTTGACTCCAACCTGTCAGCTTCTGCGCCCACTGCTTGGTCGAGTTCACCCACTCAGGATTGGACACCATAATATTGCCGGGGCACGGTGGGAAACCAAAAGAAATCAGGGTCTCACTGTATGTGCGCATCACCTCGTGCATCTGCGGCCACTCTAAACCGTCACGATAGATCAAGCCGTTATCTTGATCGGTTTTCATAATCTGCTCGCCACGACCTTCTGAGCCCATCACAATCAGACACACATGTGGGTGCACTTCTTTAGGCACAATCAGATCAAATAACTTACTTAAAATTCGACTATTGAGTGCTGCTAATAACTCCATGACAAAACGGGTTTTCACCCCAGTAGAGATCAGTCCTTTAATCAGATCCGTTAAACCAAAGGATGCCTCACGCAGTTCATCCACGGTCTGCGCACGCTCAACGCGTAAACCAATCACATGGGAGTGGGTGGAAAACTGACTGAGTACATCGGTCAACTCAATCACTCCAAACAACTGACGGTTATCCCCCATCACCACCACGCGTTCAATTTGCTGCTGGGTCATAATAATCAGCGCATTAAACAAGTAATCATCGGGTTTTATTCGGATCAGACGGTAGCTGGCAATTTGCGAGACATCGGTATCCAAAGGCAGATGCTGAATAATCACCGCATCCAACAAGTCAGTGCCGGTGACCATGCCATAACGGTTACCGCGTTTGGCCAATAAGCAGTCGGCCTTACTTTCACGCATCAAGCGCGTGGCTTCTTCGATTGATGTACCTTCCTCAACAATCAGCGGCTCACGCACCGTGCTATCAGCAATGCGCGCCAGCATAAACTCAGCCATATCCTGATTAGGCCCGTGCTGGGCAATGATTTGGCGCTTAGCGGTCAGGCTTTGTTGGAAGTAATCGGCAAACGAAGAGTTACTATCGATTAATTCTAATAACGTCTGCGTGGGAATCAGATGGCAAACGGTTGCCTCAATAGCAATAAAATTATGGATTGCTTGGCCATTAAACACTGACCAACTGCCAAAATACTCACCTGCCTCATAATGCATAAATGCGGCCGGTTGTTGCAGCAATGGCTGAGAGCTTTGCGTATACGCTTCACTTTCTGCAACTCGTCCCTGAAACACCACAAATAAACCTTGCGGCGGCTGCCCAGCAGTAATCAAAACATCAGCAACTGAGTACACCTTGCGCTGTACATGCTCAAGCAGCAATGTCTTTTCGTCATCGGTTAAAACACTAAAGGGCAAATGATCAACATTGAAAGTGTCCGGCATAAATGCAACTCCTGTTGTCTGATTCAACCAATACCCTGAGCCTGCCGCTGTTATTATTAACTCGCTATGCTCATTGATCTCTAGGGCAAACAGCCATAAATAACCGGCTGCTGCGCTCTACATTTGTTGGTTATTTAGAAAGCGGCTTATGTTCATTAGATATAGCAATAATTTATACATCCGTACACTTTAAAACATAACTTTGATCAGTGACGGCATCGATATATTTCTTCTCGAAACAGCTCTGAAAACTTTACTTTTAAGCGTTTTCAGAGCTTGAACAGGTGACTACTGAGCTTGCAGCATGGATCGGTCTTTTTCAGTAAAATCTAGGATTTGATCTTTAGACGGGTTGATTGAAAAAATGGCGTTGCCGTAATTAGAGTAATTAACAGCCGTAACGATATTGATTTGATCACCCTCAACTTCAAAGGTTAATAGGTCTCTTTGGTGAATGATTTGTCCTTTCTCATTCAAATAGATGACTGATTCTGAGCTTTCATAGCCCGTATCGTCATCAGTGTCTAACAAAGCCTCCATAGCGCTCTCTTTGAAGTCTTCAGGCAATTTAGAGTTTACTTTTACCTTGTCATAAATATACGTATTCATATGCTGCTGCAATTGTTTGCTTTGCTGCTGATCAAGCTTAACGTGCAGCACCACTTTGGCACCCAAGTCTTTGGCTTTATCGTCTAAATCAGCTTTTTGAATGCTCGACTCAGGAACAGACTGAGTCAATTCGCTTAAGGCTCCGTAACCGATGTCGACGACTTCAGAAAAAACAGTCAGCGCTTCAGCCATATCACCTGCATCAATCTCAAAGTTATCAACACTGAAGCGTACAAATTTGTTTTTATACTGCTGCAGCTCTGTATTTTTTTCTGGAGCAAACATACTGACTAAATCTATAATATTAGATGGATACAGCAAAAACTCCTGTTTTTTTACATCAATTAAAGCAGGCAATTTAAAGTTGAAAATATCAGTTTCAAGCTCTGGCACAAGCTCATAACGCTGTACGCTATTGTTAACCGCTCCAGCTAATTTAATTTTCGCATCTGAAAAAAACGGATTTTCAATATTAACTTTAATTTTCATGTCAGCTTTGAAATTGTATTGCGCATCCTTAGCATAGAGATGCTGGACGGCTTGCTGATATAGATCTTGTGCTGATTTCTTATCCAGCTCTGATCCACCACAAGCCGCTAACAACACAGTCAATCCACCCACCAACACGTACTTAGTTTTAGACAACAACATAGGCGACTCCATTCTAATAATAATCAAGCACCCTAGGTGCTGATTTAAACTCTACAGTGACTCAATAACTCAGCTTTGCCGGCATGGCATACACATACATGCAAAATGTATAGCCGTTGACAGGCCTGCACAACTCAAAGCAGCTGTGCCTACTGTCTCTGATTGAAGCATTTATTTACACTAGACCAAAATAGACTCATCCACTCGATAGCAATCATCCAGCGTGCTATAACCCATACCGGCACTTTTACGCACTTTAATTTGCACTGGAATGCGTTCTTTTAGCGCTTCAACGTGACTGATAATACCAATGGTTTTACCTTCAGCATTGAGGTTATCCAGTGCGGTCAGCGCCATTTCAAGTGTTTCACTATCCAGGGTGCCAAAGCCTTCATCGAGAAACAGCGAGTCGATGCGCGTTTTATGACTGACCAGCTCGGATAAGGCTAAAGCCAGTGCTAAGCTGACGAGGAAGCTTTCACCACCGGATAAGGTGCGCGTATCGCGCTGGATATCCGCTTGCCAGGTATCCACCACTCGAATTTCAAGCTCACCTTGGGCGCAGCGACTCAGTTGATAGCGGTTATGCAGTGTAGCCAACTGCTTATTCGCCAGAATCACCAAGTGATCCAAAGTTAAGCCCTGCACAAATCTGCGGTATTTACTGCCATCAGCAGAACCAATCAAGCTGTTCAACTGCTGCCATTGATCATACACCACACGCTGCTCGGCAATGCTTAGCAATAATGCTTGTTGCGTGCTGCGATTGTGCGTATCGGTCTCTAAGGTTTTCTGCAAGCTACCCAACTGGCGGTAAAGCTCATCATGCTGCGCATCAAGCTCTGTGCGCTGCTCAGCTAACTCGCTACTGCTCAGTTCGGTCTGCGGTTCGACACTGAGATCAGCGATGCGCTGGGTGATCGCGCTGAGTAACGTATTGGCATCTTGCAATTGGCTGTCGATTTTAGTTTTCAGTGCTTGCAGTTGCTGGGCCTGTTGTTCAGGGAGTAACGCTTGCAAAAATGCTGCCTGATCGCTAAATACACTCTGCGCCAGACACTCAAGCCAATCCGTCTTTTGCACGCGATAGGCATCCTGCGCTTGGCTTAAGCGCTCAGTTAAGCTGTGTAGCTGTCCTTGCAGTTGCGCAGAGTGGCTTTCAGCACTGTGCAACTGACGTTGTGTCTCTGCCAATGCTTGGCTGAGATCGGCTGCCGGCGCACAGACACCACCCGCTTGAATATCTAAAGCCTGCCAATGTTGTTGTGCTGTTTGCAGCAATTGCTCGGCGTTTTGATACTGACTGCGCAAGGTGCTGATATGCAGCGCCAGCTCTTCAAGTTGCTGACGGCCCTGCTGCCATTGCTCTGACTCCAGCTCGCGCTCGGCTAACCATTGTTGCGTATCACTGGGCAAAGTGTAATCCAGTTCAGCTAACTGCTCACTAAGGTGCTGCTCACGCTGCTGGATATCATTGTGCTGGGCACTGATACGCGTGGCGATTTCAGCATGCTGCTGTTGTTGGTGTGCCAAGGTACTTTCTTGAGTAGCGATATGCTGCTGCATATCAGCCAAGGCTTTTTCTGCAACTCTGTACTGCTGCTCACTAAGCTTGACCGCCTCTTGTGCTTGGCTGATCGCGGTTAATCGCTGCTGACATGCAGCCAAGGCTTGCTGATGCGCGGTTTGTGCGGCGCTAAACTCAAGTTTATTTAAGCTATCAGCTAACTGTAAAGCACTTAGACAGTGTGCTTTTTCAGTCTGTAATTTTAGCGTCTCATGCTCAGTCTCTGCTTGGCGCTGCAGCAATTGCTCATGTTCAGTGAGCAGCTTAGCCAATACAGTAGCGCAGGTTTGACCTTGCCCAGTCAGCGCCTCCAACTCTAGCTGCTTAGCCTGCAGCTCCTGCTCAGTGCGTGATATATCCAATGCTTGGTAAGCACTAATGGCCGGATGCTGCTGTGAGCCACACAGCGGACAGGCTTCATTGGCTTGCAACTGCGCACGTTGTTGCTCAAGGCTAGCAATGCGTTGCTCTTGCTTGAGCAACTGAGTTTTATCATCCACCTGCTCTTTTAGAGTTTTATACTGAGCACGCAGTGCATCACGTAACTGCTCTTGAGTCAGAATCTCGCTGACCAACTCTGCACTGCGTAACTGCAAACGCTTAGCGGTGCTCTGTTGTGTGTGCTCGGCACTGTAAAGATGGGTTAAGCGCTGATAATGCTGACTGTGGCTATACAGCGTATTGAGCTGCTCCTGCCAATCATTGACACTGCGTTGTGCTAACACCTGCTCCAATGCCTGCTGCTGTGCGTGCCATGCACTGTGCAAGGGCTTCAGTGCATCTTGCTGCTGCTTTAAGGCGGTGTTCTGGTCATGTATTGCAGTCGTCAGCAGCTGTATCTGCCTAGCAAGCGTTGTGTGTTGCGCCTGCTCTTTATCGATTGTGGCCTGTTGCTGAGTCAGTTGAGCAAACTCGCTGCGCCAGCCTGCTAACTGCCCTGCTAATTGTGCATGCTGCGGTGTCTGTTCACGTTGAGTCTGTAACTGCTGCTGCGCTTGCTCACTGCTCTTAAATTGCGTGCCTATGCCATCCAACGACTGCTGGGCATATTGGTACTGCTGCCACGACAGCTGCTCAATCTGTTGCGCGCTTTGATGGGCAGCGTTCTGGGCAGCGATCAGGCTTGCCTGACTCTGCTCCACGGCCAACTGCGCTGTTTGCAGGGCTTTATAATCGCCTTGTAACTGTGCGGCTGGAGCATGCTCAGCCAGACGCTGCAAATCATCCGCGTGCTGTGCGTGCTGGGCTTGAGCCTGCTGCAATTGCCTTTGTGCCTGCTGCTGCTCACTTTGCCCACGATCTAAATTACTGCGCCATTGCTGTTGCTGATGCAGGCGTTCTTGTTGCTGCTTTAACTCTGCGGCCTGTGTTTCAGCGCTGGCGAATTGTTGCTGCGCTTCACTGAGCTCTTCTGTACTGAGTAACTGCAATACATCGGCACGGGTACTCAGGTCTTGTAAGATGCCTTGCTGCTCTCGTTGCGTTTCAAATACACGCTTGGAAATTTCACCGTAGATTTCTGTCCCTGTCAGCTGCTCTAGAAGACCGGCACGGCTATTGGGGTTGGCTTCTAAAAACGCAGCAAAACCACCTTGCGCCAGCAACATCGACTGAGTAAAGCGCTGAAAGTCTAAACCGGTTAATTCCTCAACCGCTTTAGCTTTTTCACTGAGCTTATCGGTGAGAATATTACCTTCTAGATCAGCCAGCTCGGCTTTAGCTTGCTGCAAGGCACCATCGGCTTTACCACGCGCACGACGTTGACTCCAAAAAGCACGATAACCCTGATCTTTCACCGCAAACTCAACTTCCACCAAACAATCACTGGTGTGCCGCGTCATCAACTCATTACTGCTTTGCGAGATATTGCTGATGCGTGGCGTGCGGCTATACAGCGCCAAGCAAATGGCATCCAACAGCGTGGTCTTGCCTGCGCCAGTCGGTCCAGTAATGGCAAAGAGACTGCTGCCATTAAACGGTTCTTGAGTGAAATCGATTTTCCACTCGCCCTTCAGCGCATTGATATTTTTGAGGCGAATGCTGAGGATTTTCATGATTGGGCCTCCTGCAAGCGGGCTAACACTTGATTATGCAAACCGTGCAAGACACAGATCTGCTCATCGCTCAGCTCTTCACCATGTAAACGCTTGGCAAACACTTCTTGCGGAGTTAATTCAGCCAGTACCTCACCTGTTTCAGCGGTTAATCCTGCCACTTGAGTACCGCGCAGACGACGCACACGCAGCACCTCGACTGGCAACTCAGCACACAACTCAGTCACGCGTTCTTCTAAATCATTATAATAGTCATCGCCGCGCACCTGAATTTCCAGCCAAGCGACAGCATCCGCATCCAACTCACTGCCCAGCTTGGCAAACTGCTGCTCAAGCTCAGCTAGGTTACCTGACAAGGAAATCAAACGCTGGAAGCATGGAATTTCCAACACCGTCACCGTCTGCAAACCATCTGCAGCTAAATCAACACACAACAGCTGTTTTTGTTGCTGCCCCTCATCAAAACTCAAGGCAATCGGCGAGCCGCTGTAACGGATATGCTCCAGCCCAGCGACTTTTTGCGGACGGTGAATATGGCCCAAGGCTAAATAATCAAAAGCCGGAAAAGCATCGGTTGGAAATGCCGTGAGCGTACCCACATAAATCTCACGCACTGATTCGGTTAAGCTCACACCGACTGTGGTTAAGTGCCCGGTGCCGATAATCGGCACCTGAACACCCAACTCATCACGCAAGGCCTCAGCTTGAGCAAACAGCTGTGCGTAGTGATCCGCAATTGCTTGTTGTAAATCGCGCTGTTTATCATCGGCACTTTGTCCGGCCTGACTGCGCTGTATATCACGCGGGCGCAGATAGGGAATAGCACAAACAATCGCACCAACTTGGCCATTACGCTGCTTGAGCACCAACAACTGCTGGTTCAGCGTCTCAGCCACACTGGACACTACATGGGTATTCATCCGCGCCAGCAAGTCTTTGCTTTCATTGAGCATGGAAACTGAATCATGGTTACCCGCCAGAATCACCAGCTGACAGCCGGTATCCTGCATTTGTACAATAAAGTTATTGTATTGCTCACGCGCATAACTGGGCGGCGTACCCGTATCAAAAATATCACCGGCAATAATCAACGCATCCGCTTGCTGCTCCACCACAGTTTGCACCAGCCAATCACACCATGCTCGGTGTTCAGCTTGACGAGTCCTGCCCATAAAATGCTGGCCTAAATGCCAATCTGAGGTGTGTAAAATGCGCATTGCGGTTGCGTCCTTGTGCAGTAAATAAGACATAAAAAAACCCGCTATTGGCCAAGTCCTTCATCACAGACTTAAGCAACAGCGGGCATAGTGTAGACGATTATGCGTCGGCTAAAACCAAACCAAAGGGTAATCCGGCTGGATCATGGATATGTTTAGCGATATCTTGCACAGCGTCCTGTATCACTTCCTCAACCACAGGGTGATAAAACGGAATCTGTAACAAGCTGTGCGCGGTTTCTTCTCGCTGAATAGCTAACGCTAAAAACTGCGCCACATGCTCAGCGCGCATACCGAACATACTGGCGCCCAACAGTTGCCCCGTAGTTTTATCGGCATATAGACGCAAGACGCCTTTATGTTCAGACAAGACTTGGCTGCGGCCATTGCTCTGCGTATACGCCGTACCCACCAGAATTTGCTCTGGATCGAGCTGATCAAATCGCGCACCGACACTGACTACATCAGGATTGGTAAAGGCGATACCAATCGACACTTTGCGCTTAAAGGCCACGGGGGTGGTTTGCACAGCATTATAACCAGCCATCGCACCTTCATCCGCAGCATCATGCATCAGCGCACGCTGACCATTGATATCACCAACAATAAAGACCGGATGATGGCCCAGCTGCATGGTATTTTCATTAAACAGCGGCTGACCACGCTCGTCCAACTCAAAACCTGCTTCAGCTAGATTGAGCTGATCCGTATTCGGACGACGACCCAGTGCCACCAGCACCTTATCCACTTGAACTTGCGTGTCACCTGATTTCAGCACAACACCTTGCTCTGACTGCACCAGTTCAGCGGGCGCACCCAAATACAGCTCCATCTCTTTAGCAAATTCAGCTAAAGCATGCTCGCTCACTTGCGGGTCACTGATACCGCCAACGCTGGTTGCCATATCTGCGCCATGCACTTCCACGCCTAAACGCGCCAGCGCCAACCCCATTTCCAAACCAATCGCACCTAAGCCTAAGATACCTATGGATTGAGGCAGCTCTTGCATCTCAAAGAAGTCATCAGTGGTGATGCAATGCTCAGCAAAAGGCTGTAAAAAGCCCGGCATGACAGGACGTGAACCTGCAGCGATAATCACTGACTTAGCCTGAATTTTTTGTGTGCCGCTGGCTTGTTCAACTTCCAGTAATGTTGGCGTTAAAAAACGCGCACGGCCCATGATCAAGTGCTCACCGGCGGCGCGTTCGGCACCTGCGGCAGCACGTCCTGCAAAGGTATCGCGCTGACGGCGTAACTCAGCCCAAGCCTGTTGTGTATCCAACTGTAAGTGCTCAGCACCACTGATACCAAAACGCTTAAAGTCTTTTTGCCCATGCCAATATTCAGCCATATGCAGCGCCACTTTGGACGGCATACAACCGACACGCGCACAGGTAGTCCCTAATGGGCCGCTATCAATCAACACAAAGCTTTTCTTGGCACGACGCACTTCACGCAGCGCATATAAACCGGCCGTACCCGCACCGATAATGGCTACATCAACATTGATTTGCTTAGACATTTTTGCCTCCATTCACTGACATTGCCCTTACGCTAACACAAAAGCATCAGCGGCTAGCGTCTTCAGAATACTTACTTGTAGAATAAGGTATCCAGCACAATGGGTTGATACACCAAGCGCATTTATAGAGACATTCTATTTAACGTGCAGTTTCACTTGAGCCCAGAACGGGCTCATTGAAAAGAAGAGTCATCGAGGGCTATCCCAAGCTTGGCAGCATTAAGGTTCTTGCTTTTGTGCACGAGGGCCATGCAATAAACGGTTAGCACCACCGGCATGCAGCAAGCGCGCACTGGTAATACCGGCAATCTCATGGCCTTTGTTATTCAACGTATTGGCCACCTGATCAATCACAGCCACAACCAGCATAGCCAATAAACTATTACTGTTGCTTTGCTGTTCCGCTGTTGAAGCCGATGCAGCGCCGGCCCATAACTCTTCGCCGGTTTTGAGTGACACTAAACGTGCCTCAGCCGTCACTCGCGTATCACTAGCCAACACTTTGTAGCTGGTGCCGTACTCAGTTATTTTCAGATACACCACCGCATCGGCAGCAAAGATCTCACGCAATTTCTTAGCTGGAACCGCATGAATCTCACCCGGCTCAGTGATGCCATTGTGCTTGAATAGATCATTGACCATCGCTACGGGAAACACATAGTAGCCCGACTCAGCTAAGGGGTAAGTCACCTGCGATAGAAAGCTGTAACTGGCATTCACATCCAAACTTTCATTGAGTGGCGGTAGCACCAAGATCGATAATGGATTTTCATCCTTTAGCTTGGTGTAGTCATACACTGTAGTGGGACCTGATGCACAACCTGCTAAGAGCAAAACGGCTAGCACAGCACACGCGCGCATTAAATTTCTCATTCGAACTGTCCCTGTTTCTCCAACATAAAGTTTACAAACGCAGCTGACTCAGGAAAAAGTTGTTTCTCCGTCACCAAGTGACCGACACCGTCCTCATCGCGACCCACATTAAAATACAGTAACGCCAAATGTGCATGCAGCCCCGGTGCAGCGAGTGAACCTTTAGCTTGTGCCTTTTCAATGGTGGTTTCCAGGGTTGCAATCTGCTCCTGAACATCATACTTACTGGGTACAAAGTAGCTGTAAATCGATGCTTGGTAACCTTCCCACTCGTACTGAGTGGTGGCCTGCTGTACACAACCGACCATCAATAGACTTGCAGCGAGCACTATAAAAAATGACTTTTTCATTGCGCTACAGGGCTCCATGCACGGTTATCAATACCATCTACTAAATGATTCACCGCTTCACGAATCGCCAAATCTAAGACCTTGCCATTCAACGTTGAGTCATAACTTGCAGTACCACCAAAACCAATGATTTCACGGTTTGATAAAGCATACTCACCGGCACCTTGCACCGAATATACAACTTCAGAGGTGTTCACATTGACAATATTCAGGCTGACCTTGGCATAGGAAACTTGTGATTTAGCACGCCCTAAAATACCAAACAACTGATGATCACCCACTTCCTTGCGGCCAAATTCAGTCACATCACCGGTCACGACATAGTGAGCGCCTTTAAGGTTTTGCTGCTGACCTTGTATTTCTGCTTCGGCTTTGATTTCGCCCATATTGGTGCGATCCAATACAGTAAAGCGATTACTTTGCTGCAGATGGGTGACCAATGTGGTTTTTGCTTGGTTGCCTAAACGGTCGACACCGTCAGAGAAAATACCGCGCTGATAGCTCGAACGGTTATCAAACTTACCCACTGAAATCGGTGCACGCGGTCCTTGATAATAACTGGCAGCGCTTTTAACTGTGGGTGCCTCAATGGTGCGTGATGTTTCAGTTGCACAGCCGGCAAGCAATGCAATTGAAAGCCCAAATACCGCAAAAAATCCTTTTTTCGTCATGATTCAAATCCATCTACTCAATAGTAAAGAGCGGCATTAGATGCCGGTGATATTCCAACACAGCAAGCTTGGGAAAGTTAAAGACATGCGAGAGATTAGCAGCAAATACTGCGCTCTAAACTAAAAGCGCAGAGCAGCCTAGCAATCTGTGAACTGCGTCACAGATTCTAAATATAAACAGGCTGTTTTTTGTGGCTCGCCCTAGGACAGGCGAGCGCAGATCAATCTTAGCAATGTGCAGATAAACTCAACGTTAATTAGCTAAGCTACGGCAGCGTACGCAATACACATAATCAAACATGCGCGTAATTCCTACCGCTTTAAAACGCCATTCTTCTTCAAGAATATCGCGCTCCTCAGTGCATTCAACCGAAAAACTCTCACCCAACAATTGCTCTACCTGCTCTGGCGGCACGGCAAAGGGTGGACCCTTCATCTGGTGCTGTGGGTAGTCCATGGTCAGTAATAAACCTTTACAGGGTTTAGGCACAATAGCGCTTAAGTGCTGTGCGTACTGTTTGCGTAAATCTTCCGGCAAAGCAATTAATGCCGCGCGGTCATAAAACGCATGGTAATCGACTAAATCATCTGCAGTCAGATTAAAGAAGTCACCCCATAAAATAGTAATCGCGCCAGCGGTATAGCAAGTAAATGGACCTTTTTGCGTAATCACTGGGGTTAGATTTTGCTCAACAAAAAAATCAGTCACGGCTTTTTCAATCAGCTCAATACCCAGTACGGTATAGCCCTGATCAACTAACCAACATAGATCGACACTTTTACCGCATAAGGGCACAAACACCTTACTGCCCTTAGGAACCTCTAAACGTGGCCAATAGGTCTCTAAACCTGGGTTCACCACATTCAGATGAAAACCAATTTGATCGCGCTGCCAACGCGTCTGCCAAAACCCTTCTTCCATTTTATTATCCTTATTATTTTAGCGAAGCTGCAGAGAGCCTCTGCTTTACGTTAACGTCAGCATACAAAGAAAACACCCTATACCACCAGCACATATTGCATAAAATAGGCTTAGATAGAACGTTAAGCAGGCCTTTACTAATACGCATCCTAGACGGATACTATGCAATACATATACACCACCACATAAGGTGCTCGCCTGATGACTGCTCATGCCCAACTCTATTACGACGCTTCCTGCGGTTTATGCCAACGCGAAATTGAGCATTTGCGCCCTCGCTTAGAGCCGCAGGTTGAGTTAGTGGATATTAGCGCTAACGATTTTGAACCGCCGCTGGGTTATACGCTGGAAGATTTATTAACACGCATTCATTATTTTGATGGCCATACCATGCAGATTGGCTTTAACGCCACTTTGGCGTATTGGCGCATTGCAGGTATGAAAAAGACCGCCACCCTACTCGGCCTGCCTGGCATCAGCCATATGGGTAACTTGGTTTATAATCTATGGGCACAATGGCGCCGCAAAAACTCCAGTAGCTGCAAAATTAATTAAGGCTTTACCGTAGATACTCTGCTTAAGTGCAAGTTTTTGTGCTCTTCACTGAATTATTTTGATGAGTCAAAGGGGTTGCTCTTCAGGCCGACAAACCAAGGCCGCTGTGATGGCTTGTAGAGCATACATTACGGCCGACATCTCTCTACCACCCTGCACCTATACTAGTAGGGCGGGCATTCATGCCCGCCACAGCAGATATGCACGGGAATCAATCATTTCACATAGACAGTTAAATACAGCACAACGCGGGCAAAATTGCCCGCCCTACAGTTTATAGGTGTTGGTATCTTATCGTCAGCAGCCACTCAGGACTCTGATGAATTGCTCTACGGTGTGCTGGGTGCCTGAGTCTCTGCATCTAATTGCCAACCACCGCCCAAGGCGCTGATCAACTGCACACTGGCTGTGAGTTGTGTGCCGAGTAAATTCAGCAAGGTGCGTTCGCTATTCAGTACGGTGGTTTGCGCGCTGGTTACGGCCAGAAAGTCCACAAACCCAGCTTTATATTGATTTTCGGTTAAACGTAAGGTGTCCTGCGAAGCGTCAAGTGCTTCACGTTGTACGATAATTTCCTGTTCCAATACATTCAACTGCACTAAGGCATCCTCCACTTCACCAATCGCCTGCAAAGTGGTTTGACGGTAACGCGCCACCTGTTGGTCATAGCGCGCTTCGGCTTGTTCGGTTTTTGAACGGCGCAATCCCGCATCAAACAAAGTCATGGCAAACTGCGGTCCAATTGACCAAAAGCGATTGGGCAAGGTAATCCAATCGGCTAAATTACTACCGCGATAACCACCACTGGCACTGAGTGTTAAATCAGGAAAATATGCCGTTTTAGCGATACCAATCTCAGCATTCGCCGCCATCACTCGACGTTCTGCTGCAGCAATATCTGGACGGCGCTCCAGCAGCGCTGACGGCACATCCATCGGTAAGTTAGGTAAGGCCGGCAATGTCTCGACACTGGCCACCTGCAGCGCATTCGGCGTGCTACCCACTAGCAACGCCAGCGCATGCTCATAGCGCGCCCGCTGCCAATCCAAATCCAAACGCTGCGCTTGGGTATTTCTCAGCTGCGTCAGCGCTTGACTGACATCCGCCCGCGTGACCATACCCGCCTGATAGCGATTTTCGGTCATTTTCAAGGAACGTTCATAGGCAACAATCGTCGCATCCAGTAAACGCATCTGCTCATCCATCACGCGCAACTGCAAATAGTTCTGCACCAGCTCAGACTGCTGACTTAAACGCACACCGGCCCACTCTGCGGCGCTGGCCTGCGCACTGGCTTCGCTGGACTCGACTTGACGGCGCACCTGCCCCCAAATATCCAACTGCCAACTGAGGCCCAGCGCCACATCATTGCTTTTACCTACACCGACATCATTACCACTGCGTGTAGTACCCACCTGTCCCGTGGCCTTGGGGTACAACGCTGAACGACTGCCACCGACTAACGCACGTGCCTCACGCCATGCCGCTTCGGCAGCACGCAGGTTTTGGTTAGAGTCTTGCAACTGTTTCAATAAATCCGCCAACCGCGCATCCTGATACAAGGACCACCAAGCCACCGAAGTGCCAAGATCAGCAGGTTGCGCTACTTTCCAGCCTGGCGTATGACGAAACTCTACCGGTAGCGGCGCATCAGGACGCTGATAGTTTGGGCCCAGCGCACAGCCGCTTAACACCACGCCCATCAGAGCAAAGGTACTGAGTTTAACGATCTGTTTCATGGGCTACTTCCATCGTGGTTGGCGTTTTTTTACGCCGTACACGGGCGCTTAAACGATCAAAGAATAAATACACAGCAGGCGTGCTATACAAGGTCAACAACTGACTCAATAGCAGTCCGCCGACAATGGCTAAACCTAACGGCTGGCGTGTTTCCGAACCTTCTGCGCTACTGATCAACAGCGGCACAGCACCGAGAATCGCTGCCATCGTAGTCATCATAATCGGACGGAAGCGCTGTACACAGGCTTGCTGAATGGCTTGCTCAGCCGTCATTTTCATTTCTCGCTGCAACTGCAAAGCCAAATCAATCATTAAAATAGCGTTTTTCTTCACCACACCAATCAACAAGAACAGCCCCAGTAACGACACTAAACTGAACTCACCACCGGTCAACTGAATAGCCAGCAAAGCGCCGACACCTGCAGACGGCAGCGTTGAAAGAATCGTCAGTGGATGGATATAGCTTTCATATAAAATACCCAGCACCAAATAGACAATCATAATCGCCATCAACAACATTAAGCCCTGACCACCTTGGCTTTGCTGGAAGACACCGGCCGTACCGCCCAAGCGCCCTTGCACTTCATTGGGCAAATTAATCTTCGCCATGGCGTGTTCAATAGCTAGATTAGCCTCATCTAAACTGACCCCCGGTGCTAAAGAAAAACCAATACTTTCAATCGCAAACTGGCCATCATGCTGCACGCGCTCTTGCTGCAAAGTGGATTCCCACGTGGTAAACGCTGACAAAGGAACACGCTCGCCATTCGCACCAATCACCTGCACTTGCTCTAACACCTGCGGCGAGCCAACAAACTGCGGATCAATTTCCAGTACCACACTGTATTGATTGAGACTTTCATAAATCGTTGAGACTTGGCGCTGACTAAAGGCGTTATTGAGCAGCGAGGTGACCATCGCCATATCCACACCGAGACGTGCCGCTGTCGCGCGATCCACTTGCAAGGTGACTTGTTGCGCGCCTTGGCCTTCTTTACTGTCGATATCAGTCAGTTCCGGCAAAGCTTTTAACGCATCACGCACTCGTGGCTGCCAAGTCCGTAAATCATCCAACTCACTGGCCAACAGCACATATTCATTATCGGTAGTGCCGCCCTCGCGACGCCCCATACTTAAATCCTGTTCCGGCATGAGAAACAGCCGAGAGCCTGGAACCTGCGGAATTTTGCCGCGTAAACGATTGACGATTTGCTGCGCTGAACTGTCACGTTCCGTGATGGGCTTTAAGCGCACAATTAAAAACGCACTGCTACCGCCACCAATAAAACCCGCCACCGTCTGCACATCTTTATCTTTCAATAAAGCTTGGCGATAGATTTCCATTTTCGGCTGCATGGTGTGGTACGACAGGCCATCATCACTGCGAATAAAGCCCATTAATTGACCGGTATCTTGCTGCGGCATAAAGGTTTTAGGCACAGCAATAAACAGCCAGACATTCAGGCCTATCGTTAGAATCACGCCCAAGAGCATCCAGCGCTGATAATTCAAAGTCCACACCAGTGAGCGCTGATAACCAGCAGCCACCCATAAACCAAAGCGTTGAATCAGATTAGGCTTGCGCTCTTCAGTCACTACCACAGGACGCAACCAACGTGCCGACAACATTGGCGTTAAGGTCAGCGACACCACTAACGAAATCAAAATTGCTACGGTTAAGGTGATGGAGAACTCACGGAACAAACGCTCAACCATGCCACCCATAAACAAAATAGAGACAAACACCACCACCAGCGATACGTTCATCGACAGCAGGGTAAAACCCACTTCGCGAGAACCATCCAGCGCCGCTTGCAGTGGTTTTTTGCCGTTATTGATATGCCGCGCGATATTCTCCAACACAACAATGGCATCATCCACCACTAGACCGGTGGCAATAATCAGCGCCATCAGCGATAGATTATTCAAAGAGAAACCCAACATATGCATCGCTGCGAAACTGCCGATCAAGGATACTGGCACCGCCAAGGCAGGAATCACCGCCGCGCGCCAATGCCCTAAAAACAGCATCACCACGCCAATCACTAACACAGTGGCAATCAACAACGAGCGCTCAGCTTCACGCAAGGTGGCACGAATCACTGAGGATCGATCCATGGCCACTTCCAGCTTGGCACTGGCAGGCAATACGGCTTTCAGCCCCGGTAACTCAGCCTGAATCGCTTCAATCGTAGCAATAATATTAGCGCTGGCTTGGCGGTTAATAATCAGCAGCACCGCATCTTGATCATTAAAAAAACCACTGTTATAGCGATTTTCCACGCTATCGCTGACCGTCGCCACATCCCGCAAACGCAACGCCGCGCCGTCCTGATAACGGATAATCAGTGGCGCATACTCTTCGGCTTTATTAAGCTGATCATTGCCTTGAATTTGCCAATGCCGATCACCCTGCTCCAACTGACCTTTAGGCTTTTGTTGGTTAGCATTGGCGATGGTCTGGCGTACATCATCCAGAGCAATCCCGTATTGCTCTAAACGTCGCGGTTCCAATTCAACACGCACTGCAGGTAAGGAACTGCCACCAATTTGCACATCGCCCACACCCTGCACTTGCGAGAGTTTTTGCGCGACGATACTCGAGGCCAAGTCATACATCTGGCCTTTTTCCAGCACTTCACTGGTCAGCGCCAGCACCATAATCGGTGCTTGCGTCGGATTCATTTTCCGATACGAAGGCATACTGCGCATACCACTGGGCAACAGCTCATGCGCAGCATTAATCGCCGCCTGCACCTCACGCGCGGCGGTATTAATATCATGACCTAAATCAAACTGGATCATAATCCGCGTACGGCCCTGACTGCTGCTACTGCTCATCTGACTGATGCCAGAGATACTGCCCAGTGAGCGTTCTAAGGGCGTCGCCACAGTGGCCGCCATCACTTGTGGGCTGGCACCGGGCAAACTGGCCTGCACGGTAATCATCGGAAAATCCATGTCCGGCAGCGGCGCCACTGGCAACAGCCTAAAGCCGAGAATCCCCAATAAGATAATCGCCACACTGAGTAGCATGGTGGCGACCGGGCGCTGAATAAAAGGTGCCGACAGATTCACGATTTAGTGCCCAAGTTAAAGCGTGCTTTGGTGCGTGTGCTTAAGCGATCAAAGAACAAATAGATCACCGGCGTAGTAAACAGCGTCAGCACCTGACTGAGCAATAAACCACCGACCATCACCAAGCCCAACGGCTGACGTAACTCAGCACCAGAGCCACTGGCAAACATCAAAGGTAAGGCCGCGAACAGTGCCGCTAAGGTGGTCATTAAGATCGGACGAAAACGCAATAGTGCCGCTTGGAAAATCGCCTCCTCAGGACTCAGCCCTTGATGGCGCTCAGCATCCAAAGCAAAGTCGATCATCATAATGGCGTTTTTCTTCACAATACCAATCAGCAAGATAATCCCGATAATGGCAATCAAGCTCAGATCATTGCCAGTAATAAACAGCGCCAGCAAGGCACCAATCGCCGCCGAGGGTAAGGTCGAAAGAATGGTCAGCGGATGGATATAGCTTTCATACAGCACACCGAGCACCAGATACATGGTCACTACCGCGGCGAGAATCAGCAGCAAGGTACTGGACAGCGATGCTCTAAATGCCGCCGCCGCACCTTGGAAGTTGCTTTGAATCGAGGCTGGCATGGCTAAATCCAGCTCAGCCTGCTCAATCGCCTCCACCGCCTCACCTAACGACACACCGGGTGCAAGGTTAAACGACACCGTCACCGCTGGAAACTGACCGATATGATTGAGCAGCAGCGCCGCTGATTTCTCTTCCACCTTAACCAAACTGGCCAAACGTATGGCTTGGCCATCACTGCCACGCACATGCACATCCTGCAAAGCGGCTAAGGCATCATTGGGATTGCTGATGCTTTCCAATACCACACGGTACTGACTGGTTTGGGTAAAGATGGTGGAGATCTGCCGCTGACCAAAGGCGTCATATAAAGCATCAGTGAGACTGGCAATACTGATGCCTAAACGCCCAGCTAAATCACGATCGATATTCAGATAATACTGCAAACCGCTGGCCTGCAAATCACTGGCCACATCTTGCAACTGCAGCAGACTTTGCAAATGGCTGACCAAGGTTGGCACCCAGCTATGCAACTCCTGCTCATCAGCAGATTCCAAACTAAACTGAAACTGCGTACGACTCACACGATCTTCAATACTGAGATCCTGCACCGGCTGCATAAACAACTGAATACCCAGCACCTGCGCCAGCTCAGGGCGTAGGCGATCAATCACCTCAGCTGCCGACACGCTGCGCTGATTAAAGGGCTTGAGGTTAATCAGCATACGTCCGGTATTCAGCGTGGGGTTGTCACCGTCCACACCAATCTGTGATGAGACACTTTGTACTGCTTCATCTTGCAACAGCACCGCACTTAAACGCTGCTGACGCTCACTCATGGCAGCAAAGGAAATACTTTGCGGCGCTTCCGAGATGCCCTGAATCACCCCAGTATCTTGCTCAGGGAAGAAACCTTTCGGCACCCATATCCATAACAGCGCCGTTAGCACAAAAGTACCCACGGCAAACCACAGCGTCAGCACCTGATGACTCAATACCCAACGCAAGCCATTGCCATAATGATCAATGGTACGGCTGAGCCAATCGTCTTTCTTCTCTTCATCAGTCCCAGGCCGCAGTAACCGCGCGCACATCATCGGCGTCAGCGTCAGTGAAATTACCAAGGAGATTAAAATCGCTACGGCCAGGGTAATAGCAAACTCACGGAATAAGCGCCCGACCACATCCGCCATAAATAACAGTGGAATCAATACCGCAATCAGCGAAAGCGTCAGCGAAACCAAGGTAAAGCTGATCTGTTTTGCGCCCTTCAGCGCAGCATTCATCGGGGTTTCACCCAACTCAATATGCCGCGCAATATTTTCCAACATGACAATGGCGTCATCGACGACAAAGCCAGTAGCAATGGTCAAAGCCATTAAGGTGAGGTTATTCAGCGAAAAGCCAAACAGATACATTACTGCAAAGGTGCCGATTAACGACAACGGCACGACAATCGATGGAATTAATGTGGCAGTCAGGCGTTTTAAGAATAAAAACGTCACCAAGACCACTAAGGCTACCGCCAGCATCAGCTCAAACTGCACATCACTGACAGCTGCGCGAATGGTTTGCGTACGGTCGGTCAGCACCCTGACTTCAAGGCTGGCCGGTAACGTCGCAATAATACTCGGCAGCAAAGCTTCAACACTCTCCACCACTTCAATCACGTTAGCACCGGGCTGGCGCTGGATATTCAATAACACCGCTTGATTGAGATCAGCCCAAGCGGCTAAACGATTGTTCTCTGCCCCTTCAATAATTTCAGCTACATCGCCCAGCTTTAAAACTCGGCCATCCTTGTACGCAACAATCAGATCTGCATAATCTTCTGCCGAACGCAGTTGGTCATTGGCATCCAATTGGGTAATACGCGAGGG
>LFRM01134178.1_pt1 | contig 28281 bp, 23 predicted proteins | sample 618341 | NCBI WGS metagenome assembly LFRM01 (sample SAMN03654438, study PRJNA283298) | anaerobic digester metagenome | isolation source: pool of bioreactors CSTR01a, CSTR02a, and CSTR03a thermophilic anaerobic... | place: Denmark: Kgs. Lyngby | collected 2014-05-21 | reverse complement strand
ATGCTCTCCTAAAGGTTTATTCTAACTTAAGGAGTGTCTAGTGTTTTAGGGGAAGTCCATCCCAAGTGCTCGAACACATGAGTGCGTGGGTACCTATGCACTTGCCAGCTTTAACGAGCCCACCTGTTATACAGTCTAATTATGAGCAACAGTTAGCACTTTTTCAGGCTTTCTTACAGCAACAATACAATGACATTGGACGCCTACGTCAGGCATATCAGAACTTGGCGCGCATGATTGCTAGGGGAAATGATGATGGTATTTGGAAGCTAAATATTCCACCCACTATTACGCAAGTCCCTCGCACCAGCACTAGTCGCACAGAAAGTATTTTTCGTTACGGTATTGAGGCAGGTAAGCTGTACCAAGTATGGAAGGATGATATTCAAACGAGGCCAGCACCGCCGACGTCAAAGCACGAGCGGCTCGCTGATGTTCTTATTTCTGCAATTATCTATGGTGGGTTGGCAAATCCAAGAGCTATTGTAAGTTTGGCAAATCTGCTGACTCAAAGCCGAAAACCGATAAATAGAATTGGTGACAGATTATGGTTCGATCTGATTTGGGTGTCAGACATTGATGCGCTTAACTTAAAAGAACAGCAAGGCACAGAAGAACAATGGAAGACGTTGCACCGTTTTTATCCAGATAATTTTACTATAGGGCTTATCAACTCATTTTTCTCACATAAATCATCGTGTCAAAAAGAAGCTGCTGAAGGCTGCGTGGTTACAGATGGCCAAGAAGACCTGAATCAAATTACCGTCTGGAATTTGCTTAAAGATAGGCTGCTACTTAAACAACAAAAAACGTCATTTAATAGCTTGCAAGCATTCTGTAGGGGTGCTCAATCAGTGACAGAGATGCTGCCAAATGTCGATATTCCGCAAGCTTTACTTGAGTGCGCTTCAGGACGCATAAAAAACTCATCTTTACTGATTGATCAGCAGAGTGAATGGTTACGACCCACAACAACTAAGCCTGTTGCAGAGCCGGACCTGCTTAGTTTTTTCTCTCTTGCTGGTGCTTGGCGTGATCGAGTCATAAAGAGCAACGATAACTCCAAAGTCAGCTTGAATACGAGGACCATTGATCGGCTGCTATACCAGATAAGCACTGCATTAAGAACAAATAGGCAAGGTCTTAAGCGGTCTGAAGCGATGGCGATAGAAGAGCTTAATGAGTTGCTATCTGTGCCTGTAAATATCAATGCTGAAATATTCATACGTTGGCTGCAGCACTCTTTGCTTCGTTTAGCGCTTTCATCTGTGAACCGGTATTTTATCGAGCTGAAAAATCTTTGGTTTTATTACACCAACGAACAGGATCTTCAGGCGCTTGATGAAAGCGAACTGGAAAACATATATTGGGAGATACGTTTAGCAAAAAGCGATCCTAAAGCCCAGGTTTACTTGCTGGGAAGGTTGAAAGATCTACACACATTCGCAAGTAATCAGTTTGGATTACCAAGATTAGATAGTTTTTTTGAGGATGCAGCAGGAGGTGTTAAACAAATACGCGTTAGAGTTGGTTACATTCCCGAGCATATCTATCAAGCTGTACTGCGTCAAATTGGTAGTATCGCAGATTTAGACGACCATGCAGTTGAGGGATTAAAAGTATTATTAATTCTTGCTTACCGAACTGGTATGCGTCGCGGTGAACTCTTGAAGCTGCGACTTTCAGATGTTGAGATTTCAAAACGCCCGTGGCTGTTTGTAGTTAATAACAAATATGGAAATAACAAAACAGACTCTGCTCTACGACAAATACCACTGCATGCTGTATTGCTTGACGATGAGCTTGAATTTTTTCAAAACTATATTGGTGCACGTCGAGCGCGGTATCCCCATATAACAAACACTTTAATGTTTTCACTCCCGCACAGTGAGACTGTGCTTTACGATGGCAGCATGATCAGTGAACTGGTTAAGTACCTTCTGATTCATCAAGGCTGTACAGATCTAACTTTCCATCACCTTCGTCATAGTGCACTGACAAACATTATGGTTGTTATGGATGGAGACCATCAGCTCATTACTCAGCTAACAGGGTACTCAATTGAGCAGGCTAAATATTTACGCGAAACGCTCCACAACGCAAGAGCGGACAGCCGACGGGATATATACAGTGCCATTGCTGGGCTAGCGGGTCATCTCACACCTGAAACAACATTTACCCACTATATCCATGAATGTAGTCTGCTATTAGGAGTGCGTCTCGCTCGGTACAATCCGTCGCTAGACTTGAGACAGTGTCGTTACATCACTGGGCTTTCAACCCGCTATATCAATACGCAGTTTTCTCAAGAGCATCTCGATAAGAAGTCTCCAGTAACACTTGAGTTATCTGCATTCAGGGATGAAATTATCAGGAGACTGCAGCCTCACATCAACATTATTGTGTCTCCAGATATGCAAGACATAGTTAAACTGGAGTCAGAGCAGCCTATTGTGAGCCGCAGAGCGTTGAGTGTCACTGACTGCTACAGTGCTTTGAAAGCAATAGAGCAAGGTGAGTCAGTTGCTGTCGCATCACTCCGATTTGCTTTAGATGAAGACAGGATAATGAGTTGGCTAAGGACTGCTCAAGCATTGCAACGAGTAAAGACAATTCACGGAAACTCTCGCTTGTTTGCCAAAAATCGTATTAAAACTGCTATCGGCTTGCCCTTATTGCCAGCTTGGCCAAAAGATCGATTTGTTAGTAGTGAAATTGACCAGACCATTAACGCATTAAGGGGGCTTTATAAAACAAACAAAAACAAGCTTCTGTGGGCTGTTCACTATTGGTTAAACAATACCTCCACATCGAAACAAGGCCTCAGATTTACTGATCTTGAAGACCTTAATACATTTTTAACTACAGTCGCAGACGTTTTGCCAATCAAGCGATGGCGGCTCAAGGTAACTGCTCCAAAAACTGCAAGTGATAGTGAACTCATGTCGTGGAAGGACTTAGGCCCCAAAAAAACTATTGTTGAGACGAGCCCCTCTGTGAAGAGTATTTATGCTTATCTATACCTGAGACATAAAAATGAAAAAGAAATCATTGGGGAATATAACGGCAAAATTGAGCAATATTCATCATCTTTAATAGGGTATGTGTTCCATATGCTTGCGATCATGATCGGAATAAATCCAGATGCAGATGCAGATGCTAAGCAGGGCAAGAGTGCACAGGCTGAGCCGCTAGATGCTTATAGCCCTGCTGCAGATTCTGTAGAGCAGCAGAGTTCGCCGAGTGAACCGCTTTTGGAAAGTCCTAATAAGTCAGTTACTGGCTATGATGAATCCAGTGGTCAGACTGTTCTCGAGTATATTAAGGAGTACCTGAATAAACATCTCAACGAAAATGACTGATTAAAGTTCTGATATTTATTAGTGCCTATTGATGTGTGTGCTTAAGTTACTGAATAGAAAGTAAAGCTAGTAACATGTACGTGTTTACAGGCGCCCTAATAACTACGCTGTTTTTAGGGGTGTATTATGGATTGTTTCTTTAACCTCTTATGGTTAAAAATGTAATGAAACGTCAACAACCCCTAGTATCTACCAAGCTGTGTGTGCTCCAAAAACACATCGATGAAACGTTGAACAGCGGGTAAATTTGCTCGATTCTTGCAGTTATACAGATAAAAATTACGATAAATAGTTGGGCTCACAATAGGAATCATTACTAAACCGTTTTGCTCTACCCACTCTGCTACATACGGTAAGCATATTGTCACGCCTAATCCATGCTTAACCATACTTAGAGCTGTAGACATGAAACTGACTTGACGTGTTGAACCAATTGAATGTAGAGCTGATTCACGCAACAAATCATCTACTAATAGCGCTGTAAAAGAACCACTTAGAGTAATGAGCTCCTCGTTATTAAGATCCTTCCAGTTGATACTTTGTTCTTGAGAGAGAGAATGACTACGTCCACAAACCAAATGAAATGGCAATGAGAAAATCAGCTGCTGATTTAAACCGACCTCTAATTTACGCTCTGGACCAATACCTATATCTGCTTCAGCATTACTCACGATCTCTTGTACTTTTTCAACCCCACAGTCAATCAGACTAACCTCAACTTGAGGGTACATTTTATTAAAAAGCGCAATGATTCTAGGCAACTCAACAGAAGCCAATTGCTGCGCAATAGCGATACGCACCTTCCCATAGTCGAACTGCTTCAAGCCTTTAACCTCATCGCGCAATGTATCCATTTCATTCAGTATACGAATCACTCTAGGTAGGATTTTTTTGCCTGCTTCAGAAATTTCTAATTGGCGCGTAGTACGATTAAACAGGCTTAGCTCCAAATTGTTTTCTAAATCTTTGATAATGCTACTTAAAGCTGACTGCGTTAAGTGCAAGGCTCCCGCAGCCTTGGTAAAGCTGCGTTCTTGATATACAGCTAAAAACGCTTTTAATTGTCTTAATGTAACATTCATTAGATAACCCTATGAGTTCACAAATAAAAACTGATTGTCTTATAAGTGTAAGCCTTTTATGGTCAATTTATCGACATAAAATTACGTGCGAAAAAGTCTTGGAGGGCTTATGAACTATAAAAAATGTTTTATATCTATTGCTGCAGATAGCGATTTTTCTATTTATAACTTGCCTTATGGCGTGTTTAGTAGCAAAAAACTGGACCAACGAGTGGGTGTTGCGATTGGCGATTATATCTTAGACCTGAGCCAGCTAGAGACTGCAGGCCTGCTACCCACCTCAAGCAACCCTGTCTTCAATCACAATACCCTAAACGCTTTTATTGCTTTAGGAAAAGATATTTGGCAGCAAACACGCGCTCGTTTACAGTCTCTTTTAGATGAGGATAATGCAGAGTTACGCGACAATGCTGCTCTACGTGAGTCAGTGTTGATCAAGCAAAGCGATGCACATATGCATCTACCTATTCAAGTACCTTCTTATACTGATTTTTATTCATCTCGTGAGCATGCTTTTAATGTAGGCAGTATGTTTCGTGGTCCAGAAAACGCACTAATGCCTAATTGGAGTGAGCTACCTGTTGGTTATAACGGTCGTGCGAGTTCGGTCGTAGTCAGTGGCACAGACATTGTTCGTCCAAGCGGACAGATCAAAAGCCCTGATGTAGATCGTCCTGTTTTCTCACCATGTAAAAAACTAGATTTTGAATTAGAAACTGCTTTTATTATAGGACGTAGCAACATATTGGGTGAGCCGATTTCTATTAATGAGGCCCACGAGTATATTTTTGGCATGGTGTTACTCAATGACTGGTCAGCACGAGATATCCAACAGTGGGAGTATGTACCACTAGGCCCATTTAATTCCAAAACATTTGGTTCGTCAATCTCACCTTGGGTAGTTACCCTAGAAGCCTTAGAGCCGTTTCGTTGTCCACCCCCTAAACAAGAGCCAATACCACTTACGTATTTACGCGAAAGCCGAAATAATAATTACGATATTAATCTTGAAGCCGCCTTCGATGTAGCGGATCAAGAAACTATTATTAGCAAAACTAATTTTAAATATATGTACTGGACGATGATGCAACAACTTACGCATCATGCTATCAGTGGCTGTAATTTACAAATTGGTGATTTGTTAGGCTCCGGTACTATTTCTGGAAAAGACAAAGATAGTCGTGGCAGCTTGCTTGAATTAACGTGGAATATGGCTGAGCCAATTACCCTAGTAAATGGTGAGACTCGTTACTTTATTGAAGATGGCGATAGTATTGTAATGCGTGGCTATGCTCAGAAAGACGATATGCGCATAGGCTTTGGTGAAGTTCGCGGGAAAATACTACCTGCACATAAGTTTGATTTTTAAGGTAAGCAAATGATTAAACTTTATAGTTATTTTAGGAGCTCAGCTGCTTATCGAGTACGCATCGCTCTGAACCTCAAAGGGTTGCCATACGAGTATATACCCGTACATTTAGTCAAAAATGGTGGGGAGCAACACAGCAGCAGCTACGAGACTCTTAACCCCTTAAAGTTGCTACCTACATTAATAGACGGTGAAAACGTCTTTTCACAGTCATTAGCTATTATGGAGTATCTTGACGAAGCCTATCCAGATACATCTGCACTTTTGCCCACCGACTGCGCTACACGTGCACAAATTCGCGCTCTCAGTCAAATTATTGCTTGCGACATTCATCCTCTAAATAATTTGCGGGTCTTGCAATATTTAAGCAATGAGCTTGAAGTTAATGACGCGCAGCGTAGTCAATGGTATGTCAATTGGATAAAGGTGGGTTTTGATGCACTAGAACTACTCTTAGCTAAGCAGCAAAGTCAATTCTGTTTTGGTGATCAGCCAAGCATTGCTGACTGCTGTTTAATCCCGCAAATTTATAATGCCAAGCGTTTTAAAATTGACCTAAGCAAATACCCTCGTATTTTAACAATATACGAACACTGCAAAATTCATCCCGCGTTTATAGAAGCGGAACCAGAAAAGCAACCCGATGCTGCTTAGCTCTCTAGTACTTCAAAGGAAACTCTTATGACATTTAAAATAGAACAAATTCATCATGTGGCTTACCGCTGTCACGATGCAAAAGAAACCGTTGAGTGGTATCAAAAAAACCTCCATATGGACTTTATTTTGGCGTTTGCAGAAAATCAAGTGCCGTCGACTAAAGAGCCAGATCCGTATATGCATATTTTTTTAGATGCAGGCAATGCTAATGTACTAGCCTTTTTTGAACTTCCAACTAGACCAAAAATGGGAAGCGATACAAACACACCTGTTTGGGTACAGCACATAGCGCTACGCGTCAAAGATCGCGATACTCTTTTAGCAGCCAAAACTCACCTTGAGGATAATGGTGTTGATGTACTTGGTATCACTGATCACGGCCTCTTTCATTCAATTTACTTTTTTGATCCTAATGGTCATCGCATTGAGCTTGCCTACGACGATCCTGATGCACCAAATAAAATTGCGCAAATCACCGATGAACTGAAATATGACATGTTAAATGAATGGGCGGCAACTAAACGAGCTCCTAGTCATACTCAATTTCTACATGCTCAAGAATTCGAATAATAATTAAGTTTAATATAACAACAAGAGGTGATCTTTAATGAGTGCCCATTCTACAGTATCGGTATCAGAGTGCCCATTTCATGCTTCAGTAGAGCTCAATGAACAGGCAAATAAATTTGATATGTTTGGTGCTGAATATCAAAGCTGCCCTGCTTCCTCCTTACAGCGCTTTAGAGAAGAAAAGCCTATTTTCTTTTCTGAGGAAATGAACTATTGGATCGTTACGCGCTACGAAGATGTACGTGAAATATTCCGTGACCCTATCGTTTTTTCTGCTCGTAACGTATTAGAAAAATTTACCTCTGATAGTGAGGAGTCTGCGGAAATATTACGCTCCTATAATTATGGTATGAATCGCACCCTAGTTAATGAGGACGAACCGATTCACATGGAGCGTCGTCGTGAGCTGCTCGATGCATTTGCAGCGCCAAACCTTGAAGCACTTCGAGAGTTAACAAAAAGCCTAGTCACAAAAAAAGTTGATGAGTTTATCGCTAAAGGCGAAGTTGACTTGATGTCTACGTTGCTATGGGACATACCTGTCATTATTGCGCTTAAATTTCTAGGTGTGCCCGATGATGAAATTGCAGTTTTACAAAACTTTGGTGTTGCTCACAAAGTAAATACTTGGGGTCGTCCCTCAGCTGAAGAGCAAAAGCACGTAGCTACTAACGTAGGTAAATTTTGGCATTACTCAGGCGAAGTGCTGGCGCGGATGAAGCAGAACCCTGAGGGTAAAAGCGGTTGGATGTACGATATGATCCGTAAAAATCAAAGTAATCCGCGTGTAGTCACAGATAACTACCTGCATTCTATGATGATGGCTATTTTGGTTGCTGCCCATGAAACCACTGCTACTGCTACCGCTAATGCTATTAAGCATTTACTTTCACGTCCTAAGCTTTGGGAAAAGTTGCATCATCAGCCTGAGCTTATTCCTGCTGCAGTAGAAGAATGCTTACGCTATGCCGGCCCTATTGTTTCTTGGCGTCGTCAAGCAACGCAAGACGTGGAAGTAAATGGTGTGAAAATTGCCAAGGGTGATAAGCTTTTCTTGGTGATGGCGGCAGCTAATCGAGACCCAGAGCATTTTGAAAACCCTGACGATTTAGACATATTACGTGATAACTCCAACGAGCATCTCTCTTTTGGTTACGGCGCACACCAATGTTTAGGCCGCAATATTGGCCGTTTGGAAATGTGTGTTTTTATCGAAGAGCTCACTAGACGTATTCCGAATATGGAATTAATGGAGCAAAACTTCACCACCATGCCTAATACCTCTTTTCATGGGCCTGAGGCATTGTGGGTACGTTGGGATCCAAATACAGTCGTGCGTAACGACCGTGCTCAAATTACGTTCCCTATTGGCAACCCTGACAAGCGCACCATAGTACGTTCTACCAAAGTCGTTGCTGTGAATGCTATAACACCGGACATCAAGGAAATTGTACTCACGTCGAACGACGAAGTATTGTCATTGCCTGATTGGACACCAGGAGCGCACATTGAACTTTGCCTACCGAATGGCCTAAAGAGAAAATACTCACTTTGTCCTAGCGTAGAAGTAGGTCACTACACAATACTCGTAAAGCGAGAAGATAACGGTGATGGTGGCTCCAAATGGATTCATGATTATCTAAAAACCAATGATGAGCTATACATACAAGGCCCTAAAAATTTCTTTAGGCTTGACTTAAGTGCAGAAAATTATCTCTTAATTGCTGGTGGGATAGGGATTACTCCTATGCTTTCTATGGCCAAACAGCTAAAACAAGAAAATAAAGCGTTCAAACTTGTTTACTGTGGTCATGCTCGCGAAGGCCTAGCTCATATCAATGAGCCAGAAAAATTTGCAGAAGCACCACAGCTCTATATTTCTAGCGAGGGCAACAAAGCTAATTTACGCGCCCTATTAAAGATTCAACAGCCAGGTACACATATTTATGCTTGTGGCCCAGAAAAAATGCTGGACGAGCTCCAAGTCTTAGCGGAAGAGTACCAGCTTGGGCTTACCTTTGAGCTATTTAGCTCTACTAGTAATGTGCTTGATCCGGAAAAAGAAACTGCTTTTGAGGTCGAGCTTATAGATACGGGTAAAACCTATCTGATTCCTAAAGATAAAACCTTACTGGAGATACTACTTAATAACGATATTGATGTTCCAAATGATTGCGGAGAAGGACTCTGTGGCAGCTGCGAAGTGCTAGTAGTTGAAGGAGACGATATAGATCATCGTGACCATGTACTCACAGCAACAGAAAAAGAAAGTAATCAAAAAATGATGACCTGCTGTTCACGTGCATCAGGGAAAATAAAAATAAAATTATAGTCACTTTAAAAGGAACTACCTATGTTTATAAAAAAATGCGCCGTATTTTTAGCTAGCATTGCGCTGTTTAGCTTTAATGCTACCGCCTCTGCCGACACCACTCTAAATGTCAGTACATGGCTACCCCCTACTCACGCTCAAAATGCTGAGGTCTGGCCAACTTGGGCCAAATGGGTAGAGGAGGCCACCGAAGGTCGAGTTAAAGTAAATATTGAATACACCTCAAGCAACCCTGCACAGCTCTTTGAAATGGTAGAAGACGGAGTTACTGATGCTGCTTTTAGCTTTCACGGCTTTGTACCCGGACGCTTTGCTGTACAGGAAATTGTTGAATTACCCGGTTTAGGAGTTAACGCTGAAGCGGCCTCTGCCGCTTACTGGCATACCTATCAGAAATACCTAGCTCCTGCTAATGAGCATGATGGCTTAGAGCTACTCGCTTTATTCGCTCACGGTCCTGGCGTTCTGCAAACTAACTTCCCTGTTAAAAGTTTAGATGACTTAAAAGGTAAAAAACTTCGCATTGGTGGTGGAGTACAAGCAAGTATAGGTAAACGCCTGGAAGTTATTCCTGTTGCTTCTGCAGGTAATAAAGTCTATGAATTATTACAAACAGGTGTTGTTGACGGTGCTCTCATGCCGATGACGGAACAACAAGCGCAACGACTTGTTGAGGTTGCACCTTATGTAAACGTTTTACCTACAGGGATGTACATGGGTAGTTTTGTGATGTTTATTAGTCCTGACTTCATGGATTCCATAAGTAAAGATGATGCCGATGCCATTCGTAGCGTCTCAGGTGAGCGCCTCTCCATTATGGCGGGAGCTGCATGGGATAAAGCAGACATCATAGCTAAGAAGTTTTCTGAAGAAAATGGTGGCACAGTTGTTGTGCTAGGGGCAGAAGACACAATTACACTTTCCTATAACCAGAAAGTCAGTGATTTAGAGCAGGTCTGGCTAAAAGCAGTTAAAGATAAAAAAATAGATGCTAAAGCAGCCTTAGAAATGCTGCGTGCAGAAGCCACAGCATATGCTGAAACTCAGCAACAAAGTGCTGGAGCATTCTAATGTCTTTCCTCTCATGGTTGAAAACACACTATGAGGATAGAGGGCCACTAAAATGGTTGGCCTTCTTTTTTGAGCTAATAGCAGCAAGTGCTCTATTTGCTCTTATGATCCTCACTGTTATGGATGTTATTGGTCGCTACTTTCTTAGCAAACCTGTACTGGGTGCTACAGAGCTTACTGAGATAGGGCTAGCCATTGTTATTTTTTCTGTTATGCCTGTAGTCACTTGGCGCGGAGTGCATATTGTTGTAGACCTAATTGATATTTTTGTTAGTAACACAATATTGCGCATCTTCACTGCTATCTCTTCGATTATTATCACAACGTCACTAGTATTCGTCTCACATCGTATTTGGGAGCTTGGAGTTCGCATGCTACGTCGAGGTATTACGACTGATTTTTTGTTTATAGAAAGTGGTTATATTCTACAGTTTATAGCTGTTTTTAGTTGGTTAACTGGAATTAGCGCTCTTATTTATCTAGCACTATCCATGTTTAAATCATCATAAGGAGCGGTACAGTGACAGTTATAATTATTGGCTTTGCCATTTTATTACTCATGATTTTGGTACTGCGAGTCCCTATTGCTTTTGCGATGGGTATTGTGGGCTTTTTTGGTTTTGCCGTTCTAAGCGGACTATCATGGAATAATTTTGATAGTTTTAGATGGTCTATTCCTCTTTCAATGGCTGCCAACCGCATTGTTGACACCACCCAGGACTATGGTCTATCAATTATTCCTCTATTTATTTTAATGGGTAATTTAATTACTAGATCAGGGCTTTCACGCGAGTTATACAATGCTTCATACGCTTTTTTAGGTCATAAGAAAGGTGGGTTAGCAATGGCGACTATAGCAGCTTGCGGTGGTTTCTCTGCCGTCTGTGGCTCTAGTCTTGCAACAGCGGCCACAATGGCTAAAGTAGCGATGCCACCTATGCGTCAATATGGCTATAGTGATGCCTTAGCAACGGCATCTATTGCTGCTGGTGGTACCTTAGGCATCTTAATTCCACCTAGTATCATGCTGATTATTTATGGTCTACTCACCGAAACCAGTATTAAATCACTCTTTGCAGCAGGTCTTATTCCAGGAATACTAGGTATCTTTTTATATATGGGGGCGGTTAAATATACCGTTTGGCGTAATCCAAATGCAGGGCCTGCAGGCACACCAATGAGTTGGAGTGAACGAATTAATGCCTTGATGGGTGTGCGAGATATATTAGGTCTATTTACATTAGTCATGGGTGGAATTTACCTAGGTATATTTACCCCAACTGAAGCCGCTGGTATTGGCGCGGGTGGTGCTTTTGTTATTTCACTATTACGTCGCAGCCTGAGTTGGTCTAGTCTCTTTAAAACCTTATCAGAAAGTGCTCTTACATCAGCAACTCTCTTTGCTATCATTATTGGTGCTTTAATTTTTTCTGACTTTATCAATCGCGCTGGACTACCAAACATTATGGTTGATTTTGTGCGCTCGCTAGATATAGCTCCTATTTTAGTAGTACTAGTAATCTTGGGTATTTATATTGTTTTAGGTATGGTTTTGGAAAGCCTGTCAATGCTTCTACTCACTATTCCTGTATTTTTTCCTGTTATCGCTGAGTTAGGCTATAGTTTGGTTTGGTTTGGTATTGTAGCAGTCATTGTTGTTGAAATTAGTTTAATAACACCACCTGTAGGTATGAACGTATTTGTGCTCAGTGGTATTTTGAAAGATATTCGGACTGCAACTATCTTCAAAGGAATACTGCCTTTTTGGGTGGCAGATATGATTCGTCTAGCACTAGTTGTAGCCTTTGCTCAAATTGCATTATGGCTACCTAATATTCTTTATAATTAAGTTACTAATCTTCTCAACTGTAAAGTACAGGATGATCAGGTAACAACGAGCAGATCGTATGCCCACATTACAGCAGTTGCTAATACAGAATTAGTCAGTCAGTTTGGCTCAACTGCATGCAAAGCGCTTTATAGCTGAACAGACTGCCTAGAACCCTTTGATTACTTTAAGTATATATAAAAATCGAAATCACTATGAGTAAAATTTATTCTTTAGCTATTAAAGAAGTCAAGCAAAAGATGCGGGATGTAGTTTCCTTGGCTTTTGATATACCGGAAACGTTAAAAGATACTTTCCATTTTAAGCAGGGGTAATACCTAACTCTTAGAACTAAAATTGACGGTGCAGAAGCTCGCCGTTCATACTCTATTTTTACTGGTATTAATGATAGTGATATGCGCGTAGCTGTAAAAAAAGTCCTTGGTGGTCTTTTTTCTACCTATACAAACGAATGTTTAAAAGCTGGGCAAACAATTGATGTTATGTTGCCTGCTGACAGTTTTATACTGAACTTAACCCAGAACCGGAAGGTGATTATCTTGCTGTAGCAGCAGGTAGTGGCATCACTCCTATTCTATCAATTATTAAAAACACCTTGGAAGTAGAGCCAACTTGTCACGCAATAGTCATTGAGGGCAAAGTAAAAATAGTTACTAATCATGCATTAGAAGACTATTAAATTGAAGAAGGCTACGTATTGTCCTGTCAGTGTTTCCCAATCAGGGATAAAGTTATTTTAGATTACGACCAGTAATCAAGCGGACATGATTTAAGCTTTAAATCCTTTAAACGCCTCTTTTCGTAGGATGTATAATTTAGTTGAGGAAAAACTATAAAACCTAGTGTCACAATTTTTAGGCTACAACAAGCCTAAATAGTTTCATAAAATAATTATGGAAGTGGAAAAACTCTCCATAAATTAAGAATTAATTAATAACAACAAGAGAGACTCACTATGCAAGTTAAAATCAATAAGGCATTTTTAATCAGCACCTTAGCCGCTGCTATTGCAGTTCCCTGTGTGGCTCAAGCCGCATTTGTTGAAGATAGCGAAGGCGCATTGAGTTTACGTAATTTTTATATGAATCGTGATTATCGAGACACAGGTCGACCTGGAACTCCTTTTCATAAAGGCAAAGAACAGTCTAAATCAGAAGACTGGGGGCAGGCTTTTATGCTGCGCCTCAAATCTGGTTATACAGAAGGTACTATTGGCTTAGGTGTTGATGCTATCGGCTTAGCGGGGTTTAAGCTTGACTCAGGGGCTGGAACAGGTGGTACTGGTGCACTCGTACGTAAAAAGAGCGGTAAGTCGGCCGACCAACATGGTTCATTAGGCCTAACGGCTAAAGCTAAAGTTGCTGAAACAGTGCTGTCGATTGGTACCCATGAGCCTACCTTACCTATTGCTTTCCGTAATGATACGCGCCTGTTGCCACAAACCTTTGAAGGCGGACAACTGCAATCAAAAGATATTGAAAATCTAACTTTGACTGCAGGTCAATTCAAAAAAACACGCTCACGTGACTCCACTAATAGTCAAAGATTGAGCATGTATTCTGATGGTTCAAAAGGTGTCGTTACAAGCAACCGCTTCAATTATGCAGGGGCAAGCTACAATTTCATCCCAGGCCTAACCGGTACTTATTTCTACGCTGAACTCCAAGATAACTACAAGCAGCACCACGGTAACTTACAGTATTTAACTGACTTAACTAGTGAGATTAAATTTAAGACTGACTTACGCCATTTTAATAGCTCCAGTAAAGGCAGTACCAACGTTGATAACCGTTTAACGAGTGCCAACTTTGCTCTTGGCTATCAAAACCACTGGCTAGGCTTAACCTACCAAAACAGCAGTGGTAAAACAGGACTGCCTATTCTCGGTGGAGCAACCGATCCATGGGTAGCTAACATCGCAACTTACCATATCTTTATTCGTGCTAAAGAAGACTCATGGCAAGCACGCTATGACTATAATTTTGCCGACCTAGGTTTACCAGGACTTAACTTTATGGCTCGCTATATCAGCGGAGATAATTTTAAAATTGGTAACCAAAGCGCTAAAGAGTGGGAGCGCGATATTGACATTGGTTACACAATTCAATCTGGCCCACTAAAAAACGTTAGCCTATTAGCACGAAATGTAATGTACAGAGGCTCTCATACAACAGATATTGATGAGAATCGTGTGCTAGTTAATTATACATTTAAGTTCTAATAAGTAAGGATGCACTTAAACGTAAGCGTCCGGTAAAGCCATTTTTAGCCTAGCGGCGTGCCGTCAAGATAGTGTCCACTTATTTTTTAGTGGACACTATCTATGAGCAACATAAGAGAGAGCTCAACCCTATCGTAAGCGTCGTCAATATAGACCCTGTAATGGCATAGTGTAGTGGCATAGTGAATTTGGCTATCTGGTTATATTTAAATGGACTTAAGCGTATCCATCCCCTTCTTCACATCAGTAATCAAATGCCGCAAACAACTAAGTGTTTATTGAATGCTCGAATAGCTTTGCCCAGCCTTAAGCAACGAAGCAATACTTGCACGTTTCTTCAAATTAGGTTTACGGCCAACGAACTTTCCTTCAGCCTGTGCTTTTTTGATCCCCTGCATTTACCTTCTGCGACGATCCTCATAACCTTGACGCAGCAACTGCTGCAAGCATATCCAATAACATGTCGTTTACAGCTTGCAAAGTTGAAGTGAACTCTGTCCCGTCAGAACCTTTCAAAGCTATCCAGCTTGTAGGTAGTTCCGATGAGACAATCATCAGTTTCTTTTTCACCAGCATAAACTTAAGCGTTTCCCAGTCAGCTTGTTTCAACCGTACTAGTCGATCTGCTCAACAAGAATAATGTCATCTTCGCCTGCATCTGAAATCAATCTCATCAGTTCAGGCCGGGTCAGTGTTGCACCTGATTCATTCTCAACGTAAACGATGCAATCTTTTTACCGTGGTCGGCAGCGAACGCAATAAGTGATTCTTTTTTACCGTCCAGCATTTTGCTCGGTCGTCGAGGCGCGAAGATAAGCTCGTAAGAACATTAGTCACCAATAGTCTGTTTTGAGTGACTCCGTTATTGCGGTCTGTTATATGTGGTTCTTGAATAGGTTTTATGCATAATCTGCATAGTTCTTTTGAGGTATAGCTTTATCAGGATCGATAAGGAGATTGAGTGTCTATGAAACTGAGGGAAGTCCATTTAGCTCAAAGGGAAAGCAAAATTCTTAGACTGATAGAAGTAAAGCCCGAAATTATTTCACGACTAAAGCCTCACGCTGTAGTTAGTCAAAGAGCTATGCGCGTTTATAAAATATCATCCCCAATATTATCTAGTGGTAAATCATTAGCAGTGTGTGAACGCTGGAAGCTTATGATTACTTATAGTTCTGTCGCGCATAAAATCATGCTTTGAATAATTGGTAACTGCGCTAAGTCTTTGGAGTGCACTAAGTAGGATTTTGATAGTTGTGTTAAATCGGAAATTTTTACAGAGACTACGTCAGGGTGCGACTGAAACTCATGTGCACCGACATAACTCAGTCCCAAGCCGTTAATACTGGCTTCGCGAACACCTTCTCGGCTACCAATTTCAATTTGCGACTTAGTTACGACTGACTGCTCTTTGAGTGCGCTTTCTAAAATTTGGCGAGTTGTTGAGCCTACTTCACGATGAATAATCGATACGTTTTGTAACTCTGCCAGCAAAATACTATCGCGGTACGCAAAAATATGATTTTTAGGTACCACTAAAATAATTGGTTGTTCAGTTAGTTTTACGGATACTAGACGTTCATGCGGGTCACGATAGGCGAGCATGCCAATGTCAAACTCACCACTTAATAAGCCTTCACGAATTAAAGATGAACCACCAGTTGTCATTTTGATGTTAATGCCGGGATATTTATTATGAAAGACTTCCAGCATCGGCATTGCAGCTCCTGGGCTGACTACGCCAAATTTTAATAACCCAGTGATTAAGCTGCCGCTCGATATGAGTAAGTTTTTGGCCCGATTTTCTAACGCAAACATTGATGATGCATGCTGATACAGCGCGTGACCCGTTTCTGTTAGACGATTATTGTTGCGCTGGCGGTGAAATAAACACACATTGTATTGCTCTTCTAATGCCTTAATTTGCGCGGTAATGGTGGGTTGTGAAACGTGTAAATACTCCGCTGCTTTGGTAAAACTTCCTAGTTTAGCGACCGCATAAAATGAACGTAATTGAGTATGACGCATAGGTAGCCTTCATAAGGATAGTTTTTATATATGTTAAAGGTTATTAAATAGTATTTATGTGTCTCTTTGATGTAACAAACCTTGTCTACTCTAAGGGCTATGACCAAAAGCGTTAATAACAAGGTGTAGCTATGTGGCAGTTTCAAAATCCAGTAAATATATTTTTCAAAAATGGTGTAATTAACTCGTTAGATATAGCACTTAAAGGCAGAACATACGCCATCGTGACCTATCCTAATTCGTATTTTGACAGCTTAAGCCAGAAAATTCATACAACTTGTGCAGGCTGCCAAGTGGTGCTTACTCAAGTGCATGAGAATCCAGATGTACAAGATTTAGACGAGATTTGCCGTGCTTTTGCCCCATATGCAGAGCATGTTGAAGTGCTGGTGGCGCTTGGTGGGGGCTCTGTGATCGATACCACTAAAGCGTTAGCAGTAGCCAAAGATCAAGCCAGCCGCGTTGAGCGCGTACTGCATGGCCTGGAGCAAGTAGTTAATCCGCTGCCGATTATTGCTTTACCAACCACAACTGGCACAGGTAGCGAAGTAACTTGCTGGGCCACGATTTGGGATAAGCAGGGCAATAGCAAATTCTCATTAAATGACCCGAAGTTATACCCAGAAGCTGCTTTTTGTGATCCAGAGTTAACCCGGTTTTTACCTGTAGGGCTGACAATTCAAACATCTCTTGATGCGCTCTCGCATGCGTTGGAAAGCATTTGGAATAAAAACTGTAACCCTATTTCGTTTATTCACGCAAAACATGCTATCGAGCTGATTTTAGATGCGCTACCGAAGCTATGTAACGAGCCGAGCAACTTAAAGCTGCGCGAGAAAATGATGCTGGCGTCATTAAGTGCAGGACTTGCGTTCTCTAATACCAAAACATCTATTGCGCACAATATTTCCTATGCGGTGACCTTGGAAAAAGGTGTACAGCATGGCATTGCTTGCTCCTTTACTTTACCAACCGTGCTGGCCTCGTTTCATGACCGCCAGTGTCTTGTTGCGCAGAATTTGCGCCTTGTGTTTGGAGATAACTTAGCTCAAGCCGCTCGTAATTTGCGTGTCTGGATTGAAAGCCTAGGCGTTCAAACTACCCCGCAAGAATATGGCTATAACTCAGAGCAATGGAATGCACTCGTGAATGACGCGCTGCAAGGTGAACGTGGAAAAAACTTTGTTGGTAACTCGGATCAACTCATTAAATACTTTAATCAAGGAATCTAGCATGCGACTTCAAAATATTTTTGTAAAAACTGTTTTAGTTACTTCACTGTGTGTGTCTTCGGTCGCTGTAAGCGCTATGGAAGAACTAAAAATGGCGTTAATTCCAGCGGAAGACTCCCGCGCCATGTTAAAGCAAAGCCAAGTATTGATTGACCAGCTTAGTGAGAAACTTGGTGTAAAAGTTGAGGGGTTTGTGGCAACAGACTACAACGGAGTGATTGAGGCGCTACGCGCAGGCCACGTAGACATAGCTTATTTGGGCCCATTCTCTTACGTTAAAGCTGCTGAAATAGCCAACGTAGAAGCCTTTGCAGTTGCAGAAACTGCTAAAGCTGGATCGATTGCATACCATAGCCAAATTATTGCCTCCACTAAAACTAAAGATATTAATAATCTGCAAGACTTAAAAGATAAAAACTTTGCGTTCGTATCACCAACATCTACCTCTGGCTACATTGTGCCAATGGTTGGCTTAAAGAAAGAAGGTATTGAACCACGTACATTCTTTAAAAACGTAGTGTACTCCGGTGCGCATGATGCCAACATCCTGGCGGTGAAACACGGTCGTGTTGATGCAGCAACTGTCGCAGACCGCATCATGGACTCTGCCGTTCAAAAAGGCATTATCAGCAATGATGAGTACAAGGTGTTATGGCGCTCTGACCCAATTCCAGAATCACCTATGGTATGGCGTAAAGCACTACCAGAAGCAGACAAACAAAAAATCAAGGAAGCTTTCTTGTCGATTAAAGGCGTTGAATTTGGCGATCAAGGCGTCGTGAATCGTTACGTAGAAACAAATGATAAAGCGTATGACCCTGTACGCGAAGCCGCCAAAATCGTCCAAGAGTAACGTTCATAAGTGGTTATGCGCTGCATAACCACTTCATTGAGGAAGTACTATGTTAATTATTAAAAATCTCCATAAGTCTTATGGTGATAATCATGTACTCAAAGGAATTGATCTTACTGTTAATGAAGGTGAATTCGTGGTGATTCTGGGCCCATCTGGCGCAGGTAAATCCACTTTGTTGAGATGTATTAACCGCTTAGTTGAAGCCACCGAAGGTGAGATCTTTCTCAACGGAAAAAATATTGCCCACGTACAAGGCAAAGGGTTAATTAAAATTCGTCAGTCTGTTGGGATGATTTTCCAGCATCATAATTTAAGTAAACGCTTAACGGTGCTAAAAAATGTATTGATTGGTCGTATGTCGCGCTTGCCACTATGGAGCAGCGTGTTGCAACTGTTTCCACAAGCTGACATTGATGCTGCACGTGAATGCTTAAAGCAAGTAGGCCTAGAAGAAAAAATGTACTCACGTGCTGACAGCCTAAGTGGCGGTCAGCAGCAGCGTGTTGGTATTGCCCGCGCGTTAGCTCAAAATCCACAGTTGATGCTAGCTGATGAACCTGTTGCCAGTTTGGACCCTAAGTCATCACGCATTGTGCTTAGCTACATTCAACAAAGCTGCAAACAACGCAATGTTTCAGTGTTATGCAACCTGCACCAAATTGATTATGCAATGGAATTTGCAGAACGCATTGTTGGTATTTCTAAAGGAAAAGTAGTTTTTGACGGTCGACCAGAACAGTTAACGCCTGACATTGTAAGCGAGATTTACTCAGGTCTTGAAGACGAAAGTATTAATAGGTTGGTTGTCCGCATGGCGCAAGAGCGCTACCTGGCACGTATTGCTAAACAAAAAACGCAAAAGGTAGCTTAAATGAAGACGCTAAATTTAGTTGTAAAAAAACCTAAGTACGGTTGGTGGACATTGTTTCCGGTATTAACGGTGGTGTACGCGCTGCTTCACTGGTCTGCGGTTGGCGCGCGAATGAGCTTTAGCGATTTAGTCACAGGGCTACCATGGGTTTTTGACTTTTTATCACGCATGTTGCCCCCGAATCTTTCGTACATCACTGAGAGCTTGATTGAGCCTGCTATTCAAACTGTACAAATTGCTCTTTGGGGTACGGTGCTTGCAGTTTTGATAGCCATTCCAGCCAGCTTTTTAGCGGCTAAAAATATTGCACCCAATACTTTTGTATATCAGCTCTTGCGGCAAACACTCAATATTTTCCGAGGCATTAACGAGCTTATTTTAGCATTAATTTTTGTGGCCGCTGTGGGTCTAGGACCTTTTGCAGGTGTATTGGCACTGGCGCTACATGGTGCTGGCATGGTCGGTAAGTTCTTTGCCGAAGCGATTGAAGAAATGGATCAAGGACCTGTAGAAGCGATGAAAGCCTCAGGTTGCTCAAAGTTCCAAGTGATTGTATTTGCGATTATTCCACAAGTTTTTCCAGCATGGATCAGTATTGTTTTGTACCGCTTAGAAGCGAATATCCGTACCTCTGCAGTGCTGGGCATGATTGGTGCTGGAGGCATTGGTTTTGAGCTAATGACCTCGATGAAAATGTTTGAATACGGTGATACTGCAGCTTGCATTTTAGTGATTTTAGGCTTGGTTTTCTGTGCCGACGCTATGTCTTCTAAGTTACGCCAACTTATTCGTTGATTCTTAATTAGGTGATTTCAAAATGAGAAAAATAGTTGAAGCGGTAATCTTTGATTGGGCAGGTACCATTGTTGACTTTGGTTCGTTCGCGCCAACTCAAATTTTTGTCGATGCGTTCTCGCAAGCGTTCGGCTTTAAAATATCTTTACAGGAAGCACGTGGCCCGATGGGTATGGGGAAAATAGATCATATTAGAGCTTTATTGAATGAACCAAGCCTGCGCAAGCGTTGGGTCGATTTGTTCGATTCAGAACCTACAGAAGAAAATGCTCAGCATATTTACGATACTTTTATGCCTTTACAAATTGCACAAGTCGTGAATTTTGCCGAACCTATTGAAGGTGCGTTAGAGGTTGTTAACAGTTTAAAATCTCAAGGCATTAAAATTGGATCATGCTCTGGATACCCAAAGCCTGTGATGGATGTTCTGGTTCCTGCAGCTGCTAAATACGGTTATCAGCCGGATTGTGTAGTAGCCAGCGATGAAATTGCTGCAGGTTCGCGTCCTGGTCCTTGGATGGCACTAAAAAATGTGATCGAGCTGGGTATTATGGATGTAGCCTGCTGCGTAAAAGTAGATGATGCCGTTGTAGGTATCGCCGAAGGCTTAAACGCTGGTATGTGGACAGTGGGGTTGTCTGTATCAGGTAACGAGTTCGGCGCGACTTTTAAGGAATACAAAGCTATGAGTGCAGTTGAAATAGAACAGCGCAGGCAAGCTGCTGAAGACAAGCTGCGCGGAGCTGGAGCTCACTTTGTGATTGAAACCGTTGCCGATCTGCCAAAAGTGCTTAAAGAAATTAATAACTTTCTTGTTAGCGGGATAAAACCTTAGGTAAGCGTTGTACACGACTTGCGAAAAGTATAGATTATTGAAAGATGTTAAGTAGGTTTGCGTTGATTTCATGATCTAAAGTAATGTGTGATATTTTAGTGGTCAAGTAAAAAAGGACACCTGTTTATAGTTAATCTAGTAGGTATCCTTAGTTTAATTTGGACTCATGACACTATAGTGTCGTGAGTTTTAATTTTTTCGGGAGTAGTGGGATTCTCATGAAAACTTATTAAAGTTGAATAAATTAAATCCGTCAATAAAAACATATTAAAATATAAGAATCAAAGTCATTATTAACACAACTATAAAAGCTGTTGTAATAAAAGGACGGAATAATTCGTAAGACTCATTATGGTACATAGCATAAGCAGGTACATATGAACTTCTTATCCATCCAAAAACGTAAGAACCTAAGAATCCGTGAATAAAAACCAATATAGCTATAATGAAATATTTTATAATATTACCGCCTCCTATAGTTATATATGAAGAAATAAATCCAAATATTGAAAATAAAATAAATCCATAAGTAGCCTTTATTTTAGGATAATCATGAGCAGTTGCATCTAGATTCTCCTGATTTATCTTGATCCGCTCATTTTTTTTATTTCTTGATCTTCATCGTATATTCGAATTTTTTCTTCACGAATTTTATTGTTTATTTTATTTTGCTTTTCTTCTAATATAATTAAATTAGCAATTTCTTTTATATACTGTGACTTGGCTTTGTTATGAGCTTGATTGTTATTTGCTAAGCAAGCAATCCAAAGATTAGTATCTCTGTTCTCGTGGAATTCGGCTTCTGCTAACTCGTAAGGACCCATCCTGTTATACATATAAAACTTTTTAAAATATAATATAAATTATGTGGCTGTCTAATAGTTTAGGAAAATAATCTAGTTGGTAATATTACCATCTTCAACGAGTTATCCGACTAACAAAGAAAACCTGAAATTTATTGATAAAAAGTAGAAAGAACATTAATTTTTTAAGATTTCAGTAGCTAATATTACACTACAGAGACGCTTAGCAAATATATGCGTTTATTAGTGTAAAACCACGTCTAAATTTTCCCTCCCACACCCTTAAATTTCTCAACAAACGCAGCAATTTTTTGAAATACGCTCTGCTTCTTAGTTTTGTATTGTGGATTTAGCGGGCTCATCTTAGGCAGTGTTGAATTTAGCTCTGTGCCGTTCTCACTAGCATATGCGCGCTTCAGTGAGGCGCTGATATAACGTTTAGCCGCTGCTTCATTCAAGCCCTCTGAACTAATAAGTTCTTCAGCCTCACGGTTTTGCTCGGCTTGTGCGAACTTAAAGAACTCATCAATAATGCTGGCTTTATCGAGAATGTTGTCTAAATCTGCTTGGTTAATAAAGTCCACAACTAAGCTTTCTTTTGCACGGTTACCTAGGCTTGCACGAATTAGGCGGCGCACTTCTTCGACTAGCTCACCTTTAGTTTTATTTTTTTTGTTTTGCTCGAAAATCAGTTCAAGAATGTAGTCTAGGTTGATCTCCTGCGACTTGAGCAGGTCGACCTCAAATACTATGTCGTCCCAATCAAGGGTAGATTGCTCTTTCTTCTCTGCAGCTTTTTCGCGGCGTAACCAGTCACGAATATCATTATAGGTTGAGCGATAATCCTGAATCTTGCGCTCGGCTGGTATCCGTATCGTTTGCAGCATGGCTAAGTCATCATCGCTTAAATAGTGCTCATCCTTAAAGGCTTCAACGGCCTCTGGATCGCTTTTATCAATGCTTTGCAAAGCTTTCAGACTGGCAAACTCATCGTAATTTTGCAGGATGTTTTCAACACGTAAATATTCACCAAATAACTTAGTGAAGTCTTTTTTATCTTTTTCTAAAACAATCTCATCAGGATCAGGGAAGCGTTGCTCCAGTTCCGTGACAACATCCATAAAGCCACGACGTGCTTCACCTGTGATTACATCGGTAAAGCCTTCCATGTACTCCTTGTAACTTTTTTCCAGCACCACGTTCTTAGTGTTCTTATCACCGAATAGGGTAATGGAATCAATCGTCGCTTTTTGTAAATCACGGAAAGTAACGATATTGCCAAAGGTCTTAGTCGCGTCGTAAATACGGTTGGTGCGTGAATAGGCCTGCATTAAGCCGTGATAACGCAGGTTCTTATCCACAAATAGGGTGTTGAGCATGGGAGCGTCAAAGCCTGTTAAGAACATGCCAACTACAATCAACAGATCAACTTCTTTAGATTTAACCCGCTGGGCCAAGTCGCGGTAATAGTTTTGAAAGCCGTTGCTGTCCACGCTGAAGTTGGTTTTAAAGAAAGCGTTATAGTCCGCAATAGCAGAGCTTAAAAACTCTTTAGCGCTACTGTTTAGCGCTGAGATTTCAAAGCTTTCATCAGGTATCTCACCAATGGCATCTTGCTCTTCATTGGCGGCAAACGAGAAGATGGTGGCGATTTTCAGTGGCTTATTCTTTTCTTGATATACAGGGTCGGCCTGTAATTGGCTAAGCGTTTCATAATACGACTTAGCAGCATCAACACTACTGACGGCAAACATAGCGTTAAAGCCTTTGCCATCCGCTTGTTTGCGATGCGTTTTTTGGCGGTAGTTGTGCAGAATATATTGTGATATTTCTCGAATACGCTCAGGGTGCAGTAGCGCTTGTTTGTTTTCGGCAGCATTGAGCTTTTTCTCATCTTGCTCAGTTTCTAAGGCCTTAAACTTGGCGCGCACATCGTTGTAATCAACCTTAAACTTCAGCACTTTTTCATCACGAATGGCGTCTGTGATGACGTAAGAGTGCAGTTCGCGGCCAAACACGCTGGCAGTGGTTTCGGCACCCAAGGCGTTTTGTGGAAAGATCGGCGTACCCGTGAAGCCGAACTGATAAAAACGCTTAAACTTTCTCTGTAGATTCTTCTGCGCCTCACCAAACTGGCTGCGATGGCACTCATCAAAAATAAACACCACTTGCTTATGATAAATGCCTAGATCACCTTCGCCCTTCATCAGGTTGTTGAGCTTTTGAATGGTGGTGACAATGATCTTGTTGTCGTCTTTATCTAGGTTGCGCTTTAACCCAGCGGTACTGTCAGAGCCGTTGACGCTATCGGGTGAGAAGCGCTGGTACTCTTTCATGGTTTGGTAATCGAGGTCTTTTCGATCGACCACAAAAAATACCTTATCGATAAAATCCAATTCGGTGGCCAGTCGCGCTGCTTTAAAGCTGGTTAGGGTTTTACCAGAACCGGTGGTATGCCAAATAAAACCACCGCTTTCTGAATTGCTCCAGTTTTTAGCTTGGTAAGCGCTGTTGATTTTCCACAAGATGCGTTCGGTCGCGGCAATTTGATAAGGGCGCATCACCAGCAAGGTGTCGCTGACATCAAACACTGAGTAATGCAGCAGCACGTGCAGTAAGGCGCTTTTTTGGAAAAAGGTGGCGGTAAAATCCTTTAAATCTTTAATTAAGGTGTTATCGGCACGCGCCCAGTTCATGGTGAAGTCAAAACTGTTTTTGTTGCGCGTAGTGGTATTGGCAAAATAGCGAGTATCTGTTCCGTTAGAAATCACAAATAGCTGCAAATATTTATACAATGAATTATCTGTGTTGTAACTCTCTTTGCTGTAACGGTGTATTTGATTAAAGGCCTCGCGAATCGCCACGCCGCGCTTTTTCAGCTCGACTTGCACCAGCGGCAAGCCGTTCACCAAAATCGTCACATCGTAACGGTTGGCATGACTGCCAGCCTGCTCAAACTGTTTAATCACCTGTACTTTATTGCGGGCAATGGTGTTCTTATCCAGCAGATAAATGTTTTGAATACGGCCATCGTCAAACACAAAGTCATGGATATAGTCATCGTGAATTTTGCGAGTTTTATCGGTAATACCGTCGCTAGGCCGATCCAAAAAAACTTCTACAAAACGTAACCACTCACCCTCGGCAAACTGCACGTTATTCAAGGCTTGCAACTGCATGCGCACGTTCGCCAACATCTTCTCAGGCGAGTTTAAGCCGGGTACAAACTCATAGCCTTGATTTTGCAGGTCTTGAATCAGCTCACGCTCCAGCGCGTCTTCACTTTGATAGCTTTCAGCCACCTGATCTTGCTTGGTGTATTTATCCAGCACAATAAAGTTTTTTGATTCGGCGATGGTGGTGTAGGTGGTCATTTATCTTCCTTTAGATGATAAGAGTGTACGCAATCCTTTCTGCATCCTTTCTGCAAAAGCTATCAAGAATGCTCTTGCAGAAAGGCGCAAGCTCTTTTTATGCATGGGATTTACTGGAAATCCTTTCTGCAAATATTGATGCAGTGCTTGTTCTAGCGTGTTACTTATCCAGATCTTTTTTCTGAGTGATTTTTTTTATTGCGCGATCAAAATCAGATTCAATTTTTTGATGCTTATTAAATTGTTCATATTCCAGATGCGCTTTTTGTTCAGCTGCTTTGCGTGATACGCGACCATAGCCTTCCAAAACTTGATATTCATTGAAAGCTAAAAACTTATTAACGCTATCGGCAAAGGCTTCCATGGTAAAGCTGTTGCGGCGCTCAATAATGCCTTCGATGTAATCAAAAAATGATGAGACTGCGCGTTCCAGCTTTTTAATATCGCTTTCGCTCAAATAGTTTTTCGCAACGACGGTGTCTGATTTGAGAACACGGCCTTTTGGTGCATTCTTATAAGTGTTCATACCCATCAGAGGCTTGTTGGCATCAGCATTGAGCGAGATGATTTCTGCTGCAGTATGGCCGGTAATCGCAAAGTGAAACTTGTCTTGTATATTGGCGTAAAACAATCGCGTGGTATCTGACCTGGGATCGTAATCGGTGCTGCACTCGGCAAAGATATCAGTGATTTGTTGATAGACACGGCGTTCGCCTGCTCGTATCGAACGTACACGTTCCAGTAGGTCTTTATAATAATCTTTGCCGAAATACTGGCCATTTTTTAAGCGTTCATCATCCATGGCAAAACCTTTGATGATGTACTCTTTAATTAACTGAGTTGCCCAGATACGGAACTGAGTGGCTTGCGCAGAGTTGACCCGATAGCCAACAGAAATTACTGCGTCCAGATTGTAGTATTTGACCTTGCTAGTTTGGGTTTTCCCAGCAATTGCGCCGTGTTCAGTGGTTAGTTCCAAAATGGAACATACCACTTGCTCCTCTAATTCACCGCTCTCAAAGATGTTCTTTAAGTGCTTGGTAATAGCGGGGCGCTGCACACCAAACAGCTCTGCCATACGCTCCTGTGTAAGCCAAAGCGTTTCATTATTCAGCAGCACTTCTACTTTAATGCCGCCATTGGGTGCGGTGTATAACAAAAACTCTGTGGTTTGGTCTTGTAGGCTGAGGTGCTTGCTCATAGGGTTCCTTCCTTATGCGGTAGTAACAGTTTTGGCTTCAGGCTTAGGGAAACTTAACAGCAGGTCGCGGTAGTGTTCGTATTGCTGTTGCCGCAGGGCGATTTCGCGCGGCAAGCCTTCGCTGATGGAGCTGGTTAGGGTGTCGAATTTATCCAAGATGGCGACGATGCGGGCTTGTTCTTCAGATGAAGGTACTGGAATCAATATCTTAGCCAAATTATCAGCATTCACACGCCGCACTTTTGTACCAGTAATGTATTGTCTTTTTTGTTTTTGAAACTGCTCTGTTTGAAAAAAATAAGATACGTATTTAGGGTTTAAATTGTGTTTATAAATACAAGCATCATTGCTTACAGCAATATCTTCATTTCCTAACCAAGTAACAGCTTTACAAACATCCTCATCATTCTCACTTGTAGTGGCTATAACTAAATCACCTGATTTTGCTATTCGAGCTTTTTTGGCAAACTCTTTTGAGACATTCGTTATAGTTTCGTATGCGTAAGTGCCGTAGTGCGTATAAATTTGACCATAATGAATACAGCCTACACCCGCCACTGTGAAATCTTTTTTCTGCAATCCTCCCCCACGAACAAACTCACCAACTTCTGTGTGCCCCATAGGCAAGTAGTCCACTTCGCCTTCTGCAAAACTCAACAACTGGTCGCGGTAGTAGTTGTATTGATGTTTACGGGCGCTAAGCTCGGTGGTCAGCTCGGTGGTCAGCTCGGTGAAGCTGTCTAAAATACGCACAATTTCAGCTTGAATTGCCAGTGATTTTTCAGGGTTGTCAGGGCAAGGGATGGGGATGTGTAGTTTATCAATAGCTGATTTTGATAAACGAGGAATGCTAGCACGACGAACCTGCCCAGCAATTTTATGCTTCTGCGCCAATAAAAAATGGTACAGAAACTTGCTGTTTATGGTCTTTGAGACCCCAGCAAAATAAACATCATCAGCTGCCCAGAACTCACTTTCGCTAAAACCAATCTCTCCAGCAGCACCCGCACAAATAATAAACGCTGATTTTGCGTGAACATTACTTTCATGATAATAACCTAGAGGAGTCATACTGTTCTGATAAACAGCATAAGCACCACTTTCTTCTAACTGGCTTCTGACCAGTCGCTTTCCCCGCTGAAAATTGATTACATCACCCAGCGCCTTCCACTCCACCTCAGCCCCATCCAGCAGCTTTTCTAAATAACTCATTATTCGTCACTCTCTTGCTGGGTTGGGGTTGTCAAGGCTTTTAGCTGTTTTTTCTTTTCAGCTTCCAATTGTTTAATACTTTTTTCAGCAACAGGAAGATCTTCAGGCATGGTGCCACCCAGTTCTTCTATGGTTTGGCGGACTTTTTGGCCTACATTAAAGTGCGTTTGGTTGGCGTGTTGCTTACCTTGAACGTTATCGCGGCGTAATTTTTCTTCAGTTTGAGTAGCGCGAAAGAGGTTAGCAGCCAATTCGGTGCTACCCATACGGTCGAGTATTTTGTCGCTCTTTTTTAGGTTTTTGTGCGCATGAATATTTTTTGCACCCATACCGCCGTACAGTCCTTTGTAGCCGTGGTCTTGAAAAATGGCATAATCCAAGGGCGTTGCAACTCCTGCATCTTTAGCGGCGGCTGCAAGTTGTTTATTGTGCGTGGCCAGTTCGTTGCGAATCGCTAAGCGTTTTTGATCTTCGCTTAAGTCATTAAAGCCTGCCGTGTCATCCGTTAATTCTTGCCGTCTGGCTTGTACTGCAAAATATGTCTGGCCATTGGCGATGACA
>LFRM01026272.1_pt1 | contig 28282 bp, 29 predicted proteins | sample 618341 | NCBI WGS metagenome assembly LFRM01 (sample SAMN03654438, study PRJNA283298) | anaerobic digester metagenome | isolation source: pool of bioreactors CSTR01a, CSTR02a, and CSTR03a thermophilic anaerobic... | place: Denmark: Kgs. Lyngby | collected 2014-05-21 | reverse complement strand
TTCTGGTAGCGGACAAAGAACTCATCCTTGTAGAACTTCTGGTAGAGCGCCTCAACCTCTTCCTGCTCCATCGGCTCACGGAGGAGGATGTGAGCCGTCGTGAGGATGCCCCGGTTCACCGGGAGGAGGTGGGGGGTGAAGTAGCACCGGGCACTTGAACCGAGCCGGGCCGCCTCCTGCTTCATCTCAGCAAGATGGCGGTGGTTCGTCCACTTGTAAGCGCTGAAGTTGTCGCCGACGTTTGGAAAATGGGTGGTCTCAGATGGGGTATTGCCTGCACCGGTGACCCCTGTCTTTGAATCGTAGATGATGGTGTGGGCGAACTTCGCGAGTGGGGCAGCTGCGAGCGTCGCCCCGGTCGGGAAGCATCCCGGGTTCGCGACGAAAGAGGCACCCCTGACCTCGTCGCGGTGGAGTTCGACGAGACCGTAGGGGGCCTCGAAGTAGGCCTCATGGCGCACGCCGTAGGTCTTCTCGTAGACATCCTTTGGGAGCCGGTAATCGGCAGAGAGGTCGACGGTCCTGATCCCCCGTTCTGCAAGCGTCCCGGCAACCTTCATCGCCGCCGTGTGCGGTACGGCAAGGAAAGCAAAGTCGGCATCGATATCGCCGACTTCGGTGTCCCGGAAGACGAGATCGGTCAGTCCCCTGAGATGGGGATGGACCGAGGCGACGGGGGTGCCGTCCAGTTTCCGGGATGTCACGGTGACGACATCTGCAGATGGGTGGTTCAGCAGGAGCCGCATTAACTCGCCGCCGGTGTATCCGGATGCACCGATAATCGCAATTTCCATAAGAAAGTTTTCTCTTTTACAGAATCTTAAGGTTTTGTAGTGTGCCGCTCGTAGAGCCGGGCAGCCATCGCTTCGATCTCGTCCCGGATCTCGAGTCCTTCGAGGAGATCCGGGGGCAACGAGGATTTCCCGAAGGTTGCACCAGCGTAGGCTCCGCAGATGAGCGCGATGGTGTCGGTGTTCCCCCCGACATGCGCCGCGGTATAGAGGAGGGTGGGGACGTCCTTGATACGGTGGATAAGGAAGAAAGCGAGCGGAACGGTCTGGTAGACTGCCACGCCGTTCCCGATCACCGATAGCGCGCTCTCGAGGCTGATCCCCTCGTCTGCGAGGCGGACGGCGGCGCGGATCTTGTTGCCGAGGGTGACGTCCTCGAAAGTGGCATGCTCCCTGGCGAGGGAGAGTGCGTCGGGACGGCCGCGGACAGCATGGTGGATGAGCAGCCCGACGGTGACCGCGCCGGCGTGCGCCGCCGGGTGGGTGTGGGTGACACTGCAGGCCTGGACCACCCTTTCGATCACGTCGACCGGGTCACTGTAGGCAAGCGCAAAAGGTATGGAGATGCTGATGCAGCCGGAGGTGTTGGAGGCAACACCAGCCGGTTGCTTACCGGAGAGGAGGAGGTGCCGGCACGCGGCCTCCACAGCGCCATCGGGGAACCGGAGTTCTTCGTTCATGTACATCCGGGCAAGGGCCGCCGCATACCCCTGCTCAGAGTAGGTTCCGTCAACGAGCATGCCGGCGACGAGGAGCATCATCTGGGTGTCGTCGGTGAACTGCCCGGGTTTCAGCCCGGCGTTCGGGTGACCCCGCCAGGCCCGGCGGTACCCCCCATGGAGGCGCTGAAAATCAGGGGGTGTGCTCTCCCGCGCCATGCCGAGCGCATCGCCGATGGCAGCCCCCAGGAGGCAGCCCTTGAACTGATCGAGCATTTGAATAGTACCTCTCTTAAGATCCATCTTAAGGGTTGTTATTCGGCGATGGAGATGCCCAAAGCCCCCGCCGGTGCCCCGGATGCAACAGGCGGGGGCGAGGGCGGTTAACGCTCACGTGAGGTATTCCTTCATCACAAAGAGCAGGCGCGCATCCGCGTTCAACCCCTGCGCAAACTGCTCCCGCCCGTCTCGGTCTCCGGAGTATGCCCGCATGTAGGCGATCCGGATTCTCTCTACCGGGACGCCCTCAGCGAGGAGCAGGTCGGTGATCTCCCCCGAGGTCATCCCGGACAGGTTCTTCTGGCCGATGTCGAAGAGCCACAGCGTACGGTCCCCCACGGTCTTTGGGTTCTCAATGACGCTCATGAAGAAAGCCTCACTGGCGTCGGTTATCCTGACAACCGTATGGTTCTCTAGAATGACACGGTATCCGGCGAATTCTGCGGTCGTCGCGTTGAGGCAGAGCCAGGAGCCACCAGGGCTCGTCCGGATCCCGCCTGGAGGGGAACCCCCAAGGTGCTCCTCGATTACGGCAAAGACCTCGTCGTCAGGCAATTCGGCATCATAGGCAACGCCGATACACCAATCAGCCCTCTGCTGCCACTCTTCCAGTTCTCTCTCCCATGCGGCCGTATCCGGTTTGGGTATGGGGGTGTCGGGGGCCGGCGATACCGTCAGGTTCCTGAAGAAATCCACGTAGCGTTCAAAATCCTCCTCAGAGAGCGGTTGCCGGAGATTGATCCCATGGCGTTCCGCAAACGAGAGGGTCCCACGATAGCGCACATCGGCGTCGTGCCATGCGGCGACCCTCCCCTCGGCCTCATCTTGACCGAGGATGCGCCCGAGATGGTCGACGACGACTGCATCCTCTTCTGTCGGCACCCATTCATCCACCATCCTCCCTGATGCCGGATCGAACAGAAGGCATGTTTCCGTGCCGGCAGCGGTTACTGCACGCACCAGGACGCCGGTGACCGGCGAGGCGTAGCACGGGCGGGCGTCCCTGACACTGCAGCCGGGATACATACGTTTTGTTGCGGCGATAGCCCTGGATACAGCGTCATCAGGGTCGAAGGCCGTCGGCGGCGTGGTCCCATAATCCATCACCGGACCGCCGAGGACCGTCCGGGCCGCGATCTTGATGCTCCCGATCGTCGTGCCGCCGCTCTCCACCGGGTAGTGATAGACGAACGGCCTCCCGTTGCGATCGGCAAAGAGCACGGGCCCGGCCCCGATCGTCGCGTTCCGCCAGGCCACCCCTTCAGTGAGCCCGGGGCCCGCGACGATGAACTCGACGAGTGCTGCGGTCGCATGATCGCGGGCGATCTCTTCCGCGACGAGGTACGGGTCTCCAGGCTCCGCCTCGGGCGGTGGAGCGCACAGGAGAACCGTGCTCGCGATCACGATGCATGCGATGCCGGCAGCAACGGCTGCAAGACTCCATCGGGTCATGGCGCTGCCCTTAGGGGTTCGATGTTTGGGAAATTGGTCATTTTAATCACTCCGACTTATATGAGCGTACCCGTCACCTATTTTGAACTTCTCTTCACCGAAAGCAACTCCAAAAAGGATGATTTTAAGCAACCAAAATATACCCGCGGTGTGGAATGGATTCCCAATTCTCCCAATGGATACTCCCTTCATTTATCGGACCAGGGTCGAATATGTACAAATATTTGTCCCCATCAGCATTTCGGGCCCATCCAGCACACACTCTTACATGCGCTGGAACAGAAGATGTTAGCGGATCACCGTGCGTCTGGATATGATTATAGGCCGTATCCCATGTAACCATGTAGTTGTTCCAATAACTTGTGAGGTATCTACCGAGATGATCGGGCGGAGAACTGTCATAGCCATAATAGTGCTTTTGATTCTCCCATATCACCCCGGCTGGTGAGGGGGGCGTCGTCGAATCATCCCATGCCTCCATTTCATCAGCTATATGGTTTAGATCATGATCCACGCAGAACCACTGTGCAATCATTTTCCCAGATGTAACGGCGCACCACCATTCGTTGGGCTGGCCCACCAGATTGTTAATGTTCCAGATCTTTCTATATTCCAGGGTAGCTTTAGAGAGGCCGGGCTCATTCCCACCATATGAGTTCTCATTATTCCACTGCTGTATCCTCTTTGGATATTCACATAGAGGAATCTCATCATAGACCGACCAAACACCGGGGACATTCATGTGATTACAGGAGTCGTCCAATACGACGGAATAATCGCGAGCGTCAATAATAATGCACTCTTCTCTTTCTGATGAGGCGTTGTAACAATTTACCATTATTCCAATCTCGGGATACCTATAGCAGACAGGCACCGCTGAAATAAACTTCATATTTTCATTTTTTTGCATAAATACCATTTTCGCATTTGCCGCTGCCATCTCGTAATCTAAGGAGGAAGGTGTTTCCTCAATTGTACAGACCGTACACCCAAGAACCTTGGATGCCGCAGCCTTAATTATACCAATCTCTTTGTTTTCGTCTTCAATAGAGAACCGGTGATACAAAGGAATCCCATGTATATCATAGATCAAGAGGGAGTTCGGATTAAGGCTTACTTTTCCAGACATATTATCTACTGAATATGCACCTGAATTTACGAAGTTATTGACCACTCTTTCCGAATTCTTTAGTGCAACTTCAGCAGAAACGTAATTTTCTTCTAGCAACTCCCTGTTATCCAGTGCGCTCGCGACAGATACAATTGCTGACCCCATCAATACCAACGCGAAGAGCATCGCGGAGACTTGCATTTTGACTTTTACTCTCATCTTCCTATCTCGCTTTATCTCACGGAGGCGGGACGGAGCATACATTCAAGTACGGAGAATGCGTACATCCCTTTGCCTCCGGGCACGCGGGGTGCGTCATCCGGGCGTCAGACCTGGGGATGGGCGGCCCCCGCGCATTACGGGACACCGATTTTGGTATCCACACGTGAGAAGTCAACGTTCTTCTATATATCTTTCCTGTGGCACGCATTTACACGTCGAGTCTGTCCGATCGCTTTGCTGCCAAAAAACAGTCAGTAAGAGCCCCGAACCAAGGCCGCGCCGAACAGCAGAGATAGGATCCTCCCGGCAGGTCCGCGGTCGTTCCGGTCATCACTCGACGATCGATGAGGCGACCTTCGTTATCTCACCCTCAGGGAGGCTCCCCGTCATGCAGAAGGCGGCGTCATTCCAGCTCCACCGGAACAACCAGGAAGAGCCTTCTGAGAAGTCGTCGTTCTCATAGACCAACCGGCCCTCGATGCCGTCACCCTGGACGATCCAATCCTTGTTCCCGGCGACTGTCGGGCCGGGGCACGAGGCGTCCGGGGACGAGAGCCGTGTTATCCGGAGGTCACCGGCGGTGCTGCTGTAGGTGAGCGTGACGCCGCCGTCGGAAGAGCGGGTGGCGTTTTCGAAGACGTAGCCTTCGGGGAGGTAGGACGGCACGGGGGTCTCGGGGCCGAAGACCTCACAGAACTCATCGAGCGTGCCTGCATACGTGGGCGTGACCGCCGCCGGTTCCGTGCCGGTGCACCCGGCAGCGGCAAGGAGACAGCAGAGCAAGAGAAGGGTAGGGAGTATGTGTTTCATGACAGTTCCTCGGTGCGGATGCCAGGAATTGCACGACCAACCGTGGAGGGAAGAGAGAGGCATGCTCCCCTGCAGAGAGCCGGCTCCGGCATCCGCACAGTGAGGCTTTCGCCCCGGCCCTTATACCTTTTCTGTGTCGGGAACGTGCATATCGCGCCGGTCAGGAGAGGCCATGCTCATGGAAGCAGTCGGTGTAGCGCGTATCCGACCCCCGGATGTGAGTCGCCACCCACTGGCTGAGGAAGTTCATGACCTGAATCGAGAGGCCGAGCCTGCCTTCCTCGAACCCCTGCGCAAACTCACCGACCTTCGCGACAAAGGCCTGGTGCTCGCGCCGGTGCGTGGCAAGACCGGCATAGCCGAATTTCTGCATATACTGCTCCTCGGCCGAGAAGTGATACTGGGTATGGGCGGCAAGGTCTGCGAGCACCTTACCGAGAACATCTTTCCCGCGTTTTGCGAGCATCGCGCCGTGGAGGTCGTTGATGAACGATACAAGCTGCTGGTGCTGGCCGTCTATCTCTTTGACGCCGACGGAGAGGTCATCGGACCACTTCATGAATGCCATGATCTTGAGTGGTGCCTCTCTCAGCATAAATTGTTCGCTTTAATACGAACATGGAGGGGTGAACACCAACCATCGTCCATCAAGCCGGAGATCACTTATAACACGGCGGCGAACCCTCTAATCAGGACACCGGGTGCTACGCAGCCGGGGAGACAGAATCATGCAACAACTATCTTTACGGACGGCCGGTGCCGTGCTCCTGATCGTGCTCGCCGGGATCGTGCCGGCGGCCGCCCTCGATGACCTCACGGCCGATCCCGCAAGGATCGAGGAGATGACGTACGATCTCTGCACATTCGAGCGAGCGTTGGGGTCGGAAGAACGGACAGCAGCGGCGACCTATATCGCCACCGCGATGGAGGAGCGCGGGCTCTCGGTCGGCACCGCGAGGTTTGCCTATACCAACTGCTACTTCGACCCGCCGCTCAGTCTCGCTTCGAGCATCATCGGCGTCAGGGAGGGGGCGACCGACCGGATCGTCGTCATCTCTGCGCACTACGACACCGCCGTCCCGGAGACGCCCGGCGCCGACGACAACGCCGCGGGCGTCGCAACGATGCTTGAGGTTGCCAGGATCCTCAACGACACCCCCTTGAATCAGACGATCTACTTCATCACCTTCGGTGGTGAGGAGACCGGGCTTGAAGGGAGCACACGATGGCTCGCCGATAACCCGGACCTCCACGACCGGATCGTCGTCGCGATCAACCTCGACTGCATCGCCTCCGGTGACCGTCTGCTGACGACAGCGCTCCCCCAGCATCGGTGGATCCTTGACGCGCTCCCGCCGTCGGCGTGCATCGAGGAGACACCGGAGCAACTGCTGCTCTTGGCACGTGAGGATGCGCACGCCTTCCGTGCCACCGGGATACCGGTGCTCCGCATCTACGAGCGCGACAGCTACCCGATCACCCATACCCCCGATGACCGGCCGGAGAGGCTCAACTACACCCTCGCCGCCGAGTGTGCACGGATCGTCGCCGGAACGGTTGTGGGGCTTGATGCGGCCGGCGACGAGCCTGAGATCGATCTTTGGGTCGAGAACGGAACGGTGATGTTCACGACCGCGGATAATGCCTTGGTTGAGGTGATCGTCGACGGAACCAGCCTCGGGATGCTCCCGTCCGGGTCGGTCACCCTCCCGAAAGGTCCACACACCGTGCAGGCGGTCGCCTACGGCCCCACCGGGACGAGAACGGTTGCGACGGCCACGGGAGAGGGGGCGGAGATCGCGCCGCCGGCCGTATCGGAGAGCGGCATCGCTATTCCCTGGAGAGCCGACCCGGGTGACGAATCAGCGGCCAACTTCACTACAGAGGCCATCCCGCTCTCCTACCACCTCGACCGACCGGAAGAGGTCGCCCGGGTCGACGGTTACTTTGACGGGGTCCTGATCCGGGATCTCGAAAACGGCCTAGCGGTGATCCCGGTCCGGGGGCCGCACTCCTTCACGGCCGTGGCCTACGGAGCCGACGGCTCGGTCCTCGGGGCCGACCGGACCGATTTCTTCCTCCTGCAGTATGGGATGGTTGACCTCGACGGCGGACTCCTGGAGGTCGATGAGACCGGCGGGGTAACCTGCTCCGCGTCGGCCCGCACCTACACCTACAACTACACTCCCGGCGAGATCTACCATATCACAGTGGGATGCGGCTACCGGGACACTGGGGATGCGTTCCTGCGGACGGTGGGATTCCGGACAGACGGTCCTGGAGACCGGAAGTCCGACCGCCGCTTCTTTGATGTGCCGGTCCTCAACGACTCCCGGCGAGAGGAGATCGGGTTCTGGCTGGAGCCGGAGGGGCCGGGCACCTACCGCTGGACCGTCTCCTGTAGCGAGGGCGACCGAAGGGCCGCGGAGACCGGGAGCCTTGTTCTCCGGTGAATCAGGGTTAGCCAGGGGCCGGCCGGTACCCCTGCACCAGCAGCCCCTCAGTCATCAGGCTCTTCCCGGCCTCATAGCGTCGATCAGGCTCTTTGCGAGGCTTGCAATCCGGTTTCCGGTAACGTCCGGAGAACCCCCGGCCCCGTCCGGCGGCACGCAGCGATCGGTCGCCAGGGGCCGGAATCTCGGGATGACGTCCCGCTCGTCGTAGATGACGTGCACGACCTTCTGCTCCCCGTCGATCTCGACGGTCCCGGCCTGGGCGATGACGAGCAACGTCGTATCACTCCTGATTGTGCCGAGGATCACGTCGCTGCCGACTGTGAAGGATGCGGAGCTCCCGGGTTCCCCGGCGACCGTCCCCTCAAAGGACGAGATGCGGGGCAGGGCGACGGCGAACGTGCCCGACTCGTTCTTAACAAAAGCCCGGGCGCCTTCTGCAACGGGGCCCGGCACCGATTCGAGGTTGAGCACGAACTCCCGGCCGGGGAGGCGGAGCGTCATCGGGCTCCCCGAACCCGCGGCAGCGACGAACGCCGCCGGGTCAGCAGTCATGAGGTCGTACCTCCGGAGGGGCGGGAGGTTTGTGAGGTTCACCTCACCGGCCGGCGGGACCGGGGTGAAGTACGCAGGATCGGCCACGACCACGCCAACCGTAGGACCGGACGGGAGGCCTGACACCGTCACAGATGCGATATCAGGGAACGTCACGTTCTCCCCGAGCAGGATCATGCCGGGGTGCCCGGCCAGGTCTTCGGGGCCCGGGCGCACCGGCTCTTTCGTAACTATCGGCTTGTTGTACATCGACATATCCCGGGGTGTGACCCACTCGTCAAAGGTATCAAGCCAGTTTGTGCTCTCCCCACCGGCAGAGACCACCGGAACAAAGAACGCCCCGATGAGCAGTGACGCCAGCAGCAGGTCCGGTAGTCCTAATCTGATTTCTCCCATATCCCGATCACCCGATCATTTCATTGGATGAGGGGATCTCGGCATTCTTCTATAAACGATTTCTGTGTCGCCGACCTACATTTTGGGTTGTCCCTCAGCCCATCTCGGGGCTAGGCCCCGGCGGAAGACCGCCGACCAAGTCAACGCTCTGGTTCACCCCCCGCCCTCAAACAACCCCCGGAACTGCTCCGCAAGGTCCATCGCCGCCGCCTCCCCGGGCACGGCCCAGGTGTAGTCCTCGTGCTCCGGACTGAGGCTGACCCCGGTCCTGTCGGCATCGCAGGCCATGACCAGGTAGACGATCCTCTTCATCGGGAGGTCGAGGTCCCCGGCACCCGCGACGTGCCTGAGGGTGACCAGCATCCCGGTCTCTTCCCTGGCCTCCCGCCGGAGGGCACGGTCAAAGGTCTCGCCGGGATCAAGCGTTCCCCCGGGGAGGTCCCACTTCCCCGGGTTGATGGGGTCGTCGGCGGCACGCTTTAGGAGGAGAACCCTCCCTGCGCCGTCCCGGATGAGCGCCGATGCAGCAAGGGAGAACGGTTTTTCGGGCATACGGCGAGATTAATCCCTGCCGATAGATAAAAAAAACCTCCTGCGGCAGAACCGTAAAGGGTTATCAGGACCCATACTGCTGGATCAAGAGGGAGCGCCTTCATTCATGGACGGTATGGTCACTGATTTCCTGGTCGTCGCCGACCAGATCTTCATCCTGGTGCTGTTGATCGCCGCCGGCTACGTCGCCGTCTCCACAAAGATCATGGATCCCGGGGCCACCCGGGGGCTCTCCGGGCTCCTCATCAACATCACCCTCCCGGCACTGATCATCGCATCCATGCAGGTGCCCTTCACCCCCGCACGCCTCGCCGGCGCCGAGACCCTGCTCCTCGCGACCGTGGTCTTCTTCATCCTCTCGTTCGCCGTCGCCCGGGTCACCTCGAGGGCGATGCCGATGACCTCGTCGGAGAGGGGAGTCTTCCAGTTCGCGATCGTCTTCGGGAACGTCGGGTTCATGGGGTTTCCGGTCGCCCAGACGCTCTTCGGCGCCGACTCCCTCTTCTACGTCGCCATCTTCAACCTCGTCTTCAACGTCCTCGTCTTCTCGGTCGGGATAGCGATGCTCACCGGGGAGCGGGAGGGGGGGTTTGACCCGAGACTGCTTGCGAACCCCGGGATCGCGGCCTCTGCCGCCGGGTTCCTCCTCTTCCTCGGGTCGGTGGAGATCCCGGCCCCGTTCATCGACGCGATCGGCCTCCTCGGCGGCGTGACCACGCCGCTTGCGATGATCATCGTCGGGGCGATGCTCGCGACGTTCCCGGCCCGGGAGATGGTCGGGGACTGGCGGATCTGGGCAGCGAGCGCCGTCCTCCTCCTCGCGGTCCCGGTGGCCTACTGCTGCCTCTTCTCCCCGATCTTTGCCGATCCCCTCATCAACGGCGTCATGATCACGATGGCGGCGATGCCCGCCGCCGCAAACACCGTCATCTTTGCGGAGCAGTACGGCGGCGATGCCCGGCTTGCGTCGCAGATCGTCTTTGTCTCGACGATCGGGTCGCTTGTTACGATTCCGCTGATGACGACGATGCTGTTGTAGTGGATCGTTGCATCTACTATTTCCACGCGATTGTTGCGTCACGCAGAAGTGCGCGAAGGGGACGATACCGTCCAGCAACCGAACTTCGCGTCCTTCGCGGTTGGGATGAAAACCACTCTATGGGGATGGAGAGCGCCCGCTCGAAGAGGCGGCTATTCCCAATATGGGCCGGCCATAGCCGGTTTTCATGCTCATCTATGAGCCGAAGGCTCATGGCGCGCTTCGCGTGAGACCAGAGTGCCCATTCCAGCACGCGACAAACGTTTCTAAGGATGACACGATGTACCATTCAGCTGCTCCGGCTATGGCAGGGGGGGGCGAACACGTTCGCCCTGCTTTACGCAAACGATATATCAGACCACTCCGATTGAGCATAAGGCGTTGCGAAGGCGCAACCCTCGTTGACTACGGGGGTTCGGCCGGGAACGGTGAGATCATGAGACCGAAACTGAAACGGATCGAGGGGGAGCGAAAGACATTCACCGGAACGTTTGCGCGGTTCGGGAAGAAGGACCGTTACCGGCCAAAGAAGGTCGGGGACGAGTGGATCACCTACGACGTGACGGTGCTGCTTGTCGATGTCCGGGACAGCGACGGCAACCCGGTCACCGACCATCTCTGGTTCAATTACACAAAGGGGTTTGAGAGCCTCGGGGACCTGCAGGAAGGGGACGTGATCAGGTTCGATGCCAGGGTCAGGCCCTACGTCAAGGGCTACGTCAACCAGAGAGCGTATATCGATGAACGGGAGGTCGACTACAAACTGGCCTACCCGACAAAAGTTGCCCGGGTCCGGTGAACCCCGGCGGGAGGGGGGCCGCCATCACCACCCTGCAGCGTTGGCCTCTTCCCGTCATTCCTTGTCTCAATCGAGCAATCGCCCGATCTGATCCACTACCACGCTCGCCGATGTCACCACGCTCGCCGAGCATCGGCTTCTGAGTAAACACAGCCATAATCCGCACCTTCCCGCGTGCGCATGGCGAAGTTGAAGTCTTCGAGTACCGATGCCGGGAGAAGGCCTTCGTCGACATAGAGAGCCTCGACGGCATACCGGAGGCACGAATGGCTCTTCTCACGGTATCCTCCAGAAAAGACAAGGGCACGTAGGGCGTGAAACTGTGCGTAGTAGCCCTGGATGATCGCCCACTTCATATTCCCCTCTGTGAGAGAATGCTCTGCAACAGCCAGATCCTGCTCCGCTTCCCGCAGCTCCTTTGCGACCAGTTCATGGTCGATCGGGATGCGGACAATCTTTCCCCGCTGCAGGCACCGTTCAAACCGATATTTCATTACTCCTCCTCGATCAGGACCTTTCCCGCAAGAATCCGCTCGTAGAGAGCCGGATCGGTCGCCTTCAGGGACCGAAACTCTCCGGGCGTGAGGATGAGCGGCGATATCTCGCGGTCGAGCCCGGCCTCGACCACGGCGATGCTCTCTGCTACAGCCCTTGCATCAACTGTCTCGATGAGGAGATCGATATCACTCTCGTAGGTATCGTCGCCGGTCGCCGTGCTCCCGAAGAGGATCACCCTCGTTACGTCGCCCCGCAGGCGAAGGATCAGCGGGTTGAGTTCGATGAGTGTGGCACAGATCTTCACTTCGCGGAGGAGCGGGCTCTCCATCGCTGCCCGGTGAACTACCCCCCGCTTGCGCAGGGGGCTTCCTGCTTCATCCCCCTCCCCACCGGGAGCGGGTCCACAGGCTCTTCGGCGCGTTCCGCGCCTGCAAGTGCGAATTGTTTGACATTGATCGCGGCGTTCGGGTCCCGGTCGTGGGTCGTCCCGCAGTCCGGGCACGTCCATTCCCGGTCCTTCAGCGTCAGATCGGCCTTCCGGTAGCCGCAGACTGAGCAGGTCTTCGAGGACGGTTCGAACACCCCGATCTGCAGCAGGGTCTTCCCGGCCTCCTGACACTTGTACGCCAGCATCGAAAGGAACGTCCCCCATCCGGCATCGCTGATCGATCTCGCAAGAGAGTGGTTCTTCACCATGCCGTCCACGTTCAGGGACTCAACAGCCAGTGCTTGGTTTTCGCGGACCAGTCGAGAAGAGAGCTGGTGCTGGAAGTCCCGCCGTTGATCGGCAATCTTCTGGTGACACCGGGCAACCTTGAGCCGGGCTTTGTTCCGATTTTTGGATCCTTTCTGCTTGCGGGCGAGCCGCCGCTGGAGCACGGCTAGCCGCTGCTGGGCGTTCCGAAGGTTTCGTGGGTTTTCCACCCTCTCCCCGGTCGAGAGGACGGCGTAATGCGCAAGCCCCAGGTCGATCCCGACCGTCTGATCCAGAACCGGATCGGCGGGCTTCGGCGGCTTCCGGCCGTCCTCGACCACGATGCTGAGGAAGTACCGGCCGGTCGAAGTTCGGATCACCGTCGCGGACTTCATCGTTCCGGTGAAGGTGCGGTGATACTTGACCTTGATCAAACCGATCTTCGGGAGCTTCACGGTGCCGCGCTTGAAGTCCACGGTGTAGGATTGCGGGACCGTGAACGCCTGCTCGAGGGCGTGTTTCTCCTTGAAGGTCGGTTCTTCGGCACGACCCTCGAAGAAGTTCGTGAACGCGCGGAAAAGATGGATGATCGATTGCTGCAGCGACTGGGCGTTGACCTCCTTGAGCCACGGCAACTCCGCTTTGAGCGTGGGGAGCTGGTTTATGAGGTCGTATTTGGAGAGGCTGATGCCCTCGTCGTGGTACGCCTGATTCTTGCGGGCAAGCGCCCAGTTGTACACAAACCGGCAGCACCCAAGGTGCTGGGCGATCAGGGTCTTCTGATCCTCGGTTGGATACAGCCGGTACCGGTACCTCCGCAGCATACGATAGGATCATGTTGACCCTCCGCTGGCATAAAGAAGAGCCGTGCGGCCCGAAAGTGAAGAAGGGGCGCCGCGATTTCCCTCCCCCCTTGCGGAGGGAGTCCTCCCGCTCATGCCCCGAGAGCCCCGCAGAGGTAGACCACAATGCGCCCACGCTCTTCACGGTGTACCAGACCCGCCTCCGCCAGGCGAGCAAGCGTCTCACTGGCCGAACCCACTCCTATCCCGAGCATCCGGGCGAGCTCGCGGACATAGTAGCCGTCGTGATAGTGTCTGCTCAGGAACCGGAGAAGCGTGAACGAGGCTCCGGAGAGTATGTTCATATTGTCGAACATATGTTCAGATTCCTGAACGATTGCTATGTCAATCTGTCGGTGCGACCCCCAGGTCCGCGGGAACGTACCTGCACAGCAGTCACACCTCCGCCCGTGAACAGGGGACCAACCCACTCACGCGGGCAATAGTGCAGTAATTCTCAATTACCGGCACTCTCAACGGAGGAGATCGATCTTTTTCACACTATCCGGGGGTTTGCATCCTGGAGGACGGCTTTCCACCGGATATACTCCCGGGCACTGCCCCGCTACAGGGACGAGGGTTTCGTGGGTCGTGCCTCGTGCGGGGAGGGGGCGAGCCCNNGGGGGCGAGCCCACCACGGTCCACTGCACGGGGAGAGCCCGGGGAAATCCACCCCACCAGGGTGGGGACGAGCACCTGAACCCGAACAGGGGGTCAACCGAGTCCGATAATTCGGAATCGGGGTACTATGCCCCAATTGAGCGCCAGAATTCCTCTTTGACGATGGAATCGATCTTCATCTGAACCTGATACCCCCGCAATAACCCGGTATTCAGCCGGGATAAACCCGGATGCTGTGCCCGGAACAATCGCGTTCACCGTCGCCGTAGTACCGCAGCACGGCAGAACCCCCTTTCAGGGCCACGTCGTCAGGACCACGTAGTATGCTCCCTCATACTCAAGGAGTTGATACTGTCCATAGGTATCGTGGAGCGCCCTGCTCTCCCGGTACGAGACGTTCGTCCCGCCGATGACACGCTGGTCTGGCGAGCCCCATTCCCACGCTGACGGGTTCCGCTCCTCGCCCCGGATGACTGCGTCGAGTGCGGGATGCCGTTCGAAGTCCTGTTCGGTCAGGGGGACGACCATACTCTCTCCCGGCTCCGCTCTCTCCATGACGTAGAGCATCGGCTGCCCGCCGGAGCCCTCCATGGCATAGATGATGAGGGCATCGGCGAGCATGAAGCCAAGCGCGACGGCGACGATGCCCGCGAGGCCGCAGGCTACGATGAAACCCGCTGTTTTGAGCCGGTTTCGGGATTTCGGATTCGTATCTTCTTCCATACCAATTGCACCCCCAACCTTGTCTTAGTGGAGCAGAACGCGAGTAGAGTAATATGCACCCTCGTACTCGAGGTACGGTCGGTCCCCCTCCCTCGCATCGATACCGAAGGACTCGATGAGTACGAGGTTTTCGACTCCTGTCATCGGGGTTTTACCAGATATCTGCACGGCGGCATCCCGAATCGCGGATTCGAGCACCGGATACTGCTTTAGATCCTGATCGGTCAGGTGGATGACGGATGTATTCTCCAGATATTCCACCTGGACCCTCTCGACGACCAGCTCCTGCGTGGGACCGTCGATCCCCGTGATCAGGGCAACAGCGGCGGTATACGTGAGCACAACCGTCGCGACAAGGAGGATGACGCCGATGAACGCCGGAACCACGATAACGAGCAGTCGTTTGATGTTTTTCGCTTCCATGTGACTCCCTTTACGTTTTCACCAATTTCGTCTGAATGTGGATCGCCCCCATTTTCATACCGATGGTGCAGATCAACCCTCCCCGACCACTACCACTCCCGGCTCAGCCTTCTCCGATCGATCTTCAACTGCACCACCCGATATGCTCGGTTGCGATAGCCAATAACCATGTTACGCTCATGCAGGCTCCGTCCGCGGCTCCTTTGGATAGTTATGCCGGTTCACCAGGAGGACATATCTCCCGTCGGCGGCCTGAATGACCGAGACAGCGCTGCCCATCAGTTTGAATGTGCTATTCAGTTCGGTATCCCACTCCGGAAGTCCATCAGCGTTGTGTTTCATGATGTGAGGAACACCGACCTGGTCGGCGAGAATCAGGAATCGGGATGAGGAACGATACGTAACCGTGCCGGATACATACCCTCCATCGGCCGTTTTGATAATCGGTGCCGATGCGTTGAGCGCCCGCTCCTCAAGCACGTTCCCTTCCCGATCGAAGACGACCTCCTCCAGCGTCACGTTGGTGTAGATGACGGTGCACCCGCCCCCCGGCGCTTCGCTCATGAATACGACGGTATTGGACTGCGACGGGCTCCCGAGCGTCGCATCCCGGATCAGATCACCCGAGGAATCCAGCCGGAGCAGCCACACGTCGGAGCCGTTCCGGTTCGGAAGATGGATCGTGCCGCTCACCAGGTACCCGCCGTCGGATGCCTGGATGATGATATTCGCACTGTCCTTGTCGTCGGTCCCGTAGGTCTTGCGCCACTCTTCCGTCAGATCCGCATCTCTTTTGAGCACCAGGAAATCTCTTCCGGCAGTTCCAGCGACGGCAATCCCTCCATCGAAAGTCCCGACAACCGACTGCAGAATGCCGTCGGCCTCCACATCCTGTACGTCGCGATCCAAGAGGTTCCCTGCCGGGTCAAAGAGCAGGATCCGGGAACCGCTGGTGCTGGAACTGCTGACCGCTACGATGGTGCCCATCGTTGTCTGGGCGACGGAAGAGATCCGGTCGTCTCCCCTCCTGCCGGTGACGTTCCAGACGACGGCGCCGTTGCTATCGACCTTGAAAATTCCATAGGTTCGGTCACCACGCCAGGGCCAGACCTCTCCTCCGATGAGATATCCACCGTCTGCCGTCTGGATCATGCTCGTTGCCGTATCATCGCCTCCGGTATCGATGGCCGTCTGCCACTGCTCCGTCCCCCGGCGTCGACCTTGAAGACCAGGATGTCGCGGCCCACCCCGTACTCCGGCACAAGGCACCCTGCTGTAAAAACCAGCAGAAGGCAGAGCCCGGCCGCCAGGACACCCCCGCCTCTGCAGGCGATGGATTTCATGCCTGCGGCAGGGCCCTGAACCGGTCATCCGCTCTGCACCTCCCGCTCCCGGAGTGCGGTTACGACTGCGAGCACGGCACCGAATACGACGGCGGATATGAGCACGGCCGCCAGGTAAGCCGTAATCAGGCTCATGATGGGAAGGCCAATCTCGGGCAGGGGCAGAGATATCAGGAATCGGGAGACCGGTGAGGGACTCCCGTCCCCGAACGCCATTGCAAACCCGTAGACCAAAAGCGTGGCCACCGTGATCACGGACCCGGAGAAGAGAATTTTGGAATGGTGCCGATCGGGAAGGCGATTCCTGAGGAGCATGAACGGCGTCAATATACCCATCAGCAGGATCACCAGGTCCAGCACCGGTAAAATCGGCCGAATCAGCGGCAGGAGGGAGAGAACCGGCACCAGAACGGCCAGGAGCAACCCGATCAAAATCGGAGCGAGTTTGCCGATAATCGGTTGCGCCTTCGTGAGAATGTAGTAGAACGCGAGGGAGAGGAGACCGGTGAAGACAGCCGGGAGAAGCACGATGAGCAGGACAAAGACGATAACAGACGATGCCAGTGGTTCCATGGTTAAATCCTCAATCTCTCACGTATTTCACCAGGCCGAGCGTATACTTCGCCGTATCGAGGAGACAATCCTCGGTAATCGATCTGACATCCGGGTCAGTTCTGAACGTGTCCCGGTGATTATACACCAGATAGTAGAGTTCATCATCGTGATTTTTCGCATACTCAGCAAGTGACTGCGTCGAACTTGATGGATCGGTTATGGTGTAATAATACCAGTTATCCTGGATGACCGACCAGAAGTTGTACCCCTCTCCACTGCCTTGATCCCAGTTCTCTCCAACATAGTCTTCATACTCAGCGTGGACCCATGGATTCAGAGCCTGTTCAATCTCCATACCGGTATGGAGCGGATTTCCTACATCAGTCAGGAAATGACTTGAATATCCCAGGTTTGTGTATGCATTGTACATCGACGATTGATCGTAGTAATTTCTGGCAGTGTTTGCATAGTTCTCGCATTGTTCTGGAGCGTAACCCGTTCCAAGCACAGGGTCGTAGTAATGATCATAAGAGTGACACACCATCTGAATGAAGGTATCCAACCATTCAAACCCGGTCGGGGGCAAGACCGAAGGCCAGGAGTCAGGATCATCTGCCGCATCGTGAGCATATGTGGCATACGTGGATGAAACACCCCACTTCAGGCAGGAGGTCTCTATGACATCCTGATGACAGGGAGCCGCCCACCACTGGATGCCATTTTCGGCTGAAAACTTATCGTTCAGGTACTCGGCGAGCGCTTCATCGGCCTGAGCAAGGATGGACTCTTCCTCTTCGGTCAAAGTATGTTCACCAGGAGAGACAAAAGCCACCTCCGTTCGACCGTCACGTTGAATCGTAGCCACAGGATACTTTGCCCAGATCTTCCTGAGCCCTTCGGATAGTATCTGTTTTTTCTCATCGGAGATTTGAGTCATCTCTAAATCATTCAGAGCATTTCTCTGTCCCTGCTCATCGGCGGCAAACAGTGCCCAATGAGACGTTGTTTCTTTCACATCTTCATTGATCACAAAATGTAGACCGGATGATGTCTGCCCGTTTGCCGCAACTATAGGGATCGGTTGCTCAACCGGAACCTCAGAGGTTGCTGCTACTGCCGGCACAATCCCCACGCTCACCAGCAGCAGTGCCAGGAGCAGAGGGAGAATGTCTGCATTCCAGTTTTTCTTTTCATGTGTTTCAACTCCGTTTTCAGTCCCCGGAGGCAGGAGAGGCACACATGTTAAGTACCTGGAATGCATGCATCTCATTAGCCTTCGGGGCATGCGGGGTTCTATCATCCAGCCGTCAAGCAGGGATGGGTGGACCCCACGAACTTTTGCAGACGCATCCTCGCGCCCACACAAGGACATGGGCGCAAGTCTATTTATGAATTCTGTCCATTTTCTTTACACGTCCGGGGAGTATTACCAGAACCCACGGGACAGAACCGTCATCGGGGAAAAAGCATCAAGTGCCGGTATCAGAGGTAGAACCGTTCGGGGAGTGCCTGAAAGGGCGCGCGATCCGGAGAAGGGAAGCGTTCCGGAGGGGCACCCCAAAAGCGCCCGCATAACCTTTCTAAAGAGGAAAGTATGGTTCCGGGTACGGATAGATCCGGACACAGGGTTATCGCGACGCCACCCTCACCGGATCTCCCCGCCCGAAGGCCACGTCGTCAGCACCACGTAGTATGCGCCTTCGTACTCCATGAGAGAGTCGTAGGTGTCGTGAAGGGCCCTGCTCTCCGCGTACGAGACCGGAGCGCCCCCGACGACGCGCTGACCCCGATCGCCCCACTCCCACGCCGAAGGGTTCCGCTCCCCGCCCCGGATGACTGCGTCGAGCGCCGGGTGGTCGGCGAAGTCCTGCTCGGTCAGGGAGACGACCGCGCTCTCCCCCGGCTCCGCACGTTCCATGACATAGAGCATCGGCTGTCCGCCCGAATTCTCGTGAGCGTAGACGATGAGGACGTCGGCGAGCATGAAGCCGAGCGCGACGGCGACGATGCCCGCGAGGCCGCAGGCTACGATGAAACCCGCTGTTTTGAGCTGGTTCCTTGATTTCGGATTCTTATCTTCTTCCATTCCAGTTGCACCCCCGACCTGGTCTTAGTGGAGCAGAACGCGAGTGGAGTAATATGCACCCTCGTACTCGAGGTACGGTCGGTCCCCCTCCCTCGCATCGATACCGAAGGACTCGATGAGTACGAGGTTTTCGACCCCTGTCATCGGGGCTTTACCAGATATCTGCACGGCGGCATCCCGAATCGCGGATTCGATCACCGGATACTGCTTTAGATCCTGATCGGTCAGGTGGATGACGGATGTATTCTCCAGATATTCCACCTGGACCCTCTCGACGACCAGCTCCTGCGTGGGACCGTCGATCCCCGTGATCAGGGCAACAGCGGCGGTATACGTGAGCACAACCGTCGCGACAAGGAGGATGACGCCGATGAACGCAAGAACTGCCACGATAATCAAACGTCTGTCAGGTTTCGATTCCATATGACCTCCTTTATCATCCGATCCTGGCGGAAGGAGAACGCTTTACCCATTCTTCCTTTCTGACGCATGTTGCCCCTGAATTCTGTACCCCAAACCCTTCGGTAACTTTCCGCCTGGATTCATCCATCAAAGATAGATGCCCCCGGGAGTGACATGATATTCGGCCGGGACCGGGATGAACCCGGACGCCGTTCCCGGAACGGTCGCATTCACCGTCGCCGTCCAGACGTTCTCTTTTATCAGGTGTTTCATGCCTCCGCCTCCCTGGTACCTGAGGTTGAACGTGATCGGGGTGGCGTTCTCCTCCGGCGGTGGGACAAAGCCGTCGAGGAAGACGACCGTGGTGTAGGTCCCGCCCGATGTTCGGCTGAATTCTTCGACGCTCATGTTATCAGGCGTCGCAAGCACAGGGACGAGCAGCCGGGGTTCTTCTTTCGTCTCGAACTCCCCGAACGGCACGAAGATGCTTGGCCCGTAGCCGTCCGTGGTCGTGAACGCAAGCATCTTCCCATACGGTGTCTCCCGGATCGCCGTCCGCCACCCGAAGACCTGCCTGCTGGAGAATACCTCCGACATCACCGGTTCACCCTCTGCGTTCGCCGGAACCGGGACCATGACTGTGGCGGTGCCGTTCACGGCAAGACTGCCAATGCCGGTGATCTCGATTATATAGGCGTTGTTCGGTGTAGTCGTCTCGACGAACCCAACAGCAAGGAAGAGCAGGAAGACCACCATGGCGAGGATGCAGAGTACTATGAGCAGGTTCTTGACCTGCTTTCGAGTTATTTGATGTTTTTCATCCATTCTCTCACCAGAGAGCCCGATCTGCAGCACACCCGATTATACCCTCAACCACACAGGGCGCACCGCGTTGAGCGGCCATACAATGACCTGGACGTCCGAATTTATATGGATTCTGTCACAATCCCCTACACTTCCAGGGATGTGCCCAGAAATGAAGGAACAGAACCCCGGTAAGAGACAAAAAGAACAAGGAGGCCTGTTCGGCTGCAGTGGATAGTGTGCCAGGAGCAGCACCACCGATAGCTGCACTCATGGTTTTTAGACAACCCGGAGCAACCCTGTGGTCAATGGAAGATAGATGACCTCTTCTGGTAGGAGGGGTCCTCCAGAGCCGCACTCATGTAACGGTTATGCCCGGTTCCCGGCAGCGGAGGAACTCTGCAGACCAACCCCAGGGCCCGCAGAGCAACTACGCAAGTCCTATCACCCGTGACAACGGTACCATCAACCATTGAGACTATGCGTCCTGCTCCGGAGATTCAGTAATGAAAAAGATCCCGCTCATCGTCTGGGTAATCCTCATCTGCCTCGTCTTCGTGCACTATTTCTACACGCCCGAAAAACCTGAGATCGCCACGGGAGAGATGAAGATCGACCCAGGGAAGCATCAGCCCGATCTCGTGAACCTCTGGGACACCCTGGTGCATGAACAGGGGTTCGCGAACAAGTCGGCCATACTCATTCAGTTGAACCAGTTTATCGATAAGGATGGGGTGGTGCAGTGCACCCAGACATACTACACCGGAGATGTGGACGGAGAGCGGCATGTTTACGAAGTGTATACCTATCCAAGCGGCAATGTGCTCTATAAAGACCAGGTCCTCGAGTTCCCCCTGCAGGGAGCGCATCCCCTCGCCATCTTCCGCGAAGCAACCCTGATCGAGTTCGCCGACCTCACCCGGGGAGAATGCAATCTAACGCTACAGACACTCAAACATGAGAAAGAGCAAAGATATAACGAAACCCACGGCGACCTCTGCGTCCTCTCGGAAGGCTCGCTCCGTCCCCTGAAAGAAGCGGCGTTCTCTCAGGGCACCTGCTGGTACACGATCGAGATCACCCCGGAGGTTCCGCAGCCGGAAGGGAACGCGACCACCGACAGCGCGCCCAATCGCCTCATCCTCTTCACCGAACAGGATATCGCCCTGGCCGATACGGTAATTTATGTATGATTTGGGTGCTCAATCCGGCCGGTTCCAATTTTGGGAGAGAGATCATCCCGAATCCCTGGATCCCCGGAGTTTCACGGCAGCGTAAGGTGCCTGCTTCCCCGCCTCAGGGTGTGCGCAGGAATTCCATGGTCCATGATCCTGCAGATACTCATCCACATCCGGGCAGAGATAATATCGCACATTTCGCCCGTCCCTCTCGTTTCGGATGATGCCATCCCTGATCAACGACTTCATATGCCAGGTGACATTCGGGCCCGACATGATGAGCCTGAACGCGATATCCTTTCTCGTGCATCCCGGGTGCCGCAGGACAAAGCATAATATCCGGCTTTTCGGAGGATCATGGAGATACCCGGCGATCTTCCTCTCCAGGTCGGAGAAAGGATCTGCATTGACAAAATAACTCACTCCTCCGGAGTTCTGCTCCGGGAAAACCTTTTCCACCCTGCATAACACTTCCACGTGGTATCTGGCGGTCCCGATGTTCATACCGAGCACCCGGGAGAGAGCGTTCATATGGATTCCAGGGTTCTCCTGTATACACATATACACCGCATTTCGGTTTTCGTTCTCCAGGACGTTCCGGTACGTGACTCTTTTCTGGCCGAGGCGCAGCCATACGGAGAGCGAGAAGAGGATCTGTATCGGGATGAAGAGCGCCGGAGCGGATACGCACACGAATTCAAGGATAAGGATATTCAGGGGTACGTTCCAGACGTATAGCGGAGTTGAATCTGCAGGCAGCCGCTCCGGATATAGGCCGGAAACAGGTTGAACGGCAGCGGCACACGCAACTGACGGGAGCAACAGAAGGCAGAAGATAACCAGAGCAGTTCTGGCAAACCGCGACCTCGGAACCATAGAATTGCATGAAACCAGGGGTAATAAAAAGGTTTGGTTTTAGAAGAAGTTTAATACACATAGTTGAGTTCCGGTCACACGCTCTCCATATATCTTAAACATCCAGGGCCCGGACACCGGGTTTGGTATCTCGAAACGGATCTCACCGTCCGGATAACTGCCGTCGTCAACATCATGATAAGAACCGTACAGGCTCCCGTCGGGCCTGAAGACATCCAGTTTCAGGGAGTAGTCGGGGGTAAACCAGTTCAGGTCGACCTGTAGTGCGGATGTACCAGCCGGTACGCTGTAACTGTGAGAATCAGTCTCTCCTTGCGTGATCGTATAGAATGCACGGGTTGCAGACTCATCCGCCTGCAAAAGGTCCAATGCGACCTCATCGTTTCCACTTCCAATACCACCGGCCGAAACCATCGGCGCGATGAGAGCAACGGCGGCCAAGAGTCCGATAATGCGGCTGAATTTCATCAAAATCCACCGATAAGACTTCGAAGAAATCTTTGATAAATATTCTGTCCCATTTCTTTACACGTTTTATATACAGGCGACATGCCAGCCTCTGGAAAGAAAAAGAGGAAATCTGTTTACTCAATAGAGGTTAGGGGAAATCTGCTAAATCCCGAAGAACGGGGCAGTGGCAATCAGACAAACATCAAACGTCCCGCCGCGAAGCATTCTTACGCCACCTTCCCCACAAGATAAACCCTAAATGGACACTGCGTCCGATCTACCTCTCCGAAGCGGATACCCACGTCAACGATGAAGTTGCCAGGCCAACCGGGACCACGTGCATCTCCATTTGACCGACATTCCCTCAAATCTAGGGAACAACAGACCCACCAATGAATAGTCGACTAACGACGATACAGGCGGCGATACAAGCGCCGGATGACCAGCAGAGCCAGACCAGCGAAACAGAATATAAGAAGTATCGCCAGAACAAGACCGACAAGCTGACCAAAGATCATGAAAAAGGGATCGAACTCTGGATAAAACTCCTTAATGGTGTGATAAAAGAGTAAGAGGAAGAGCATCGCGGCAAACAACATCGTTAAAATAGAGTCTATTGATATCTTTTGCCGCATGCTTCATCCACCCGTTATGAAATGTTTTCGCTCATTTAATTTTGATCCACTTGGCTCATCTAAAACTGATCCACCTTACTATCACTTTTGTCTTCTCGCTGATGAATCCTTTGGTGATCCCCGCTGGCGAAAACTGGTTCCTGTCATGTTCAGGACAAGTGCTCGATGCGTGATTCGGTCAAGCAAGGCAGCCGTCAGTGCCTTGTCATGAAAGATCTTCACCCACTCGGAGAACACCAGGTTTGACGTTATCATCGTGCTCGCGGCCTCATACCGGGACGCAAGCAACTGGAAGAGCAGTTCCGCTCCTGCGAGGTCAAAGGTGATATACCCCAATTCATCCAGGATTAAGAGATCCACTCGTTTCAACTGCCGGAGAAGATACGTCAGCCGCCGCTCCTGTTTTGCTTCAACCAGTTCGTTGACGAGTCCAGCCGTCGTCTTGAACATCACCCGATACCCCTGTTCACAGGCCAGGACCCCTGTGGCGATCGCAAGATGGGTCTTTCCGGTTCCCGAATTCCCGATCTTCAGGATATTCTGGTGGTCTTCGATGAACTGTAACTGTTTCAGAACCGAAAGATACGACCGTCCATCATCCGGCAACAGATCAACCACCACATCATCAAACCGCTTCATCGTTGGGAAACCCGCGACTCGGATGGCATTCAGCCGTTTCCGTGCCAATCTCAGTTCGTATTCAGTCTCCAGAGCACAACGAAGAAACCCAAGAATCTCTTCCGAGCACGGGCCCGGCTCAAGTTCCTGTACTGACGCAGCCAGCCCCGAAAGACGCAGGGTACGACAGAGTTCTTCAATTCTGGCAGACATCAGAAAACACCCCGGAGGTAGTCATCATAGTGAGAGAAATTCGGTTCCTCCATGATGATACGGTCCGGAGGAAGCGGGGTGTCCGGCACCTGAACATCTTGGTGCATGATGATACACCGCAATGCCTCGTAGGTGGGAACCATACCCCGGTCTTCCAGGAACCGGATCGCGGCAACAAGTTCCTCTTCAGTTACGTCATGGAACAGCGAGAGAATCGGCAGGAAGTCTTTGTGTCTTCCTGCATAGTGATGATGCAAGATGTGCTGAATCGACTCGTCCAACTGCCGGAATACCCGGGAGTGCGGGAGGGCCCCTGGTTTTCGTGAGAAGGTTTTGAGAAAGTGCGTGAGGTCGTAGGCCAGTTCTCCTTTTCCGAATCGGCGTTTGTGGCGTGCAAGCAACTCATTGCCGCCGACAAGTTCGACGGTGTCGGGCGAGTATTTCAGGGTGACATAATTCCCCGGATACGTATCCGGCACCGAATAGTAGTTTGACTCGAAGACAACGTGCGAGTATTTTGAGATCTTGGCCGAACGGGATTGATACGTTGAAAATTCAAGAGCCGGCAGAGGAGCAAATGTTTCTTGCTCGTGAAGGAGGCCTTGACTGGGAGGCAACGAACGACGATACACGAAGCCATCATTGATCTCGTTGACCGCTACTGCCAGGTACTGGTTTGCTTCCTCCAGAGATGAGAACGTGGTTCGCTCACTGAACGCCCGCCGTCTCACGTAGCCAACCGTCTGTTCATCGGTTCCTTTCTCGTGCGGGGACCGGGCGTTGCAGGCATGGGGTTCAAACCCATAGTGGAGGGAAAACTCAAGAAACCGGGTGTTCCACTCTTTGGTGCGGGGGTTGATGATGGCAGCCATATTGTCATAGAAGATGGTCTCAGGTACGCCCCCGATCTCGTTAAAGAACCGGATGTGAGCATCAATAATCTCAAGAAATGTCTCACGATGGTAAAGATAGGAAAACCGATACAGAGAGTTGTTGAGCACCATGGAGGCCATGGAATACTTGCCCCAGCGGGCACTGATTTGGAGATCCGTTTTGCCAAAGTCAAATTCTGCGCGGCACCCGGGATCCGTTTCCTGAGCGATGTAGACATCACGATGGCCATACTGGCGTTTCCAGGAAGCGATCTCTCGTTTGACGGTGCTATAACTGACGGTATAGCCTTCTGTGACGAGATGATTCCAGATGTTCTGTCCGTTCCATCGTTGTTTCTTCGGGAGGTCAGCATTCCCCTCCAGGATCGAGTGAATTCGTTCTCGGATCTCGGGGGTGAGGGCGGTGCAGGGACGCTGAATCTGACGATCCCCGGGAAGAATTGTCTCTTCGACGCCGTCCTTGACATCCTGAACCCGCTGGAGATAGCGTGATACGGTATTCCTGGAGATCTTGAGTTCCCTGGCGACTCGTCGCTTGGATCCATAGAGGTTATAGAGTTCTACAATGCGTTGGATATCGCTCATCGATTTCACCTACTGGTTCCCTCCAGATCCAAGGATGGAGCAGGAGGGGGTATAGGGTGGATCAATTTATGGTGAGCGTTTTGGGGAAAAGTGGATCAGTTTATGATGAGCGAAAACACCGGTCCCGGCTGGTATAAGGCGGGGCCAGGCTTACCAGAGAAGGAGAACAACAGCGGACGTACAGAGAAGGGGTAGATACATATCGAAACCAGACCGATTATAGTCGCCAGGAATATAGCCGAAAAAGAAACACCTTCGGCCATGCTGGTGTTCCGGGGTACGCGTTCAAGCCTAAGTTTGCCACTTTGGCTTCTGGAGGTGCTTCATGCCCAAAAATGTCCAAGATAGTCAGAATAGAATTTGACAGTTGAGTTAAATTTGTGAGTAAAATGCACGTTTTATTATCAGAATGCCAGGTCTGTCTGAAATTTAAGGTCAAAATGAGGAGATTTCGGGAGATATTTTTCCAAATACTTGGAACTGTCAAATTGTATTCCGCCACAATCTGAGAGATTTGAGTGAAGTGGCAAACTTAGGTTCAAGGGCAATTCTTTCTTATAATCATCCAGGAATTTGAGGGAAAAAGTGGATTTCACTATTCCCCTCACCAGCAAGGACACATTGAGTTGCCGGCAATCCCCAGCAGAGCAATTTATTCATCGTTCATCTGCGACACCTTGCCAGATCGAGATACCGTTACGTAGTGTGTAACGCAGAATCGCTCAGCTCTGAGCCATGAGAGTCCGAATAGCACCTTCCATCCGGACAGAAATAATGAGAAAACTGTAACGCGAAAAATTAAACGTGTGCTCCTTCGGATCTTCTCCGTCAACGGATATTTCAAATCGATACTCTCCTCCATCATTGGTCTTAATGGATGATGTTGCTCCACTGCCCGCCTCCAGCCGGTACGTCTCCGAATAGAGAGGAGCGTTGGTATTGGCGTTGGCGTCAAATACCGTTACGTTAACCCCATGTGGTACATCGTCAGAGTTAAAGAGATGAAATAGGGATGGAGAGGGGTGGGGTAGAGACTCCGGCTGCTCCTGCCCGGCTCCGTAAAGGGCTGCTGTACCGACCACGATCACGCCGACCACAACAAGAACCGTCATCAACGCTGCTGCCGCCCGCATCTCCGCCTCACTCCATCACTGGTATCCGGCAACGACCCCTTTTGTCTCGCTGATCCTCCGGGCATTGTCGTGCAATGATGCGTCGCCATGCCGGGTGTCGCACGAGTACTCAAGGCACATGTCGTTACCCATGAAACTCGACCAGAGAGCCGTGTACCGATCATAAATGAACCACTCTGTCCAATGATATGCTTTTGCATATGACGGATAGGGTGCTGCTGAGTCTTCGTGTCCCGCACCGAAAAGGTGTCCGATTTCATGTGCGGCGTTGATACATCGATGCGAGAATGTAGCCTGATAACTGCCCCCGCTACTACACATTTGAACAAGGGCATAACCGCCATCCGGGTCGGGTACATACTCGTATGCAGCACCTATATATTCATTGTCGAGGTCTCACCCAGTAAATAAAACTGCAATGTCACTGTTCATACGGTCCCGGAGTGCCGCATTTTCTGCGCTGAAGTCTCTAAGAAGGGACTCGTGGTTGTATGCAGTCAACGTCGTACCGAGATCGCAATAAGCATTTACCTGGAGCGATACGCCAATATCCGAAGGGGAGAAAGCCGTGTTTATTTGAGCAATCATGTTTGCCATCTCTGTATTCGGGCTTGGAAAGAGATTTCTAAACTGATGATCGTGCGCCGCCATCATCGTCACAGTTGTCGTGGCGGTGGTTCCAGACTGTACGTCAAGCGCCCCGCTGGGTAACTGTGCAGGGATCTCAGAGGCTACTCGCTCTAGGGGCACCACACCGCAATGAGCAAGAGGTTCCTTGACGTCAGCGACACTATAATCGTCGTAGATAGCATGCACAACTCGCCGCTCACTGCCGACCCCAACTATCCCAACCTGTTCGATAACGTACGATACATCCCCGGTCCTGATGGTTCCAAGGATCACCTCATTATCGACTGTAAAGAAAGCATAACTTTCAGGATCTCCAGACACCGTCCCCACATAACATTCGATAAGAGGGGGATCGAGGATAAAAGTACCGGACTCATTAACCACGACGCATTTTGCATCTTTCGCTACGGGAGCGGGCACCGGTTCGAGATCAAGCAGATACTCTTTGCCAAGGAGGTTCACTGCCACTGATTTGCCAGAACTGGCATCCGCAGCGAAGAGAGAGGGGTTGACGGTCACGAGTTCGTACTCCTGAGAGAGCGGAAGGTTTGTGAAATGTACCCCATCCACTTCTTCAGACGGTTGAATTTTGCTGAAGTATGCGGTATCATCCCTGTAGATATCCTGAGCACTCACAGCAGACACAACCCCCACGCTCACCAGCACCAGTGCCAGGAGCAAGGAGAACGCCCGCATTCCAGTTTTTCGCTTCATGTGTTTCAACTCCGTTTTCATTCACCGGAGGCAGGAGAGGCGCACATGTTAAGTATACGGAATGCGTACATCCCATTAGCCTCCGGGCTTGCGGGGTTCTTCATCCGGGCGTCAACCGAGGATGGAGGGACCCCACGAACTTTTGCAGACGCATCATCGAGGCACCCACACAAGGACATGGACGTAAGTTTATCTTGCGGGGGTGAAGGGGGCGGAGCGGGAAGACCCCACCCTTCAGGGTGGGGATG
>LFRM01034129.1_pt2 | contig 28307 bp, 28 predicted proteins | sample 618341 | NCBI WGS metagenome assembly LFRM01 (sample SAMN03654438, study PRJNA283298) | anaerobic digester metagenome | isolation source: pool of bioreactors CSTR01a, CSTR02a, and CSTR03a thermophilic anaerobic... | place: Denmark: Kgs. Lyngby | collected 2014-05-21 | reverse complement strand
CTCTCATGCTAAAATCAAGGTTAGCTGGCTAAGGAGTCGTCCCAATACCATCCTTTCAGCTAATATTTTAAAACGAATGATCCCTACTTTCTTAAAATCTGCTATGCGATTCATGATGAAATGATGGATCAAATTCGTTTTAGTCTGGAGGAATTATGACGAAAAAAGAGACCCTATTAATTATTTTAGGAATTATTTTTATTTCCTTTAACCTACGCGCTCCTATTACTGCCGTAGGTTCTGTAGTGGAGATGATTCAAGAAGAATATTTACTATCCAATGGAAAGGCTGGTTTAATGACCACCTTGCCCTTAATTGCCTTTGCCTTGGTTTCTCCCTTTGTAGCTAAATTTTCCCATCGATGGGGCTACGGAAAAACCATGGCTGGAGGGCTTGGTTTTATCTTTCTTGGTCTGGTAATCCGTTCCTACACCAACTTATCTGGTTTATTTATCGGCACAGCTCTTCTTGGCGTTGGTATTGCCCTAGGGAATGTATTAGTTCCAAGTATTATCAAGCTCAAGTTTCCTAGTAAGGTGGGCCTTGTAACCAGTATTTATACCTCAAGTATGATTATTTTTGCAGCCCTGGGTGCTGGAGTGAGCCTGCCTCTTGCCAAGGGCCTTAACCTTGGCTGGCGTCATGCTTTAGCCCTTTGGCTCATCTTAACCTTCACTACTTTTATCATTTGGATTCCACAAATAAAAGAAAAAGGGAATCAGCAAAACCCAAAAGGAAACTCCTTTGGTTCCAATGTTCATCCATCATCCCAATCTATTTGGGCATCCAGCCTTGCTTGGTCCGTTACACTTTTTATGGGAATTCAATCATTTATTTTTTATTCCCTAGTCGCTTGGCTCCCCACCATCATTCTTTCCAAAGGAATGCCCGATTCTTTTTCGGCAACCATGGCATTGACCTTCCAGTTGGCTGGAATTCCTGCTGCTTTAATCATTCCCATTCTTTGTGATAAATTTAAGAACCAAAGAGGGTTAGTTCTTGTAACAAGCTTCATCTATCTATCTGGCCTAGGGCTTCTTTTAATGTGTCAAACTGAATTTGCCATCACAATTGCCGTATTGTTATCAGCTTCTGGTATGGGTGGAAGTATTAGTTTATCCATCGCTTTTCTTTCCCTTCGCAGCCCCAACTCCAAAAAAGCCTCTGAGTTATCTGGTATGGCACAATCTGCAGGCTACCTCCTTGCTGCTTTTGGTCCCATCCTTATGGGAATGATATATGATTCCTTCCAAAGTTGGACCTTACCCCTCATCATCTTTAATATTCTGATTTTTTTCCTAGCAGTTTCGGGCTGGCATGCTGGAAACAATCTAGTCATACAAGAGTAGTTTTTATCCACTTTAGCCCCTCTTTTTATTGGTCCTTAAATAACTAACCCTTAGAATTTCTTTACTTTATTTACTCTTCTTCAATTAGATTCTTCTTATTTACTTCTTAAACCACATATCTTAAACCGCCTACTAGAGGTGGTTTTTTTGTCCTTAGTGTCTATTTTTCTTTATTTTTTGCTCATTATTTAACAAAATTAAAACATTTTATTAATTTATGCAATAAAACAGCGTCTTCGACAGTTATCTTAATATAGCTCACCCCGATTTATTAAAAGGAATCTTAATAATTAATGAGAAAGGAGAGGTCAAAATGAGAAGTGCTAGTGTTTTTAAACGATACGAAGTTAAATATTTAATTACAAAAAAACAAAAACAAGCATTAGAAATCGTTATGCAAGACCATATGGAACCCGATGCCTTTGGGAAGAGTACCATTCGAAATATCTATTATGATACGCCAAGTAAACTATTAATAAGGCGCTCTTTAGATAAACCCACTTACAAGGAAAAGCTTAGGGTCCGAAGTTATGCTCAAGCTAAGGAAGATAGCAAAGTTTTTATTGAAATCAAGAAAAAGTATCAGGGGGTTGTTTACAAAAGAAGAATGGATTTAGAGGAGGAAGTAACTCGCAACTATTTAGAAGGAAATCTTTCCCTTCTGAATAAGAGCCAAATCGCAAAAGAGATTGAATATTTAATGTCTCATTATGGAGACGTTGAACCAGCTGTCTTTATCTCTTACGACCGCGAGGCTTACTTTAGTAAAGCGGATCCCAATTTCCGTATGACCTTTGATGAAAACATCGTGACTAGAGACTATGATTTATCGCTAACTTCACCGGTTTATGGGGAAAGCGATATGCTTAATGGAGAGGTTGTTTTAGAGGTAAAAACAGTCTTTGGCATGCCGAAATGGCTACTGGATTTTTTCAGTGAAAACAATATTTATAAAAGCTCTTTCTCAAAGTATGGTAACGCTTATATGAAGTACCTCTTACCCAAATATATGAAAGAGGCGGATTCTGAGAACCACATCGCCATGGAGCATAACTCTTCACAATAGTAATATTAGAACTTAACGCCATAAAAACTCAAAAAAGTAAAAAAGAAATGAGTCTGAAGAAAAATCAAACCCAGGCCTTAAAAACTTTAAAAACACAAAAATAATATTTACAATAAGGGAGAACAAGAATGTTAACGGATAATTTATTTAAAGGACTTTTAGTAGCAGAAGGAGCAGCCCCCATAGGACTTTCCTATTTTCTTTTATGCCTAGGCTCAGCCCTTTTAATTGGGATGTTTATCGCAGTAGTTTATACATACAAGACCAGTTATACCAAAAGCTTTGTGGTTACTTTAGCCACCCTTCCCTCAGTTGTTTGCATGATTATCATGATGGTTAATGGAAGCCTCGGTGTTGGTGTTGCTATAGCTGGGGCCTTTAGCTTGGTTCGTTTTCGATCCATTCCAGGAACTGCAAAAGAAATCGGAGCCATCTTTATTGCTATGGGTGCTGGTCTTGCAACTGGAATGGGATATCTAGGTTATGCTTTCATTTTCGTTTTGATTATTAATATCGCAATATTAATTTATACAGCAAGTAGTCTCGGAGAGGGTGCAAGCAACCAAAGAACAATGAGAATCACAATCCCGGAAGATTTAGATTATACCGACGTTTTTAATGATTTAATGAGCCGTTATACATCCAAAAGCGAGTTGCTGAGTGTAAAAACCACCAGCATGGGAAGTTTATTTCGCCTAACTTATGACATTTTACTCAATGATGTAAACAAAGAAAAAGAATTTATTGATGAACTTCGTGTCCGCAATGGAAACCTTGAAATTATCATGGCAAAACAGGCAAGCATTCCCAATGAATTATAAGGTTTGAGGGTACAAGAGCTAGGTAACTGGCTCTTTTTTTATTTCTTATCACAAAGACCACCCAAACTATTTTATTCCTTCAAAAAGAAGGTTAGGTGTTTCATTGAATCAAGGGGTCTTTCTTGCTCTGTCATTTCTTTCATGGCTTTCATTTCTTTCATGGCTTTCATGTGGCTGTCTTGGTCTTCATCATTCTTATTTAATTTATCCAGTCTGTTGGAAATAAGTTAGAAATAAGTGGTTATATGTGATAATATTATTTTTTAACCTTAAAATATTCTAGACATCTTGAAGTTGCTCAGAGTACCTAGAGAGGATTTTAACCTTATGAAATTTTTAAAGCGATTAACAATTTATATTGGCGGGCTCTTACTCCTGGCCATTGGAATCAACATATCCAAAGCTGCTGGTCTAGGCATTTCGCCAGTTAGTGCCGTTCCCTATGCTCTAGAAGTGATATGGGGCATAGAACTAGGATTAGCTACTATTTTTTTCCAAGTAGTTTTGGTCTTTTTACAAGTGCTATTACTTCGTAAAAAGTTTAAGCCTGTACAATTTTTGCAAATTCCTTGTGTGTACCTATTGAGTTTTTTTATTACCTATACCAGTAGCCATTATTTACTGAGTTGGCTGCCTGAGCCGCCATCCTACGGTATTCGTCTATTATATTTAATGATTAGCATAGTCATCATCGGTATTGGAGTTTCACTCTACCTCCTGCCAAATTTCGTTCCTCTTCCAGCTGAAGGGCTAATGAAAGCAATTGTCACTGTGAGCCAAGACCGATTTAAGTTTTCCCACGTAAAAACTGTAGTGGATAGTAGTTTCGTATTGATTTCTGCCATTCTTTCTTTGGTCTTTTTAGGAAGCTTAATAACAGTCCGTGAAGGAACTGTTCTTGCCGCTATTTTAGTGGGAGAAGTGGTTGGTTTTGTGTATAAACACTATCGTAAACAACTATCCGCTTGGCTTGGAGAATAAGTCTAGGGGTCACTTCATGTTTTAAATACCTTTGTCTTTCGATGAGTTGGCACTTATTTTTAAAATAAGTGCCAACTCATTTTGTTTCTATTCTTTAACTTACAAACAACTGTAAAATCAGCTTCCACAATGAATCATTTTACTTATGATGGATTGTGGAAGATGTGTTGAAAATAGATATTCTAGAATGCTTTCCCTATTATATAAAATTCAGCAATAGGATATAATCCCTAGTGGGCTCTATGCAGAGATTCTGTTAATACCTTTAATCGGCTTTTTATGGTGAGTTATTGCCAAGTAACATAATGACCTACTGGATTCTTTTAGATGAATCTAGGTCAAAGCTAAGCTCATTATGATTTAGAGTCCTAGTTCCTGACATTAAATGACTAACTTACAAAGAATCACTCCAAGTATTTTTAGAATAGAACATTCTCAAAGAAAGCATTATATGCAACAAGAAATCCTGGGAAAGCAACACAAGGTGAAAAGCAGTAGTTCGATGCAAACACAAGAATGAAAAAAATAAACTTAAGCTATTTTAGAATAATCTGCAACGGAATGGTTTTATTCCTGTCTCTATAGATAGGGACATCATTGAGAGGAGAATAAAATGGAAGACCATAAGATCATTGATCTTTATTGGGAACGGTCTGAGAAGGCAATTAAAGAAACAGCCAAACGCTTTGGTCCTTACTGTTTTAAAATCGCAAAAAACATCCTTTGGGATTTAGAGGACAGTGAGGAGTGCGTCAACGATACTTATTTAAAAGCCTGGGCGGTGATACCGCCGCAGCGGCCCAGTATACTGTCTGCCTTTTTGGCTAAGATTACGCGAAACCTTGCCATCAACCGCTTACATGAGCGAAAGGCTCTAAAACGAGGGGCCGGCGAGTTTGAACCATCCTTAGATGAACTCATACCTTTTATCCCAGATTCTAATGGATTAGATGAAGAACTTGCTATCAATTTTCTAACCGCTGGAATTAACCGCTTTCTAAAAAATCAATCCAAGGAAGCACGCAGCATGTTTGTTTGTCGTTATTTTTACTGTGATCCCATCGAAGACATTGCTCGGCAATTTGGATGTAGCCAAAGCAAGGTGAAGTCCAACTTGTTCCGGACCCGTAACCGCCTCAAAGACTTTTTGGAAAAGGAGGGAATTTCCTTATGAAACAAGAACACCTCGCGAAAGCTCTTAGTGAGATTGAAGATGATCTAATTGTGGAAGCTCGCCAGTCAAAGCCAAGTAAAATACCATCATTCACCTGGCCCTTAATAGCTGCTGCGGCACTTCTTGCTTTCACTTTCCTTTGGAGGACTTGGAGCCAACCGGTCTTGGTTACACAATTTCAGGGACAAGATATTACAACGGTCGCTTTAGATTTAGGTGATTTAAAAAACATGCCTATGCCTATGAAATCAGCACCTGACCTCTCGTCGGGTATTCGTTTGAATTTACAATTTGACCTAAGTAAAGCTCACTTGATTACAGCAAAACATGGTCGCATTACAGTTTGGGATAAGGCTGGCAAACTTCTTCTGGAGGAAGGTTCCTCCCTTGAAGCCACCGGCTCTTTCAATGTGGATTGGATGATTGATCCCACCCAAACCAGTCCTTTTCATTTAGTCTTGGAACACGAGGGTAAAACCTCAACCATCGAGCTGACTCAAGTCTCTGATGACCAATGGCAAATACGAAAACAAAACGAATAACTTCCTCTTCTCATTCGTGTCCCTAAGCGAATGCTCCTCGGAAATCATATCCTTGTGAGCTAAAACAAATGTATGGAGGATTTTATTATGAACAACCTAAAAAACTATGGTCTAATTGTAACCCTATCTTTATCTATGGTGCTATCTGCTTGTGCAGCTCCTGCCTCACCTGGGTCCTCAACAACCAATGGCTCTGAAACCACCACAACAACAGAAACTTCTACTGGTGAAAGCACAACCACTGAATCTACCACCGCAATTGAATCTACCACAGCAGAATCAACAACTACTGAATCAACGGATTCAGAGACGGATTCTAACGCTCCTGCTTCAGCCCTTGAGCTTTTAAACGCTATCTGGGCAAGCTATCCTGAAGTCGATCAATTCCCAGCTGGTGGTGGCGATGCTTCGGAAGAAAATATGAACATGGACGGCCCAGGTACCTTTAGCCTAGATGACTTGTCAGCCCTTGATAATGTATTGGGTCTCCCTCAAGATGTTGGCACTTCCATTGATGATGCCGCTTCCTTTGTTCATCTGATGAATGCCAACACCTTTACCTCTGGCGCCTTCCATACCACCGATGACATTACAGTGGAAGATCTTGCTACCAAACTACAAGAAAACATTCAAACTCGTGAGTGGATGTGTGGTTTTCCTGAAAAACTGTTGATCCTATCCATTGGTGATTATACCGTGTCTGCTTTTGGTAATGGCGATTTGATTGAAGCTTTTAAGACCCATGTCACAACCACTTTTCCTGATGCCAAGATTCTAGTGGAGGAGCCCATTCAGTAAAGGAGTTCCCATGGTATTTTCTAGTCTGACCTTTTTATTTTATTTTCTGCCGGGAGCCTTATTACTTTACTTTTTAGCTCCTGCGCGGTGGAAAAACTTTACCTTGTTCCTGTCCAGCCTAATCTTTTACGGCTGGGGGGAGCCTCGTTCGCTTTGGATTCTTTTGCTCAGTCTTTTCATCGGCTACCAAACGGGATTACTGATTGACAAAAACCGTGGCACAAAGAAAAGCTTTTATTGGCTGATTTTATCCGTCACTTTTTCTCTGGGAGTCTTAGGTTTATTTAAGTATGCTGACTTTATATTAGCTAGTCTTAGCAATCTAACCAACCTACCAATTAAACCTCTAAATCTCAAACTACCCATTGGCATTAGCTTTTATACTTTTCAGATGATGAGCTATACCATCGATGTGCATCGCGGCTCGGTCAAGGTCCAGCGCAGCTTCGTTGATTTAGCTGCTTACATCACTATGTTCCCTCAATTAATCGCCGGTCCCATAGTGCGCTATGCTGATATTGAGCCGCAACTTAAAGTTCGCGACCATCAGCTTGCTAACATCAGCCAAGGCTTGCGTCGTTTCCTGTTGGGCTTAGGCAAAAAAGTACTCCTCGCTAACACCTTAGGAGTTCTAGCGCAAACAGCTCGTAGCAGTCAAGATTCTTCCGTTCTCTTTCTTTGGCTTTATGCAGTATCGTTTAGCTTGCAACTTTATTTTGACTTTTCCGGTTATAGTGACATGGCCATTGGCCTTGGCGGAATTCTCGGTTTTCAATTTATGGAAAACTTCAATTATCCCTTTATAGCCAAAAGCATTACGGACTTTTGGCGTCGCTGGCACATTTCCTTAGGCAGTTGGTTCCGAGATTATGTCTATATTCCTCTGGGCGGTAGTCGTACCACCTCTATTCTTTGGATTCGCAATCTTTTAATCGTCTGGGGACTAACTGGTCTTTGGCACGGTGCTGCTTGGACCTTTGTTCTCTGGGGTTTATATTTTGCTTTGCTTTTATTGATCGAAAAAATTTGGTTAAAAAATTGGCTGGAACTATCCAAGGCCTTACGTCACATCTATGTCTTATTTCTGGTCATGATAAGCTTCATTTTATTTGACTCGGCGGACTTGTCCTTAGCATTAATCCGAATCGGGGGGCTCTTTGGCGCCAATGGACTACCCTTAGTATCTGTTACCGCTCTGTATCAATTAAAAAGTAATGCCTTGCTTTTACTCATAGCGGCTATTGGTGCAACGCCCTGGCCAAAACAATGCTATCAACGCTTGGCTAATAGTCGCTTCCAAAAAGTATTATCCCTTTCCGAAACCCCCATCCTCTTCGGCCTAGCTTTATCCGTAACCGCCTTTCTAGTGGACGGCTCCTTTAACCCCTTTTTATATTTTCGTTTCTAGGAGGCCTTATGAAAAAAATGAATCATCTGTTATTGATCGGGCTTTTAGCTGCCTATGTCTTAGTCTTCACCCTTTGGTCTGCCTTGAAGCCACCACAAAGTATTTCTTTAAGCGAACGACGACCACTAAATCAAGCTCCTACTCTAAGCATTGAAACCCTATCCTCTGGGCAGTTTATGGACAAGATGGAGCCTTATTTGCAAGATCAGTTTCCCCTGCGTGAACCATTTCGCCGATTAAAATCTCTTATTACTTTTAACCTTCTTAAGCAAAAAGATCACTACGGGATTTATGTTCATGATGGAGTAGCCGCCAAGCTAGAAACTCCCATGGCTCCCAATCGAATTCCCTATTTAGCAGGCACCTTTCAAGGTCTCATTAATCATGAACTAAAAGACAGCCAAGGGAGAATTTGGTTTGCTTTAATCCCTGATAAGTCTCAGTATCTAGCTCCAGCTGCTGGATTACCCACTGCCAATCATGAAGACATCTTGGAACAACTGCAGCAGGAACTAGATCACGTGAACATCTTAGATTTAAAACCTCAGCTTAGCTTAAAGGATTTTTATCGGACTGATTTACACTGGCGCCAGGAAGCCCTTCTTCCCTTAGCCAATTATTTAGCGAAAGAGATGGACATCTCTTTCAATAGTAATTACCAAAGCCAAACCCTAGACAATCCCTTTTATGGTGTCTATCAGTCCCAAGCAGCTTTAAGCCTGCCCGCAGACACCGTCCACTATTTAACCAATGAGAAATTGGCTGCTATTAAAGTGTTTGATTTTGAAACTCAAAAAACTACTTCCATCTATGATTTAGAAGCCGGCGCTGGCGTAGACCCCTACTCTTTATTTTTATCCGGTGCCAAAGCGCTTTTAACCTTGGAGAATCCCAACAGTACAACCAATCGTGAACTCATCGTTTTTCGCGACTCCTTTGGCTCCAGTCTCATTCCACTTTTAGCCCAAGGCTACTCCAAAATTACCCTGGTTGATATTCGATACATCGCCCCATCTCGCCTCAAGCACTTAGTCTCCTTCCAAGGCCAAGACATTCTCTTCCTCTACAGTGCACAGGTCTTAACCGATGGCTCCTTCCTACAGTAGCAAGCCTTGAACTTATACCAAGAAAAGAAAATGAATCCACTTAAGTTTTGACTTATTTTTAGACCCTTTCCTTGTCATTTCCCTTCTCATTTCCCTCGCAGCATTTCATCAACTATTTCCATTAAACAGTGCTTTTCACTAGAAGGGTTCTAAAGCTTGCCCAACTAGTCTCACTTTCGTATCCAAAAATTACAAACCCCTTTTAGACAAGGAAGGAATGACGATTTGTAATACATTCCAATAAGACGTAAAGTTTAGCCTTTTTATCGCCTTTTTACAGCTCTTTTACAGCCTTTTTATCGCCTTTTTATATAACATTTTAAATTGAAGAAGCGGGAGTTTGATGTCTTAATGACACCAAACTCCCGCTTCTTTAGATTATTTTTCCCTGATTTGCTAATCTTCGGCTTTTATTTCCAGGGTTTGATCTTAACTGAAAGTGAAACAACTTTGATTTAAGCTAGGTTACGATCCAGTATGGCGTTACAGAAGAAGGTTGCTACATCATCGGCATATTTGCCGGGACCAAAGCCACCGTCAAAACCAATTTCCTTGGCTAAATCATTGCTAATACGAGGACCACCAGCAATCAAAATAAATTGGTTGCGAAGACCTTTAGCTTCTAATAATTCCACCAGTTCCGTCATGTTTTGCACATGAACATCTTTCTGGGTTACGGTTTGAGAAACCAACAAAACATCGGCTTTTAGTTTGAGAGCTTCTTCGATAAACTCCTCATTTGGAACTTGAGAACCTAGATTATAGGCCTCAACCATGTCGTAGCGCTCCAAGCCAAAGTGACCGGCATATCCCTTCATATTCATGATGGCATCGATTCCCACCGTATGGGCATCTGACCCCGTACTGGCACCTACGACAACAATTTTACGGCCAATCCGTTCCCGAATAAAATCATCGGTTTCCGGCATGGATAATACCGTCTGCTCAATGACTTCCACCTTGATTTCATCTAAATTTACGGTATGACTAACCGCGCCGTAGACCACATAATTGGTGAACTCTTCATCCAAGGGAATGTGAGCGGCAATCAAGGGAGCGGTGATGCCCATTTTAATGGCTAATTGCTTAGCCGCTTCCACCCCTCGGTCATCATCCTTGATGGGTAAGGTAAAGCTTAACTGGACTTGACCGTCATTCATGGTGTCCCCATAGGGGCTAACCTGGGTCCGATCAAAGTGCTGATCATAATCCTTACTTTTTGTACTATATAATCCTGAGCTCATTTACTCACCTCTTCCCAAAAACAAATTGATAAATGGATTAAAGTAGTTGGTATCTTTTTGAACCACACCATCTAAGCCCTTGCCCCGATCCATTCCCCGCTTGATTCCGGCGAACTTGCCTTGGGCTAAGGTTTCAAACAAGCCTTCCCGCTCAATCTCTTTCAAAATGCTGGTTGCATCAGCTAATACATCTTTGGCTCTGGTTTGAATCATACCATCTTCTTTAAAGGTAATTTCTTCCCCCAGATCTGCCATGGTACGGAAGATATAAGAGGCATTGTCAATGGAGATAGCTCGCTCCGACATGTAGGGCGTGTGGATGGCTTCACTGATCATGCCCAATAAATGTATTTTTTGTCCCGTCATAATGGTAACGATATTAAACAAGGTATCTTGAACCTGTCCTTTAAAAATATCCCCTGTTTTAAACTTAGTCGGTGGCATGTATTTTAAAGGAGCTTCGGGGAAGATTTCACGGGCCATTTGAGCTTGAGCCAATTCATAGACAAAGGCATTGGGTAGGTCTGGATCCATTTCAAAGGCATGGCCTAGACCCATTTGCTCTTCCGGTAAGCCTGCCATTAAGGCAAACTGCTCATTGATAAACTGAGAAGCCAGCACGGTGTGAGCTTCTTCAAAGGCATCTGCGGTGGTTAAGTAGTTGTCTTCCCCTGTATTGATAATGACGCCGGCATAGCCATTAATCATGCGAGAGAAGTATTGGTCAATCATCGTCCGTTTCATATTGATATCACGGAATAGGATACCGTACAGAGCATCATTGAGCATAACATCTAAGCGCTCAATGGCTCCCATGGCGGCAATTTCCGGCATACATAAACCCGAGCAATAGTTGCAAAGTCGGATATAGCGTCCTAATTCTTCACCCACCTCATCCAAAGCGGCCCGCATTAAACGGAAGTTTTCTTGAGTCGCTACGGTACCACCAAATCCTTCGGTGGTTGCACCATGGGGAACATAGTCTAAAAGACTCTGACCGGTGGTGCGGATCACGGCAATTACATCAGCTCCCTGGCGAGCGGCTGCCTTGGCCTGAGTAATATCTTCATAGATATTACCAGTCGCTACAATTAAATATAAATAAGGGCCTTCTTTATCACCAAAGCGCTGGAGATAATCTTCTCGCACACTGCGATTTTCTTTAATCTTAGCCACCGCTGCTTCCGCTAAAGGATTAATCGTCTTTCTAATCTCTTCATAAGATGCCACCGGTAAAGTGGTCAGGTCCATTTCTCCCTTGTCAATGGCTTCGGCAATTTCTTGAGGTGTTTTACCTGTTTGAATGATGGCATTTGCTAAGTAGAAGCTAATGCCTGTGGCCAAACCATTTTTTTCTTTTAGATGGTCCACCACCACATTGGGTAGAGGCACCTGGTCTTCATTTACACCATCAATCCCCAATAATCGACAGATGGTTCGCTCCACCGTTACGGTGGTATGGCGTTCAACAAAGGATTGGGTGTCCTCGGCGATGGCCTTGGCTAGCGCTCTGGCTTCAGCGATGGTCGCTTCATTTAAGTTTAATTTACTCATATTCATCTCCTAGGATTCTTTTGATTTTCCCCATTAGACTTGGATCCGTCCCTAACAGTTCCATCACTTGGATGGCTTCTTTAGGAACTTTCGTTTCCGAGGAAACTTCTCGAATCCGGTAGTCCATGTTTCGTTCTAAAGCGGCGATGGCGTCTCTTGGCTCGCGGCCGCTGGAAGTGTCTAAATTGTTTTCTAATATATTTTTTAAGCCCATAATCTGAAAGTGTCGCATTCCGTCTTCCGGCACATCGGGTAAATGGGTCGCCACAAAGAAATAATCGTCTCCCGCCATAAAATGACGGCACAAAGCTTTCACAATGGCTTGAGCTTCTCGCGGATTGGTTCCCCGGGCTGGTTCATCTAAAAGGATTAGCCCACAACCGGTTTCGGCTTGTTTTAAGAGCTCATTAATTTCTAATACTTCTACCCCAAAACTAGATAAACCCTTGGTCACATCTTGACCATCTTCGCCCCCATAATGGACAAAGTCTAAGAGCTTTAAATGAGCGCTCTGAGCTGGTAGATAATACCCTAAGCGAAACAGCTCTACTTGAAGGAGAAAAGTTTTTAAAGTAATGCTTTTGCCCCCCATATTAGCACCCGTCAAGATAGCACTGCCTGGGCTTAAACTTAAAGTTAGGGGTTCCATGTCTCCGCCTCGTTCTTGTAAGACCGATTGAACCATAGGGTTGATCATCTCTGTCAAGCTAAGCTGGTCATTTTCTGAAAACTCTGGTCGGATACATCCACGTTTCCAGGCATAGTCAGCCTTGGCAATGCGGTGATCCAAAACCCCCAGCTCTTTCATATTCCATTGGAGGGCTTCCTGCCATTGGCTTAATTCTTGTGACAAATTTTCACGAACTTGCCAAATTAACTCTTCGAGCTCCTGTGCTAACTTCTGCTGATCCACTGTATAGTCCGGATGGTGAAATCCTCTTTGATCTAGCTTAGCCTTTTCTTCACGAAACTTTTTAAGTTCTGGAGAATAGGCATTGTAATAATGAAAGGTCAAAAGCCCCGTCCCCTCTGGATCCAATAATTTGGTGGCAGGAGAGAGATCTTTTAAATCAATGGTAAGATCTAAGTTTTCCAAGTGCTTACGAATTCGCTGGCTATAGGCCGCAAAGAGTTTGATTTCAAAGAACTCCACTTCATCTAATACATGGTTTAGCCCCAAGCGCTCCACGGAGCCTGATATATCTTTCATCAAGCAAAAGGTATGCATCATTCCCCGTAAGGCCCCGGACTCTAAGTAGGAGATGCACTGTTCAATTTCTTGGTGCTCTAGTTTTAAATCAGCCTCTTGGCCTGGTTTAAATGGCTTTAAAGCACGCTTCCGTTGCTCGCCAAAGGGCGTCACCGTATTGATTCGTTCCAAGACAAAATCTAAACCGATGATTTTTCGTTGACTAACATTTAAGTTCATCGCTATTTCTCCTGACATTAATAACGGGTACACCGCTGGCTTTGAGTACTTGCTTTGCTTTCATCTCATCAAAGAGACGACCGCGCGGTGAAGTGGGGTTTATGGCGATACAAAGTAGTTTTACTGGGTTGGTGACTTCAAATCGAATCTGACGGCGTTTTAATGTTTCAAAGGTGGCTGGTGTAACAAATAACCGGGTAGCATCTTCTAAAATAATGGTTTTGTCTCGAAAGTCCTTCCATTTCAAAAAATCTAACACCATGGCTTCCGATAACAGGCCCTTTAAAGCCAATATCGGCTCATCTTGCCATACCTTTAAAATATCTTTAGCTTGGAGAAGGCCTTCCCCGTCATTTGTAGCGGTGAAGGCCATTCCTTCCTCTCCCAAAAGATAAGCATCTGCCTTTAAAAATTCAACCTGCCGATAAGCCTTGGGAAAGTTTAATAAGGCTGCAGTTAAGAGGGTTTTATCCATTACCCGCTGAAAACTCGGGTGAACACTAGCTCCGGTGCAAAGAATAATCTCTTCGGCTAAGCCGTGGCCTGCGCTGGATAAGCGAGACAAAGCGCCATCAATAATTGGTAGCACAGAATACTCCTCAGAGACCTTATCCACCAATTGCTTCATTTGCGCTATGGTGGAGGGTCCAGCTAATTCCACATAGCCAGCATCTAAAGCCCGAAATAGAATCACTTCTCCCATAGCTGTGGCAAGACTTGTGGTATCAAGGATTTCTTTTTCCACGGTGCAACGTGGCAACAAGCTTCGAGCCGTGGCAATCAATGTCCCCTTGGGAACGAAAATCCGCGGTTTATGGGTTTTTGTCACCTGATCCACGGACTCCCCATCGTAGCCGATGCTGGTGAGAAACAAAGTTCGCTCCCCACCATTCACTTTGATTAAGTGGTTCAGAACCGTGGTCTTGCCAGTATTTTTCTCAAGACCCACAATGGCAATCCGTTTCGCCTCTCGCAGTGCCTCTTTGAGCATCTCTTAATCGTTCCTTTGATGACGTTCCAAATTTGCTGGCTCTAAAGAAATCTGGTTGCCAGCCAACAAACCGGAAACACCCATTAATTTTTTATTGGTATCACGACATTCTTCACAATCACATTCACCTACATAATGGGTCGGTTGCTCATAGGTTGTAATCACGCCTTCATAGTTTCTTAAAATAATGCGTTTTTCATTGCTACTAATCACGTAGTTTGGCATCACTGGAATCTTACCACCACCACCTGGTGCGTCAACTACAAAAGTCGGTACGCAATAACCGGAGGTATGTCCACGCAAGCCTTCAATGATTTCAATGCCCTTGCTCACAGAGGTTCTAAAGTGCTCTAGGCCTAGGGATAGGTCACACTGATAGATATAGTAAGGGCGAACCCGAATTTTAACGAGCTCATGGACTAATTTGCGCATGGTGTGAACGCAGTCATTTACGCCTCTTAAAAGAACCGACTGGTTGCCTAATGGAATCCCTACATTGGCCATCCGAGCGCAAGCGGCAGCGGATTCTTCGGTAATCTCGTTGGGGTGATTAAAGTGTGTGTTTAACCATACTGGATGGTATTTTTTCAACATATTAACCAAATCGTCGGTGATACGCTGTGGCATTACTACCGGTGCTCGGCTACCAATTCGAATGATTTCTACATGCTCAATATCTCGCAGGTTAGAAATAATATATTCTAGCATTTTATCTGAGATTAATAGGGCGTCGCCTCCAGATAAAAGAACGTCACGAACCTCTGGATGCTGCCGGATGTACTCAATCCCAGCATCAATTTGTTCTTTTTTAACCGCTGCATCGGTTTGTCCCGCAAAACGACGACGAGTGCAATGACGGCAGTACATGGAACACTGGTCGGTGACTAAAAACAGAACTCGATCTGGATAACGGTGGGTTAAGCCCGGTACTGGTGAATCGGCATCTTCTGCTAAGGGGTCTAATAAATCAGCTTTTGAGCGATGCACTTCAAGCTCCAGTGGAATCGCTTGGCGACGAACTGGATCATTGGGGTTGTCAAAATCAATTAAGGTCAGGTAGTAGGGTGTGATCGCCATCCGAAGGGTCTTTAAGGTTTCGGCCACTCCCTTTTCTTCCTTAGCTGTTAAACTAACAAACTTACGCAAGTCGTCTACGGTCTCTAATCTATTCCGAATCTGCCATTTCCAATCGCCCCAGTCTTCTTCTGATACGTTTGGAAATAGCTTGTTTCTATTTTCAGTCGCTTTTAAATTCATTATTTATACGTCCCCTCAAAAATTTTTCTCATAGTGTCAGATTCTCTGATTTCTTCTAAGGTAATCTCGGCATGACCTTTGGTGTAACCATTTCCGATAATCATCGTGACGTCCTTGCCGATTCCTTCTGCGCCTAGGGCCGCTTTGGTAAAGCTTGTAGCCATGCTAAAGAAATAAACGATGCCCTCGTCTTTAACAGGTACAATACTCGACATTTCAGTGTTTTGCACATTGACTACGTTGATGGATACATCAAACTCTTTACCACCATTGGCTGCCAAGGTTTTCTCTAAAACTTCCATGGGTTTGGTGGCATCCGCACTAATCACTTCGTGACAGAAACCATATTCTTCTAGTCTTGCTTTCGCCGCATCACCATAATCTAAACCAACGACTCGACCGGTAGGTCCTACTCGTTTTTTGGCTTCATAGCAGCACATCAAACCGCTTTTTCCAGCGGCGCCGATTACTAATACGCTATCGCCAGGTTTCACTAGTTTGGCTGTTTGAGCCGGTGCTCCGGCAATATCTAGGGCGGCTAGAGCTAATGACTCAGGCAGATCGTCAGGTAACTTGGCATAAATGCCGGATTCAAACAAAATTGCTTTTCCTTTGATCATGACTCGGTCAATGTCTGGTTCAATGTGGGTAATCTCATCAATCCGCAGAGGGGTCAAGGACAAGCTAACTAAAGTAGCGATGCGATCGCCAACCTTTAAATCAATATCCAAGTCTTTCCCGATTTTTTCAACGATACCTATTAACATCCCGCCGGAACCGGTAACTGGGTTCTGCATCTTACCGCTTTTGGCTACAATATCCTGAATCATTTCGCCGATGCGCTTAGTGTCATGATCCGAAGCTTCCTCAATTTGAGTAAAGCTTGCTGAATCAATATTTAAGGCAATGACATCAATTAAGATTTCATTGTCGTAGATTTCCATATTATTGTCGATTTTTACGGCAGTTTGTGGCATAACCCCTTGAGGTTCTAGCACGCGATGCATGCCGTATTTATTTCCTTGCGCCATTTATTGTTCCTCCAAGCCTAATATTTGTCTTGCTTCCTTTGGTGTGGCAATTTCTCGTCCCAGTTCATTGGCGATGCGAACCACTCGGCTCACTAACTCACCATTGGACTTAGCTAAAACGCCTTTTGACATATACACATTATCTTCAAAGCCGACACGAACATGTCCGCCCATAGCGATCGCAATGGCTGCCATGGGGAATTCATGGCGACCAACACCTGCCACTGTCCAAGTGGAACCGGTTGGAATACTATCCACCATAAAGGCCAAATCACGAGCCGTTGCAGACATCTGAACCCCTAGGACAAAATCAAAATGCATGGGTTCTTTAATAAAACCTTGCTTGGCATAACGAATGGCATAATCCACCATGCCCTTGTCAAAGACTTCAACTTCTGGTTTAATGCCTCGCTCAATCATAATTTTACCAAAGTTTTTAATCGTGTTTTCCGTGTTAACGAATACTTCGTCTCCACCAAAGTTTACGGTTCCACAATCTAAGGTTGCCATCTCAATGCCAGGTAATTCAGTAGGCTGTAGGCGCTCTAGATCCGTCATACCAACGGCACCACCGGTTGAAGGTTGTACAATGGCATCGGGACAAACTTCTTTAATAGCATCGATACAAGCCTTAAAGCGGGCCTTATCCTGAGTTGGTGTCCCGTCATCTTCCCGAACGTGGAGATGAATGATAGAGGCACCAGCGTCATAGGCGGATTTTGCCTCCCGCTGAATTTCTGCCACCGTATAAGGTACCGCAGGGTTTTGCTCTTTGGTAACTTCTGCTCCGCAGATGGCTGCGGTAATGATTAATTTCTCCATCTTATTTCCTCTGGTCTGCTTTAGGTACCACGCAAGTTCCGGATGCTTTGCAGACTACCACTGGTTCCTCTAAAAAGTCAGCGGCTGATGGTGAAATATCAAGTCTTGGCACAATCACCTTGCGAGCTTCAAATTCCATCTTTCTAGAGCTATTGCCCTCTGATATAATCCGGCCCACCGCTTCAATATACTCCCCAGCATAAACTGGCGCTTTAAACTCTACGTTGTCATAAGCTACAAACAAACCTTCATTTCCATCTCTGCGAATTAACAGCTCTGTCGCCACATCACCAAACAGTTCCAACATCTTGGCTCCATCCACCAAGTTCCCACCATAGTGTGCATCGGCAGCACTCATTCTAATCCGAATCATTACTTCTTTCATAAATCTTCCCCTCCTGATTTAATCTGGTTTTATTTTATTTTATTTTTATATTTTTTATTCACTTATTCATTTATTCATTGGACTCATTTATGATTTCTAGGTCTTTTCATGAATCTTTTATCAAGTCTTTTATCAAGCCTTTTATCAACTCTTTTATCAACTCTTTTATCAAGTCCTGACTCTTATATGCCACCATATTTTGGCATTGCTTTCTCTTTTGAAAATAACAAAAGCGCTATTCACAATTTCTTGTGAATAGCGCTCCATGCATTGCATGACAGTGGTAGGCTTTGTGCCTTTCCACCAAGAAATAAGGCGGGGATACACCTTATACCTTTCGGCCTCCACACCTTCCCGAGCTTGGATTATCCCATCCTTAAAAGCTCGGTACCTCATTTCGGCACCTCTATCCTTGAATATTATAACGTTTGAGAACCTTTTCTACAATAAAAATTTAACAGGTTTGTTAATATTTGTAGAATCCTTGCTTTGTTTTCCGACCTAGCTTATTTCCGCGCACCATCTTGCGTAAGAGGGTGTGGGCACGATACTTGCTATCGCCAAATTCATCATAAAGAACATCCATAACAGACAAGCAAACATCAAGACCAATCAAGTCGCCCAATTCCAGTGGACCCATGGGATGATTTGCGCCGAGCTTCATGGCGGTGTCAATATCTTCTGCGCTGGCAATGCCTTCAGCATAGATGCCCACCGCTTCGTTAACCATTGGAATTAGAATCCGGTTCACAACAAATCCTGGAGCTTCTTGAACTTCAACAGGTGTTTTGCCCAGCTGTTTTGAGATTTCAACGATCTTTTGGTTGACTTCCTCTGCTGTGGTTACACCCTGGATGACTTCAACTAGCTTCATCACTGGAACTGGATTGAAAAAGTGCATGCCAATTACTTTTTCTGGATATTTATATTGCATGGCTAGCTCGGTAATGGATAGGGAGCTGGTATTAGTTGCAATAATCGTGTCCTTTAAATCCAATTCATTAAGCTCGTTGAAAAGCTCTTGTTTGCTTGGGATATCTTCGCGAATGCATTCCACTATGAGATCGCAGTCAGCTAAATCTTTCATGTCTTTCACATAATGAACACGACCCAGCTGAGCGGCACAATCTTCTTCAGACAATCTGCCCTTTTCAACGGAACGAGCTAAACGTTTTTCCATCCCAGCTTTTCCCTTATCTAAGGATGCTTGAGTTCTACCTTTAATGACTACGTCAAAACCAGAAGCGGAAAATTGCTGTGCAATACCGCCACCCATGGTTCCCATGCCAATAACTCCAACTTTCATATTAGTTCCCTCCAAATATAGGTTTGCGTTTTTCTAAAAATGCCTGCATACCTTCTTTTTGATCGCCATGATCAAAACACTCAGCAAATAAGTCAATTTCAGCTTCTAGGCCCGCTTCAAAGCCATTGGTTAACCCTTTTGCCATGGCTTTTTTAGCTTGGCTGACGGCTTTAGCGGAGTTCTTTTGAATTTCTTGGGCTAAAGCAAAGGTTGCTGTTTCCAACTCTTCCGGCTCTACCACTTGGTTGACAAGTCCTAATGAGAAGGCCTCGTCTGCTCTGATAACACGACCGGTGTAAATCAATTCTTTGGCTTTAGCAGGTCCAATTGCCATCATCAAGCGTTGGGTGCCGCCAAAACCTGGAAGAATGCCAAGACCAACCTCAGGCTGACCAAACTTGGCTTTAGCTGAAGCCACTCTTAAGTCACAGGACAGCATCAGTTCACAACCGCCTCCTAAAGCAAATCCATTCACCATGGCAATCACTGGATAAGGTAAGTTTTCAATCGTTTTGAACACATCATGCCCACGGCGAGCAAAGACATCTGCTTCTTTGGCGTTTAAGCCTTCCATTTCTTTAATGTTGGCGCCGGCAACAAAACCCTTGCCTACACCGGTGATAATTAACACATCAAGGTCTGGTAGCTCAGCTACCGCCTGCCGAATTTCTTCAAGAAAGTCTGAGCTTAAAGCGTTCAAGGTTTCCGGAGAATTTAAGGTTAATAGTCCAATGCCGGCTCTATCTTCAAAATTTACTTTAGCCAACTTTCATCTCCTCTAAATCATCGCTCACAATGAGTTTTGCTTCGGTGGCAGCTTGAACTTCTTCCACCGTAAACTCAGGGTTAATTTCAATAAGCTTAATACCATCTTCAGTAATTTTCATGACACCCATTTCAGTTACAATTAAGTCCACTGCATGGGAAGCTGTTAAAGGCAAGTTGCAGTCTTTCAAAATCTTCAGATTCCCTTTATTAGTATGCTCCATCGCTACGATCACTCGTTTAGCACCCTCTACAAGATCCATAGCTCCACCCATACCTGGTACCATTTTGCCTGGAATCATGTAGTTGGCAATATTGCCCTTTTCGTCAACTTGCAGAGCACCTAAAACAGTCATATCTAAATGACCGCCACGAATGATGCAAAAGCTCATAGCAGTATCGAAGAAGGCACCTCCTGGACGAATGGAGGATGGGAGTCCACCAGCGTTGACAATATACTTATCAGGCTCTGTTGGACTAGGGCCAAGGCCTGTAAATCCATTTTCAGACTGAAAGGTAACGCTAATGCCCTCTGCTACATAGTCACTCACCATGGTGGGAAGGCCAATTCCTAAATTAACTAAATCCCCGTCTTTTAATTCTTGAGCCACACGTTTGGCAATAAAAGCTTTCATTTGATCTCGATCCATCATTTATACCTCCACCATGTAGTCTACAAATATACCAGGTAGTCGAACATCATTCTGGTTGATTGCTCCCACCGGTACGATTTCAAGGGGTTCCATTATTACTGTATCCGCTGCCATTGCCATCACGATATTAAAAGTCTGGGTTGAGCCATGATAAACAGCATTGCCAAACTCATCTGCTTTGGACGCGAAAATTAAAGCCACATCGGCTCGTAAAGGTTTTTCAAGGAGATAGGTTTCACCATCCACCTCGATTTTCTCTTTACCGTCCTCTACTCTCGTATCAAGACCCGTCTTCGTAAGAACACCACCCAAGCCAGCTCCCGCTGCTCTAATTTGTTCTACTAGGGTTCCCTGTGGCGTTAAGATGACCTCTGTCTCACCACTATTCATTTGGTTCCCAGTCTCCCGATTGGTTCCAATATGGGAGGTGATTACTTTTTTAATTTGATGGTTTGCAATCAGCTTACCAATTCCCTGATCTACATAGGAAGTGTCGTTGGCAATTAATGTTAAATCTTTTTTTCCGCTTTCAACTAATGCGTCTACTAAAGTTTCCGGTGTTCCTGCATTCAGAAATCCACCAATCATGATGGTCTGGCCATCCTCGATTTTTGCGATCGCATCGCTTAAAGAAATTCTTTTTTTCATTCCTTGCTGGTCCTCTCTTTATTTTATAGTGCTATTAAACGGCTGGTTATTATCTGTTCTTGTTGATTGCCATTTAAAAAAACGTTTCCATTGTAATGCAAAAAAAAACGAGACAGATAAGTCCTTTATTTTTTCATTTCGATCTTAAAGGGTCAAGCCTTCCTCTCCCATCTTAATCGATAGAGACCTTGGGCTGCAACCTAATCCATTAAGTAAGAAGTCCCCCAGAGGCAAAAACAAATCTTACCCCTGGGGAATTCAATAATTTAGCTTTGGAAGTAACTGGCCTTTTTACGAGCAATCTCCTCGGTTACGAGGGGAATAATTTCTAAGGCGTCACCTACAATTCCTAAGTTAGCAACTTGGAAGATTGGAGCCGATTCATCGGTATTAATGGCGATGATGAAATCACTTTTCTCCATACCGGCCAAATGCTGGACAGCACCTGAAATACCACAAGCCACATAAATCTTAGGTTTAACCGATTTTCCGGTTTGACCAACTTGTAATTCTTTATCAATGAAGCCGGCATCCACTGCTCCACGAGATCCTGAAACCTCTGCGCCAATCTTAGCGGCAGCTTCCTTCAACACTTCGAAGTTATCACCAACACCGCGACCTCCTGAAATCAGGATATCTGCTTTGGTAATGTCAGCATGCTTAAGTTCCTTATGAATGGTATCCATGATTTTAGTTTTGGCTGCGTAGTTTGGCGTCTCAAGGGTCAAGTCTTCCACTTTTGGATCAATGCTTTCCTTACGATCATTTAAAATCATAACGCCAGGTCGAATGGTAGCCATTTGCGGCTTGGTTCGCTCACATACGATGGTGGCGAAAAGATTCCCACCAAAGGCTGGACGAGTAACCATCAGTAAAGACGAATCTTTATCTTCCGTTAAATCAAGCTTGGTCGCATCAGCCGTTAAACCCGTTTCGCAAACGGAAGCCACTCGAGGTGCTAAATCCCGTCCCATAACCGTTGCTGGGAAAAGGAACACATCGGGGCGTTTTGTTTCAATTAACTGCTTCATAAGTTCTGCATATAAAACAGAGTCATATTCAATCAAAGATTCACTGTGAATCTTAATAACGCGATCTGCACCGTAACGGAAAATCTCATCAATCTGCTCTTGCGGTTCATCGCCGATGACCACACCCACAATGTCATAGTTTAAATCAGGACGCTTGGCCACAAGCCTAGTCGCCTCAGAAACTAATTCACAGGAAGCTTCCACCAATTTATGGTGTTGGAATTCACATAAAACGAAAATATCTTTGTAATTCATATGCCGCCCCCCTATATAAAGTTCTGTTCGGATAATACACTGATAATCCGGTTCTTGGCTTCATTTGCGTCAATTTTAAGAACTTCGATTTCTGAAGACCTCTGGTTTGCAAAGGACTTAAAGACCTTGGTTGGAGAGCCGGTTAATCCGACTTCCTCTTTCGTAAGCTCTAATTCTGTATTGGTAATGGTTTGAACATCTTTATCAAAGGCTTCAAATATGCCACGCATATTCATATACCTTGGCTTGATGACTGTTGCTAACATGGTGATGACGCCTGGCAACTTCATTTCAATGGTTTCCAGTCGGTCTTCCAATTCTTTCACAACAACAATTTTATCTTTCGTCAGCTCTTTGATTTCCTCAACATAGGTGACCTGTGGCAATTCCATCTTGGCCGCCACCTGTGGCCCTACTTGAGCGGTATCGCCATCAATCGCTTGACGACCACATACAATTAAGTCAAAAGAACCAGCTTCTAAAGCTTTAGCCAACACATTGGATGTGGACCAAGTGTCAGAACCAGCAAAGGCTCGGTCTGTTATCAATGCACAATGATCAACGCCCATGGCATATAACTCTCTCAGCATATTGACTGCTTGAGGAGGTCCCATGGAAAAGACGGTTACTTCAATATCAGGATTTTTATCCTTTAGACGTAAGACCGCTTCCACTCCGGCTAAATCGTCGGGATTGGTGATGGTTGGAACACCAGCCCGAATCAAGGTTCCCGTAACTTTATCAACCTGCATTTCCGTGGTATCCGGAACTTGTTTAACTAATACTGCTATTTTCATATCTATTACCTCAACATGGATGCAGAGATAACCATTCTCTGAACCTCAGATGTACCTTCGTAGATTTCTGTAATCTTGGCGTCTCTCATTAGGCGCTCAACGGGATAATCCCGCGTGTAGCCATAGCCACCGAACAGTTGCACTGCCTTTGTGGTTACTTCCATGGCAGTTTCCGATGCGAAGAGCTTAGCCATTGCAGCTTCTGTGCTGTACTTAGCCCCTTGATCTTTGACAACCGCCGCACGGTAAACCAATAATCTGGCGGCATCAACTTTCGTTTGCATATCCGCTAATTGGAACTGAGTGTTTTGAAATTTAGCCAAGGATCGACCAAACTGCTTACGCTGTTTTACATACTCAACGGTTTCATCAATTGCGCCTTGAGCAATTCCTAAAGCCTGAGCTGCAATTCCGATCCGTCCACCGTCTAAAGTTTGCATGGCAATTTTAAAGCCTTTACCAACTTCGCCTAGTAAATTTTCCTTTGGAACCTTTACATTGCGGAAAATTAATTCCGTTGTGGCTGATGCTCGGATACCCATCTTTAATTCTTTTTTTCCTATGGTAAAGCCTTCCATTTCCTTTTCCAGGATGAAAGCACTAATTCCTCTCGTTCCCTTGCTGCGGTCGGTTATGGCAAAAATTACATAGATATCAGCCACACCACCATTGGTAATAAATATTTTCGTACCATTAAGGAGGAAATGATCCCCTTTGTCTTCGGCAAAGGATTGTTGGGTCGCTGCATCCGTACCAGCATTAGGTTCTGTTAAGCCAAAGGCTCCCAATTTTTCACCCGTTGCTAAAGGTCTTAAATACTTTTCTTTTTGTTCTGGTGTACCAAAAGCTTCAATTGGCCAGCCAGCCAAGGATGTATGCGCAGAAACTACAACGGCATGAGTTCCACACTTTTTCCCCAATTCTTCTACGCATAACACGTAGCTTAGATTGTCCCCGCCAGCTCCACCGTACTCCTTGGGAAAGGGAATCCCCAATGCTCCAATTTTACCTAATTCTTTTACTGTTTCAGACGGAAATCGCTCTTCTTCGTCGATTTCGTGGGCAATGGGTGCAACTTCTTTTTCCGTAAATTCCCGGATCACTTTTTGCACCAATGCCTGTTTTTCATTTAATCTAAAGTCCATACAATCACCTCATATACGCTCTGTCTCAATGTTAACAAATTGATAATTTACAATCAACTAGCAGGGATCAAAAAAGGAAGTTTCACATTAAATACTAGCTTTTGATAAATCTTTCGCAATATAACCAAACTCCCGCCAACGGTTTTACCTGTAATTTAAACGACTACATTTCAATTCTTAATGAGGGCATGACAAATACTTAACTATTAGGATATATCCTGTTTAAAATTCAAATCTCGCCAGTTTTTTATCCAAACATCTAAGACACAATATAAAACAGCCTACGACTTGGGCGCAGGCTGCTTTATATGAAAATCATTAAATTACTCGAGGATATTATTTGATCCCCACTTTACTATTCACACTTTTCCCAGATTGTTGTAACACCCATACCACCACCGATACAAAGCGTCGCAAGACCTTTTTTATAATTTTCGTTCTTCATCATCTCGTGAACAAGGGTAACAATGATTCGTGCACCACTAGCTCCTACTGGATGACCTAAAGCAATAGCGCCTCCATTGACATTGACTTTCTTCATATCAAAATCAAGATCACGAGCTACAGCGATTGACTGGGCTGCAAAGGCTTCATTGGCTTCGATAAGATCTATATCTGACATCTCAAGGCCGGCTTTATTTAGTGCTTGTTTTGTTGCTGGAACCGGACCAATTCCCATAATCTCTGGTGCGACTCCACCTTGGCCCCATGAAACCAACTTAGCAAGAGGTTTTAATCCATATTTTTCAACGGCTTCGCCTGAGGCTATAACAAGGGCTGCAGCTCCGTCATTGATTCCTGAAGCATTGCCAGCGGTAACTCGTCCATCCTTCTTAAACACCGTGGAGAGGCGCCCAAGAGCTTCCATGGAAGTCCCACGTGGGTACTCGTCAGTTTTAAATTCGATGGTGTCTCGTTTAACTCGAACTGGAACAGGAACGATTTCATCTTCAAATTTACCTTCTGAAATGGCCTTGGCAGCCTTTTCTTGAGAATTTAAAGCAAACTGATCCAGCTCCTCACGGCTAATGTTCCATTGATCACAAATATTTTCTGCTGTAACACCCATGTGATAGTTGTTAAAGACATCTGTTAAGGCATCGTTAACCATGGTATCAATCATCGTTGCATTTCCCATTCTGGCACCCCAACGAGCAGTTGGCACGGCATAAGGAGCAGCTGACATATTTTCGGTACCCCCAGTTAGGATCACATCAGCATCACCAGAACGAATGGCTCGAGCAGCTTCAATTACAGTTTTCATTCCTGAACCACAAACCATATCTACTGTAAAAGCTGGAATTGTATCTGGAACTCCTGCTCCGATAGAAACTTGACGAGCAATATTTTGTCCCAAGCCCGCTGGTAGAATACAACCAAATATAACTTCATCTAATTGATCTGGAGTTATATTTGCGCGCTCAATGGCAGCTTTTGCCACAATGGTTCCAAGCTGTGGAGCTGGTACACCCTTCAAACTACCACCGTAACTTCCAATTGCTGTTCTACAGCAGCTTACTAAATAGACTTCTTTCATTTCCTTCCTCCTACAAAAGTTAATAAAAATGAGCTTTCCCAAGGAAACTATTTCCTCTCATTACTTGTTTCAACAAAACATAGTACTTTTTCACACCTAGTTTTCTTTTCTGCTATTAGTTCTTCTAAAAGAAAACGTTTCATATTTGCTCAGTCCAAATTATTGTATCACCTTTTCGAAACAATTTCAGTGATAACCGCGGCATTACTAAATTGTGATTTCCAAACCTAATGGACACAACAATAGATTTATCTGTAAGAGCATCTATTTTAAATAATGATCCTATTATCCGCTCTGAGAATTGTTGTTAGGAAATCCCCCTCTAAGACCTTAAAATGGCAACTGAGTTCACTTAACATATCAGCGAACCGGTAAAATTTATCCGATCTTTCTGTCGATTAGCATAGATTAAGCTCTAAATTCGTATTAAGATGAAATTAATAAGTGGGTATTGCTGGAGCCGAAAATTACACATCAATAGCATATTCATGAATTTGACCTGTAAAAGTTTGCAAATTCAAATTATTGTTGAAGGAGGTTTACCATGGCCACCCTATTTGATTATCTCCAATGGCGAGGAGATTTAGAGTTCTCTCAAGACGGACTCAATGAAGTGGACAGTTTGATTTTTTCAAACCTTGCCTATCTCCGCCTTGATGGAATTGTTTCTACTGAAATAACAGATTCTCCCATTCCCTTGGCCCAAATCGCCGAGCATTTTTCTAAGACAGACCCAACTCATCCAGACTCAAGCAACTACTATTATCCGGAAAAAATCAACAAACTTCTGCGTGAGACAGCCAATACTAAGCGTTTTAAAGAGGTTCATCTCCTCGCCTACATGAATCGATTAGACTATAAACGCTCCAATCAATTTTCTGCGGTGGTTTTTACCCTTGGCAATGACCATTCTTATATTGCCTTTCGTGGCACTGATAACTCTATTGCTGGCTGGAAAGAAAATTTCCTCATGAGTTTTACCGAGGAAGTCTTAGCCCAGAAACAAGCAGTGTCTTATGTGAATCATATTGCCAATCAGTTGGATGGAACTTTTTATCTTGGTGGTCATTCCAAAGGTGGAAACCTTGCTGTTTATGCTGGAGCAAACGTTAAGCCTGAAGTACAAGACCGAATCCTAAAGATTTTCAGCAATGACGGTCCTGGCTTTCTCGCCAGTGTCGTCGAAAGTGAGGGGTATAAAAAAATATCTCATAAGGTAAAATCCATCATCCCCAAATCATCGGTGGTAGGGATGCTCCTTGATACCAGTAAAAACTTTGAAGTTGTTGATAGTACCGGTCACGGTATTTTTCAACATGATTCTTTCCTTTGGCAAGTCAAAGGAGCTCAATTTATATATGAAGACGAATTAAGTAAAAACAGTCGCAATATCGATAATACCTTACGTTTGTGGCTTGACAAGTTATCTTTAGAACAACGAGAACAGTTTTTCGATGCCCTTTTTGAGATCATTGAAGAAACCGGTGCCCACACCCTTGATGAATTGTCCGGTGAGAAACTTAAGGTTGTTAACATGATGATTAAAAAATATCGAAGCATGGATTCTGAAACCCAATCTCTACTTACCAAAACCATCGAAATTTTGATAAGTACTGGTCAAAAAGTTTATATGAATTCTCTTGGTGAACGTATTGATTCAACCTTTTCAAAAATCATCCCCAAAAAACCATTAGCACTTCCGAAGAAGCAATAAAACCCAGAAATAAGTAACCTTGCCAAGAGTTTTGAATAAGTCCAACTTGAATACTAAAATTATCTTTAATTAGCAAGACGCCTTTCATTTTGACCAGGGGTCTTGCTACACGTTTTTTTCGTTTCATATTCTTTAAACTTTCATCAATTTCCCTTCTTCTTATCCGTAGCCAATCAATTTCTTGTTTTTCACAGCTGATTTTCAATATTTACTGCTGATTATCGCTTTTAACAATTGAATTTTTTCTTTCCTAAAGACCTTCGCTTTTTTGTAACCTTTTGCTTTTCTTGTAACCTTTTGCTTTCATAGACATTTTTTATTTTTTAGAAACCTTCTTCATAAAGCCTTTGAGCTTCTTTTAAAATTTCTTCGGATTGACATGGTATTCTTCCCAGCCAATCAGGTCCCACATTAATTAGGTAATTGATCCCTAGCCTCTCTAGTTTCTTTCTGTTTTTATAAATATGATCTGCCGATTTCCAATCCTGATCTGCGGCA
>LFRM01180258.1_pt3 | contig 28332 bp, 28 predicted proteins | sample 618341 | NCBI WGS metagenome assembly LFRM01 (sample SAMN03654438, study PRJNA283298) | anaerobic digester metagenome | isolation source: pool of bioreactors CSTR01a, CSTR02a, and CSTR03a thermophilic anaerobic... | place: Denmark: Kgs. Lyngby | collected 2014-05-21 | reverse complement strand
GCATCCTTACCGTAGTCTACTGCATTTACGCCTTCACATACAAATATAACTTCAATGGGGGCATCAACCTTTATAGCTTCTTCTATAAGATTAACACCCTCAATTAAGTATGCATTTAAGCGTTCTCTATATTTTCTTTGTTTTAGTTTTTTTGCGTATTTAAATTTCTTATTATCCGCAGATTCGATAATACTTAACATTTTATTTTAGAAAATCTGGCACATCAAATTCTGAGTCATTATCAAATTCACCATCATTACCGGCCATAATTTCCGATAAGTTCATTTCTTTGGCTCTCATTCCGTCTACCATAGTAACATTTCCTGTGTTCTTACTTGCATTTGAAGCTACAATCCCATCAAGACCTCTATCAAAGTCTGTTGCAATAAGTGTAATCGATAATGTATCCGACATCTCTTCACTAATAGTAGCACCAAATATTATGTTCGCTTCTGGATCCGCTTCTTTTTGGATCTTCTCAGCTATCGTGCTTATGTCTAGCATTCCTAAATCATAACCACCTGCTACGTAAAGAAGTATTGCTTTAGCTCCAGCAATGCGAGTTTCAAGTAGTGGACTTTCAACGGCATTCTTAACAGCCTCTTCGATTCTGTTTTCTCCCGTTCCTATACCAACACCCATGTGTGCTATGCCTCTTCCTGTCATAATAGTTTTTACGTCAGCAAAGTCAACATTCACTAGACCATATTGAGAAATCAAATCTGAGATGCCTTGAACACCTCTTCTTAATACTTCATCAGCCATCGCAAACGCCTCTATCATTGAAGTGTTTTTTTCACTTGTAGATACCAATTTATCATTTGGAATGATAACTAATGAGTCTACAAAATTTCTTAAATACTGGATACCTTGATCCGATCTGTCTTTTCTTTTTTTGCCTTCAAAAGAAAACGGCCTAGTTACAACTGCAACAGTAAGTGCACCTAAATCCATTGCTGCCTTAGCAACAATCGGAGCTGCACCTGTACCTGTCCCGCCACCCATTCCAGCGGTAATAAATACCATGTCCGCATCTTGCAAATAACCTGTTATCTCATCTAATGTTTCTTCAGCAGCTCTTTGACCGATTTCGGGATTTGCACCTGCTCCTCTGCCCCCTGTCAATTTCTCACCAATCTGAACTTTAGTTTCTGCCTTACATCTTGAAAGCGCCTGTCTGTCTGTGTTTACAGCTATAAATGATACACCCTGTAATTCAGCGTCTACCATTCTATTAATAGCATTACATCCGCCACCACCAACACCTACTACTTTAATTATTGCAGCATTTCCTTGCTGTGATACGAAATCAGATACAAATTCTAACATACTGATCCTCCTAATTCTAAATATATCCATATAATACCACATGTTGTGATAAATTGCACCACTTTAACTAATTTTTTTAATAATTCACATTCTATTCAACCTTGGGAGTAAACGATGCATAATTACCCTCGCTTAGGTTAATAGTTCCTCTGCTAATGTCTTTTTCAAACAAACTATTTAATATCTTTTGCAGGTTACCATTCTCAATTGAATTGAGCATTTGACTGGGTGTACCTTTACAAACTAAAGCGTTATATATATATGCCTTAATAAAAATATCTGATATTTCTATCCTTATAAAGTAGATGTCTCCTTCTTCCATGGCGCCAAACATTTTAAGTGTATTTTTTAAAGACACACTCTCTTCTGCTTCGATTTCTTCGCCTTCAATCACCTTAGACAAGGTCAGTCCTTTAAGAAGAGTTACCTTTGGTTTAGTCTCTGTTATTCTAAGAACTATGCCCTCTTCATCTATTACTACATATTTATCTCCATAAATAACAGCAGCGATTTGTTTTCTTTCCTTAACATCAATAACTAGCTCACTAGGGAGTTTTCTCGTAACGCTTACCTCTTCAATATATGGGTCGACAGTAAGTCTTGAAATTATTCGACCGCTATCAATTCCCCAAAACAAATTACAGTAAGGCTGAATATCTGCCATAGTAATTATTTCACTGTCAGAGAAGTAATAGTTGTTTTCCACAGTTATCTTGTCCACATCAAAGAAACTACTTCTTAAAAACAACGCCGCGCCGGCTATGACTACTAGGGCTATTAAAATCCTTAGCGAATAATATTTTTTACGCCTTTTCTTTTTTTTACGAGCAGTTTTTTTTATATCTTCACTCATGTTTTTTCTCCTGAAAAGATTTCCCTAAAAATTGTATCAGTAGCTGAGGGCATAGCCGCATTAATGCTACCTTTTTCCATCTTTTCAATTTTTTCTTTATTATCAATTAAATCACTGATAGCGCTTATTACATTATCCGTCATGTCTTCATCTTCATTAACTATAATCGCACCGCCCTTATCGGCAACCGACTTAGCATTAAAAAATTGGTGGTTACCTGTAACATTAGGTGAAGGAATTAATATAGATGCCCTTCCGCATATTGTGATTTCTGCTAGTGATAGAGCTCCAGCTCTTCCTATTATTAGGTCTGCAGATCCTAAGTATTTAGGCATGTCTTCTATGTAGTCCTTAATAATAACCTTGTCGCCCTCTTGTAATTTGTTTAGAATTTTCTCGTAGTACATCTTGCCTGTTCCAAATATTATTTTGATATTATCTCTATCTTTAAATTCCTTGACTACTTCTATCATGGTTTCATTTATTGCTTTAGCACCTTGGCTACCGCCAAAGCTAAATATCACAAAATCTTCTTCTGATATATTTAAAGATTTTCTAGCACTTTGTTTAGTGATTCCATAAAAGGTTTCTCTAACAGGGTTACCTGAGTGTATTACTTTCTCCTCTGAAATATTCGAGAAATACTGCCTTGCAGCTTCAAAGCCAATAAAAATCTTATCTACATATCTCGTTAATTTTCTGTTTGCCATTCCTGGATAAGCATTTTGCTCATGTATATATATTTTAGCTCCGTATTTATGTCCTGCCAAAATTACCGGAAAGCTTACATAACCACCTGTTCCAATCACAACGTCTGGTTTAAACTCCTTCATAATTTTGATTGATTCTCGCCTACCTTTAATAACAGAGTAGCCAGTTTTTATAAGGCCTATTAGACTTCCTCTTACAACTCCTCTGGAATTTACAAATTTAATTTCATATCCATTGCTTGGCACTATTCTAGCCTCTAAACCTCTTTCAACTCCAATGTAGAGAAATTCAGCATCAGGTATTTTTTCTTTTATTTTATTGCCTATGGCTATCGCTGGATAAATATGTCCACCAGTTCCGCCTCCCGTTAAAATAACCTTCATACCTTCTTGCTATCCTTTCTGGATATATTTAATAACATTCCCATACTAATTAAAAAAACTATAAGAGAGGTTCCACCGTAACTGATAAAGGGAAGTGTTATTCCAGTTGCAGGCATGGATGCTGTAACTACTGCAACGTTAATAATTACCTGAAAAGCAAGCATCATTGTTACACCAGACGCAAGTAGCATCCCTGCTTTATCCTTAGCATTAACGGCTATTAAAAACCCTCTGTATATGAGTATTAAATAGCATATCATCATTACGGCAATACCAATGAATCCTAGTTCTTCACCTATAATAGCAAGTATGAAATCATTTTGTGGTTCTGGTAAGTACAGGTACTTGGTTATACTACCACCCAATCCTCTTCCTTTAACTCCGCCATTTCCAAGCGCAATAAGCGACTGAGAAACTTGATATCCTTCTCCTAATTTATTTTCAAATGGATTCGTAAAATTTGTAAGACGATCATACCAGTGCGTGTTTTGCTTAAAAGTTAAAATGTACATCATTCCTGCTGCAAATACACCTATAAAGCCTATTAAATATCCCCAGTTTAATCCTGCTATTAACATTATAGCTACCATAAGGGCGCATATTACTACAGCAGTTGACAAATTAGGCTGCTTGATTATTATTGCTGCATATACTGCCATGATTACAAAGAGTGGAACTAGTCCTGTCGTAAAGCTTCTTATTCTTTCTGGCTTATCAGCAAGAAAAGATGCTGTAAAAATTATTAACCCTAGCTTGGCAAGTTCGCTTGGTGTAATTCTAAAACCCATAATAGCAATCCACCTAGTAGCATAATTTACTGTTACTCCAAGAGGCGTAAAAACTAAAATAAGAAGTAAAAAGCATATCCCTAATCCTACGGTCGCAACCTTTATATTAGTATACCAGTGATAGTCTAATCTCATAAATATTAACATAAATACTAGACCTACGCCCGCAAAAAAACATTGCCTTTTCAAGTAGTGATAAGGATCACCCTCACCAACGTTCATAGTCGTGTAATAGCTTGCACTAAAAACCATGACTATACCAAATACGACAAACAGCACTACCATAAGTATTACAAGAAAATCATATTCTCCTTTTTTAGACAATTTAAATATGTTCAAGCTATGCTCCTTTTTAACTTTCTAACAGTCCGACACAATCTTTAAAGTGTTCACCTCTTTGTTCGAAATTATCATACATATCCCAGCTTGCACATGCTGGAGACAATAAAACGTTATCGCCATCATGTGATAGTTTTGCTGCTTTTAATACGCATGCATACATATCTTGCTCAATATATACTTCTTCAAATCCAGCTTTCTTGGCACTTTTTTCAATTATTTTCGCATCTCTTCCCATAAGTACCAATGCTTTTACTCTGCCTTTTAGGGCTTCACCTAAAACATCAAAGTCCTGAGATTTGCCGTCTCCACCTGCAATTAAAATTATATCCTTTTTAATCGCGTCTAAAGCTATTAAAGTCGCATCAACGTTAGTTCCTTTAGAATCATTATAGTAATTTACTCCGTCCACGACTCTAACGTATTCTATTCTGTGCTTTACACCTCTAAATTCAGATATAGCCTTGCCTATAATTTCTGGATTTATTCCCGCATAAAAGCTAATCGCTGCAGCAGCTAGCACATTTTCTATATTGTGATCACCCAATATCTTTAAATCAGAAACGTTGCATATTAAATGCTTTTTACCGTTTTCATCTTTTATTATGATATCACCCTCTTTAACAAATGCACCAAATTTCAGCTCTTTGATTCTGCTGAACGGTGCAACTTTGGCTTTACAGTTCTTAGCTAGCTCAAAGCATTTTTTATCATCATAGTTTATAATCAGATAGTCTCCTTCATCTTGGTTTTCAAATATTCTAGCCTTAACATCTCCATAAGCCTTCATGGTTTTGTGCCTGTTTAAATGATCTGGCGTTATATTTAAGATTGCAGATATTTCGGGATTAAAATACTTTATCGTCTCTAACTGAAAACTGCTAGTCTCTGTAATTAACCACTGATCAGTTGTTGATTTAACTGATTCTGAGATAAGAGCAATCCCAATATTTCCAGCTACAGAATTTTTAACTCCTGCTTTTCTAAAGATTTCGCCCACCAATGTTGTTGTTGTTGTTTTGCCATTGGTTCCTGTTATTGCAATATATTTTCCTTGGCCTACTCTAAAAGCTATTTCCAGTTCGCCAATTACTTCAACGCCTTTAGCTCTGGCTTCATCTATAAAATCTAAATCAGGATTTACTCCCGGACTTAATACAAGCATATCAAAATCTTCCACGTTAGTAGGCTCAACTCCAAGGTAGCAATTAATTTTCTTGCCTTGTAAATATGATAGTAATTGAGGCTCAATGCCTTTTTCGGGTTTACTGTCTTGAATGGTAACATTTGCACCCAGTGATAACAGAGCTTGAGTAGCCGCTACTCCGGATTTACCCATTCCGACAACCAGTATTTTTTTGTCTTCTATATTTTGTAAATTGCTTTTATACATAAAATCATCTCCTAATTATACAGCTACAAAATACGCTATCACAGCGCAAATTAAAGTGGCCAACCAAAACATTAATACCACTATTTGTTCTTTCATTCCGCTTAGTTCAAAATGATGATGAAGTGGCGCCATTTTGAAGATTCTCTTTCCGCCGCTTACTTTAAAATATCCTACTTGTAGTACTACCGATACTGCTTCTAATACGTATATAAGTCCTACAATCGGAATTAAGAGTTCCATTTTTAGAATTACGGCTGCTGCTACTATCGCACCACCTAGTCCCATAGAACCAGTATCTCCCATAAATATCTTAGCAGGATATTTATTATGTATTAGGAACCCTCCGCACGCGCCTGAAGTTGCTGCCATAGCCACCGTCATATAGTCGTTACCTAAGTTTAAAGCTATAAGCGAAAATGTGAGTGCCACTATAAGCGTTACACCTGAAGCCAAACCATCTAGGCCATCTGTTAGATTAACGCTATTTGTAACTGCCAATACTACAAATATAATGAAAGGTATATATAACCAACCAAAGTCTACAAATTTATCAGCTAGAGGAATCCATACGTTAGTACCTTCCTCTGTCATGCGTGCCATATAAAAAGCAAATCCTGCAGCTACCAAAGTCTGCATTGCAATTTTCTGCCAAGCTCTAAGGCCCAAGTTGTCCTTCTTTGCCACCTTATAATAATCATCTACGAACCCTATAATTCCGAATGCTAATGTCACACAAGCAAGAACAAAGGTTGCCTCATTAACTCTTCCGTCTAAAAGGATGCCCATCATAAGTCCTATGAAGATAGCTATCCCTCCCATAGTTGGAGTTCCTTCTTTCTTTAAGTGGGATTTAGGGCCTTCTCGTCTTACAAATTGCTTGAACTGTCTGTTTTTAAGATACGGAATTAGTACAGCTGTTAATATTGCTGTACTTCCAAACCCTATTGTGAAAATCATGATAACTTGTGGTAAATACATTTGTTGTCTCCTAACCTATCTCTTCAATTTTGCTTACTATTTTTTCTAAGGCCATGCCCCTAGATGCTTTGACTAAAATAACATCACCGTCATTAAGCATGTCACCTAGTAATGGGTATATTTCTTCCTTAGTTTTAAAATAATATATTTTTGTTACAGATGAAACCTTTTTTGCACCTTCAGCTATATCAACCGCGTGATCCCCAACAGCAATAATCACATCTACATTCCTCTCAGCTGCGTATCTTCCTACTATATCATGAGCAGAAACAGTATCATCTCCTAATTCATACATATCGCCTAATATTGCTACTTTTCTTTGTCCTACCATACTTTTAAGTGTGTCTATTGCACTTAATACAGATTCCTTGCTAGCGTTATACGTATCATCGATTAAGGTAAACTTATCAGTTTTCTTGATTTCAAGTCTATTCTTTGTTATTTCCAAATCACTAAGGCCTCCAATAGCTTTTACTACAGGGATTCCTATTTCATTGGCAGCGACAATTGCTAGCGCCGCATTGTATGCGTTATGCTTGCCTAATATTGGAAGTTTTACCTCATATTCTAAGTCTGAATATGCCAAAGTAAATTCTATACCTTTATCGCCTAAATCGCAAATGTTTTTTACTAAAATATCTGATTTCTTTTCGTCTCCTACAGAAGTTATTTGAAAATTCTTTCCAGTAATGTCGCGCACAAGCTTCTTATCTAAAAGATCACAACTTTCGTTAATTATCAGAGTGTTACTCTCATTAAAATATTTACTTATCTTTAGTTTCTCTTTTAGTATGCCTTCTCTAGATCCATATATCTCTACATGGGAAGAACCTATGGTTGTTACTACTGCTACATCTGGCTTTACTATTTCAGCAAGCCTTTCAATGTTACCATCATAACCCATGCCCATCTCGATTATTACCACTTCCAAGTAACTGTCAAAGGTAAATATTGTAAGAGGAACGCCTACATTGTTATTTAGATTACCAATATTTCTTCCAGTTTTATAACTTTTTTTAACTATGCTATAAAGTAAATCCTTTGTAGTCGTTTTACCAACGCTACCTGTTACGCTGAGCTTTTTTACATCAAGAGTTTCTAAATATGCCTTGGCTAAATCTTGCAAGCCTATTAAGGTATCTTTAATTAATAATAAATTTATGTCGTTTTTTTTAGAAAACTTTTCCGCCCAAATTTCATCGGAAATTACAAAGGATTTACACCCTCTGTCATAAACTTCATCTAAAAATTTATGCGCATCATGCTTTACCCCAACCAGAGACACAAACAAACTATTTTCGTTTACCTTTCTTGAGTCAATACAAACATTATCGATAAATTTATCCCTATTTCCTTTAAGTAGTTTTCCTGAAATCGATTTTTCAACAAATCCTATATCTATTTTATCCATTATTTACTCCCAATATAACTGTACCGTTTCGCCTTGCTTAATTTTCTTACCTGCTTTTGGATATTGGTCAATGACTATGAATTCATCATCTTTCTCATTTGCAGGCGATATGCCCCATTTAAGTTTTTTTAACTCTAACATGTTTATAGCTTCTCCGCTCTTGTAACCTATAAGCTTAGGAACAATCACGTAGCCACTTTCCATAGCAGCCTTTTCACTTTCAGTATAACTTGGTTTGACATTTAAGTACACCAATATTTTTTTCAAAATCTCTGTGGCGGTTGGTCCTGCAGTAGTAGCTCCAAAACTGTTTCCTTTTGGCGTATCTACAACAACAAGTACCGCTATTTGAGGATCGTCCATTGGAGCCATGCAAATAAACGATGCATTTGTTTTATCAGAATAACCAGTCTTATCTGCTATATAAGCAGTACCAGTTTTGCCTCCAACTCTGTAACCGGGTATTTGAGCAAACTTTCCTCCGCCGTCAGTAATATAGTACTCCATTATCTCTCTCATTTCATCGGATGTTTCCTCTGAAATTACTCTTCTTACAACTTTGTCTTCAAATTCTTTGACGGTCTTACCATTGCTGTCTGTTATTTTCTTTACAACTTTAGGTTGCATAAGCATACCGTCGTTTCCCATAGCACATACTGCTGATATTAGCTGTATAGGAGTTACTGCTAGACCATGGCCGTATCCCATAGTTGCTAAATCAACTATAGACATGGTCTCTTGGTTTTGTAATATTGCGTTTCCTTCTCCAGGTAAATCTATCCCGGTTGTTTCTGTAAAACCATAGAGTTTTAAATATTTGTAATAATTGTCTTTACCTAAATCTAAAGCAACCCTCGCAAGAGCTGGATTACAAGAGTTTCCTACAGCCTGTTTTATGTTCTGAGTGCCGTGAGATACAGGACTCCAACAATTCAGCGTAGTATCTGCCACATTTATTTTAGTATTGCATACATAGGTAGAACCTGGTTTTGTAGTGCCCTCTTCGATAGCCGAAGAAGCACATACAAGTTTGAATGTTGACCCCGGCTCATATACATCGCTTACGATTGGATTTCTCCACATGCTATTTAAATAATCCGATTGCTCCTGATATGATAGGCCTTTAAATTTTGCATATTCCTCTTCACTAGCGGGCCTAGACGGTGTATTCGGATCATAATCTGGAACCGTAGACATCGCTAATACGTCACCTGTTTTAGGGTCCATTACTACGCATGTTATCTTATTTGCATCAGTTTTTTTCATGGCTTTATCTAAAGCATCTTCTACATAATGACCTATTACTTCGTCAGTAGTTAGAACTAAATTATTTCCATCTTTTGCTCCATAATATAGTTGCTTACCCTGGGCTAAAGTATTTCCATCTCTATCTGTATTCTTAACCCATCTGCCATATACTCCAGTAAGTTCATCGTTATACTGATATTCTATCCCGTATCTTCCTGTATTGTCGGAAGTCATGCCACCTATAAGTTGAGACATAAAAGCTCCGTTAGGATATACCCTTGTTGTAGATGTCCTCACCACTATAGATGCATACCCTAAATCCATAACTTTTTTAACGGCTTCATAGTCATATTCATCACCAATCTGAACCATGCTCTTATCTGAACTTAAAACTTTTTCCACTTTTTTATTGTCTATTTCTAAAATCTTAGACAATTCAGAAACAACCTGCTTCTTTTGCTCTTTGTCTTGATTTACATAAAGGCTTTGATTATATGCATATATTTTATAGCTTTTAGCACTGATTGCCAGCTCCTTACCATCTCTGTCATATATGCTTCCACGCTTTGGTTCTATATCCATATCTTCTGTTTGAACCTTTGCTGCTTCAGCATTTAGCTCATTAACCTTAACCACCTGTATATACGCAACTCTAAATACTAAAAGAGTGAAAGTCACCATTATAATAGCAAAAATAGCAGTGATTCTCCTTTTATTTGATAAGTCTATTTTATTTGTCTTACTTTTTCTTTTTTTCACTTATTTGCCGCTCCTATATTAGAAAAAACAGCCACTCATTCTAGTGAATCAGTGGCTAATTAGCAGTCTTTTATATTTATCAGTTGTATGCCCCGTCTTTGATTATAGCAGCTAAACTTTCTTCTGGCATATCTTCCTCAGTCACATGAATGCATTTGCTTGGATCCGGATAAACCATCCCCAATTTTTCAAAGGCGACCTGCTCTATGTGTTCAATCTGACTGGCTTCACCAATTTTTATATTTAAACCGTCCACCTCAGATTGAATAAATCCATTTTCTTTAACAAGCTTGTTGTTTCCATTTTTTAAATCCGCTGAATATGCAGATAGCAGTACTATAGCAATGCACACGATTCCTATAAATATAATACTTATAATTGCTTTCCCTTTTTCTCCTGCGCTTATTGCCATACTATTTTTGCTTATTACTTTTGACATCAATATCTTATTCTTTTTCTTTTCTGTTTGCTTAATATTTCTATTTTGTCTGGTAGGCCTGTCCTGAATGCTCGGTGTTTCGAAATATGGATTATTCCCGAAATACGAGTCGCTACTAAATTCCCCTATTGAATTGTAGGTAGTAGCTGTACTATACCTTGTTGTAGCCATATTTCACCTCACAATTTCTCAATAACTCTAAGTTTTGCACTTCTCGACCTAGGATTCACTTCTAGTTCACCCTCAGTGGGCGTTAGCGGTTTTTTGGTTACCTTTTTTACATCTGCTACTTTCCCACATACGCAAATCGGCAACTCTTTTGGGCAAGTACAAGGATTTAACCTGTTGTTAAACCTATCTTTAACTATTCTGTCCTCTAAAGAATGAAAAGTTATTATTGAAAGTCTGCCTTCTGACTTTAAAACATCAAGATAATCATCAATTGATTCTTCGAGGGCGTCCAGTTCACCGTTCACCTCAATTCGAATTGCTTGAAATGTGCGTTTAGCAGGATGAGGGCCATTTCTTCTAGCGGCCGCAGGTATAGCTGCTTTAATAATACTAACTACCTCACCTGTAGTTTTAATTTCACCTTCTTGTCGGGCATTTATTATAAATTTAGCTATTCTAGCTGCCCATTTTTCTTCACCGTATTTATTAATTACTGCAAATAATTCTTTTTCAGAATAAGTGTTTATGACATCATATGCTGAGAAACTGTCATCCTCGTTCATGCGCATATCCAGTGAAACATCTTGCATATAGGAAAACCCTCGTTCTCCATTATCAAGTTGGAAAGACGAAACTCCTAAATCCATAACAGCTCCATCGATGCCATCTATGTTTAATTCATTTAATATCTCTTTGATATTGTTATAATTGTCATGTACAAATATTTTTTTACAATTATAATCTTTTAATCTATCACCAGCAGCATTAATTGCCGCGTTATCTCTATCTATTCCAATCAGTAAGCCATTTTCATTTAATTTTTCACAGATGCCAGAAGCATGTCCCCCGCCACCTAATGTGCCGTCAACATATATTCCATCAGGTTTTATCTTTAAACTATTAATAGTTTCATCAAAGAGCACAGATACGTGTTTAAATTCCATAACCATCTCCTAATAAAGACCAGTCAAAGCTTCAGCTATCTCTTCTTCGCTATACGCATTTTCATTAACCTCAGTAAATAGATTTCGGTCCCATACTTCAATAACTTTATTGGACCCAATAGTCACTAATTCCTTAGTTATACCTGCATACTCCATAAGCTCATCTGTTATCACTATTCTACCTTGACTATCTATATTGCATTCGACTGCATTACCGCTAAGGCTTCTGATAAAGGCCCTAATTCTCTTGTCCGATTGCGGCAGACTATCCAGTTTTTCCATCTGGGCTTCCCAACGCTCTACAGTGTATATGTTTAGGCATTTATCCAGTCCTTTTGCAACAAAACACTTACCTTTTAAAAGCTCACGATGCTTTGAAGGCACTATTATTCTGTTCTTCTGATCTATTGAGTTGTAATATTTACCAACAAATCTATCTGACATGGCTATTCTCCTCTTAAATACATCTCCATTTTACACCACACTTCCCCATAAGGCAACTAATTTATGGGCAATTCAACCACAAATATTTTGATTTATCATTTTTTGCCAAATTACACCTATTTTTCTTCACGATTAAAAAGAGCAAACACTATATCTAGTGTTTGCTCTAAATTCTTATATGCATATATGGGGCTTTTGTTATTTATTTTTCCCTAATTGTGAACTTCCATGCGCAGTGACATGTCTTATCTCTTACATCCGGAAAACATGTTAGGCATTCTGTTTCAAATCTATTATCAATTGTCTTTGCAAAGTCTCCATACTCAATAATTCCTACAGATTTGCAGGGATGAAATTCCATTCCTTTTCTCTCTCTTGCGTGCTGAACTCTGCATTCTAGCATCCTATAAGTAAGTGAATCTTCAGTTCTGATAATTTCGTCTTTTGAAAAATTTGCATAAAATCTAAGTTTCAAAGCTTTTTCTAAGCCATCGAAGCCACTATGCTCAGGAAGATTTAAGAATTTCATTATCTTCTTTGCTTCTATAACAGTAAAACTTTCCCACACTTTACAATTATTCTCCATTGCTACATCCATGCCGTAGCATTTTTCAAATCTTTGGAACCAAAGTCCATCCATAGCTAACCAGTTTTTTGAGTAAATCTCAATCAGTTCTATAAGCTCTTCTTTAGTAAAATTCTCTAAATATGGGTTCATCATTATACGCACCTCTCATATTTCTTTATTCCAATTTCTGCTTCTAAGTTACTATTTCCATTTATAAGCGTATAAAAGTTATAAACCTTATCCGCCCTAGAATCAATTTTATCAGGCTTTCTAGCTTCGCTTCTAAACACTTCAATTTCACTGCCTATTGGAGCTTCTCTCATATACCTAAGATTTATGGATGTTATAAAGCTATCTGTCATATTGGGCAGGTTGTTATATATGATACCAAGATACCTTGTGTTATTCATATGTCTATTTATATCCACATCTCCAAGCATGACCTTTACGGTTTCAACTTTTTCCATGCTAATATCTTTGGGAATTAAAAACCTTCTCTTAATGTCCATCTCAAGGGGGTCAGACATTGAGTAATCTGACATATCATAGTCCTTGTATTTAATAAGCTTTTTGTCTTCTACATTAATTAGAGCCCAGTTGCTCATAGCCCTTGCACAGACATCATTTTCTTTAATTATCTCATATCCTCTAGGAAAGTTCGCCGCCTTACCTTTAACATGCCACGTCTTAACTTTTATCTTATCATACTTTCTTATCGGCTTATATATTTCTACATTCATTCTGCTGACTATAAAAGATATGCCTTTTTTATAAAGCTGCGAATAAGAAATCGCTTCATCCCTCATTTGATGATCTGCACTTTCCTGTAAATACATCTGAAGCCTATCTGGTCTTAATACATTATTAAAATCAATATCATGGGAAGTTATCTCAAAAGTTTCAGAATACTTCAATTTATCCCCCTAATCTTTAAGCGCTATCAAAGCGCCTGCTCCATCTACTAGTAATCCGCCTATGAGAACGGCAATAACGCAAAGGCTTACGCTTAAGATGATATATGCCGCGATTGCTACAATATTTCCATCCACTATTAAGTCATGTGTTTCTAGTGCAAATGAAAAGAATGTAGTAAATCCTCCACAAATACCAACCTTTAAAAACAGCATCATGTTATTACCCATAATACCACTTTTTGCGCTTATTGCAATCACTATGCCTATTAGTAATGATCCTAATATGTTGACTAAAAGCGTCATGAATGGAAAGTCCATGCGTGGCAAGGGAATACTTATCATAAGATACCTCATAACTGCCCCTGCAAAACCCCCAAGGCCCACCATTAAACAATTGATCATATTGGTACTCCTCCTTGACTAAATAACTCGTCCCCCGTTTACTCCAATAATTTGACCTGTAATGTATTCAGAATTATCAGAAGCTAAAAATTCCATGGTATTTACTATATCCCGTGCAGCTCCAATTCTACCCATTGGTATTTCTTCGACTAGTTCTTCTTTTTTATACATCTTATTCATATCAGTATCTATAACACCTGGAGCTATGCAGTTTACATTAATAAACGAAGGTGCTAATTCTTTAGCTAGGGCTTTGGTCATACCGATAATTCCAGCTTTAGCTGATGAATACGCCACCTCGCATGAAGCACCCACTTCACCCCACATCGATGATATAGTTATTATCTTGCCAGATTTATTACTTATCATATTGGGAAGCACACTCTTTATGCAGTAGTAGGCACCATTTAGATTAGTATCTATTATTTCATTCCAATCTTCATTTCCAATATCTGTTATTAGCCCACTTTTTGAAATTCCTGCATTGCAAATTATTACATCCACCCTGTTATTTAGAAGAACGATGGCATCCCTTATGGCTGACTCAATTTTTTCAGGTTTGCATACATCACATTTTATTGCAAATGCCCCTGTTTCTTCTGAAATTGATTTTGCACATTCATCGGCAGCTTTATACAAAAAAACTACATTACAACCTATGCTTGTAAAGTGCCTTACTGCTTCGGCTCCTATACCACGTGATCCTCCAGTAATCAATACATTCTTAACCATAATTTTCTCCTAATTAAAATAGCTTCTGCAATATAAGTAGTAGCGCAGAAGTCATCAGCGTCTAGCTATTTAGGACGTACCTAATTGACTTAATTCTAGCACAATAGGTCTGTTGTTTCAAGAATTATTTCCAGTTCCTTGTAAATATATGTGCTCCGTGATATTATATATCAAGTAGTTTACAGGGGGTTATATGTCATTAATAATTGCACTAGCTATACTACCGGCAATCTATTTGCTGTTGGTTATCTACAGACTAGATAAAATAGAAAAAGAGCCTTTAGGCTTAATCGTAAAGCTCTTTATTTTTGGAGGAATATCAGCATTTATTGCTGGTACTTTAGAGCAGTATGGGCAATCTATTTTAGGGTTATTTCAGTTTAGGGACACCAGGGTATACACAGTACTATTTGCATTTTTAGTAGTTGGTGTAATCGAAGAAGGTGTTAAGTTTGTATTTCTAAAAAAAATAACTTGGAATCATCCTTCATTTAACTATAGATTTGACGGGATAGTTTATGCAGTTGCCGTATCACTAGGCTTTGCAGCAGCAGAAAACGTAATGTATGTATTTAGTTACGGACTTGCTGTCATTATTCCAAGAGCACTACTTGCTATACCTGCACACACTGGGTTTGCTGTTTTTATGGGCACTTACTATGGACGTGCAAAAAAAGCTCATTACAGCGGAAATAAAAGTAAGGCCAACAAGCTTATGTTCGCAGGATACATAATATCAGTCATTCTTCACGGTTTTTATGATTCTGCAGCCATGATAGAAGAACCGCTGTTTTCTACAATTTTCTTTGTTTTTGTAGGTGTTATGTATATAGTAGTAATTAAGAAAGTAAAAAAGGAATCTAAGAACGACTCAATGGTTTGAAATATTTAATTCATTGTAGTAAAATACATATATTAAAGCGTATAGAAAGGCAACCAATGAAAAATTTTAAGTATATCTATGGTCCTGTTCCTTCAAGAAGAATAGGAAATTCCCTAGGAATAAGCCCAATTCCTGAAAAAACTTGTAACTATAGTTGCGTATATTGCCAACTTGGAAGAACTGACCATTTAACTAATAAGCGGGAAGAATTTTTTCCTTTAGAAGAAATCTTATCCGAGTTAAAAGAGTACAATGTCTTTGAACATGATATAGATGTAGTAACAATTGTAGGTGAAGGCGAACCCACTTTGTACAGTAGGTTAGGAGAACTTATTACAGGCATAAAAGAGATTACTAAAAAACCTGTTGCAGTTATAACTAACGGAGCATTACTTTATGATGCTGAAGTGCGAAAAGAACTTATGAATGCAGATATGGTTTTGCCGTCAATAGATGCATATAACGAAAAAATATATAAAAAAATTGACAGGCCTTATGGTAAACTCAATTTCGAAACTATAAGCAAAGGCCTTATTGATTTTTCAAAAGAATATAAAGGACAGCTTTACGTTGAAATCATGCTAGTTGATGGGTTTAACAGTAGCGATGAAGATATTGAATCATTTAAAGAATATTTAAATAAGATTGACTACGATAAATTATATATAAACACTTGCGTAAGACCTCCTGCAGAGTCACATATTAAACCAGCTAACCACGACAGAATAGCTTACGCGGTTAACAAGCTAGATGGCATATCTATCGATATGCTTGCTTCAGGAAGTTTTTACAGCGGTATTGAAAATACATATGATGCAGTTCTTAGCATAAGTAGCAGACACCCACTTAGCAAATTTGAACTTAAAAGTTTTCTTTCCTCTAGAGACATGAGTGAAAAGGAAGTTGACAGTATGATAGCTGAGCTCCGCGTTGATGAAAGAGTCACTGCTATTAATTACGGTGGTATTGAGACATTTAGAGCCAGAAAACACAAGAGAGGTAATTAAGTTGAAAAAGGATCCAATCATAAATAAGGTAGCAGCTGTCCACGATATTTCAGGTTTTGGACGAGCTTCTCTTACTACAATCATACCAGTTCTTGCAACCATGGGTATTCAAACTTGCCCTGTACCTACTGCAGTTTTATCCACCCACTCAGGAGGCTTTGAAGGCTATACCTTCAAAGATTTAACAGATGAAATTCCTGGATACATCAATCACTGGAAAAACCTAGGACTTACCTTTAACTGCATATACTCGGGATTTTTAGGTTCAGAAAAACAGATCTCAATTTTGATGGATATAATCAAATCTTTCAGAAATGATGATAATTTGGTAGTCGTAGATCCTGTACTTGGTGATAATAATGTCTTATATAGCTCGATTAGTGAAGCCATGGTTCCTGAAATGCGTAAGCTTATAGAGTATGCGGATATAATAACACCAAATTGCACTGAAGCAAAAATTCTGCTGGACACTAATGAACTTCCAAGCATCGAAACTGGCAAAAAATGGTTGAAGCAATTATCTGATATGGGGCCTAAGGCAGTTATAATTACTAGCTTTCCTGGAAACGATTGTTCACTTAGCAATATAGCTTATGAAAGAGAAAGTGATGAATATTGGATAATGCCAACGGAGTTGCTTCCTGCTAATTATCCTGGCACAGGTGATTTGTTTGCAAGTGTCCTTATTGGAAGTATAATTAATGGAGAAAACCTACCAGTTTCAATAGCCATAGCGTCTAAATTTGTTTATGAATGCATTAAGCATAGCAGTAAATTTGACTACCCTAACAGAAACGGTGTTCTTTTAGAACAGATGCTTCCTAGCTTGAAAACGCCTTTTAATAATTTAATCTATAAGAAAATATGAAAAAAGGGCTAAAGCCCTTTTTTGTTGTCTCTATACATGGCTGCAGCACCTATTATGCCTGCATCATTTCCAAGTGCAGCTATTTTTATTGTAGCCGTTTCATTGCCAAAATACATTTCTATTTTCTTAACTTCATCTCTTAATCTTACTGATAATTTATCACCCTGCTTACTTATACCACCCCCTATTATCACTAGATCTGGCCTGTAAGCAAGTATTCCATTTCTAACTCCAACTGCAAGGTATTTGTAGTATCTATCAATCGTCTCCTTGTATTTTATATCCTCTTGATCAAATACTGTTTTAGCATCAGGTTCCTTTGTTTCTCTTATCAGCGCAGTTGCTGAAGCGTAAGATTCTAAGCATCCTTTATATCCACATGAACAACTTTCACCTTCATATTCTACTGTCATGTGTCCAAGTTCAATACCTCTTTTATCTCCTCCTAAAAAGATTTTACCATCTAATAAAACTGAGCTTCCAACTCCTGTTCCTAAAGTAAACAGGATTACATTTTTAAATCCTATGGCGCTGCCTTTTAGCACTTCCGCGTAGAGTGCGCAATCTGCATCATTTGCAATATGTATGTCTTCCATAAGAACCTTTTTTAAATCTCCTACTATGTCTACATTTTTCCAACCTAAATTATCACAAAAGATAATCTTTTGCGAATCACTATCTACTATCCCGGGAATACCAATTCCTATGCCTGCTAACTCGATTCCCTCTCTGATTTCCTTACATTCTTTAGCTATCACATCGAGTATTTCTTCATAACTGCTTCCCTGAATTATTGCTACCTTCTTTTTTTTAACTATATCGAGCTTTTCATCCACCAAGCCCAATGCTATGTTGGTACCACCTAAGTCAATTCCTATATACATAAATATCACCTCTTGAATTATTATATCATAATCCAATTAAAAAGCTAAGTGCTATCCAACAGAAAAAGCCGCCTAATGGCGGTTTTTTTCTGGTATTCTATATAAATTAATTTAGGAAAAACTATCTTATGTTTTCAATATTATCCGATGAGCAAGTTGTGCATGCTCCGGCATATGGGCAGCCAGAACATTTTTTACCTAATTTCTTGTCTTTAATAAGTTTATTTAATGCTAATCCTATGATTAAAGCAATTACAACTATTACAATTATATCTGTTATATTCATTTATACCGCCTCACTTAAATTCTTTACTACTACTTCACTTGGCTTTTTATACATTAGATAAACAACTATTGATACCATTATACTTACCGCAATAAGTCCACCCATAAAGCCTGTCCCTAGTGATCCTGTCGTTACTAAAGTACCAACTTGATAAACAATAAATGCCAATGTGTATCCCATTCCAAATTGGAAAGCAATTCCTCCCCAAAGCCACTTTGGAGATTCCATCTCTGCATTCATCGCACCAATTGCAGCAAAGCATGGTGGAGTAAATAAGTTGAATACTAAGTATGAAAGAGCTGCCACTGCAGTAATTCCAAAGGTTACAGATACTTCACCAGCACCTCCAACTAAAGCATATTCTTCAACATCAATGAAATTAGTAACAGCAAATGTTACGGCAAGTGTTCCAACAACATTTTCTTTGGCAATAAATCCAGTTACTGCCGACGCTGCAAACTGCCACAGTCCAAATCCCAGTGGAGCAAGAATTATAGCAACCGGTGATGCTATGCTAGCCAATATACTAGTATCTGCTGCATTCTCCGCAACAGCTTGAAGCTGCCAGTTAAACGTCTGTAAGATGTGTACAATTGCGTTACATACCAAAATAATTGTACCAGCCTTAATAATAAAAGCTTTTGCGCGTGACAGCATTGAAATCGTTGCCCGTTTTATGCTAGGCCATCTGTACTCAGGAAGCTCCATGATAAAATATGATGAGCTCGAATCATCTTTAGTTATCTTCTTTATAATCAGACCACTAAATATAATTACTACAATCGCCAGTAAATACATTGATGCGCCTACCCAACCCTTGTCTCCGAAGAATAGACCTGCGAACAATGCTATTATTGGAAGCTTTGCTCCACAAGGCATAAATGGCGATAGCATTGCAGTAGTTCTTCTTTGTCTTTCATCTTTAATAGTTCTAGTCGCCATAATCCCAGGTATTGCGCAGCCAGTAGAAATAATCATTGGAATTATAGATTTTCCAGATAAACCTATTTTCTTGAAGAATCTGTCCATTACCATAGCAACTCGCGCCATATATCCGCAGTCTTCTAATAAGGCCAAACAGAAAAATAACACCATAATTAGCGGTAAGAATCCTACAACTGCTCCAACGCCACCGATGATACCATCGAGTAATAGGGAGCTAAGGAATGGATTTGCGCTGCCTCCTAATAGTCCTTCAACAAGACCATAAAAGGCATCTATTAATCCAACAAATGCATCCGCTAGCCATGGCCCAAGCCAGGCTTGAGAAATCGAAAAAACTAACCAAATTACTGCAACAAAAATTGGAATTCCAAGCCATTTATTCGCAACTATTCTATCAACCGCGTCCTGTCTTGTTTGCATTTCGGAACTAATTTTTCTTATCTCTACTTCATTCTTTACTTTGTTGACAAAGTCATATCGTCTCTTGTCAGCAGCTTCAAATTCATCTTTATTTTGAGGCTTTGATGCGCCTAGAATTCTTGGACCCTGTTGCTTATGTTTTGATGATCCAAGTTTAGCCGCTTCTGATATCAGCTGCTCAAGACCATTGCCGCTAGACTTAGTCGCCACAGTTTTGACAACAGGACAATTCAAATTTTCGCTTAATCTGTCCACATCTATTTTTGTTTCTTTTTTATCATTCATATCACTCTTATTAAGAGCTACAACCACTGGAATTCCAAGTTCCAATAATTGAGTTGTTAAAAACATTGAGCGAGCTAAATTTGTTGAATCTACTATATTAATAATCACATCTGGGTTCTCTGTCAAAATAAATTCTGATGTTACAGACTCTTCAGAGGTGTATGGTGACATAGAATATGCGCCTGGCAAATCGACAGCAACAATGTCTTCACCACTTCTGTTTAGTTCCTTTTTGATTTTACCTTCTTTTTTTTCAACTGTAACACCTGGCCAATTACCAACGTGTTCAATTTTACCTGTAATTGTATTAAATAGAGTAGTTTTACCACTATTTGGATTACCTGTTAACGCTACTTTCATAAATCAATCTCCTTTTCACCAGCTTTCGCAAATTTTATGTAATCTTATTCCTAATTTTATTAACTACCACTTTACATCAAGTTATCCTACGCTAACCAACTTGCCGTAAAAAAAGCTCCTAAGAGCCCTTTTATTAACCTACTAAACTAAAATTGCTTTAGCAAGCTGTTCATCTATACTGTACCTGGCATCTTTGATATTAACTACATAATTTGATGCTAATTTTGAAATAATTGTCACAGTTTCACCTGGGTAGCAACCTAACGTGAACAGAAAATCTTTCATCCCCACATCATTAGTATTAATATCACCAACTGTATATGTTACGTTAATCTTTCCCTTTGATAGCGACATCATAATACCCTCCCTCACAATTATTAGTCAATACTAACTTAGACATAGTTTAACACCACTAACTCCCATTGTCAACAGTTTTTCTGTATAAATATATTATATTTTAAACTAGCTCTACAGTTTAGATTTTGGCAGAATATATAATACTAAAAGTACGTTAAATATTGTAATATTAATATTTCCTTTGGGAAATGGCGACAATATGTTACACACTTATTTCCTTACATCGATTTATATTTAAATTTATGTTAAAATGCATTTGTTGAGAGATGAGTATTAATAATCATTGTTTTGGAGGGTTTAAATGAAAAATAAAATATTCCAAAAAAAATATGTTTAAATGATTCTTGTAATGTTCTTTTTAATATTTATACACTTTGCAATGTCTGGTTCGTTTAATATAAAGAATTCGCCCATGGATATATTTTCATTTTCTTCATCTGAAGTCATAGCAAGCAGTAGCGAATGGGCTCTACATTCACCCGATAACGAAAATAGATGCCAGTATCTTACATACGACGGTACTAAAGTACCAAAGCGTGTAATTTTATATGGTACAATTTTGGAGTCTTGATGAAAACTCTGGAAAAACTATTTCAAATCAAGTACTTATAACAACAGAAACAAACAGACACTTTCTCTTCGGTGAAAGCAGATGGTATCTTTATAATGATGAAAAAACAAGAGAAGGTTATACAGACCTTCAAAAAGTATATCTTCTTATTGATTCTACTGTAATTGATTTCACTAAAGAAACAGGTTTTGCAAAAGATTATTCAGATGTTGATTTTCAATACATTAGGTCTCCAGATATAACCGATGAAGAAATAGATGACAATATAGAATGGATTGAAAATTATAAAAACAGTTTATATAATTAACCTATTCGTAAGCATAACAATGAAAAATAAAATTATGCATAACATAAACCCCGTAACTATTAAAGTTAAGGGGTTTATTAGCGGATTAAACAAGACTTGAACACGACGACACTATACTTTTTAATCATCTTTTAAATGATTTAATAATTTCTTTAAATTTAATTCTATTACCATAATTCAATGAACCGAAACGATAAATATAAATCGACAAAGCTGCAAACAATAGGACTGTTAGCACCATAATTACGCTAGAAGCTAAAATCGACACCAAGGGTACACTTGTTAGCATGTAACGAATAGGCATTGTAAACAAGGAAACAAATGGTATAAACGATGTCACCTTGGTAAGTGTGCCTCCTGGCACTTGCATCGCAAAGCTTGCTGCAAGATATGCAAAAACAAATAAGAAAGTAATGGGTGAAACAGCTTTACCAACATCTTCTACTTTTGAAACTAGGCTTCCTAAAGAAGCATAGATAAAGAGATAGAGTATGTATCCTAATACAGAGAACAAAATATAAACAACTAAAGTATCTAAGGTCATCGAACCCTGAATCATATCCAAAACCAATTGAGGATAGTTAACTTTATTAAGCATAAAACCAATAAGTGCTGCTATAAGAAATGCCGAAACTTGGAAAACCCCCATCAAGCCTGCTGCTGCAACTTTACCTAATATAAGCGTTTTAGGTTTGGTTGAAGTAATCAAGAGCTCCATAGTTCTTGAATCTTTCTCACGTGCTACTGAAGTTGCCACATTATTTCCGTACAATAGAATAAGCATGTACATAATAAATATAACCGCAAACGCAATCACCATTCCAGATCCAGCATCCTTACCTAAGATCACATTATCATATTCAATGGGTTGATTTATGATTTTATAAACTTTAGTACTATCAATACCCTCTTGAGCAAATAATCGTTGTTCATTCGCACCAGCCAATATATCCTCAAACATTATTTGTTCAGTGGAATCAATGGTTCGATCGTAAGAAATATAAGTATAATTATTATAATCATGAATCACAAATCCTGATTTTACTTCTTCATTTGAAACAGCTTTTTTTAAATCATCTTGACTTGAATAAGCTGTCTCACCCAATACAGGGCTCAGTGTTTTTTCTAGTTCTTCATTGTCATAAACTAAAATAAATTCTTCGGCAACTTCGGAATTTGCTCCAGTATCATCATTTCCAAACCAAACAATAAAACTTGGTATCGTTGTGATAATCAGTGAAATTACGCACATCACGATTGTAGTGATAATCATACTTTTACTTTGCAACATACCTTTTAATTCAAATTTAAATACAGTTTTAAATTGTTTCATCGTGATTACCTACTTTCTCAATAAAAATTTCTTGAAGACTTGGTAAATAATCCATAAACATTGAAACTTCTATTCCTTTTTCGAGTAAATTTTTGATAAATTCTTCTTTTGTTTCGCCTATATTTAAACTTAAAATAATATCTTCTTTTTCAATTGCATAATTGTGGTCATCTAAAAAATCTAAATCTGACATATTGCCAAAACGTAAGCGAAGTTTACCTTCTCCGCTTGTTTTCTTAATTTCGCTTAAAGTTCCCTCTAAAACAATTTTACCTTCATCAATTAATGCAATGTCATCACAAAAAGATTCGACATAATTCATTTGGTGGGACGAAAAGATTATTATTCTGTCTTCCCTTATGTAGTTCGTTAATGCATCTTGGAATATTTTAGAGTTAACTGGATCCAATCCAGAAAAGGGTTCATCAAGAATTAGAATATCAGGCTCGTTGATAAATGCTTGAGTTATCTGAACTTTTTGTTGGTTTCCCTTGGATAATGTTTCTAAGTTTTGATTCAAGTATTCTTCAATTTCAAATTTCTTACACCACGAATACATTGATTTCACAGCATCTTCTTTAGTAGCTCCTCTTAACTGTGCAAAATAAATCAACTGTTCGTTAACTTTAAACTTAGAATACATACCTGTTTCCTCAGGAAGGTAACCAATTTTATAGTCAGTGGTCTTAAATTCTTTGCCATTCATTGTGATAGTTCCACTATCACCTTCAAAAACATCCATTAAAATCCTAATCGATGTTGTCTTACCTGCACCATTTCGCCCTAAGTAACCAAATATTTGTCCAGATCTAATATTTAAATTGATATCCTTTAAAACATGGTTACCATTAAACGACTTGTTCAATTTATTTATTTTTAAATTCATTTTAAACTTCCCTTTTATTATGCTAAAATATAATATCACTTCAAATTAGAGTATAATACATTCGCTTTAATGCTTTTGCTTTGCCTGTTTAATAGAAAGGGCAATGCGCTTTTTCTGCGTATCCACTGACAAAACCAACACTTCTACAATATCTCCAACAGCTAGCATTTCTGAAGGATGCTTTATAAATTTATCCGCAATCTCTGAAATATGAACAAGTCCGTCCTGATGCACACCAATATCAACAAACGCCCCAAAATCAATGACGTTACGCACCGTACCTGTAAGTACCATAGCAGGCGCAATGTCTTTTATATCAATCACGTCTGTACGTAGCAAGTTTGCAGGAAGCTCTGTACGTGGGTCTCGCCCTGGCTTCATCAGCTCATCAACTATATCTCTAAGAGTCGGAAGACCAACACCACATTCTTCCATAGCCCTTGTTTCTTTATAGCTTTTAAGTCGCTCCTTAAGGTCGGAAATCTTGCCGTCTGCTACATCTTTAAGTGTATAACCGCAAAGCTTAATAAGCTTTTCTGCCGCAACATAGCTTTCAGGATGCACCCCAGTATTATCCAGCACAGATTTACTTTCAGATACCCGCAAAAACCCTGCACATTGCTCGTACGCTTTTGGCCCTAACTTCGGCACCTTAAGTAACTGCTTACGCGAAGTGAATTTACCATTTCCCTCACGGTATATAACAACATTTTTGGCAGTGCTACCGTTAAGCCCGGAAACACGCTGTAGTAGTGAAGGTGACGCTGTGTTTACATCTACACCTACAGCATTGACGCAATCTTCCACCACACCTACCAGCGCATCATCAAGTTGTTTTTTTGGCATATCATGCTGATACTGACCAACGCCGATTGCCTTGGGATCAATTTTTACAAGCTCCGCCAACGGATCCTGCATTCTTCTCGCGATTGAAATTGCTGAACGCAGATTGACATCGTACTGTGGGAATTCATCTGCCGCAAGTTTGGACGCTGAATACACCGACGCCCCCGCCTCATTGACAATCATGTAGCTAACCCCAGGCGTGCCTGCAATCAGTTCACTTGTCATCTGCTCCGTTTCACGGGAAGCTGTACCGTTTCCAATAGCAATATGTTCAATCTTATATCTATTAATCAACTTTTTAAGGGTTTCGATGGTTTCCTTTTTCTGGCGCTCGCCATAGGTAGGATAAACCACAGCTGTATCCAAGGTTTTGCCCGTTCCATCTACTACGGCAACCTTGCATCCGTTTCGGTAACCTGGGTCTAATCCCATTGTAACGTGTCCTTTTATTGGTGGTTGCATTAAAAGGGGTTTTAGGTTGATGGAAAAATTGTGGATTGCTCCCTCAGATGCTTTATCGGTAAGTGCATTACGCACTTCCCTTTCCATAGATGGGAAAAGCAAGCGGTCGTATCCATCCTCCGCCGCGTGACTAACAAAATCAGATCCGCTAGAGCCTGGTTTTACAACCATGTCCCAAATAAGGTTCAATGCACGTTCTCTTTCTATATGTACTGAAATCTTCAAAAAGCTCTCTTTTTCGCCGCGATTTATGGCCAGAATCTGATGCCCCTGTAGCCTCGATAAAGGTTTTTCAAAGCTATAATAAAGGCTGTATACTGAATCCTCATCTTTTTCTGCGGCCGCAACAAGAGCTCCTTTGCTCATAATCAGTTCCCTTAGTCGTCGCCTGATATCGGCATTGTCTGCCACAATTTCAGCCACAATGTCCGATGCGCCTGCAAGCGCTTCTAAGGCATCTGTCACACCCTTTTCAACATCTATATATTCTGCGGCAAGCACTTTTATATCGGTTATATTTCTGCTTTGCTCAAAAAGCTTTAAGGCAAGTGGCTCAAGGCCCTTCTCCTTTGCAATGGTTGCTCGGGTGCGACGCTTCTTCTTATACGGGCGATATAAATCCTCAACCTCCGCTAGAGTTTGCGCGGCATCTATTTTAGCCGCAAGCTCACTTGTCAGTTTATCTTGAGCTTCAATTGCCTTCTTCACTTCTTCTCGGCGTTGACTTAGGTTTCTAAGATATATAAGTCTTTCCTCAAGGTCACGAAGCACGGTATCATCCATAGTTCCATGCAGCTCCTTGCGATAACGAGCGATAAATGGAATTGTATTTCCTTCGTCTAGTAGATCTATAACATTTTGGACGTGTTTTTCACTTTTATTTAGTTCTTCTGACAATATTTGGGTAATGCTTTTCATTTCTACTCCTTATTAAACGCTGCCTAATATAATTGCGGTGTTCTGCTAGTAAATGCTCACACGCTCTCTTTGCTTTTGTGCCTGATACATTGTACCATTTTTATCCTTTTAAGGATACAAAAACGTTGCCATATTTTAAAGGAATATATTTACCTTAATTGCAAAAGTAAATTCCACCCTTGTTTCAGAAAACATGGAAGTTAGTGTTACAAATATCAGGGGTGAATTTGGTTGTATAATTAAAGGTCAAGAACTTCATCGCCTGCACACTGAATAATAGTTGACAAAAGTGTCAAACATATATATAATTAGAAAGTTCGTATTAGAACTGTTGCGTTCAGAGGAATGCAATTTTTTTTTGAAAGAAGAGGATTATGAAAAACATTAATAACGATATTAAAAAAGCTATACAAGAAATGGGATTTGTAGAGTTAACTCCAATACAGGAACAAGCCATACCACTACTTGACGATGGCCAAGATGTAATAGGTCAAGCCCAAACCGGTACAGGTAAAACTGCTGCTTTTGGAATTCCGCTTATCAATAAAATAGATCCTGACCTTAACAAGGTTCAAGGAATTATTTTGTGTCCCACTAGAGAGTTGGCTTTGCAGGTATCTGAGGAAATTAGAAAATTCCTAAAATATAAGCACGGTGTAAAAGTGGCGGCAATATTTGGTGGACAGGATATGTCAAGACAAATACAAGCCTTGAAAACTACTAATATAGTAGTAGGTACTCCAGGCCGTATTATGGATCACATGAGAAGAAAAACTTTAAAATTAGATCATATTAAAATGGCAGTATTAGATGAAGCAGATGAAATGCTTAATATGGGTTTTAGGGAGGATATCGAAACTATACTAGGAAGTATTAATCAAGATATTCAAGTTGCCCTATTCTCAGCAACAATGCCAAAGGCTATAATAGAAATAGCAAATACTTATCAAACAAACGCTATTTTGGTTAAAACATTAAATAAGACGCTTACACTACCACAAATAGAGCAATACTATTTTAATATTAAGAGTAACCAAAAGACGCTACTTTTAACAAGACTATTAGACTTTTACCAACCAAAGAAATCCATGATATTTTGTAAGACTAAAAGAGGCGTGGACACTTTAACAGGTGAAATGAACTATCTAGGCTATAACGCAATTGCACTTCACGGTGACTTAAGCCAAGGTCAAAGAAATGCTGCTATGAGTCAGTTTAAAACTGGCAAGGCAAATATAATTATTGCTACTGACGTAGCTGCAAGAGGTCTTGATATAAATGATGTAGAAGCAGTATTTAACTATGATATACCATTAGAAGAAGAATACTATGTGCATAGAATTGGTAGAACAGGAAGAGCTGGAAACAGCGGACAGGCTTTCACCTTCGTAGTAGGAAGAGAAAAAGCTAAACTACATAAAATTGAAGATTACTGCAAGACAACTATAACTGCCGGAACTATCCCTTCAGCGGAATTAATTATTAAGGCTAAAGCAGGCAAAGTATTTAAGAAAGCTATGGCTTCAATAAATGGCAAGGATCCTAAAGCTATTAAAGAGCTGCTATATGCTTATTGCGAAGATAACGGTGTTACCGTAGATAATATGGCTGCTGCCCTACTCATGGAACAATTAGGCGGCGAAACACAGGAAATAGATTCTGTTTCAAGTCAAGGAAGAGGCAGAAGTAACGATAGAAGTAGAAGTGATAGAAGTGATAGAAGTGATAGATATGACAGAGGCGACAGAAGCGGAAACAAGAAAGATTACAGAAGCGATTCTTCTTACAGAGGGAAAAATAAAAAATCCTCTAGCCGCAGAAGAAAGAAAAAATAATAGCTACGCCGTTTTACTACTTAGTAAAGTGGCGTTATTTTTTTACGCTTTATTCTTAAACCAATGACCATAT